>OLIH01000586.1_pt1 | contig 19449 bp, 14 predicted proteins | sample 1609721 | NCBI WGS metagenome assembly OLIH01 (sample SAMEA4350157, study PRJEB24818) | metagenome | biome: human; feature: gut; material: faeces | place: Denmark | collected 2013-09
CTCATATTTCAACGGACAGTTTCGAGCAAAAACTTGGTACCTGCTCAGAAAAATTTCCTTTCACTTTACAACGGACATTTTCTCCGAGAAAAACAGGGGTCTGCCTGAAAAAGTGAAAATAAAAATGCTCCCGGCTTTGGAAAAAGCGGAAGCATCATGTTCTGCGGATATGAGATTTCAGAGAACAGCAAGCACAGCCGCTGTCCGTACACAGCGGCGAAATGAGCGTTCCGGCCTGTCGGCCAGTCTGCTCATTGGTTCTTGTTGGGAGCACCCAAACCCCTATAAAAACGTCACTTTGTTGTTGTAGAAAGGAACTGAAAAGTATTACCGCTTCAAGTTTGAAGAAATCCGCTTTTCCGATGAGAAAATGGTGACTTTGGTGGAAAAGATCGGATGTCATAATTTAACAAGAAATCGTGCTCGTAGGATGAAAGGATAAGTCGTTTTTAGAAAAGCGCTCAAGAAGTGCTCGTTCACAAGTTCTAAAAATAAACCATACGCAACCGGATTGACAGTAAAAGAGGTCTGGAGTTGTACTCCAGGCCTCTTTTGCTGTGCATACGGATAAGAGCTATCATACCTCTGCTTTTACATTCAGTCTTAAAAGCGGAGCCTGACGAAAACGCCAATATTTGCCAGGAAGAGCATAGATGCCGACCAGGATTAAATACAGTTTTTTGGGGAGTCTAGGACCCCTCATTTTTTCTTCACTGTATCGCGGTCAATAGGGCTTCTTTCAGCTTCTGTTCGATACTGAGGAGTTCTGTTTCGGCATTCTGGCGGGCGGCGCGGCCCTCCTGCTGGATCTTGATGGTTTCCTCGATGGTGGAAATCAGATCCGCGTTGACCTTTTTCAGCGTTTGCAGATCCACAATGCCGCGCTCAGATTCTCTTGCCACTTCCGTGCTGTTCTGCCTGAGCAGTTCTGCGTTTTTGGTGAGCAGGGTATTGGTGGCGTCGGAAACGCTTCTCTGCATTTTCAGCACGCTCTCCTGCCGGTGAAGCCCCAGGGCAATGACAATCTGGCTCTTCCACAGCGGAATGGTGCTGAGGATCGCCGTCTGGATCTTATCCACCAGCATTTTGTCGTTGTTCTGGATGAGGCGGATCTGCGGCGCTGTCTGGATAGCGACGGTCTTGCTCAGCTTCAGGTCGTGGATCTTTTTTTCAAAGCGGTTTACCGTGTCCTCGAAATCCCGCACCACCTGGGCGCTCATGGCGTCGCCCTTGGCCGCCGCTTCGGCGCGCAGCTGCGGCAGGGTGGTTTCCTGCAATTCCTGTAGCTTTTCTTCGCCTGCGGCGATGTAAATTTGCAGCTCCCGGAAGTATTCCAGGTTTTTTTCATACAGCCCGTCGAACATGGTGATGTCCTTGAGCATCTGCATCCGGGCCTGGTCCAGCTGCTGCTCGATGCGGTCGATCTGCACCTCCAGCTTTTCATACCGCTGCATAAACTTTTTAACGGCCCGGGAGGCGTTTTTCAGAAACGGGAGTTTATCCAAAAAGCCCTCGTCCAGCCCGTCCACATCCACCTCTTTGACCTTCAGCACCAGATCCGACATCAGCTCCCCCACATAGCCGCTGTCCTTACTGCGCACCTGTGTGAGGATATTGTCAGAAAAGCTGGAAATGTTCCGCTGCGCCCCGACGCCGTACTGAAGCGCAGCCTGAGAATCCATCAGGTCGATGCTGTTTTTGACCTCCTCCACCCGTGCTTTCTGCTCCGGACTCAATTCTTCCACCTGAGCGCGCACCGCTTCCACGCTTGCAGGCTTCTGCACTTGCAAGGCGGTATGTCCTTTACTCTGCATCAAAGTATCCAGTGTGATATGCTCTGCCATCTTTTATCTGCTCCTTCCCGCTATGAAAGCGCTTTAATGATCCTGTCCATGGTATTGGCATCCGGCATGGGCGCTACCTGCGTCAATTCCTCGGCAATACCGGACACCCCGAAATGGGCTGCATCCGTGGGGGTATCGTATACGCCAGTACGGAACCCATGCTTTTCCCAGGCCAGTCGCTGGATGTCTTCGTCCAGCAAGGCGTCGATCCCCGCCGTACCGGCCCCATCCAGGGCGATATACACATGGGAGGACCAGACGGTGGGCGTCGGGTACATCATCACAATGTCCCCCTTGATCTGCTCCCAAGTATCCGGGTTTTCCACGGCGAATTCCAGCAGCTGGTTTTCATAGCCGGCGATCAGAGGCTTGGCACCCATGCCGGTCTTCAGAAACTGATCGAACAAATCCGAGGAGGAGCTTTCCATATACCCCAGCTTCTGAAAAATATTTTGCAGCCGGGGCAGGATCTCCGCCAGATTGCTTTCGTCCGCCACGCCGCCGCAGAGGGTATTGGCCAAAAGCCCGGCGAACATATTGCCGGAATTGGATTTGGTCGGGTCGGTGGTGCCCACGGAAACACTGCCGTAAAGCTGGGGAAGGCCGATTTCCTCCCAGGTTGTGCCGGCTTCTATGGTCTCGGTCAATTTTTCCATGTCCACCGTGTATACGCCGTTTGTAACGACAGCAAGCCCGCTGTCGACCAAGGCCTGCACCACGGCGCTGCGGGTATACAGGACGATGGGTGTATTGAGGATGATCTCGCTTTTCACCGGGTCTCCATGAACCTGCTTATACAGTTCCAGAGCCGTCTGATTGGAGGGGAATAGGAAATCCCGCCCCTCGGCGTCGTCGGTGACCATATCGATGGAACCTGCCTTGGCGTAGTCGATGACCAGCCGATACCTGTCCCGCAGGATATCCTGTACCTCCTCGTCTTCCAGCAGGCCGATTTTTTCGCCGCCCACATAACCGTTGATTTCAGTAACGGTTTGGCTATTACTGATGAATACATAGGCAGCGGCGGCTATGATGACAGCTGCCAGGATGCCCAGCCCAATGAGCTTGGTTTTCATTTTCCGCCCTCCATTTTCAAGGTGCTTTTCAGGAGTTCGATATCTGCCTCGATATCCAGCAGCTCGCCCTGCATCAGATGGGCAAACTGCTTTTCAAAGGCGGAGTTCAGCACCGGCAGGGCCTCCGCCGTCTTTTGCAGAATATCGGCGACCTCCCCCGAATGAAGCTCCGTCTCCTGGAAATCCACATATCTTGTCAGCAATTTGGCGGCCGTATCCAGATAATAGGTAAAGAAGCGGCGCGCCAGCTTAATTTTGTCTGGATTTTCCTCCAGATAGGTTAGGATCCGGGCCCCGGTAGCATATAGAGCCTGCGCATCCTGCCGCACAGAGGAAGTTTTGATCTCTTTTACTGCTTTATCAATGTCTGCCAGGTCCGCCTGGGCATCGTCCAAAAGTTGCCGGATCTCTTCACCGCCAGGCATAGATTCCACATCAATTCCCGCGATTTTCCGGCTGGGCTTGAGCAGGAAAAACAGTCCGAAATAGATGCCGACACACAGCAGGATGCAGACAATCAGATTCCAATGGAAAAATAGGAACAGTAGCAGGAAGACGATTGCAGCAGCAAAGGAGGAAACGAGCATTCGCGAAGTCTCTTTCATCAGTTATACCCCTTTACGCTGCGGAACGCCTCCGTCAGATTCTCCCGGCCGTCGAACACCCGGGCATTGGTATACCGCGCCAGCTCCTCCAGTTGGGTTTCGTCAGCGTCTCCAAACATGATGGAGAAGACCGGGACCTCAGTTCCAAGCCCGGCGTAAGCCGCCTCAAAATCGGACAGGGACCCGCTGGACTGCCCGTCGGTGAGCAGGATGATCGCCGGCGTATACTGCGACAGATCATATTCTCCCAGCAGCTCAATCCCCCGCACGGCGGCCGCGTACATATCGGTACCGCCGCCTACTTCCTGGTTTTCCACTTTGTCATAAAGCGCTTCCAGCTCGCTGCCGTTGCCTGTGGCCGTATAAGTGTCGATCACGCCCCCGTTAAAGGGAATAAGGATATTCACCTCGTTTTCTGATGCCTGCAAGAAGTTTTTCCGGGCGTTCTCCTGGATGAGCAGCTGCTCCATGGCCTGAACCAGCTGTTCATTTCCCTCGCCGCTCATGCTGCCGGAGTAGTCCAGGCAGTACACGGTAAGGGAAGGCTTGCGGAAATCGGTTTGGTATAGATTTAGGCATTCAAACAGAACATCGGCAGCTGGCATTTTGATGGGGGAGAGCACCCGGTCGGGCTGCAGGCCCCAGTCGGCCCGGAATACATCCTTGTTTTTCTCCGAAACCCCGGTGTAGCCAGAACGGCGGCCGGTGCGCTGGATCTCGTCCTGCACATCCTCCGACAGCAGGTATTCCTGCAATTTTAAAAACAGTTCCTCCTGGCCATCGTCCCCTTTGTCCACATAGCCCAGGGGCGAATCCGCCAGCGAAAGACCGTCATAGGGGTACACTACATACAGCGGCTCTTCGCCACGCTCTTCCAGTTCCCGGTTGGCCTGGATGACCAGGCACTCGTAGTTCACCATAGCGTCATAATCGCCCTGCAAGAACATGTCCTTCAGCCAGTCCGAGCTGCCGGAGGAGCGGTCCACGCCGGAGAGAAGCTCCTGCATTTGCGCCCTCAGTTCGTCACTCTGCAGATCCTCCGATGTGATGACTTCCGGGTTGCCCAGGAGCGCGTACAAAAATCCGATATACGCGCTGGCGCCGGAATTGGACTGAGTGGCGCTGGTCATGCAGAAGCTGAGTTTTCCGTTCCGGATCGCCTCAAGAAGGTCGTTTACCGACACCTCCCGCCCCACAAATCCCAGCTCCTCCGCCAGGCTTTTGCGGATACCGAACACCACCGGCGAAATGGAGATGGATTCCGCGTGCTTGATCCGGTGTTCCGTATCCCCCACCGTCAGCCACAGGCTGCTGGCCGGCCACACGGCGTCATAGGGGATGTCTTCCTCTCCCAGTAGACGCATGATATCCAGCGAGCCCATATAGGTCATCTCAATGCGCACATGCTCCCTGTCGGAAAACTCCTCCAAGATCGGTTCCAGTTCGGAATTTTCCGATCCGGAAACAATACGCAGCACCGAGCTACCACCACCCAAAACCGTGTCGGCTTCACTTCCGTCCGTGCTTCCTACATTGCAGCCGCTGAACATTGTCAGTATCACGAAAATAGACAGCAGACAACCAATAAAGCCCCTTTTCATTTTCATAGTGAGACCCCTTCCTTTGCCAACATTCGTATATTGCAAAGTAAATATTTTTTACAATTACAACAACCCATTATATTTTACAATGCGTCGTGTAAAATCTGCTACCTCAGCAAGGTAAAAGATATGTATATTTGGAGCAGTATGTGGATGGAGGGCATAGAATAAAACAAAGATGCTGAACTTGACGACACCGCAAAAAATAGACGATATCGCAAACAACAAGGCTGAGAAGCATCTTTTCCTAACAGAATGAAAAACGCCACATACAGCGGCAGAAATGCCTCAAAATTGACCCGAAATCACACACAAAAGCGCTGATATATGCCACACCCCCTTTGGCAGAGAGCAATTCTCGATTTCTCCCAAAGATTCGTAATAGGTATTGTAATTATCTCTGATTTGTATTATACTATATTCAATATGAATTGGAGGTGCTTTGGTGAATACAGTTGGTGAGCGTTTGAAAACCCTGCGCGAAGGGATGGGACTTTCGCAAAAGAAGATGGCTGAGCTGCTGGATGTGACCCAGCCGAGCATCAACCGGTATGAACACGGGAAAGCGGTTCCTATTGAGGTCCTAATCGGGTATGCGGACTATTTTGATGTCTCGATGGACTATATCACCTGCCGCTGTGATGAGCCACAGGGCAAGCTGTATCAGGCACGACCGCCGATCTCCGACAATCCGGAATTGGGGAAGTTTATCGAGATGTGCTTTGACCCACATTCTCCGATGAACGGGCGGTTGAAAGAGGCCCTGTTCCGCATGATGGAGGGTAAACAATGAAAGCTGTGATTTACGCCCGATATTCTTCCGATAATCAGAGAGAAGCAAGTAAGATAGTCCATAGGGAACCTCCCTTCTGTGCCGGTTTATTTAGCTAGCGGTTGGCGCAGGGACTATTTTATCAGTTTTTTGTTTTGCTGGGGATTTTGCGACGGCAACAGGGCGTTGACCTGCTACTTCGCCTAATTTGTAGGGGCCTGCTCGCACTGGCACCCGCAGGCACGTTTCGGAGGCCAAAGACCGCCAGGTCCGGCTCTTGGGCAGGAAATTGGCCCGCGACCTTGGCAGCTGCCAGCATGGCTTCGGTTTTTAGGCTACGATGCCACTATAGACTTCTATAGCCTTACAACCCCATCACCTCCCCCAACTTCTCCTGCGCATCCCGCTTCTTCTTGTCGAACGCATGGGCATAAATGTCCAGCGTTGTACTGGCCTGGGAATGGCCCAGCAGACTGGCTACTGTCCGCACATCTACGCCCTGGGCAATCAACAAACTGGCGTTCGTGTGCCGAAGGCTGTGTACATTCAGATTTTCCGGCAGGCCGCTCTGGCGCAAGATCTTCTTGAAGCGGAATGTGAAGGTGGTCGGCACCATCGGGTCGCCGTTCGGCTGGCGGAACAGGTAGTCATCTTCCTGTAATACCTCATCGTTTTGGTTTCGATCCCACGCGCATTGCTGTTTCCAGGATTTAAGCACCTTCGCCATCTCCTTGCTGACGTACACCACCCGGTCCCCGCTGGCGGTCTTGGGCGGCTTCACGAAGATTGGTTCGTGGCTCAGCTTTACTACGTTGCGTTGGATATGAATCGACCTTTTCTTCCAGTTAATATCCGACCACCGCAGCCCGCAGGCTTCGCCTCGGCGCATCCCGGTGGCCAGCACCAGTTTGAAGTAAGTTTCGTATTTCAGGCTTTGCCCCTCCAGGGCAGTAATCAAACGCTGCACCAGTTCCTCGTCCGCCACCGGCCGCTCCTTCTTCTCACCCTGCGGCTTATACATCCGCCAGGCAGGGTTGTGGAGTAAGTATCCTTCCTCCACCGCATCGCTCAATATGCTGCACAGCGTGTTGTGGATACCCTCTACAGATTTTTCCGAAAGCGGTTTGCCGTCTGTCAGCTTGGGCGCTTTGCGCATTCCCTCGTAAAAATCACGGATGACCTCTTTGCGCAGGTCGGTCAGCTTGTAGTGCCCCAGCGCAGGCAGAATCCTCCGCACGTCCTGCCGGTCGCGGGAGTAGGTCGTTTTCGCCAACTTTTTCGGCGCGACATCCGCCAACCAGTGGTCAATGTATTTTGCCAGCGTGATGCTCTTGTTCACTGGCTCCGGGGTGTGGTGTACCTCCCGCTCGAACAGCACCGCCTGCTCCTGCAGCCACTTTTCTTTTTGTTTGGGTTTGAGCTCCAGCGGCGGATGCACGGTTTTTTGCGCCGATTTCAGCCGATTGCCCTCGTAGTCGTACCCACGAGATACAACGATTAAATAGCTATTCTCTCCCCGTTTGCGAATGGATGCCATTCTGCCACGTCCTTTCTGTTGTGCTCCGTTTTTCACATCTAGTCATTGTTTTTGACCACCCGCACCACAAAGCATACCAACCTCTGTGGCATATATCCATCACCAAACCCAACAGACTTTGGCGGCAAGGCTGCTCAACAATCCACCAGAACCAACAACTCCTGTATTTCCCCGTGACGATGATGACGGTTATGACCATACCGTTGGGATACCCCTTTGCGTGGGGATATACCAAAATCAGCGTCGTCATCGTCATGACCGTCATTTTTATAGATAAAGCAACAGGGAGGCCCCGAGCAATGAGGCTTCCCTGCTGTTTTATCTTGTGGTTTTTGGCTTACTGCTTTCCCGTCTCTAACATTTTCTGCTCCTGCTCTCAAGCAATAGCATCCACAGGCTGCAGCATCGTATGGTATACAGGCACCTCCTTATCGTTTCAAATTCATGACGCCAGTGACGGACGTGACGCTGGTGACGGTTGTGACGGCATACCCCCGGTATAGCTGTATCTGTCACACCCGCCACTGCCGTCACTCGTGTCACAGGCACCACCAGCCTGCGTCTTATATGCTCACATTAACATACTGGGCTGGAACAGAGGACTTTCTGCCAGGTTTTGCAGGCATTGTTACACCTTGTCCGAGATAGACGCGTTGCAAAACAACTCTGAGCCAAAACCCAAAAAGACCGGCAGCACATCCCGAAAGCGCAACGTGTCCTTTTGTTTTGTTCGCAGCCGTGCAGAGGATTGAGAGGGAGGATTCGAACGGCTGCGCGGTCGACCGCCGCCTGCGGCGACAACGGGGAACCGGCGCAGGAGGGCGTGGCTCGGCGAACTCTCTCGGTCGCATCAAGCACAGCGCCCTTTCCCATTCTCCTGTCTCGGGTCACGCAAGGTTGCGCCCGCCCGGGCGATGCGGACTTGTATCGTTTCTATCAAGCCTTTGTATAATCTCGGTAAAGCCCATTGTCGGGCGGGAAACTTCGATGCTATAATTTTTATCACAAACCGTGATACGTCGGGCGGCGCCCGCAGCCACCACGCGGGGAAGCCTGCGGGCCCGGCGGTGCACCAATCGCCAAAAGAAAACGCCGGGGGGAGCCCACGGAGGGGAGGGCCAGCCAACATGTCCACAACAGCGCCGGCCAAGCAGGGGGTTACCATCGCGCACAATCTGCTGCGCTGCCTGATCTTGAGCATCCTGGTACCGCTGATTTTGCTGGCCGCCGGACTCTGTCTCAAGATCACCGCCGACTATCGCCGCAACGCCCAGAGCCAGATGCGCATTAGCCTGAACCAAGTGACCGAGTATGTGCAGAGCTATTTCCAGCAGTTGGACGCCATCACGATGGTGCCCTACTACCACAGCTACTTTTCCGCCCGACAGGCCCCGTCGCAGACGCCGGACCGCCAGCAGCTCAGCACCCTGCAATCTGAAATCCGGCAGTTGCTGGACCTGGCCACCTTCTCCCGCTCAGACATTTCAGACAGCTTTCTGTGGTCGGACGGGCAGTTTCTGTACTATTCCTTTTACCACGAGCTGAATTACTTTTCACTGCCCATCCGGGAGCAGCCCTGGTATCTCCACGCCCAGGAAACCGGCGGCCAGATCGCCGTCAGCCCGCTCTGTCCCGACCCGGCGGCGGACGCGGTGGTGGACACCTCCAGCTTTTACATTACCCGCAAGATCCGCAACCTGCGCCAACCCGGTCAAGACAGCCTGATTTTTCTCAACGTGCTGTCCGAGCCCTTTGCCCGGTATTGCAAAGAGCAGCAGTTGCTGTACGATTCCTTCCTCGTTCTCACCAACGAGAAGGGGGAGCTGATCTTTTCCAGCCGGGCGCTGACCGGCCAGGCGCTCGAGGGGGTGCTGGGCGGCGGGTCCTTCCGTTACAGCGGCAGCAACTGGACCACGCTGTCCACCCGGCTGGACGCCCCCGGCCTGCGGGTGAGCATCGTCTACTCACTGGATGACATGGGCCGCCAGCTATTGCAACAACTGGGCGGGGTCGCCGTGATTTATCTTGTGGGGCTGGCGGTGGTTTTGTACCTGTACCGGCGGCTGAACCGGTGGCTTGGCCGGTCCACAAAACCGCTGCTGGCCACCTGCCTGCAGCTCGAACAGGGTGACCTGGCCGCCCGCTGCCCGCCGGTGGATGTGCAGGAGTTCCACCAGATTGGAACCGCGGTCAACCACATGGCCTTGCGCTTGCACGAGAAGATACAGAACGAATATCTGATGGCCATTCGCCAAAAGACGGTGCAGCTTCACTCGCTGCAAGCGCAGATCCAGCCGCATTTTCTGATCAACACGATCTACTGCTTCATCACCCTCAACCAGATCGGGGCGCGCGACCAGCTCAACGCGGGGTTCTTCTCGCTGGCGAACCTGCTGCGGTATGTGCTGAGCAAGGACTACTTCACGACGCTGGGGCAGGAGCTGGACTTTTTGCAGGACTACCTGAAATTGCAGCGGATGCGGTTCGGGGACCGGCTCTCCTTCGCCGTGCAGTGCCCCGAGGCCTTCCGCAGCCTGCGGATGCCGCGGATGCTGTTGCAGCCACTGGTCGAGAACGCGGTCATCCACGGCATCGAGCCCTGCGAGCACCCCTGCGTCTGCCGCATCACGGTGGCGTGCCACGACGGCGTGCTGACCCTGACGGTGGAGGACGACGGTGTGGGCTTTGACCCCGCGCAGCTGGCCCGCAAGGAGGCCGAGGAGGCCAGGCAGGCTGCCCGCCTGGAGGCCGGGCTGGACGATGACACCGGGCAGGCGCCCCGGATTTCGGTGGGGCTGCACTATGTGCGGGAGCGGCTGCGGATGTGGCAGCCGGACGCCACCCTGCGGATGGAGCGCACCGAGGTGACCCGCGCCGAGTTGCGGATCCCCTGGAAGGAGGAAAAACCCGATGAACATCCTGATCGCTGACGATGAGCCGTTGATCCATGTCTCCATCCAGTACACGATCCAGGCGCTGAACCGGCCGGATGTGACGGTGTTCAACGCGGCCAACGGCCGGGAGATGCTGGCCGAGATGCAGCGGGCGCCGGTGGATCTGGCGCTGGTGGACATCCGGATGCCCGGCATGAGCGGGTTGGAGGCCATCCAGCAGGCCAAGGCCCATTGGCCGGACACCGATTACTACATCATGAGCGGCTACAGCGAGTTCGAGTATGCCCGGCAGGCCGTCCACCTGGGGGTGGCGGAGTACCTGCTCAAGCCGCTGCCGCCGGAGCAGATCGCCGCACTCATCCGCAAGGCGGAGGAAAAGCAGCGGCGGCGGGCGTTTAAGGCGCGCAGCCGGTTTGCGGCCTGGCTGGCCACCCGCCGGGCGGGTCAACCGGCCGACGAGCTCTACCCGGAGGGATACTATGCGGTGGTGCTGCTGGCCACCTGCGACGCCCCCGGCGCCCGCCCGCAGGACTGGCTGACCGGGATGGTGGGGCTGGGGCCGGACCATTTTTCGGTGGTGGAAAGCCCCGGCGGTGCGCTGGGCTTCCTCTACGCGCCCACAGCCCAGTTCTGCCTGGAGGTGCTGCAAAAGTTGCCCGCCGGGGGATACCCGGCGCTGTGCACACTGTTTGTCTCCTCGCTGTGCTGTACGGCGGCCCACCTGGACCGGGCCGTGCAGAGCGTGCGCAACATCTGCGCGCTGCGGGTGTTCCATGGCACCGGCCGCCGGTACGATGTCTCGGACACCGGACGGGTCAGCTGTCAGGAGCTGGAGGAGGCCAAGGCCTGGCTGGCCGTATACAGCTGCCTGCTGCACAAAAACGTCGGCGACTTTGCGGCGTCCAGCCGGTTTTTGCTGCAAACGCTGCACTACCCGCTGCCGGCCGGGCAGCGGCAAGCGGTGGGGACGTTTTTCAGGGCGCTCCGGCCTGGCTGGCCCGACCCGGCCTCCGACCGCCCCGCCCTGACCGTCCAGCTGCGCGAGCTGGGCGAACAGCTGGGCCAGCCGGCCGGCCCCACCGACAAGCTGGACGCGATCCTTGGGTATCTGCAACAGAACTTTGCGCAGGACATCTCGGTGGCGTCGCTGTCGGAGCGGTTCGGCCTGACCCCCAACTATCTGAGCACGCTGTTCAAAAAGAGGCTGGGGGTCAAGTTCACCGAGTATCTGACCGGCCTGCGGCTGGACGAAGCCAAAAAGCTGCTGCGCACCACCCGGCGCCCGGCGCGCCAGATCGCCGGCGAGGTGGGGTATTACAGCCAGAGCTATTTCACCAAGTTGTTCATCGACAAGGTCGGCTGCACCCCGGCCGAGTACCGCGCCTCCGGCGCCCCGGGCACCGAAACCTGACCCCAAACCCAAAGACGGCGAACGCCGCAGGAAAAACCTCCTGCGGCGTTCGCCGTCTGTATATTTAGAATGGGAGAAGAAGAACGCTGCGTGGGGACGGCTTACTCGTAGAACTTGGCGGTCTCCTGGTACATGTTTTCGACCGCGTCCTCCGGCGACATGCCGCCGATGATGCACTCCTGTTCGTACTTGCCGATGACCTGGTCCTTGATCTCGGTGTAGGCCTCGTCAAAGGGCATCGTGACAAAGTATTCAAGCTGGTCAACGGCCACGTCCAGGTAGGGGTACTGGGCCAGCATCTCCTGGTACTCGGCCGAGTTCAGCGCGGCTTCGCTGGTGGGCAGGTAGCCGGTGCCGGCCGCGTACTTGCCGGCGACCTCGCCGCTGCACATGTACTTCATAAACTGCCAGGTGGCTTCCTCTTCCTCCTGGGTCATGCCCGCAAAGGCCACCAGGTTGGACCCGCCGGGGATGGCCGCGTAGGTCACATCCTTCGGGATGTAGGCCACGCCCACCTCAAAGTCGCTGTTGTCGGCCAGGCTGCGGTACTGCGCCGAGCTCTGCATCGTCATGGCGCAGGTGCCGGCCATGAAGGCGTTGCGCAGCGCCGCGTTGGAGGCGTAGTCCTCGCCCTCGGGCAGGTAGAGGGTGCCCTCGTTCATCATGTCCAGCCACAGTTGCAGCGGCTTGGTGCCGGATTCGTCGTGGAAGCCGATGTTGTTGCCCTCCGCGTTGTAGATCTGGCCGCCGGCGGTCAGCACCATGGCCAGATAATACCAGGAGTCGCCCAGCGGCAGCCCGAAGCCATAGGTGCCGTCCTTGGTCAGGGCCTTGGCGTCGTTGCGCAGGTCGTCCCAGGTTTCGGGGGCATCCAGACCTGCCGCCTGGAAGGCGTCGGCGTTGTAGTACAGCACCGGCACGCTGCGGCCGTTGGGCAGCGAGATGAGCTGGCCGTCGTAGTAGGAGAAGTCCATTACGCCGTCATAGAAGCTGTCCAGGTCAAAGTCGGGGTCGTTCTCGGCGTAGGGCATCAGGTCCAGCAACATGCCGGCATTGGCGTACATGCCCACCGAGGTGATCTCGATCTGGGCCACCTGGGGCGCGTTGCCGCCGGACACGGCGGCCTGCAGCTTGGTTCCGGCGGTGGTGTAGTCGCCCTGGTAGATGGCTTCCACATACACATCGTCCTGGCTGGCGTTGAACTCGTCCACGATCTCTTGCAGCAGCTCGCCGGTCGTGCTGCCCATCGAGTGCCAGAACTCAATGGTGACCGGGCCGTCCCCGGCCGATTCACCGGTGGCGGCGGGGGCCGCCCCGCCGGAACAGCCGGCCAGCAGGCTCAGCAAGCTGGCCGAGGCCAGCACGGATGCGATCAGTCGTTTCATACCTTGTTTCTCCTTTTGTCTTTTGTGTCAGATGGGGGAAAGCGTTCCGCCGCCGCGGGGAAGGTCTTGGCGTCAGTCCCGGAGCAGCTCGCGCACGGGCTGGCCCTGCGCCGCCGGCATCGTGAGGCCCAGCAGGGCGGCCCAGGTGGGGGCTTCATCGATCAGGCGGCCGCACGCCACCGTCACGCCGGGGCGCACCTGCGGCCCGGCGGCGAAGAAGGTCGGCTGCGGGCCCTTGGTTGGCAGGTGGCCATGGGCCGAAACCGAGATCTTGTAGTCGCTGTTGTCGGCCTGCTGCAACACCGAGCCGGTGCACCGGTTGCCGAAGGCGGTGCCTTCGCGGCTTTCGAGCACATACTGGAAGGGGCCGGCCAGGTGCCACTGCTCCCGGGCCTGCCGGGCGGTAAAGACCTGCTCCACCCCGAGCGATTCGTCGGCCACAAAGCTTTGCAGCAACGCCTCCACCTGGCGGCGGACCGCCTCGTCGGCGGGGTCGGCCAGCACGACATGGGCGGACAGCCCCGCCGAGTGGCAGTAGGCCTTCCAGGACGTGACGCGGCCGGTCTCGCCGGCGTCGAGCAGGCCGTGTTCCCGAAACAGGATGTTCGGGTGGAACACCTGCCGCACCGGCAGGTGGCCGTGGTCGCCCACCACCACAAAGTTGGTCGCATCGTACAGGCCCAGTTGCTTGAGCAGCCCGGCCACCCGGCCAAACCGGGCGTCGCAGGCCTGCAAGGCCTCCCTGGCTTCGGGGGAGAAGGCGCCGTGTGCGTGCCGCGCGTGATCGAGGTAGCTCAGGTGCAGCAGGATCACCTCGGGCTGGTGGTCGCGGATCACATCCAGCAGGCAGCAGGTGCCGAACTCGTCCAGTTCTGGCTGGTATTTCCAGCGCAGCAGGTGGCTGTACCGGTCGTAGAGCGTTTCGATGCCCGGCGAGCAGACCTGCACAAACCGCGGGCGGCCGTCGCCGCCCGGCTCGTCCGACCAGATCTCCGGGATGTCGTAGGTGATGTGGGGGTCCGCCCCGGTCACCGGCCAGTTGACCACACAGCTCGTGTAGCCCGCCGTGTACGCCGCGTCCAGCAGGGTCGGGACCTTCAGCTCCGCCCGCCGCCAGTGCCATTCGGGGTGGGGGTTGTCAACCTGCACCTTCTCGTTGTGGTAGATGCCGTGTACATCGGGGTAGCAGCCGGTGAGCATCGTCGCGTGGGCCGCGTAGGTCATGGCCGGGTACACCGACTGCACCCGCTCCACCTGGGAGCCGGCGGCCAAAATAGCGGACAGGTTGGGGCAGTCCTTGAGCCAGCCCATGTCGTCGTAAAACAGCGAATCCACCGAGAGCACAAACAAACGTCGCATGGCAGCCTCCTTACTTGATGCCGGAATACACAAAGGCGTTGCGGATCTTTTTGCTGGCCAGTACATACAACCCCAGCATGGGCAGCACCAGCAGCAGGTTACCGGCCATGATGATGTTCCACCGCTGCAAAGAGTCGGCGTCCTTGAGCAGCGCGATGCCGATGGGCAGCGTGCGGAAGGCGTCTTTGCTCGTCATGATCAGCGGCCAGAAGTAGTTGTTCCAGTTGCTGATGAAGGACAGCAGCCCGATGGTCACGAGCGCGGATTTGGCCATTGGCATCATGATCTTGAACATGATCTTGATGTCGCTGGTGTCGTCCAGCCGCGCCGCCTCGATGACCTCCTCCGGCACCTGCATAAAGTATTGCCGCAGCAGGAAGATCCCGAAGGGGTTGGAGATGAACGGCACGATGAGGGCCTGGTAGGTGTCCATCCAGCCGATCTCGCTGAACAGGAAGTAGACCGGCAGGAAGGTAATCTGCATGGGGATCATCTGCCCGAGCATGACCAGCGCAAACACCAGCGGCTTGGCCCGGAAGCGGTACTTGGACAGTGCGTAGGCCGCCGGCACAATGATGAGATACTGCAAAAACACGACGCAAACGCAGACGATGATGGAGTTTTTCAGGTACCCCAGCACCGGCACCGTCTTGAACACCTCGGCAAAGTTGCCCCACTGGGGGCTGGCCGGCCAGAGGGTCGGCGGCACGCTGATGGTCTCCTGCAAGGTCTGCAACGCGGTGCTGATCATCCAGAAGAACGGGAACGCCATCACGACGATCAGCACAAGTTTCCCCACCAGGTCCAGCGCGCTCAGCACAGCGCCGGCGCCGATTCGTTTGGTTTTCATCCATGGCCCTCCTTTATTGATAGTGTACGCTCTTTTTGCTGATGCGGAACTGCAGCCAGGTGACCACGCAGACGAAGAACAGCAGCACCACGCCGGCCGCGCAGGCCTGGCCCGGCTTGCCATAGCTGTAGGCGTAGTCATAGATGTAGTACACCAGCGTGTTGGTGGCGTTGAGCGGGCCGCCGCCGGTCATAATGCTGATGCTGTCGAACACCTTGAAGGAGGCGATGGTGGCCACCACCGTCGTGAACAGGATGGTGGGCGAGATCATCGGCAGCGTGATCTTGAAAAAGGTCCGCCAGGCCGGGGTGTCGTCCATCTCGGCGGCCTCGTAGACGCTCGCGGGGATGTTTTGCAGCGCCGCCATGATCAGCAGCACATAGTACCCGAGGCCCTTCCACACCATGACCAGCGAGAGGGAGAACAGCGCCGTCTTGGGGGAGGACAGAAACGGGAAGGATTCCAGCCCCAGGAGGTTCAGCACCGCGTTGAAAAAGCCGTTTTTGGAATCCATCAGCCACAGAAACAGCGTGGACACCGACACCACCGAGATAATGTGCGGGGTGAACAGGCAGGTCTGCACCCACTGGTTGAGCCGCGGGTGGCGCTTGGAGCTAAGCCAGGCCGCGATGAGCACGGCCAGCACCATCGTCATAACCACCGTGATCAGGGTGTAGATGGCGGTGTTGAGCAGCACTTCGCGGAAGTCGGCGGACTCAAACAGCGCCTGGTAGTTGGCAAGGCCCACAAACTCGGGGTTACGGCTGATGAGGTTGCCGCCCATCACCGAGCGGTAAAACAGGTAGCAGATCGGGTAAACCGTGAATACCAGCAGCAAAATCACGGCCGGGGCGGCCAGCAGGTAGCCGGCCAACTGGTCCCGGTTCGCCTTGTGCCGGGCGCCTGCCCGGGCGAGCGGTTGTTTCATGCTCGGTCACCTCCGTAAACGGCGGCCACCGCCGCCTGCGCCGCGGGGGTGAAGGGGAGGCGCAGTGTGTCGGCGCCGAACAGGTACATGCTGTCGAAGGCGACACTGACGGTCAGGGCGCTGTTCCCGTCGATCTCCTCCTCGCTCTTGCACATGATGACGCCGAAGGGGGTGTCCATTGAGTAGATGATCTCGGCACCCAGGACCTCCTTGGTCTGCACCCGCGCCGGGATGTTGATGCCCTTGGCCGGGTCGATGGCGCGCAGCTTGACCCGCTCGGGGCGGAAGCCCAGCTTCATACCGTCGGGCAGTTGGCCGTCCCAGATGTTGGTCTGCGGGCTGCCCACAAACTGGGCGGTGTAGATGCTGTTGGGGTTGTGGTAGAGTTCCCGCGGGCCGCACTGCTGGACGATTTTGCCCTTGTCCATCAGCACGATGTCATCCGCCATCGACATGGCCTCCACCTGGTCATGGGTCACATAGACGAAGGTGGTGCCCATGCGTTTGTGCATATTGATGAGCTCCACCCGCATCTGGGCGCGCAGCTTGGCGTCCAGGTTGGACAGCGGCTCGTCCATCATAAAGACCTTGGGCTTTTTGACCATTGCACGGGCCAGCGCCACGCGTTGCCGCTGCCCGCCGGAGAGGTTCGCGGGCTTGCGCCGGAGGTACTCGGTCAGGCCGACGACCTCGCAGACCTCGCGGATGCGGCGCTTGCGCTCCTCCGCCGGGACCTTTTTGTTGATCAGGCCGAACTCGATGTTTTCCTCCACCGTCATGGTGGGGTACAGCGCGTAGTTCTGGAACACCATCGAGATGTCCCGCTTGCCGGGGGCCACTTCGTTGACCCGCTGCCCGTCCAGCAGCACGTCGCCGGAAGTCGGCGCGTCGAGGCCGGTGATCATGCGCAGCGTGGTGGACTTGCCGCAGCCGGACGGCCCGACCAGGACGGTGAAGGAGCCGTCCCGGATTTCCAGGTTCAGGTTTTCAATGACAATGTCTTTTCCATAGGCTTTCGTGACGTTGTGTAAGGATATGGAGCTCATGTCTTTCCCTCGCTTTCCGTACCCAGTATACCGCGAAAGCGAGCGCGCCGGTATTGCGGATTTCTCGGATTTTGTTGCTGTATTCTACATGGTCCGCCCCGCGAAAAATTACATTATATAGGGATTTTTCCCGCATTTTACACAGCGCCGCCCCGCCTGACAGGTTCTTTACAAAGGGGCTGGCCGCGGTACGGCGTGCGCCCTCCGAAAGCCGACTGTGCCGGGGTACCGCCGGGGCTCCATGGGACGGCTTCTCTTTTCGAATCGTTGCATCGTGCCTGTTTTCGGGGGCTATGATTCTTTTTGCGTAAGGGTCTGTTGCAAAATGAAATTGTCGTCATCGCCATGACCGTCATTTTTATAGATAAAGCAACAGGGAGGCCCCGAGCAATGAGGCTTCCCTGCTGCTCTTATCTTCTGGTTTTTGGCTTACTGATTTCCCGCCTCTAACATTTTCTGCTCGCACTCCCAGGCTATCGCATCCGCCGGTTGCAGCATGGTGTCCAGCAAGCCGGCCGCCTGCTCCTTGCAGGTGTCCTGCGGATGGCAGTAGGTGCGCTCGAGAAACGCGGTGTCCGCGTGACCCAGCAGATCGGCGGTCACCTGTTTGCTGGTCCCGTTTTCCAGCAGATAGGTGGCGAAGAAGTGCCGCATCGTGTGCAAGTGGTAATCTTTTGGAAAGGCGTCTTTATCGCACAGGCGGCGCAAGTGGCGGCTGAAGGTGTCCGGGTGGATGGGTTTTCCGTTTTTGGCGAAAATCAGGTCATCCGGGCAGACGCCGTTGTTTTCCACAATCTGGTTGAAAAGCAACTCACCCAAGTAATCGTATACCACCTGGGGCAACACCACCACGCGGGTGCGGTGGCTTTTGGTGTCGCTCTCTATCACCCCCTTGCCCACAACCGTGCTGCGGGAATGTTGGATCAACAGCTGGTTCCCGCCGTGCAGGTCCCGCCACCGCAGGGCGCAGAGCTCCCCACGGCGCAGGCCGGTGGACAGTGCCAGCAGATAGTAGACCCGGTAGAGCAGCGGCTCCTGCAAAATACATTGCAGCAGCTTCTGCATTTCCCATGCCTGGGGAATGCACTGGGGGGGTGCGTTCCACCCGCAGCTTGTCCACGCGGCGGGCTGGGTTGTACAGCAGTATGTCATTTTTCACGGCGTCCTGCAAGACAGCAGAAATTGTATCCAGATATTTATGTACAGTGTTCTCCGACATTGTTTTGCCGTTCCGTCCGGGACGCTGGCGCAGTTCCTCGCACAGTTCTTCCAGCACCATAGGCCGGATCTTGCACAGCAGCAGTCCGCCAATGGCAGGGTACACCGCCTCCAGCATCCGGCGGTAGCCCTCCAGTGTACTGACTTTGTAGCGTTTGGCCATTCGTTCCAGCCAGCGGTTGGCGTAGTCCTCGAACCGGGTGTTCTCGCTCTGGTCGATGCCGGTGCGGAACCGTTTTTCCAGGCGCTCAGCCTCTGCCATGACGTATTGTTGGATCCCCCGTTTCGGCACCTCCTTGGGAACATCAACAGTTCGTGCCTGCATCCGTTTCCGGCCGTTCGGTTTGTATCCATTACAAACCGTAATTTTGTATTTTCTTTCTCCGCGTTGTTGAATGTATGCCATACAGGCTTCCCTATCGTTTCAAATTCATGACGCCAGTGACGGACGTGACGCTGGTGACGGCAGTGACGGGACACCCCCGGTATAGCTGTGTCTGTCACACCCGTCACTGCCGTCACTCGTGTCACAGATGTCACCAACATGGGCCTCATAGCGCAGGCACAGCAGCCGTTTGCTGTTGGTGCGCTTGGTCTCTAACAGGATTCCGCATCGGTCCAGCGCCTCATCGTGGCTTTGCAGATATTTGGAAAGAATCGCCGGACTCCAATAGCTGCCCTGTTTTTCCAGTTGTGCTGCCAGTTCAGTGACGGTTCCCCGGAACTCCCCCGCCGCCAGCAGTTTTTTCAGGGCATTCACAACCAAAGCCAGTTGCAGCTGCTCCTGTGGCACGGCCCGGCTCCACCGGCAATCGGAGAACTCCAGTTCTTCCTCCACATCCTCAATGTCCCGCCCAGTGGCATAAAGGATGGCGGTGCCATCCTGGCGTTTGTTGCGCATCAGGATCAGAGTGCCGTCCGCC
>OLIH01000591.1_pt1 | contig 19197 bp, 14 predicted proteins | sample 1609721 | NCBI WGS metagenome assembly OLIH01 (sample SAMEA4350157, study PRJEB24818) | metagenome | biome: human; feature: gut; material: faeces | place: Denmark | collected 2013-09
CCGAACTGCCGGTGCTGGTCCGGGATATGACTGACGACGAGGCGGTGATCCTGATGGTGGACAGCAACATCCAGCGGGAGCATATCCTGCCCAGCGAGAAGGCGTTTGCCTATAAGATGAAGATGGAGGCCGTGAAGCATCAGGGAAAGACAATGGTAGAGGCAACTTGTGGACAACTTGGCCACAAGTCAAGAGATAGCTTGTCGCAGACGGAAAGTGGCCGCACCGTCCAGCGCTACATCCGCTTGACCCACCTGATTTCTTCCATCCTCCAAATGGTGGATGAATACCAGATTGCCTTCAATCCGGCGGTAGAAATCTCCTACCTGACCGAGGAACACCAGCGAATGCTCAAGGAGGAGATGGACGCCTGTCAGGCCACACCGTCCCTCACCCAGTCCCGCACCCTCAAACAAATGAGCAAGGAGGGAACGCTGACCCGGGAATACCTGCATCACCTGCTCACCGAGGAAAAGCCCAACCAGCGGCAGAAGTTCTTCCTCAATCAGGAGGACGTGCAGCGGTATTTTCCCAAGCACTACACCACGCAGCAGATGCAGCAGGTCATTCTCCATCTGCTCCACACCTGGCAGCACAAACGCGGCTACCGCATACAAAAGACCGATGGCTTGCTTATAGGCACCGTTTTCCTCGTTGGGATTGCCATGCCCGCGCACTGCCAGAAAGTTCATGGCAGGCACCGTGACGATACCCGGTGTTTTGGGCGGCAGATAAAATTCCTTGTATTCTTTCTTGTAGTCAAAAGCCATCTTCATTTCCTCCGCTTTTGAGATGCCGCTTTGCGCAGCGCTTCACAGGTGATGCGGGTCAATTCCACCGCCATGGTGGGGTCGTCCACGTCCTCTATCACAAAGGAATCGCTGGCTCCTTCATGGGACGGGGCCTTTGGCAAATCGGGAAAGGCTGATTCTCCTTGTGGAGTGATTTTGATAAACAACTGGTCATCACATATAACAGCGAAGAAGGTCCCGTCACAGAACAGGCCGTATTCTCCGAACATTTTGCGGGCACGGACGCTTCCGGCCCCTCGGAGCTGTTCCACCACATACTCCACATAATCAGGATGGGATGCCATAGCTACCTCCGTTTCTCGTAGCGCTGGGCCAGCCGCCTGACAAGAGCCCCCAGCTGTTCCCGCAACTCGGCAGGCTCCAGCAGCTCAGCGCCATCCCCAAAGGTGAGAATACAGCTGATTACACTGTCCGTGTCCGGGAAACCACGACGGAAAAGCAAGGAGCCGTCCGGTTGTACGGTAAAGCTGTCTGCACCATATTCTTCCACCAGCCGCCAACGGCAGGCCGGGTCAAAACGAACACACACCTGATATTGTGTGGGATAAATCCGCTCCGGGTCCAGGTCTGGTAAAGGGGCTGGGCGTGGTATAAAGGGGTCTCCGGTAGACAGGTCGGTCATGCGGTTGAGCTTGAACAGGCGGAAGTCCCGCCGGGTTTGGCACCAGCCCCACAGATACCATGTGGACCAATGAAATACCAGATAATAAGGCTCCACGCTGCGCATTGAGGTGCCCTTGGGCGCGTCGTAAGTGAAATGTACAAGGTGGTGCTGCTCCATGGCATTCTGTATGGCCTCGATTTTAGGGGCAAGGCTGCTTTTGTACCACGAGGACAAATCAATGAGCATGTGGGTGCCGCCGGATATCAGGGGGCTGTTTCCAGCGGACAGCTTTTCCATGAGCTGAGCATAGCGCCGGGTGCCGCTGACACTGTCCAGACTGCGCAGCCCCGCCAGAATGGCCTGCATCTCCGGGGCAGTGAGCACTGTGCGGTCCACTCGGTATCCCTCCATGATGGAGATCCCGCCGCCAGCACCTTGTGCGGTGGTGATGGGGATGCCTGCCCGGCCCAGAGCTTCGATGTCCCGCTGGATGGTGCGGCGGGACACTTCGAACTGCTCCGCCAGTTCCGGCGCGGTGACCTGTTTTCGCTGAAGAAGGATAGACAAAATGCCGATCAGCCGATCCATTTTCATGGCAATCACCGCCCTTGGTTCTTTTGCCTGTATTATACCATAGCAACCGGACAACTGTCTGTCATGTTTGGCTTTGCGGGAATGTTTTTCTACGGTTCCAGCAAAAAGAGCCCTGAACTGTCATAAACAGTCAGGGCCTTTTTCACGCGCGATTTTCCGGCAATGTTTCATGCGGGATGCTGATTTTTTCCACTTGTATCCTTCCGTTTTCCACCCGGGCCTTCATCATGGTGATTTCCTGATGGAAGCGGCGGGGACCGCAGGAGCCGGGATTGAGCCAAAGCCGCCCTTCCCTCTCCTCCTGCAGGTATTTGTGCGAGTGACCGAAGACCACCACATCCACACCGGTCAGGTCCGCCGGAAGTTCCTTTTTGTTGTGTACCATGTAAAAGGTCAGCCCCTCCAGGGTGACGGTAAGGTCGTGGGGGATGGTCTCAGCCCATTCTTTGTCGTTGTTGCCGCGCACAACATACAGGGGCGCGTACTGCCGCAATTCATCCACAATACTCTGCTTGTTGATGTCGCCGCCATGGAGGATGGCATCGGCGGTTTTCAGGTATTCCTTCACCTGGGGACGCAGCAGGCCGTGGGTGTCGGAGAGAATGACAAGCTTCATCGGGCATCGCCCCCCTGCAAGGTCCACCCAAAATCGTTGTGGTAAATCATCTGGCGGGTCATGCCGCCGTCGATGCAGATGTTCTCCCCGGTGATGAACCCGGCTTTTTCCGAGCAAAGATACAGCACCATATTGGCAATGTCCAGGGGATTGCCAACCCGGCCCGCCGGCTGCTGGGTGGCGTCGGGGCCCTTATAGACAGTATATTGGGTATCGATCCAGCCGGGAGAGATGGAGTTCACCCGCACCTTGCCTGCCAGGCTTACGGCCAGGGCATGGGTCAGGGCCGAAATGCCGCCCTTGGCTGCGGTGTAGCTTTCGGTCTGGGGTTGGCTCATCCTGTCCCGGGAAGAAGAGATATTCACAATGGCTGCCCCGGGGGCAAAATGCGGCGCGAACAGTTTGGTGAGGTAGAACGGCGCCGTAACCCCCACCCGCAGAGCGTAGTTGAATTCCTCATAGGTGCAGGCATCCAGCCCCTTCATCAAGGGCAGGGCGTTGTTGATCAGGTAATCCACATGACCGTATTCCGCAACGACTTTGCGGGAAAAATCTTCCAGAACTGTCTGGTCGGCCAGGTCTCCCACATAGTAACTGTTAGGCTGCAGGTCGATGATGCACACCCGGGCACCTTCTTTCCGGAATTCTTCGGCAATGGCCCTGCCGATGCCGTTGGCGCCGCCGGTGACAACAGCCACTTTATTTTCAAACATACGAATTCTCCTTATTCTGCATCTTCGTCCAAAGCTTCCACCAGAAAACTGACCGGCCGGAACCCGTCGTTGCAGGAAAGCATGGCCGATCTGGGATTTTTCATCCAGCCTTCGTAAAAGTTTTCAGCCCCATGGCTCAAGGCCAGCACAAAGGGAGACAGGGTATCCCAGGCGCTCTGGCAGAGTCCTTCCGGCTTTTCCCAGCCGTTGGCGATGAATACCTGCCCCTGGTACAGATCGCAGGCATGGGAAAGGGGGTTTTCGTACTGCGCCATCAGGTCCTGATAGACGGTGATGCGCATGACGGTGATCCTGCATTTTTTCATAAGCGTTTTCCCTCAGATAAGGATGCCCTCACAGTGGTCGATCTCGTGCTGGATGATCTGGGCGGTCCAGCCGCTGAAGTTCTTAACACGGGACTGAAAGTTTTCGTTCTGCCATTGAACCTTGATGGTCTTCCACCTCTTGGTCGGCCGCACGCCGGTCAGGGACAGACAGCCTTCCTCGGTTTCATAGGGTCCGGATTTCCGCAGGATTTCGGGGTTGAACATGACCATATAATGGCCGTCATTGTCAAAAGCGATGATCCGCTTGTTGACGCCGATCATATTGGCCGCCATCCCCACGCAGCCGTCTTTGTGGTGCTCCAGGGTTTCCAAAAGATCCTCGGCCACGGGCAGGTCTGCCGGGGTGGCCGGCTCCGCTTTTTGGGCCAGAAAAGATTGTTCCCGGCAAATTTCACGAACCATACAGTTTTCTCCTTCGGGTTTGTTTCCTCTGTCTGCATTATACAGGGTTCGGGGGCAACTAGGCAAGACCATGCCGGTGGATTGCGGCTCTCCCCTACCCTTTTCCCCAGCGGCAAAGCGGCCCCCGACAAATCTGTCGGGGGCCGCTTTGCTTGCTATACTGTTCAGGGTTTGTTTTTGCCGGTCTGGTATTCACGTTTGTACTTGCCCGGCGTCATCCCCACTTCCCGGCTGAAGAACCGGATAAAGTTCTGTACATTGGAATAGTGCAGGGTTTCGGCCACCTGTGCCACCGACATATCGGTGGTGAGCAGCAGTTCCTTGGCCATTTCCAGTTTTTGAGACACGACCAGGTCGCTGAAATTGGTGTTGCGCTCGTTTTTCAGCACCTTCCAGATATAGCTGGCCGAATAATTCAACCGTTCGGCACACTCGTTCAGGGACAAATCGCCGTTGGTCTGTTTGATCAGGGCAATCACGTTTTTGACCAGTTCACTGGTGTTGTCCCGGCGGAAATTGGCAAGCATATCCATCACTGGCACGGCCACCTCTTCCATCAAAAAGGCTTTCACCTTTTCTTTGCTGTAGATCCGGCTGATTTCGGCAAACAGGCTGTCGCTGTGGTCAGCCAGAATCTTGCTCACCGAAAGACCTGCGTTTTCCGCCACCATGAGCAAGGTGCTGACCAGGCGCTGCAGATAAAACATCCGCTCATACCCGCGTATCCCCTTTTCTTCCAGCCGGTCAATGAACACACCGATCAGGCGTTCGGTTTCCCGATGGTTGCAGGAGGTCAGTGCTGCCACGATCTCGTTTTCCAGCAGGGTGTCGTAGCTGTGTTCGGTATGGTTGTCCTCGGTGGGCGTGTAGAAGACCAGCTTGCGCGGCCCTTCTTCCGCAGAGGCTTCCCGGCTACGCAGCGCCTCGCGCGCTTCGTGCCAGGCCGAGGCAATCTGCTCCGGGTTGTCGAACATACGGCTCACACCGCCCACACACCGGAACCCAAGCCAAGCACTGACCAGCTTGGCCGCCCCTTTGTAGACGGTTTCCACGTTTGTGTTCAGTGCTTCTTCGTTGTCGCCGCCCACCACCATGACCACCGTGGCGTCCACCGCCACCGGGCAGAAGAACAGGTACCGGCTGATTTCCACGGGCAGATGCTGCGTCACCGTCTGGGCAACGGCCTCCCGCACCGAACCGGTCATCTTCTTTTCAAAGACGATGTTCAGCACCAGCAGCCGGTAGACCCCGAAGGGCTGGATGTTGAATTCCTGCATGGTATTGTGGATGGCGTCCAGAGTGGCCTCGCTGCGCAGAATATGCAGAAGGAACTGCTGTTCCAGCTGGCGGCGCCGGGCCTGCACCAGTTTCTGCATATCCTTCTGGTTCTGGGCAGCCCGGGTCACGCCGGATGTCAGATAGTCAAATTCATCCTGATCCTGTTCCCTCTGGCCAAACACACCGTTGGCCTGATCCAACAGTTCCCGGATGGGACGGTACAGGAAAGCACTGTTCCAGCGGCAGACCAGCAGTACCACCAGGGTAACCAGAAGAATCAGCAGCGAAATCCACAGCGCTGTTACAACAGAACCAAGATTCTGTTTTTCGTTGTAGGCCACGTAACAGGTGATGCCGTTGAAGTTGATGGACTGGCCCTGAATCAGATAGCTGCCAAAACTGCCGGGGATACGCAGTTCGCCGTCGTCCACATTCCGCGTTGTGGACAGCGCCTCGGCCAGCTGGGCATCGGTGGCTGTGATGGGATCACGGTTGGCATCCAACAAGGCCACATCATAGCCAAGGGGCTTCCACTCCGCCGCCATATCGGACAGCCACTCCATATCCAGATGGATCATCAGCAACCCCACCAGGCCGTCCTTCACCGAAGTGATGCGCGCCACCAGGCAGCGCCCGGATACATCCAGGTACATGCTGGAGGTGCCCCGCACTTCGGCGCCCGTCTGGTTGACCCAATACAGTGTTGCCGCCTGGTCCCGCTGTGCCTGAATGAAGTTTTGAATTTCTTCCTGGTTTTTCATGCGCGCCAGGGGAAACATGCCCACATTGCTCAGCACCCAGCCGTAGCGAAGATTGATATACTCATACCCCGCCACATAGGTGTCCACATAGTCACCGCCCCGCAGCAGCTCCTGGGCATCCCGCAGGTTGCTGTACCGGCTGTAGGGAATTTCCACACAGCTTTCCATCCAGGTAAAGCTGGAATTCCGCAAGGCAGCCAGGTAATACTTGCGCAGCGCATCAAAGGCACTGGTCATACGCACCGCCGCGCTGGCGGTTACCTCTCCCAGTTTGGCATGGCCGCGGGTGGTTTCGCCGCGGTAGTACAACAGGCCGGACAAAAGGCCGCCGATCAGCAGCGGAATGGCCACCAGCAAGACCAGGCGGTTGAAGATCAGCGTTTCATATCGGCTGCGCTGTTTTTCCTTCACAGTCTGGTTATTTGTAGGTTTCCGGGTTTCCACAAGTTTCCTCCCTTGTTGCGGCTAACGGTGCACAATGGCCGGTGTCCTGCCGCCCCGGACATCTTCGGCCAGAATGGATGAGAGAAGACACGGCAGCCGTCGTGCCATTTTTAATGATACGATTTTTCTTGACGAGAATCAAGTCATTTCATATTACAACCGCACGGTGGCACCGCCGGGAATTTCCAGGCGGTCGCCGTCCACCTCAATCCACACCGACTGTGCCGCCGGGTTGTGCACCATATCTGCCGCCACCGTAAACTGCAGCCGGCGGGCATCCTCCAGATAGTCCACGATCTGGATGTTGGTGGCGTACCAGGTATCGTCCTTGCCGGCCACCATATCGCAGAATCGTTCCATCTGGGCCCAGTCGTCCTCACAGGTAAACTCAAAGCTGTGGCCCCACACATACATCATATACAGGTACTGGGTTTTGAACAACGCCGCAAACCGTTTTCCGTCTTCCAGCAGCTGGTGGGTGTGGTGGCAGGTGGATTTCCAGGTCATGAAATCGTTGGGAATGGCAAAGTCATGGGTATCCCCCACCACCCGGGCATACCGGATGCCCAGGGAGGGCAGCATGGCCGCAATTTCCGGGGTCCAGCTGCCGTTGGGATAAGCCAGCCCCCGCACCGGATACCCCATCACCGATTCCAGGCCCAGGCGGTCTTCCAGAATCTGCCGGGCCACCTGATCGATGGGGCTGCGGGCAATGGTGGGATGCAAACAGGTGTGGCAGGCCACCTCATGACCCCGGTACAGCTCCCGCCACTCGCTGGGGGGAACACGGTCCTCCCACAACAGGCCGGCGTTCAGGTTGAAGGTGCCCCGCACCCCGTAGCGGTTGAACAGTTCCACCAGGCGGCGGTCTTCCAGACGTCCGTCATCAAAGCTCATGGTCAGCACCTTGTGCCGCCCGCCGGGGAAACAGATATAAATGTTTTTCAGTTTCGGCAATTCCATGGGATTCACTCTCCTTTTTCGGTGACGTCCGCCGTCTTGGCCAGGTAGACACAGGGTTTGCCTTCCTTATCGGAGGTAAACACCACACCGGTGCCGTCCGGGGTAAAGCAGGGATGGGGATGGGCATCCTGGGGCGTACCGTGGATGGTGGTCCAGCTGGTGCCGTGATAGCACAGGGGGATCTCCTTTTTGTTGGCAATGTCCACCAGGTAGATGAAATCGTTGCGCACTTCCTGGCTCTTGTCCTTGCCGGTCTGCAGATGAATGGGGGTTTCCTGGCCCTGGCAGTCCCCCACGAACCAGTGGCGCTGGTGGTCGCAGATGAAATGGGCATAGGGCAGGCAGGGCATGAACAGCTCTTCCTCCAGGGTTTCGGGGCGCATCATCCGGATGGTCTCGGTGCTGCCGTCGTCCGCCTTGCGGTAGACATAGGCCATTTTATCCCCGGAAGGCATCCAGAATTCGTGGGTAATGATCACATCTTTGGGCTGGGGACGGGCACACCGGTAGTTGCTGCCGTCGCTCTGAATCAGCCACAGCCGGGCGTCGATCATGTCATAGGGGCCTTCGTGGCAGAACATGATGGTGTCGGGGTCACCGGGGCGCAGCTGGGCGTGACCAAACCAGCAGCGGTCCTCCACCACAATGTGCTGCTTGCCGGTCTGGGTATCCACATAGACGATGTGGCACAGGGGTTTGGCGGCGCAGGTCAGGGGGAAGAACTCCCATCCCTTCTTTCCGGTCAGGTCGGGCAGGGTGTCCCGCCGGGTCTCGGTCATGACCAGGTAGCGGTTATCGTCGCTCATGCCCCAGTTGCCGCAGTCCCAGCCCTCCGGCGCGCTGTACAGGCAGGTGCGCTGCAGGGTGGCCAGGTCCAGCTGCCAGACCTTGCGGTCCTGCTGGTAGTAGATGGACTTGTCGTCCGCCGAGATCATGGCGCCGTAATCGTCCAGGCCGTCCCCTTCGGTGAGCTGTACACCGTCGCCGGTGGCCAGGTCCATCAGGTACAGGTTGCGGCGTCCGTCCACCTCAGCGCAGTACAGCAGCCGGGAGCTGTCCGAGGTCACCATGCGGTTATAAAAGTACATATGATGGCTGGTATGGTCCGGCTGGGTGAGCCGGATGACTGTGCAGCCGGTATAGGGGTCACGGGTGGTGACCGGTGTCTGATGCAGAATATCTCCGATAGCCATGGGTTATTCCTCCTCAAAGGCAGCTTTCAAAACATCCAGGCGGGGATCAGTGCTGTGCAGCACCAGCTCCGCAAAGGCACGGGCAAAGCGCAGGGCACCCGCCTGCTGCAGGTGGGCGTCATCCTGCTTTTCACCGTGCCACAGGTACAAAGATTTGGCGTGTTCGGCGCCGGTGGCGGTGACGGCCGCCGCGGTGGCAGCCCCCAGATCCAGCCAGACCGCGCCGTTTTGTTTGGCAAAGACGGCCATAGCGTCCCGGTATTCGGGGAAGCTGGGGTGGCAGACGCCGTTTTCGTCAAAGATGCGCATGGCCACCGGGGAGACAAAGATGCAGGTTGCCCCGTGGCGGTTGGCGGCGTCCAGATAGGGCTGCAGCGATGCACCGAACTTTTCCACAGGTACATAGCGTTCCGGCTTTTCCCGGTTGGCGTCGTTGTGGCCGAACTGCACCACCAGATAATCCCCGGGTTTCAGGCAGTCTTCAATGTCCGCCAGACGACCTTCCTCCCGGAAGGAGCGGCTGCTTCGGCCCGCCATGGCGCAGTTGTCCACCGTGATGCCGGGCAGATGATACCGGCGTTCCTGGGGGAAGGGACAGCCGGGCCGGGTGTCTTCCCGGCACAGGGCTGCCCCGGTCATGCACCGCCAGAGCTGCTGGCCCCAGCCGGTCTGGGGGGCTTCGGCTTCGGAATAGCTCTGCACCGTGGAATCCGCCGCCAGGTAGACGGTGGGTCGGGCCTTCAGCTGAGGCAGGACGTTGGCGAAGTCCATATCGCCGGCATAGTAGAAGGAGGGATAGCCCGGCTGGTTGTAGCAGTTGTTCTGCCAGGCCACCCCGCAGCGGTACTGCGGGTCATGGAGCAAAGTGAACAGTTTATGATGGGTCAGATCGGTGGTGGTATAGATGCGGATGGCGGAATCGTCCTCCAGGCGCAGCAGCAGTTCTTCCCGGAAATCGCCGAACACATCCGCCACCAGGCTCGGATTGCCCTTGGTGCCGTTGTTGGTGGCGGTATGCTCGGGCATCAGCATGGTACCGTGGGTCAGATCGTTCACCGCACCGCACTTGGGGCCGTGGAGGTAATCCCGGCTGTCGGTGACCTGGGTAGACAGGTCCCCCGCCCAGTAAATTTTCATGTTGGTGCTGGGAGCTTCCAAGGGCAGACGGTTGCCGCGGCAGTCGTACACGTCCTTGACCCACACCTGCAGTCCCCGGGTGTGGGGGTCGATCTTGCCGATCATGCAGCGGCCCAGGTCCTCTTCCGCATATTCGCCGAAGCGGACCTTGCCGGTCTCCGCATCCCGCAGAGCCCAGCCGTAGGGCGCGTTCTCCGCCCCCTCGTAGACGTTGAACAGGTCCAGGCCGGGGCTGTCCGGGTCGATGTCTGCCAGGTGCATGGCATCCCCATGACCGAACTTGGCCCGAGTGCCGTCGGGCAGGGTCCCTTCGCTGGAATAGAGCAGGCTGCCGTCCTGGTCGATGACCGCGGCGCCATAAACGATCTCCATGCAGCCGTCCCCGTCCACATCCCCTGTAGAGATGCTGTGGTTGCCCTGACCGGCCAGAGCACCGTAGACCGGGTCACTGCCCTGGGCCATATGGCAGCCGGTATCCCGGAAGGGATTGGCCATGGGCACAAAACCGGAGTCCACGCTCCAGCGCTCGGTGAAATGGCCGTCCTTGAAGTCGTAGGCCACCAGGGTAGCGCGGGTGTAGTAGCCGCGGCAGACGATCAGGCTGGGGTGTTCCCCGTCCAGATAGGCCACCCCGGAATTGAAGCGGTCCACCCGGTTGCAGGGTTCGATGCGGGGCATGGCGTAGTCACCCCAGAGCAGGCCATCGTCCACCCGGCCGAACTTGAAGGGGATGGTTTCCAGTTCCCGGCCGTCCCCTGCGAACATAGTCAGGTATTCCGGGCCGGAATAGATAAAGCCCTCAAATTTTTCCAGATGGTTCCGTTCGCTGCGGGAGGGGGCATATTCCCGGATGAAATAGTCCGCCATGGCCTCGGCATCCTGGGCACTCAGGGGATAGTTGTACCGCTGGGGAATACCGAAACATTCCTCCAGCGTGTCGGGCCAGTGGCCGGCCTTCACCTCCGGGTGGTCCCGCCATCCCGCAAAGACTTCGGCCATATGCAGGCGATAGTCGGCGGCGGAGCAGACGTAATTGTCGCTGTGGGAGCATCCGGCTTCCACATCCTTTTGGGGCATGGTCACGTACCGCTGCCACAGCACCGTGCCATCCGGGGCGTAGCGGGTCATGCGGGTGCCGGGTGCAGTCTTGACGGCCATCTCAGCCCGGCCGTCCCCGTCGAAATCGTACACCATGAACTGGGTGTAATGGGCTCCGGCACGAATGTTGGGGCCCATGTCCAGCCGCCAGAGCAGGGTGCCGTCCAGCTTATAGCAATCGATCAGGCAGCGGCCGGTATAGCCCTTGATGGAAACATCCTGGGAATTGTCCGGGTCCCACTTGACGAAGAATTCCAGCTGGCCGTCCCCGTCCACATCCCCCACGCTCATATCGTTGGCATGGTAGCAGAAGGGTTTGCCGTCGGGGGTGGTGCCGCCTTCCGGCTTGTGCAGCGGCAGGTCATAATACCCTTCGGCCCAGACTTTTACCGGGCAGCAGGGCTCACCTTCCTGGCCGGCATACACCGGGGCCACGGCGTACCGGTCCCCTGCCCCGCCGTCGGCGTCCAGATAGTTGGTGCTGTCGCTCACCTGAGCCAGGCGCTGCTCGTTTTTGTACAGGACAAAATCAGCGCCGGTCAGTCCCGTCTCGCAGTAGCCGTTCACCTCGCTGCGCAGCAGCCGCCAGCTCAGGAAGACGCCGTCCTCGGTTGCCACCGCCACCAAGCCCCGGTCCAGGGCTTCCAGCTGGGGATGGAGCGCCCGGGCCAGCGGAGTGGTCAGAACCGGGCTGGTTTCCAGGGTATGGCCGTCCTTATCCAGCGCCCGCAGCCGCAGATAATACGGAATGTGGGTGGAGCGCCGGAACCGGAACTGCAGGTCCCCGGTCCGGCCGGCTTCCCGGAACCGGACGGTATCAGACATACGGTCAGACCATTCCAGGGCGTATGTGACCGCGCCGGGCACCGTCTGCCAGCCGACGGTGGTGGACTGGGCGTCCTGGGCCAATAGTGTAAGGTTCATCGAAAGATCCGCCTTTCTGTACAATTTTGCAAAAGATTGCCGCGCCCGGACCGACAAAAAAGGCACCGCGAAAGAGTGTCCGCGGTGCCTTTCCGGCCGATGCCGCAGGGGGTGCGGCCTGATTCAGTTTTTACTTGGAGGAGTCGGCAGCGTACAGCTGGTTGACCTCTTCGATCAGCTGAGAACCGCCGCGGTCCAGCCACTGCTGGGAAGCATCTTCCAGGCCGGCGTCGTCGATCTGGCCGCAGATGTACTGGGTGCGGGCGTCGTCGATGATCTGCTCGATATCGGTGCCGACTTCGGCGTTGATCTCGGAGTTGGCCAGATAGCCCAGAGCCGGGTTGAACACAGCGTACTGCTCATTGACTTCCTGGCAGGCTTCAGACTCGATCTGGCTCTGTGCCTTTTCCAGCGGATGGGTGGTGCTGGACATGTTGGGAATGTAGGCAACAGCCTGGTTCAGGCCGCAGTTAGGCAGCTGGGAAGCGTCATATTCGGGGTTCAGAACCACGTTGCCGTTCTCGTTCAGGTCATAGCTGATACCTTCGATGCCGTAGTCGGCCAGTTCCAGCATGGCGTCGTCGTTCATCTTGTCCAGGAAGTTCAGGCAGTTCTTCAGATCATCCTCGGTCTTGGCGCCGGACTTGGTGATCAGGTAGAAGCCGTTGTAGCCGCTGGTGGCCAGGGTGCGGGGTTCGCTGCTGGCATCCTTGGCGATGGGGCCGACCATGGTCATGGTGGCGGTGGTGGAAGGATCCACAACGCTGGTCACGTTGTTATCGGTGAAGTAGTTCCAGATACGCTTGGCACCGTCCATGGTGTCCAGGAAGCAGCCGGCCTCGCCCTTCTTGCAGCCGTCCTCCCAGGTGGAGGTGTCCACGGTTGCCCAGTCGGGACGAACCAGACCGTCTTCATAGATCTTGCGCATCCACTTCAGGGCTTCCTTGTATTCTTCGGTCTGATGGACCGGGACCAGCTTGCCGTCCTGCTCCACCCACTCGTTGCCGCAGCCGAACCAGGTCTGGATCACGTCCAGAGGGCCGGTGTACTTGCACAGTTCCAGGCCGTAGGTGTCATCCACGCCGTTGCCATCCGGATCGTCGTAGGTGAAGGCATAGAGCATGTTGTACACATCCTCGATGGTCTTGGGCGGCTCGGTGATGCCAACGGCTTCCGCCCAGTCAGTGCGGTAGGCAAAGCCGTAACGGCCGATGGCACGGGTACGGGGAATGCCGATGATCTGGCCGTCCACGGTCAGGCCCTTCAGAACGTTCTCATTGGCCTGGCTCAGGTTGGGATAGGCTTCGCTGTCCTGCAGGTAGCTGCTCAGGTCCCAGAAAGCGCCCTTCTTGGCAGCATCCACGATGTTGGCATCCAGCGCGCCGGAAGCGGTCAGGATCATGGGCATGTTGTCCTTGTCCATCAGGGTCAGACCGAACTTATCCTTGTAGGTATCGTTGGCTTCCAGACGCCACTCCACGGTGGTGTTGGTGTAGTCTTCATAGGTCTGGATGACCTTGTCGGAGTTGTCATTGGCGAACTCGGTGCCGTAGAAGGTGGGAATCATGAAGGTGATGGTGGGGCGGCCGCTGGTGGCGGCGCCTTCGGCGGTGGCCGTGCCGGTGCTGGCAGAGGACGAGCTGCCGGAGCTGCCGCAGCCAGCCAGGGCGGTGACAGCCATCATGGCGCTCAGGGTCAGGGCGATTTGCTTTTTCATGGGGTGTTTTCCTCCTTTTTCTTTATCACACGCAAAACTGCGTGATTGGATACGTGTGTTTGGGATCAGCCCTTGACGGAACCGACCATAATGCCTTGGGTGAAGTATTTCTGAACAAAGGGATAGATGCACAGCATGGGCACGGTGGCCACCACAGTGGTTGCCATCTTGATGGACTTGGCCGGCGGCATACCGGCGGCGCCCCAGTCAAAGGTGCTGTCCTGGGTGATCTTGTTGGTCAGGAAGACCATGCGGCGCAGCACGATGGTCATCAGTTCCATGTCGGGGTCGTTGATGTACATCATGGCGTTGAAGTAGGCGTTCCAGTGGCCGACGGCGTAGAACAGGGCAACCGAGGCCAGAACGGGGGTGGACAGGGGCAGGATAATGCGAACAAAGGTGATCAGGTCATTGGAACCGTCGATGATGGCGGCTTCTTCCAGTTCGTTGGGCAGCCCCTGGAAGTAGTTCTTGATGATGATCATGTTGAACGCACTCATGGCGCCGGGCAGCCACAAAGCCCAGTAGGTGTTGCCCAGGTTCAGGATGTTCATGATCAGGATGTAGCTGGGCACCATGCCGCCGGAGAACAGCATGGTCACGATGACCATGTTGATGAAGCCGTTGCGGCCTTTGAGGTAGCCGCGGGACAGCGGATACGCCAGGGTGCAGGAGACGAACATGTTGATCATGGTGCCCACCACGGTGACCAGCAGCGAGTTGCGCAGGCCGCGGAACACCGAGCCGTCTTTCAAGATGTAAGAGTAGGCATTGAGGGAAAATTCGTGGGGGATCAGGAAGAAAGGCCGTTCGGTCAGTTCCTGCTCGGTGGCAAAGGAGCCCGCAATCACGTAGATGAAGGGCAGCACGCAGAGCAGCGCAATCAGGGCGATAAGAATGTACAGGATGATCTGCACTGCCTGGTCACCCGGCGTGCGCTTTTCCAGCGTACCCGTTGCGCGGATGGCATTGGGGTCCTGTTTATGTAAAATACCGGACATGGTTATACCTCCTTGCGCTCAGTACAGGCCGGATTCGCCGAAGAGCTTGGCAATCTTGTTGGCGCCGATGACCATGACCATGCTGACGATGGACTTGAACAGGCCGGCGGCCGTAGCCAGCGAATACTGACCGTTGACAATGCCCTTGGTGTAAATGTAGGTATCGAACACGTCGGAGACCGAACGGTTCATGGCGTTCTGCATCAGGAAGATCTGTTCATAGCCGGTGTTCAGCAGAGAGCCGACCTTCATGATCAGCATCAGGATGATGGTGCCGCGGATGGCCGGCAGGGTGACGTGCCACATCAGCTGCCAGCGGCCGGCGCCGTCGATCTTGGCGGCTTCATACAGCTGGGTGTCCACGCTAGACAGAGCGGCCAGATAAATGATGGTGCCGTAACCGGTTTCCTTCCACAGGTTCTGCCCCACGATCATGGTGGCGAACAGGTCGGGGTCGGACATGATGTCCGGGGCATTCTGCTTGCCGAAGATCTGAACCAACAGGTGATACGCCACACCGTCGGTGGTGGAGAACAGCTGATAGGTCAGGGCCGCCACAATCACGATAGACACAAAGTGGGGAATGTATACCAGGGTCTGGCTGAAGCGCTTGAACCATTTGCAGCGCAGCTCATTGAGCAGCAGGGCCAGAATGATGGGTGCCGGGAAGGCAAAAATCAGGTTGGCCAGCGAGATAGCCAGCGTGTTGCGCAGCAGGCGCCAGAAGTCCGGGCCGGTAAATAGTTTTTCAAAATATTTCAGTCCGGCAAAGGGGCTGCCGAACAGTGCCTGAATGGCGGTATCGCCGTTGTAAGGACTGAAGTCCTCAAACGCCATAACCAGACCAGCCATAGGCGTATAGTTAAAAATGAGCATGTACAAAATGCCCGGGATCATCAGGATATACAACCAATAATGCTGTGAAAACGCTTTGCGCCAGGTGTTGTGTCCCAACTGGGCGTACGCGCGTTTTTCCTGCTTGGTCCGAGCACCGGCTGCTTTGTCCGCCGTCAGTGTTTTCGCCATTGAGGGTTCCTCCTTCATTGTATGCTCCCATGGGTTCCGCACCGCCGCAGCCGGCGCCGGCGCTGTGGAATCAGGGACCGCGTGCAGGGCCGCTCACCCTTCGAGCTCCCCGCTGCCTTTAGTCAAATTGTACGGCACCCCCAAAGCTATTTCAATAATCAAATCATCTCATCTTTTTTACCTGTTTTTCATCTTATCATCGATAAATTATCCATATATTTGAAGCCAAATAATCATCAGCGTGACCATACAGATTGTTAAGTGTTTCTGCCCTATATTGGATACTTTTTATATAATCTGTCAACGCGGTTTAGGCAATACGCTAAAGTGTCACATTCTCTACAAGTCATAAATCGGACTGCTTTTCCGGCCTTGTGCAATGGGGGAAGTCTTCTGTTTTTCCTTGCGGCCAACGGTCTCCGATTCATCCTTTCGGGCCTTTCTGCCGAGTGCTTTTCAAGGCATGGTTTCCGGCATTTTTTCCTTTTTGCATGGCCGGATGCAGGCGGATGCCGGCGTGGATCGGGGCGTGGTTTTTCTCGGCATTTCCGTTTTTCCACATGGACAAAAGATTCCGCCCTGCAAGAATGCAGAGCGGAATTTTTCAGATTTTTACCGGTCCCGGACCGGAAGATCATTGCTGGCAAACGGTGAACGCGGCCACGCTGCAGGGCGGCAACACCGCCGTAAATCCGGTTTCGGAGCAGGTTACGGGCAGTACAGCCGGAATCACAGACTGCGGCTGTGCAAAGGTGTTGTGGGCCGACGGCGCACCCGCCAGCACGCTGGCGGTGACCATCGCGGGAGTGACATCCCCCAGCAAGCAGTTGACGGGGACAGACTCGCTTTCATTGAGGTTTGCCACCGTGACCAGCACAGTGCCGTTCTCTTGTTCGCTGGCAGACATATGCAGTTCGGGGACCTGTTCGCCCTCCTGCCCCAGCATCCGGGTCTGGGCATAGCTTTCCAGCTGGCGGGCTCCCTGATGGGCGCCGTACATGGCAAACACATGATAGGTGGGGGTCATGACCACCTTGTCGCCCTCGGTGAGAAGCATGGCTTGCAGCACATTGACGGCCTGGGCAATGTTGGCCATCACCACCGTATCGCAGTGGTTGTTGAAGATATTCAGATTGACGGCCGCCACCAGCGCATCCCGCATGCTGTTCTGCTGGTAGAGGAAGCCGGGGTTTGTGCCGGGTTCCACGTCGTACCAGGTGCCCCACTCGTCCACACACAGACCGATGGGACGACCCTTGGCAAAGCGGCGGATGATACGGCTGTGATTTTCCACCAGTTCTTCCATCCGCAGGGTCTTGTGCAGGGTGGTGTAGTATTCCGCCCGGTCAAAGTCGGTAGCACTGCCTTTGTGCTGCCAGTCCGGACCGGGGATGGTGTAGTAATGCAGGCTGACCGCATCGATCACATGCCCTGCACGCTCTACCACGGTGCGGGTCCAGTGGTAATCGTCCACATTCGCGCCGGATGCAATCTTGTACGGAGACAGCTTTTCATCATAGGCACGCAGATAGGTAGAATACTGACGGCACAGGTCGGCGTAATACTCGGCCCGCATGTTGCCGCCGCAGCCCCAGGCCTCGTTGCCGATGCCCCAGTACCGGACACCGAAGGGCTTTTCCCTGCCGTTTTGCCGGCGCAGATCTGCCATGGGCGAGACCCCGGCCATGTTACAGTATTCCACCCAGTCGGAGAATTCCTGCACGGTGCCACTGCCCACATTGCCCGAAAGATAGGCCTCACAGCCCAGCTGCTCGCACAGTTCCAGGAATTCGTGGGTACCGAAGGCGTTGTTTTCGGTCACACCGCCCCAGTTGGTATTGATGATGGTCTTGCGTTCGCTGCGGGGGCCGATGCCGTCCCGCCAGTGGTAGGTATCCGCAAAACAGCCGCCCGGCCAGCGCAGCACCGGAATGCGCAGCTTTTTCAGCGCTTCCACTACAGGGGCCCGCAGGTTGCCGTCCTGGTCGGCGATACCGCCGTAAATGCAGCGGCCCAGGTGTTCCGAAAACTGCCCATAGATATTCTTGTTGATCGTACCTGCCGAACGCGCGGCGTTGACAAACAGATAGGCCATACCCATCCTCCTTTATTGTTGAATCATCCGGGTGGCAAACGGGTCCAGTTCCACCTGCACATCGCCTTCCGGTGTGCGGACACGGGTGGTCTGGGGTTTATCGGTGTTGTTGATCACAGCCAGGCGCCGTGCGGCCGGGAACCAGGCACATTCACATCCTGCGTTGTCGGTGAGATAATCCGTCTGGGTCAGGGACATCCCCTTGGCCCACAGCATCAGGTTGAGCAGCAGGCGGGCGTTCTCCGGGCTGTAGGCAAACCCGGCCAGGTAGATGCCCCGGCCCTGACCAAAGGCGTGGGTGGCAATGGACGGACAGCCGTCCTTTTCCGCCAGGACCTGGGTGTCCTTGTCGGTCAGGTAGAGGTGGTCCCGGGTGCAGAGGGTGGCGCCCTCGGGGATCAGACCATCCACCGGATCGGCCTGCACCGGCCAGCGGCCGTGGCAGACCCGGGCGCCGGTGTCCTCGTCCACGCCCAGGGCCCGGGCCATGCGGAAGAAATCTCCCCGGCCGGGCAGGGCGGTGGGTTCGTTGACCCCGATGAGCACCCCGCCTTTGGCCACCCAGGCATTCAGGGCGGCAACCAGGTCGGTGTCGGCCCAGGCGTCCCCGCCGCTCCAGGCGGTGCCCGCCCGGCCGGCGTTGATGACCACATCCACCCCGTCCAGCTTGCCTGCCTTCACGTCCGCAAAGCTTAAAAAGCGGGTGTGTACCGGCAGGCCGGACAGGGCTTCGTTGATGTGAATCAGATCGTGCATGTAGGTTTCATGGAAGTGACCGGACAAGGTCCAGGGGCGCAGCCCGCCCCAGCTGTGCAGCACCGCCACCGTCAGGGGCAGGGTGTATACCTCCCCTTCGGTGTGCAGGTCCCGCACCTCCCGGAACTCGTCGGCCAGGTCGGCGATGTACTGCACAAAATCCGGGAAATCCTCCAGCAGGTGCAGGTATCCGCCCAGGCCGATGCGGTCGATCTTGGCCCGCAGCAGCGCCCGGCGCACATGGTTCCAGTATTCCTTGGCGTCCCGGGTGGGATTGCCCCCCGGGGCAAAGGTGGGCGCGCCGCCCAGCCCCACCGGGAACAGGTAGGGGTGCAGCCGTAGCTCATGGACTTTGGCGGGCACCCCGGCGCACATCCGGGCTTCGTAGCCGGAAAAGACACACTTGATGATGCCGTCGAATCCGATGGAGGGGAAGCAGGGGCCGTAGGGCTCCACCCCCACCCAGCTGTCGTCGTAGAAGACGTAGGCCTTCTTGCCGTAGCTGTGCACCAGGTCCACCAGCTCCTTGCCGAACCCGGCCACATATTGCTGGGTGAAGTCCATGTAATCCCGCTTGTGGGCCGTGGGAGGCATGTGGGTGACCTGGAAGTTGCCCTTGTTGATGAAGTCCTCCGCGGTCAGCTCGTAGCCGTAGGCGGCGGCGAAGTCCGCCAGGGCCTGCTCCGAGACGGTGAAGTCATAGCTGCCCCAGTCGG
>OLIH01000593.1_pt1 | contig 19039 bp, 19 predicted proteins | sample 1609721 | NCBI WGS metagenome assembly OLIH01 (sample SAMEA4350157, study PRJEB24818) | metagenome | biome: human; feature: gut; material: faeces | place: Denmark | collected 2013-09
CGAATTTCGTATTCATGAGCAGGAGCGGACGTCCTATGATGCCGACTACCGTGAACTTTATTCTCCGGGATATTGTGAAGGCGTATAACGAGGAAGAAAATGAGCGGGCAAAGGGGAGAGGAGAAAGCCGGAAGAGCTGCCGCACATTTCCGCCCACATTCTTAGACATACGGCCTGCACCCGGATGGCAGAGACAGATCTGGATATGAAGGTCGTTCAGTATGTGATGGGACATGCGAACATCAGTGTCACAATGGAAGTTTATAACCATATCACAGACCGGTCCAGGATCGAAAGAGAGATTGCGAAGATGGATCTGGTTCAGATCATGTGACTGGATTTTCAGTCTCTAAATCAGAGATTTTTGATCGCCTTGGAGTGAAAATTATGAAAATAATCGGATTTTTCTGCTTTTGATGGTGTAGTAAATTAACTCAGATTTCCTTGAATTTACAGGGGATTTTGGAGGTCCCCGATTCTGAAATTGGTGTAGAAATGGTGTAAAAATGGTGTAGTAAGCCATTTTTTGAAAAAATCAAAAATTTGGAAAGCCCGAAAAAGCCCGTAAAATCAAGCTTTTTTGAGGTTTTCCAAAAAAATTATTTAAAAAATTAGCACTCACCTCTTGACAGTGCTAATAACTCCTGCTATATTACAACTAGAACAAAGGAAGAGGAACAAAAGGAACCCTAAAGAGTTCCGAAAAAGTTCCAACTCCAGGTTCCCTGAAACCAACATCCGAGACTACATCGAGGGTGCTGATAAGGCTGCGTAAGCAGTCCATAGATTATTTCAGAGATTCACAGAAATGAAAGGAGAAATGACTTATGTTAATGCCTAGTATTTTTGGAGAGAATTTATTTGATGATGATTGGATGGATTTCCCGTTTGAGAGAGATTTCTGGGGAAAGAAGAATCCGTTGTACGGCAAGAATGCCAATAGAGTGATGAAGACAGATATCAGGGAGCATGATACAGGATATGAACTTGATGTAGATCTCCCGGGATTTAAGAAAGATGAGATCAATGTGGAGCTTGAGAATGGTTACCTGACCATATCCGCAGCAAAAGGTCTTGATAAAGATGAGCAGGATAAGAAAGGTAAATACATCCGCAGGGAGCGCTATGCAGGAGCAATGCAGAGAAGTTTCTATGTAGGTGATGAAGTTACTCAGGAAGATATCAAAGCAAAATTCGAGGATGGTATCTTAAGACTGAGCATTCCGAAGAAGGATGCTCAGTCTGTAGAGACGAAGAAGACTATCGCCATTGAAGGATAATAATTTTATAAGCTAAGTCAAGAAGGGCTCGGTGCCGGTAAGGCGCCGGGCTTTTTTCTGTTTCATAGTTTTTTTCTGCAGAGTACTTCCCTCTTTCTCATTTTCTGCTATAATGTTCTGGCGGTAATGAGAAAGAGGGAATATAAGATGAAAAAAACAAATGATTTCGGCAGGGATTCTATCCCCCTGCTCGTGTTGAAGATATCGGTCCCGTTTATGTTCGCACAGCTCGTAAATGTGCTGTACAGCATCGTGGACCGTATTTATGTGGGCAACATTCCAGTGACAGGGGCGGACGCGCTGGCAGGAGTGGGAGTCTGCGCGCCCATTGTCACCCTGCTGTCGTCCTTCGGGACACTGTTCGGCATCGGGGGTTCTGTCCTGTTCTCTGTCAGGATGGGCGCCGGAGATGAAAAGAACGCCCGGAAGATCCTGGCGAACAGTTTTTCTTACCTGATCGTTGTCTCGCTGGCACTGACGCTGATTTTTCTTCTGACGAAAGAACAGCTCCTGAACTGGTTCGGCGCAAGTGACGTGACATTTCCCTATGCGGATACTTATATGACGATCTACACGGCAGGGACATTTTTTGCGCTTTTATCCACGGGGATGAATTATTTTATCACGGCGCAGGGGTTCCCGCTCCTCGGGATGACGACCACCCTGATCGGCGCGGTCATCAACATTATCCTTGATCCTGTGTTTATCTTTCTTATGGATATGGGCGTGGCAGGGGCTGCCGTTGCGACTGTGCTTGCTCAGATGTGTTCCTGTACGTTTGTGCTTTGCACGCTGCGCCGGAAGAAGATGCAGATCCGGCTGGGGCTTGTAAAGCCGGAACTCTCTGTGGGGAAACAGATCGTGAAGATCGGTTTCTCGCCGTTCCTTATCCTGGCGACTGACAGCATCATTATCATTGCGCTGAATGCAGTGCTCCAGTATTACGGCGGTGCCCGCTACGGCGATACGCTGATCACGGCGGCTACGATCGTGCAGAGTTATATGCTGCTGATCACTTCGCCCATGCTGGGAATCACCGGGGGATCTCAGCCTTTGATCAGTTTTAATTACGGGGCAAACAGACCGGATCGGATCCGGAAGACATTTTTCTGGGTGCTTATGCTGTGCTTCTGTTTTACGGCAGTCATGTTCCTGATCTCCAGATTCATGCCCCAGTATTTTGTGCGCATTTTTACAGATGAGCCGGAATATGCGGAGCTTGCGGTATGGGGCATCAAAGTGTTTACGCTGATGATCGTTCCGTTAAGTTTTCAGTATGTGATCGTGGACGGGCTGACTGCCCTGGGGATGACAAAGATATCTCTGAGCCTTTCTCTGGTCAGGAAAGGAATTTATTTCGGTGCAACCTGCATCCTGCCGCTCGTATTTGCCGCCCGCTCTGCCTTCTATGCCGAGCCGGTGTGCGACGGGATAGCGGCGTGCCTCTCCTGCACAGTATTCTTCTTTATCTACAGAAAATATCTGCGGGGAGAGGGACGTCTTGGCGCAATTAAGCTGTAGCCCTTAGCTGTTTCTTGAAGATCGTACGGAAAATGAGACGTACAAGCGGCCCTACATAGAACACCTGGGCGCACAGTGCGAACGGGAAATTCTGTACCAGCTTCATCAACCAGTGCCCCAGAAGCTCAGGGCAGAGTCCCATATGATAAACAGATACATACAGTGTCATCATGGATACCGTGAATCCGGCATTGTGATTCCTCCTCGTGATAATCCTGATTTTGCGGCAAAATAAAAGCAACGAACGGTATCAGACAACTGGACTTACGTTTCTGATACTGCTCGTTGCTTGTTCGCAAATTCATTATATCAAAAGAATCTTTCAATCTTTTTCTGAAGAAGAGTTCCCACAGCGTCCGACAGACGGCGTATATTTTCAATACGCACAAAGTCATCACCATAGATCCTGCGCGCGGCTTCTGAACTGCCGTCTTCTCCGTTTAAGACAGCCATGACCTGCACGCCGGATTTCTTTAAGGCGCGCACTTCAGATGACGTGTCCCTGATTCCTGCCTCGCCGGAGTAGTCCCCGCTTAAAGGATGTCCTCCTGCACGGTCAGACGGGATTTTCCGGTCGTCATTCGGGCTGGCGTCCGTCAGGATAATGAGCAGCCTGTTCTTTGCGGGAGAGTCCTGCATCAGATGACCTGCGCCTCTTAAGGCCAGTCCGTCGCGGTTCCATCCGGCGGCAAAATAGTCGAAGATCCGTCCGTCTTTATCCATTTCATCATAACCGCAGAACCGGCGGATGACAGTATAACCTCTGAGGCTTAAGAAAGAAGTGACCTGCACCGGGATCCGGCAGAGGTGCAGGCTGCGCGCGATCACATACGCCTGGGCTGCGATCGTCTCCTGACTCTGCAGTCTTGATGCGGAGGCATCCAGCATCAGATCTACAGAAAAATCCGGCTGCTCTTCTTCAAATTTCTCGGTAAATATTCGCTCATCATTAAGATAAACTGCACGCCAGATCTTCTCCGGCGCGATCCGGCCGTTCCGTCCCGCCACTCTCGACGGCTGCGGATATACTAACAGTGCGTTGCGGATCTGCTGTGACAGACGGGCAATGCAGTTTTCATAGAAATGCAGTCTTTCTTTATAGTGCGTCCGGTTCCGATCTGCCTGGGCCTGCGCTCCGCGGATGGTTTCGCGGATCTGTCCGTCATTGGCAGGATTCTTTAGCTCTTTTCTGGTCTGTACATCGATACTTTCTTCTGCCTGGCGACGTCCGTCTGTAAAGTAGATATGACAACCCTGATGTCCGCCTGAGCAAAGAAGCTGTTCAATCCGGCTGCTTTCTTCCGTGTTATACAGCGGCAGCCCGAAGCAGTTTTGGATATAAATGCGGTTGTTTTCTTCCTCTGTTGCCGTGAGCAGCCCTGCATTCCTGGACTTACGTGCCGTGATGATACCATTTCCTGAGCCGTCCCGGGAAAAGGTAAGATCTTCTGCCCGCATCATGCGGGAGGGAAGGATACGGGTGGAAAATGAGAAAAGCCTGTTTTTTAAAAGAAGCAGAAGAGAGTGCTCTGCCCGCCCGGGGCTGAAACGAAAATACCGGTGCAGGACGGAGTATGCATGGTCTGCAATCTGCCGTGCGTCCCAGTCCCCGCTGAATGCCAGTTCCTGAAAAAGATTTTTCTCCCACGGATTTACAAGACCGGGTTCTTTCCCGAGGACTGTATTCCATCTTGCGGACTGGAGGGCGTAGACAAGACTGTTCTGTGCCATCCACTGCTGGCGGGACTTGGTGAACTGCTGCTCAAAGAACATTTCGGCGCAGGTATGACGCAGTTCGGAGAGGACAGGACGTTCCCTGACCTCACGCTCGAAGGCGCAGTTCTCCAGACCGATCCAGAGGATGCCGTCAAAGGTCTCCCTCATCAGTGAAGAGCCGGTCGTGTCAAAGAGTTTCTGCATGGTTTCGCGGTCATACCATTTCCGTACGTACCCTATGATGGAATCCATGTAGAGATCCGGCTGCCCGTCCTGCGTAAACGCCATAAATGCGGGCTCAAATCCATATTCGCCGGCTGCTGTCCATATGATGTTTAAAGCCCGCCTCCGTGCGGGGATGCCGTAGTCTGTACTGCTCATACTGATCCTGGCTCCTTCTGTGTTTCCCGTTTTTCCCTCTGAGTTTCCCTCTCTGCTTTCCGGTATGCCGGACGGAAGAATATCAGTTAAATATAGTGTTTCTGTCCGCTTTCGGGGATATTCTTGAGAAGATGATGTCGCGGACAAGGGACTGCTCGTAGTCGTCAAAGGTCTTATTGGTGATTCCCATGTCGAGCGCTGAACGGGGCGGAAGACCGGCGCGGATCAGGCGGATAGCGTCCAGAAGTCCCCGCAGATCAAGGACTTTCGGCGTCAACTCTCCGTTCCGGCATTTCCTGTCGATATCGGCAAACAGCCCGGAGAATTGTCCGGTGAACTGCCGGTTCATATCCGGAAATTCGCGCCGGAGCAGTTTCTCCAGATTTTCCTGTGTGATCTCCGGCATATGGATCACCATAAAACGGGAGGCAAGGGCTTCATTTAATTCGCGTGTGCCGGCATAGCCGTAATTCATTGTCGCGATAAAACGCGCCGCGTCATGCACCCGTATTGTGTCGTAGCCGGGCACATTGATCACACGGCGGAAGTCAAGGACCGAGTGAAGGACCGCCAGTGCTTCATTGCGCGCCATATTGATCTCGTCCAGTATGCAGAAACCGCCCTGAACTGCGCACTGACAGATCGGGCCGGGGCGGAATACGACCTGCCCGTCCCGGAACGTATCGGTTCCGATCATATACGACGCGTCCATATTGATATGAAATGATACATTGTAAGAGGGGCGCCCGAAGAGAGCGGCGAGATTCTCAGCGAGGACATTCTTGCCTGTCGCCTTAGAACCTGCCAGCAGAAGATTCTCTCCGCAGAGAAGCGCCTCGGCCGCCTGCTCCCATACTTCCTTCCCATAATATACATAACGCGGGCGGGCGCTCAGGGCTCTCTCTGGAGACGGGTGCTCCCGCCAGAAGTCCTCGATCCCCTTTATGATATGTTCATCGACGTGTTCTTCTTTTAAAAAATCAAGCATAGTTCTTACCTCTGATCTGGATTATCGGTATAAACCCTGTGTAACAGGGCGAAGCGATGTAATCGCTTCGGATCACGTTCTTCGCGATCATTATACCATAATTCCCTGTATTATTTTGTGCAGTATTACATCTTGTATCATTTTCTGCACCTTTATATAATAGGAGTACTTACCTGCAGTGCCCGCTCCGGGCAGGATCTTTTGCAGGCGTGATGGAATTGAGGGATTCTCTTTTTTTCAGGAGGCTTATTCAGCCGGTTTTCAGCAGGGATATCAGTGGTTGCAGGAACACACGAAAGAATTTATAATAAGGAGGAAAAATGAACATTATCGTTCGAAGGATGAGCCGGACCAGAAGCTCCTCAGACTGACGGATGCGTTTGCAGAAGAAGGGGCGCCCGAAGAATCATGTATCATGTACAGAGAAACAATATGATAGACTCGTCCGGAAAGAATTAGAACAGCAGGAAAAACGGATAAAGGAGCAAGAGCGCCTTCTTGAGTTAAATCGTATCCTGGTCCGGGAAAGGAAGTATGATCTTCTTGAGCAGATACAGGATGATCCTGCACTGTGCGAAGAGCTGATGGTTCAGTATGGAGTATAAACACAACAAAGGAGAGACATCATGATCAAAGTAATAGCGAGTGATATGGACGGCACCCTTCTGGGAGACGATCACAAGCCGGCGCCGGAGACGCTGGCAGCGGTGCAGAGGGCATGTGATTCCGGGATCCGTTTTATGATAGCAACGGGGAGAAACTTCCCAGGGGCAATGGCTGAGTTAAAAGATTGCGGACTGGTATGCGATTATATCGTGAGCAGCGGAGCCGAGGTGAGAAATCCACGGCAGCAGGTCGTTGCTGTACATCCGATCAGCATGGAACTGTGCCGGACAATCTATGAAGAGATAAAGGACTATCCGATCTCGGTTACTTTCTGTACGGATGGAAATGACTATAAGATCGGAACGCCCGAGGAGATCGAGGAGAGTCTGATGCTTCAGATGCATCTTTTCTTCTCGGATCTTCCCAGGGAGGAGCTGGTGCAGACGGAGACATATCAGCGTATTATAAGATCGACGAAAACGGTGTCTGATATGGATGAGCTGGAAGCTGCGAAAGTTCCGATTTACAAATTGTTCCTTTATTCTGAGGATAAGGGAATGCTGGGCGAGCTGAAGCAGAGACTGGAGCAGAACAAAGAGATTGCAGTAGCCTCTTCATTCCCTACGAATCTTGAGATCACGGATGTCAAAGCACAGAAGGGGCCGGTGCTCAAAGAGTATATTGAGTCGCTCGGGTACACCATGGATGAAGTGATGGCGCTGGGGGACAGCCTGAATGATCTCTCCATGATAGAGATGGATTTCGGCGCAACGGTGGCTATGGCAAATGCAGAACCCGAGGTAAAGGACGCCGCAAAGTATATTACAAAGTCTAATACGGAGTTCGGCGTGGCGTATGCCATCGACCGTCTGCTGGAGAACCAGAGAGCAGAAGAGAGCTGAAACGGGGGCGGACAGCCCTTGCCATCAGGAGGGATATCACGTATAATATCCCCCATGGGAACGGAGCAGGCTGGTCCTTATGCAGGCATAAACCAGCCCACTCCTTCCCGATGGCTGAACTTTTAAATAAAAAAGACAAAAGAGTTGGTATAAAAATGAGATTAAGAAGTAAATTAGCGATCAGAGCTGCGAAACTGACGAGTATTCTGATCAAAAAGATGAAAAGAGGAAGCGGGGTTACACTTCCGGGATATGTAGCCCGCCGGATCGACCCCAATATTTTAACCGCCATGGCGGAACAGGTCAGGGGCAAGATCATTGTTACCATGGGAACAAACGGGAAGACGACGACCAATGCGATCCTGTGCAGGGCGCTGGAGTCTGAGGGCCATAAAGTGATCATCAACCGGACCGGAGCGAATATGCTCAACGGCATTATTTCGGCGTTTGTTCTGGCTACAGACAGAAAAGGAAGGCTGGATGCGGATTTTGCATGCATTGAAGTGGATGAAATCTCTTCGGTCGGCGTACTTCCGAAGCTTAAACCTGACTGTGCGCTGCTCACAAATATTTCCAGAGACCAGCTGGACCGTTTCGGTGAAGTGGATATTACTTATAACAAACTGCTGACCGCTGTAAAAAGTGTTCCGGATACGACGCTGATCATCAACTGCGATGATATTCTGTCTTATTCTCTTGCGGAAGAGAGCGGAAACAAGTTTGTGACATGCGGCATCAGCGAACAGATCTTTGACGACATTTCCCGTTCTGAGATACGTGAGAGCATCTTCTGCCGCAAATGCGGAAAGAAGCTGGAATATAAATTCTTCCATTACGGACAGCTCGGCATCTACCACTGTCCGAACTGCGGATGGGAGCGGCCGGAACCGGATTACACGGCTCAGAATATTGAGCTGCAGGATGAAGTGTATTCTTTTGATCTTGACGGAATGCATATCGATTCCACTGCGCGCACGCCATACAATGTCTACAATACCCTTTCGGCTTATACGGCCCTGAAGACGATGGGGGCGGGATACGCCGGATTCAAAGACATGATCGAGGCTTTTGATTACGGCAATAACAGAGAGAGTATTTTTACGATCGACGGCGCGAGAGTGCAGCTGCATCTGGCAAAGAATCCTATCGGATTCCAGCAGAAGATTTCTCTCGTGCTCAAAGATGAAAAGCCGAAAGATATTATTATCCAGATTAACGATACGGCTCAGGATGGCCGGGATATCTCATGGCTGTGGGATGTGGACTTCCAGTATCTTGCAGACAGCAATGCAAGCCGGATCATCACGGCGGGAACACGGCGCTATGATATGGGACTTCGCCTGAAATACGAGGATATTCCATGTGAGACGACCACGGATCTGAAATCGGTCGTGGCGGACTGCGCGAAGAACGGAACGAAGAACCTGTATGTGATCGTGAACTATTCCGGTCTGTACCGGACCAACCACATGCTGGCAGAACTGGAGAAAGGAGGCGCGGATAAGTGATGAAACTGACGATCGGACATTTATACCCGGATCTTCTGAACCTGTACGGCGACAGAGGCAATATCCAGTGCTTCCGCAAGAGACTCGAATGGCGCGGGATCGAAGCGGAAGTAATCCCGTTCCTGTCGGGAGATGAGATTGACTTTACGAAGCTTGATATCGTTCTGCTCGGGGGCGGCTCCGACAGAGAGCAGGAACTGGTCTGCGGATTCCTGCAGAATATCAAGGATGACTTCAGAAATTATGTGGAGGACGGCGGCGTCGTGCTGGCAGTGTGCGGCGGCTACCAGCTCCTCGGAAAGTACTATAAAACAGACAAGAAGACGATAGAGGGACTGGGCGTGCTCAATATTACGACAGACTGGGAGCCGGAGCGCCTGATCCGCGACATTGTGCTGGACAGCCCTCTGTTTGACCGTCCGGTAGTGGGATTTGAAAATCACGGGGGACGCACGGAGATCGGAGACCACACTCCTTTCGGGAAGGTGACCTACGGTTTCGGAAATAACGGGAAATCCGGATATGAGGGCGTTATATATAAAAATGTGATCGCCACTTATCTGCACGGACCGCTCCTGCCGAAGAACCCGCATGTGTGCGATTATCTTCTGGAGCGCGCGTTGAAGAGGAAATACGGTGAAGACGCGGTGCTGGAGCCGCTGCCGGATGAAATGGAGAAAAAAGCGAATGATTATATCGTAGAACGGTATAATGATAAGAAATACATCTTAAAAGAGACGATCAAACGTCACACCTGATGTTGAATAACAGTTCAGCCATGGAACGGCGCGGGTTGAACTGTTACGATTTTGAAAAGGCGGTGGAGATATGGGACGGACTTATGTGATGTCCGACATTCATGGAATGGCGGATCTTTTCAAACGGATGCTTGAGCAGATCGGATTCAGTGATGAGGATACCCTGTATATTCTCGGGGATATGATCGACAGGGGACCGGATCCTGCGGGAATTCTGGATTTTGTTATGTCCCATAAGAATGTGATCGCCTTAAGAGGAAATCACGAGGACGGCTTTGCGGAATGGTATGATAATGTGGAAGATAAAGTACAGCAGAGGTATTACTATAATACGTATGATGTGCTGATGGACTGCGAAGCGACGAGGAAAAAGATCCCGGAATATGTGGGGTTCATGAAAAGGCTTCCACTGTATAGAAAATTAAAGATGAATGGGAACTGTTATCTCATGGCACATGCCTCTACAGAGGAGATCCTGCGCGTGTGGAAGCGGAAGGAACGGCTCATATGGGATACGTCGCTGATCGACCGGCAGAGAGGGATACCGGGATATGTCTCAATTGTGGGCCATGTCCCGACTTTTATTATACGGGGATACCCGAGAGAACCTGCCGCTATCTGGCACAGTCCGGACGGGCGTCTTATAGATGTGGACTGCGGAGCCGTATTCGGGGATATGGGCGGAAGACTCGGCTGTCTGTGTCTTGACACAGGAGAGGAATATTATGAAAGTTCATTACAGGATCATAGATGACGGAATCGAGATTGTGCGGTGCTTCGGGGCGGATCCGGAGATCATGATCCCGGAAGTGATCGACGGCAGAACGGTAAAGCGTATGGCTCCATATGCTTTTTCCGCGAGAAAGGATTATGAGGATGAGGACGTCCTTGTCTTTTCGACAGAGGAAGACCGTATGTTCCGTGACACGGAACAGCTTCTGGCCGGTGAGCTGGTGGAGAGAGTAAATCTGCCGGATACGATGGAAGAGCTTGGACGTTATATTTTTTATGGCTGTCGGAACTTGAGGAAACTCGGGTTCTCGGACCGGTTGAAAAATATCGGGAGCGGTGCGTTTACCGGCTGCCGTAATCTGTCCGATCTGTCTGTCCGGCTTCTGGATGGAAACCGTTCCTGCGTGCCGGAGATTCTTGGAGATCTGTGGCAGCGGATCGACGTGACTTTTTATGGGGGCGCCAAATATGGAGACGGCAAATATGGAGCCGGCGAAGACAGGGAACAGGATAAAATATCAGCCAGGCTTGTATTTCCCGAACACTATGAGGAAGCCGTGGAAAACACACCGGCGCGTATACTTTTTACACAGCATCACGGGTCCGGAAATAATTACAGGCAGTGTTTTTACAACAAAGAGATAGATTTCCGAAAGTATGACAGTCTGTTTTATTCGGCGCGGGCACAGGATAAAACAGATGTGATCACGGATCTTGTATTTTCGAGGCTGATGTATCCGGCCGGGCTGACCGAAGAGGCCCGGAAGGCATATGAGGATTATATCAGAGAACATGCGGCGCAGGCGGCGGAGTATCTGATAAACACGGAAGATATGGCGGCGCTGAAGGAATTTTCCGAAAGAAGCTTCTGGACGGCGCAGACTCTGGCCGGAGCGGTGGATTATGCGGCTTCGCACGGAAAACGGGAGATTCTGACTTTTCTTATGGATGAAAAGCATCGCCTGTTCCCTGAGAAAAAGAAAAAATATGAACTGTGAGACAGCGGGGGAGGCAGCAGTAAAAAATGACAGAAAGAACATTGCGCGGGACAACGGATGAAATAGAAGAAAGAACGTCAGAACAGGCGGCGCAGAGGCTGCAGCAGATTGGCAGGGAGATTCTTGGGATCTGCCGGGACGAGCTGTATTTTTCCATGCGGTTTCTGGACGTGGCGCTGAGCAGTTTTGTCTATACGATGGATGCGGGGGTAAGTCCTTTCGGGACAGACGGGTATCATATGTATTTTCATCCCCGGGAGCTGGGCGGACTGTACCGGGAGAACAGGATCCTTGTAAACAGAGGCTACCTTCATATGGTCCTGCACTGCATCTTCCGGCATATCTGGAAGACGGGCGGGAACAGAGGCTCTGCAGGCGGCGGGCCGGAGGATGGCAAGAGGCTCTGGAATCTGGGCTGTGATATCGCTGTGGAACATATTATCGACGGGTATGATCTGCGCCCGGTGCGGTTTTCCAGAAGTCTGCTCCGGCGGGAGACATACCGGAAGCTGGAACTATCCGGACATGTGCTCAACGCCGAGAGAGTATGCAGCCTGTTGTCCGAGTGGAAACTGACGGAGAAAGAATTCAACATGCTGGAAGAAGAGTTCCGTGTGGACGACCACAGGTATTGGGAAAAGGATGACCGGAAAAGGCCGCCGGATCAGCAGATGCAGCAGAAATGGAAAGATATCGATGAAAAGATGGAGACAGATCTGGAGACATTTTCCAAAGAGGCATCGGAGAAAAACGGAGATTTTCTGGGCGAGCTGCGTGTGGAGAACAGAGAGCGCCATGATTACAGGGAGTTTTTGAGAAAATTTTCCGTATTCCGGGAAGAGTTGAAAGCTGATCCGGATACATTTGACTACGGCTTTTACAGTTACGGCATGTCACTGTATGGGAATATGCCGCTGATCGAACCGCTTGAGACCCGGGAAGAACACCGGATTGAGGAATTCGCTGTTGTGATCGATACTTCCATGTCCTGTTCCGGCGAGCTGATCCGGAAGTTTTTAGAAGAGACATACAGTGTCCTGACGGAAAATGAAAGTTTCTTCCAGAAGGTGAATATCCACATCATACAGTGTGATGAGAAAGTGCATCAGGACGTGAAGATAACCTCAGAGGAGGAACTTGAGGATTACATGGAACATTTTCAACTGTACGGCGAGGGAGGCACCGACTTCCGGCCGGCCTTTGAATATGTGGAAGAACTGCGGCAGAACAGAGAGTTTACGGATCTGAAAGGCATGATCTATTTTACGGACGGATACGGGATATATCCGGAGAGAATGCCGGCGTGGCGGACCGCGTTTGTTTTTCTGGAAGAGGATTACCGGGACGCGGATGTGCCGCCGTGGGCGATCAGACTGATTTTAAACGAACAAGATCTTTCCGTTTACAGCCGTGACGGAAAAATACAGGAGGAACATTTTGGATATTAAACGTGCAAAACAGGAGATTAAAGATGCCGTGGAGGCATATCTTTTAAAGGACGCCTTCGGGGAGTATCAGATTCCCGCGGTCAGGCAGAGACCGATCCTTCTTATGGGACCGCCGGGAATCGGAAAGACGCAGGTTATGGAGCAGATAGCGAAAGAGATGAGGATCGGACTGGTATCTTACACGATCACCCACCACACGAGACAGAGCGCGGTGGGACTGCCGTTTATCCGGGAAAAGGAGTACGGAGGCAGGACATATTCTGTAACCGAATATACGATGAGTGAGATCATAGCGTCTGTCTATGACAAGATGGAACAGACCGGAAACAGTGAGGGGATTCTGTTCCTCGACGAGATCAACTGCGTCTCTGAGACGCTGGCGCCGGCTATGCTTCAGTTTCTTCAGGGAAAGACGTTCGGCACTCATAAACTGCCGGACGGCTGGATCATCGTAGCGGCGGGCAATCCGCCGGAGTACAATAAATCTGTGCGTGAGTTTGATGTTGTTACGCTGGACCGTCTGAAGAAGATCGATGTAGAGGCGGATTTCCCCGTGTGGAAAGAATATGCCTACCGTCAGGGGATCCATCAGGCGGTGATCTCTTATCTGGATGTGCGCAGGGAGAATTTCTGCCGCATTGAAAATACAGTGGACGGGAAGCGTTTTGCCACTGCCAGAGGATGGGAAGACCTCTCGCGGCTGATCCAGGTCTATGAGATGCTGGGCAAGACGGCGGACAGGGAAGTGATCTTCCAGTATATCCAGCACCGGACGATAGCAAAGGACTTCGCAAATTATCTGGAACTCTACTATAAATACAAGACAGATTATAACGTCGGAGAGATCTTGAATGGAAAGTGGGATCCGGTGACCCTTCAGAAGATACAGGCTGCGGCCTTTGACGAGCATCTGAGCATCATCAGTCTGTTAAACGGCAGGCTCGGAAGTCTGTTCCGGGAGTGCTTTCTTCAGGACGCGTATGTGGCGAAATTGTATGAATATCTGATCTATTATCGGGATAATCAGGCGGTCATGATGCTGGACGATGTGCGCGCCATGGCGGAGAAAGATCTGGAAGACCAGAAAAGGGCAGAGCAGCTCACCCGCGAACAGGAGCAGATCCTGAACCGCGTGATCGGGACATTGAGCAGGTTCGCGCTTGAAGTAAAAGGAGAGATCTTCATCGGTGACGGAGTGCTGGATGAAGTCAGGGAGATGTTCGGGCAGGAGAGAGAAGAGCTCGACAGGATGACGGAAGAGACATCGGACGCTCTTGACAATGCGTTCCGTTTTCTGGAAGATGCGTTCGGAGAGAGCCAGGAGATGGTGGCCTTTGTCACGGAGCTCAACGCGAACTATTACAGTGTATGGTTTATCAATGAGAACGGGAATGATCTGTATTTCCGGCATAATAAAGGGCTGCTCTTTGAAGAGCGTCATGAGAATGTGATAAGGCAGATGGAAGAAGCGGAAAATATGTTCAATAATGCACTGAGGTGATAACAGTTCATCCTGCGCCGTTTGCAAAGCTGGACCGATATGATATAATGATTGCGCTAAGGCGCCGCTTCTTTTTCGGCGCACGTGGCATATACTATTCGAAACTTTGGTGTTTGGTATTGTGAAAGTGAGGACATTGTGATGGATGTAAGGCAGATGAGAAATGAAGCTCTCGGGAAACGTGTTGTAAAGGCACTTGAGTCGAGAAATATGGAGGCTTATTATGCGGCTGACAAAGAAGCGGCAGTTAAGAAAGCTCTTGAACTGATCGCGGAAGGGAGCACGATCAATATGGGCGGTTCGGCGTCTGTCCGCGAGGTGGGACTGATCGATGCCATCAATGCAGGTAATTATGTGTTCTACGACAGGGATAAAGCTGCGACACCGGAGGAAAAACAGGAGATAGCTCTGAAAGCATTTACCTGCGACTGGTTCCTTGGAAGTGTAAATGCCATGAGCGAGGACGGTGTGTTTGTAAATATCGACGGAAATGCAAACCGCGTGGCAGCATATGCGTTCGGCCCGAAGAATGTTCTTCTTATCGTGGGTATGAACAAGATCGTTAAGACAGAAGAGGACGCCATGCACAGGGCGAGAAATGAGGCGGCGCCTGTTAATACTCAGAGATTTGGTATTGATACACCGTGCGTGAAAAACGGAAGCTGCTTTGACTGCAAGAGTCCGGACTGTATCTGCTGTCAGATCATGGTCACAAGATTCAGCAGGATACCAAAACGCTTTAAAATTATTCTTGTAGATGAGAATCTGGGCTTTTAGTGAGAGAGAAAGGATTTTTGCAATGGGAACAGACAGAGAAAAGAAAGCCGCTGATGACAGGAGGAGACGCCGCAGGCACAGCAGGCGGAACGGGAGAAGAACCGATGCCCGTACAGCTGTGAGCAGTAAGAAAAAGAAGAAACAGAAACGGGCGGCGTTTGATATCATTTCCGGCACGATCCTTATTGTGGCGGTCTGTGTTTTTGTATTTTCGCTCTATCAGCTTGTGATGATGCTGATTCCGTATCATACCGGCGGAAAGGAGTATGAGGAAATTCAGGATCTGGCAATTTCGGCGGACAGTGACGGTACCGGGTTCTCTGTAGATTTTGACGCGCTCCTGGAGATCAACCCGGATACGATCGCGTGGATCAGGTTTGATGAACCGTCCATTATCAATTATCCTGTGGTAAAGAGTGCGGATAATAATGAATATCTTACAAAGACATTTGCGGAGAATGACAATAAACTGGGCGCAATCTTCATGGATATGAGGAACAGCAGCGATTTTTCCGACAGAAATACAATTATCTACGGACACCACCTCAATGTGAGTCCGGATATGTTCTCGCGCCTGCACCTGTATGAGGACGAAGAATTCTGTAAAGAACATCCTGATTTTTATATCTATACACCGGATGGGAAGGTGAGAACTTATACAGTATTTTCAGCGGGGGTTGTAAATGCGGCGGCGGACAATTATGATATTGAATTCGCTTCTGATGAAGAGTTTGAGCAGTATATAGCGCTCTGCCGTGAATCCTCTAATTATCAGGTAGATGTGGATGTAAACGCGCAGTCACAGATCATAAGTCTCTCGACCTGTACAGGTGACCAGAGAGATGAGCGTTTCCTGCTGCAGGGAGTACTCACTGCGGTTGACTAGCGGTTATTCTATATTGTGATTCTATATGAATCGCGCACAGCGGAAAGGAAATAAATATGGCAGACAGATTTGACGTGGGGGATATCATCAGGATGAAAAAGCCTCATCCATGCGGGAGCAGCGAGTGGGAAATCCTGCGGACGGGCGCGGATTTCCGGCTGAAGTGCATGGGATGCGGCCATCAGATCATGGTATCGAGAAAACTGGTGGAGAAGAATACAAGACAGATTACAAAGAAGGCGCAGCCGGACGGCGGCGTGCAGTGACAGAAGACAAGGGGGCTTATAGGATGAGAGTCCTGATTATAGACGGACAGGGCGGCGGTCTCGGACGCCAGCTTGTGGGAGCTGTAAAAGAATATGATCCCGGCATTGAAGTGCTGGCCGTGGGAACGAACAGCGCCGCCACCAATGCAATGCTCAGGGCAGGAGCGGATCAGGCGGCAACCGGGGAAAATTCCGTTGCCGTTGCCTCGAAAAAAGCGGATGTGATCATGGGACCTGTCGGAATCGTGATCGCGGACTCCATGCTGGGAGAGATTACCCCGCGTATGGCCGTGGCGGTAGGACAGAGCAGTGCAAAGAGAATCTTGATTCCCGTGAATCTCTGTGATAATATTGTCGTGGGCGTTTCTGACGCGTCCATGGGAAAAAATGTACAGAATGCAGTGGAAGCACTGGCGCGCTTTACTCAGGAGATCAGATAAAATCATTAAAAACCGTAACGGCAGGAAGCCGGCGGAAACGGCAGAAGCCGCTGTGATCGGTCTGAGGGGCATCAGTGTCTGCGCTATATGAGATATCAGGAAGATATCCGCTTTCGGAAGAAGGCAGATACCTTCCTTTTTTGTGCGATAAGCCCGGAGAACGGCCTCATGGGTGGTCAGGCTTGCCTGAAGACCCATGAGGACATTCGACGAGAGGAGTGAAGATATGACGCTAAAAGATTTTTTTGAACAGGTGCCGAAAGCGGCGGCCGCTTTTTCCGGAGGGACGGACTCGGCGTTTGTACTCTGGGCGGCCAGGAAGTATGGCTGTGACATTCACGCCTATTATGTGAAGACCGCTTTTCAGCCTGAATTTGAACTGGAAGACGCAAGGCGTCTGACGGAAGAACTGGATATTCCCATGACCGTAGTGGATATGGATATCCTTTCTGTGCCCGAAGCGGAAGAAAACGGACCGGAGCGCTGTTATTACTGTAAGTGGGCTATTTTTACATGTCTGCGGGAAGCAGCGCAGGCCGGCGGGTATTCTGTCATTCTGGATGGGACGAATGCATCGGATGACGCAGGAGACCGGCCGGGCATGCGGGCGCTGCGTGAACTGGAGGTGCGTTCCCCGCTGAGAGAGTGCGGGCTTACAAAAGCAGAGGTGAGAAAGCGGTCCGAAGAGGCAGGGCTTTTTACATGGAAGAAGCCGGCGTATGCATGTCTTGCCACGCGTATTCCCACCGGGACGCGGATCAGGACCAGAGATCTTGAAAGAGTGGAGCAGGCGGAGAACGCTATGTCTGAACTGGGCTTCCGGGATTTCCGTGTGCGTCTGCACGGAGACGGGGCGCGGATTCAGGTTACGGGAGAGCAGATGCAGCTTGCTTTTGAGAAGAGAAAACAGATCTGTGACAAGCTGGGCCGCCTGTTCCCGGCGGTGCTGCTTGATCTGGATGAAAGAAAGCCGTCGGACTAAGCACCCTGATCCGACAGTGGAAAAGAATCACAGAAAGACTTATATGCGGACAATATCAGAGGATAGATAAGGAGATTCGGTATGGATAATAAACATGATATTCTACAGTTGCTGCGGAGTGTGGCAGACGGGACGACTTCACCGGAGGACGCGCTCCTGAACTTAAAAGAGGAACCTTTTGAGGATCTGGATTATGCCAAGATCGATTACCACAGGAGCATACGGCAGGGAGCGTCCGAAGTGATCTACGGCGCCGGAAAGACTCCGGAACAGATTAAAGGAATCGTCACCGCCATGGGAGAACGGGGGTGCCGGAACATACTTGTCACGCGGATCGGTCAGGAAGCCGCGGACATTCTGTGCGGGGCAGTGCCGGCAGAGTATTATCCTCTTCCCAAGCTTGCCGTCGCCTATCCGGAGGAACAGGAACACCGGGGCAGTATTGTAGTGGCTACCGGAGGCACGAGCGACATTCCGGTTGCGGAAGAGGCTGCACTGACTGCGGAGACTATGGGAAATAAAGTCACCCGTCTCTACGATGTAGGGGTGGCGGGGCTCCACCGCCTGCTCTCCAATCTGGATCCGCTCATGAGCGCCCGATGCGTTGTGGCAGTGGCGGGAATGGAAGGCGCGCTTGCATCGGTGATCGGTGGCCTGGCGGACTGTCCGGTGATCGCGGTGCCTACAAGCGTGGGATACGGCGCAAGCTTCGGAGGGCTGTCAGCTCTTCTGTCCATGCTCAACTCCTGCGCGTCCGGCTGCAGTGTAGTGAATATAGATAACGGCTTCGGAGCAGGATATCTGGCTAGTATGATCAATCAGATGGAAGGGATAAAGGAGGACTAAGATATATGAGAACACTTTATATAGAATGCAATATGGGAGCGGCGGGCGATATGCTCATGTCTGCCCTGTATGAGCTGATGGATGAAACGCAGAAAGAAGAGTTCCTGAAACGTATGAACGGACTGGGGCTGCCCGGTGTCAGCATCATACCCCGCGAGGCAGTTACATGCGGCATATCCGGTACACATATGGAGGTAACCGTATATGGAGAGGAAGAACATGAGCCGGGAGACGATCATGCCGGGCTGCACGGCGATCATCACGGCCAGGAACATGGCGGAACGCATTCCGGCCATCATCATGCGGATCCCCTGCACATTGCGGAGCTGATCGCCGGCTTGGATCTGCCGGAGGAGGTGCGAGCCAATGCGGGGCAGGTCTACGACGCGATCGCGGGCGCTGAGGCGAAAGCCCATGGCTGCCCGGTAGAACAGGTACATTTCCATGAGGTGGGCGCGCTGGATGCGGTGGCTGACGTCACGGGGGTGTGTTATGCCATATAT
>OLIH01000597.1_pt1 | contig 18870 bp, 8 predicted proteins | sample 1609721 | NCBI WGS metagenome assembly OLIH01 (sample SAMEA4350157, study PRJEB24818) | metagenome | biome: human; feature: gut; material: faeces | place: Denmark | collected 2013-09
GATTGTACCAGCGGTCGCCCATGTAAATGAACTCACCGTTCTCCGGATCTACCGGGATCACGCAGGTGCTCTGTGTCCAGAATGTATTCCTGTCTGTGTCGCCCACACACGGGTCGCCCATTCTTGTCCACGGTCCCATCGGATCCTCGGCCACAGCATATGCCGCCTGGTTCGGAGCCCAGCCTGTACAGCCTGATGTGATCAGGTAATACATGCCGTCGTACTTGAACATTGCCGGAGCTTCACGGGAGTCTGTACTGATCGTAGCAAAATCTTCGCCGTGAATCATGTCTTCCGGATCTTTTGCCAGTCCTGTGTAAGAATCATTCAGTCTGGCGATATACATTACTTCGTTTCCTTCAGATGAGTAAAGAACGTAAGCCGTTCCGTCGTCATCCTTAAATACGTTCATATCACGGACATGTCCGCCCTGGCTGTCAAATCCATGGCTTGTACGGTCCGGATCAGAAGCCAGAAGGTATGTGCCCACGAATTTGAACGGGCCCGCCGGATTATCGGCCACCGCCACGCCGGCTCTTGCCTTGCCGTAATCGGCTGTATTGGTCGGCGTACGGCCGTCGCAGTGCCACCACATCACGTACTGTCCGGTCTCTTCATTATAAAGGACCTTCGGACGCTCCATAACGCAGCGGTCCTCTGCGAGGTTCCAGTAAACCTCTTCCAGCTTTGTCTCGTAAGTCGGATCGTCAGCCGGCTGTCCCGCATAGTCGCCGTACAGAGCTTTCAGCTCCTCATTCGTCTCAAATACGGTAAGGTCTACATAACTGTCATCGCCATAGTGCTCATCCGGCACTTCGATAGCGTCAAGAGCAATACCCTCGTCTGTCCAGTTGTACAGGTCTTTTGAAGAATAGCAGTGAACGCCTTCTACCGGACGGTATCCGTTTGTCTTATCTTCGCCGTACCAGTACCATGTATCGCCGATCTTCTGCACCTGGCCGCCGTGTGCCTGAATTTTATTGCCGTTATTGTCATACATTCTCTCAGCGGCTGTACCGGTAATAGAATCATATGTAATATACGGCTCGTCATTTTCCAGACGCTCCACCTCGGCTGTGATGTCACCAGCCAGTCCGGAAAGTTCTTCTTTGACTGCAAGATATCCGTCACCAGCGACTTTCTGCGCGTCTTCAACCATGCCTTTTAATCTCGCAAGTTCTGTCTCTGTCTTGCCGTTGTCGCTGTCCAGATATTCCTGAGCAGCTGCAAGCGCTTCTGCGAGCTCTGTTTTTTCCGCGTCTCTGTCCCAGTCTCCGGCAGCTCCCAGAGCAAGTTCAGCCGCGCATGCATACTGATCTGCTTCGCTGTCGCTGTTGCCCATTGTATGTACCGCTGTAAGACGTACGTATCTTGCCGAAGTCTCCGGGAATGTCGCGGTCTTCACATCCTTGTCCGCAGCCCATGTCCCTTCAGCGACCTTTGTGTATTCTGCTCCGTCGGTGCTTACAGAGATCTCATACTCTGTGTAAATGCCGTTGGAATCCTTATCCTGTCTCGGGGTGTACGTCAGCTGTGAAAGATTGGATACTTCCTGTCCCAGATCCATCGTGATGTACAGTCCGTCCGCCACTACAGGGTGTCCCGTATCCCATGATGAGTGCCAGTGCGTTCCGGTATTTCCGTCGATCGCCTTGGAAGCCTCATTGCCGCTCTGATAGCTGTTTGCCTCCACTGACTTGATCGTCAGGACAGAAGGATCTTCCGGCTGCTCTTCTTCCACATCTGCCTTTACAATAATGTAACTGAGCATAGGATCTTTATTTGCATCGTCTCCTCTGTCAGCCGCTGCCTTTGCCCGGAAGTCCAGGACTCCGTCATCAACATTTACTGTATAAGTTTCCTCTGAGAGGACATTGTTTACGCAATCCATAGAACCTGCGTCTTCGCCCTCCAGCTCGATCACTACAGTACGATTAGCCCACCACTGGGGAATAAATACCCCGGCAGTCACCTCTACGCTGTCGACTCCCTCGGGAAGATCAAATTCATATTTGATCCCGCTGGTCTCTTCATCATAGACTGCTCCATCTGAAATATACCACGAGCTGGAAGACATATCTGACGGAGAAGATCCATCCTTCTTTCCGGATAAGTCTGCTTCGTCATACCCCCAGCTGTATCCGGTACTGTCCTCGCCATATTTCTGGTCTACATTGGACTGGCACACTCCCATGCCGTCATAACCGTCCGGGATAACTGCCGGATCCGTTGTCGCACAATTGACGAGATACAGTGTATCCCCGTCCCGGATCCCGGATGCATCATCTGCCGGTCCCGCTGCGAAAGCCGTCATCGGCTGGATAGCCATAGCCGCTGTCAGCACACCGGCAAGCAGCGTCCTGCTGCGCCTTGACATTTTAATGCCTTTTTTCATTGTTTTCTCCTTACTGCAGACGGGACTTGCCGCCCCGCCTGCAATTACTATCGTTTCACAGGATGCTTATCTGTTCCTTCTTCTCCTGATGATGATAACGGTGATCGCTGCGATCACTGCCAGTACCGCAGCTGCTGCTATTACCGCCACTGCAGCCGCCGGAGTCGTATCACCTGTCTGTACTGCGCCCTCATTCTTCGCGGCGTCTTTATCCGGATCCTGTCCCTGGGTATCCCCGGAAGGATCCTTCTGCGGAGCCTTGCCGTCTGTCAGTCCCTTCACTGCATCCAGAAGTTCACTGTAAGCCCTGCTTACTTCCTCCTGTGTCGCGTCCGGGTCATTGAGAACAGCCTGCGCTGCTTTCAGAGCATCCTTGTAAGCCTGATAGCTTGCGTCTGTATAGCTTCCCTGTTCAATATCCTTGTTGGAATCGTACAGATTCTGGAGCTGATCTTTATCCGCTCCCGGCTGTCCGGGATCTGACGGTCTGGCCTGAAGTGCATCCGCTGCAGTCTTCAATGCGCCGTAAGCCGCGTCCACTTCTGCCTGAACTGCATCTTTATCTTCAAGGACTGCCTTCGCAGCTTTCAGTACATCGGCAAATGCCTTCCAGCTTTCTGCCGTGTAATCGTCTTCGGATTTATCCTTTACTTCATCGTACAGAGCCTGCAGAGCATCCTTGGATACAACCGTTTCCGGCTTCTCCTGCAGCCCTTCAACCGCTGCCTCCAGATTTGCTGCCGCGTTCTCCACTTCATCCTTCGTGGCGTCTGCATTGGCAAGTACTTCTTCAGCCGCAGCATATGCTTTTTCGAAGGCTGCATAGCTTTCTTCCGTATATGCGTCCGACGTAAGATCCGCGTATTTCTCTACAGCCGCTCTCAGGTCACTGATATCTATCAGCGCCGCCACTGCCGCGTTCAGCGCGTCTGCCGCCGCGTCTACCTCAGCCTGTGAGGTCGGGTTGAGAAGCTCGGCTGATGCCGCGTCGAGAGCTTCGCTCACCGCCTGATAGCTTCCGGATGTATAATCCTCAGCATTCAGTGCGTTTGCTTCATTTACCGCATTCTGCAGTTCGTCCAGACTGATCTCTGAACCTTCCGCGATACCGCTTACCGCGATCCAGCTGAGGATCGGGTCGTTGCCGTCCGCTTTCTTAACGGTCAGAGTCACAACCGCTTCTTCATCCAGCGTAATCGTGCCGGATGCGTATCTCGGCTGGCCGTTTACCGCGTCGAAGTCGCAGAGTTTTGTCTCAGCGCCGCCGTTTACAGAATAGAATACATCCATCTGACGGCCCATGCTCCACCATCCGGTACATCCGAGCATGATCGTATGCTCGCCTGCCGGAAGTGTAACCTGATAGGAAATGTTCTTTCCGCCGCGTGCCCACCAGCCGCCGGTGTACGGATTTGAAGCACTGCTCTGGCTGTAGCCTGTCATATCTGCCGAATCATCTGATCCGACGATGCTTGTGTAACCCCATGCATTATCATCCATCTTCGCCTGATCGGCAGCCTCTGTATTCAGAAGTCCGCCGCCTGCTTCTGCAATACGCTTCCATGTCTCGGAATCCAGGTTATTGCAGTCGATCATATATTCTATGTTCGCCGGAATGATCTGTACATTTGCGATCGCTTCCGCTGTAGTGCCTTCCACGGTTCCCGTAACAGTCACATAGCTGAACGGATTTCCTTCGAAGGATACGCCGTCAAGATTCCATGTTACTGCCTTCTGAACTTCTTCCGTTCCTGTATTGATCGTTACAGTATCCGGAAGATCCGGCGTCTCGCCCATAACCGTCACTGTGTCCACCTCTTCCGGTGAACCGTATGCTTCCATGATGCGCGCATACTCTTCTGCTGTCACCCGGATCGGCGTGCCGTGTCTTGCTCTGGACGGCATCTTGAATGTTCCCTCTTCCGGAGCTGTGAATTCTCCGCTCTCAAGATCAGTTGTAAGAAGCGGATAGTATCCGATGCCTCCGAAATCATCAACGAGCAGGCACCAGGTATCCTCTGCCGCATCGTCACTGTTCAACTTGAAGATCGTCGGTCCTTCAACCCACTGATTGTCTTCGGAGTTCAGTGAATCAGACGGAATCTGTGTGAACTCACCGAGTACACTGCTGCTCTTCTCAATGAAGATCGTCTTTGTAAGTGCGCCGAGTTCATTTGTAGAGTCGCCCTCATTCTTTGTATATCGGTAGTATGTTCCGTCGTTCTCGATCATTGTTGTATCGATACTTGACTGATCTTTTCCAATATACAGCTGAGGCTCTGTAAATGTATAGAAGTCTCTCGTCTTTGCGTAATATACACGCTGTTTGTTGTCAACAGACGGTGTTCTGGACGCCCAGTATACTACGTACTCTCCTGTAGCCGGATCATAAGTCGCCTCCGGAGCCCAGGTGCATCCTGCCCCGATCTCAGCAGACACCTCAACCATGCGCTGGTCGCTCCAGTTCACAAGGTCTGTGGACTCCCATACCATCAGGCTCTGGCTTCCGCTGTTCTGCGCCGCATTCCAGTCGTTGTTGCCGTAGATCTTAAGGTCTGTGGCGATGAGGTAGAACTTGTCCCCCTCCGGCGAACGGATGATGAACGGATCACGCACTCCCTCTTCTCCAAGAGTAGAAGTGAGGACAGGATTATTGTTGTTCAGATCATCCCAGTTCATGCCGTCCCGACTGGAAGCGAAATAAATCTGCTCGCCGTCGGAATATCCTTCTCCCGCGAAATACGCGAAGAAGTAATCCGTGTAGTCGTCCTCTGAAATCTCTTCCGGAGCCGCCTTCACCTTTAATGTAAACTCTTTGGTTCTTGTTTCATCCTTGTATGTGAGCGTGGCTGTCACTTTTACTTCTGTATCCGTCTCAGGTCTTGTCACCACACCTGCCGGCATCGGATCATAACCTGCCACGTCATGCGATTTCACATCCACGATTTCCGGATGATCTGTTACCCAGGTGATCACGACTCCGCTCTCTGTGGATTCCGGAAGCGTGATATTGCCGCGCACATCATCCCTGTTCGGGATATCCAGTGCTTCTTCGGCTGTGTCAAGGATCTCATCGATATTCTCGCCCTTTACTGTAAGCGGGAACTCAACCGTATTTTCAGCTCCATAGCAGGTATAAGTCACTTTGACTGTCACATCCGTATCCTTCTCAGGAAGTGTTATTTTTCCATTCTCTGCGACTGCCGCATTCTCCGGAACTTCCCATGTGAGATCAACTCCGTCTACGTTTACCGGGAAGCTCAGGTCGGACTTCACTTCCTCTGCGGACGCATTGCCATTAAGCATCGTATCCTGAATGTCAGCCAGGAGCATCTCCGTCTTCTCTTCTGTGGCCGGAGCAACAGATGCCGCCGTCTCTGCATCCAGAGCTGTATCCCAGATCCGGATATCAGATATATTGGCGATCAGCTTCCGGTCCGGCTCATACAATGACTGGCCGATATAACCGAGGATGTCTCCATCCGGGATCATATTGGAAAGATCCTTGTCATGCTTCAGCTCGGAAACTTTCTTTCCATCCATATACATGGTCAATGTACCGCCGTCAGATACAATGGTAACTGTGGTATAACCGCCGGACAGTTTGGAATCCGGGACCGGCATTCTGGACTCGCCGCCCGAAGCCTCACTCCCGACTTTTACCGCCGCAAGTACGCTGTCTGCATAACCGCTCTGACCCGAGTTGGCGCTCATGAAAATGTAATCACTGATCTTTCCGTCGCCCCACTGGCCGATGCCGTCTCCAATGCACCATACCCAGTTGTCCGCTGTTGTAGGTGCACTGACAACCGCCTGTACCGTAAAGGCTGCCGCATCATCGATCACGCCGGAAGGAATCGTTGCGTACTGCTCGTTGTTAAACTGAAGGACTTCCTCATCGCCGTATACAGCAAAATCAGAATCCGCCGTGTCATAAAGCGTTGCATCATTGCCATTTCCGGAAATATCTGTCAGTACGTCTCCCTCGTGAGACATGTCATAATGTGCCACCGGTTTTACTTCTTCCGGAACCTCTTCTTTTACTGCATTAACCGAGATCCATCCAAGCACCGGATCGCCGTCGCCGCCGTTCTCAACAGAGATCGTCACGACCGCGTCCTCAGCCAGAGTGATCGTGCCCTGAGCCATGCTGCCGGTATCATGGTTGACCGTCAGCTTGCAGAGTTCTTCTTTCTCTCCGCCGTCTACGGAGTAATACACATCCATTGTACGGCCGCTCCAGAAGTCATATCCGCCCAGCATGATGTCATGCTTTCCTGCCGGAAGAGTCAGATCATATGTAATATCCACATCTGGATTTGCCCAGTATCCGTAAGAATACAGCGGTGTCGTCGTCCCCTGCTCGTAAGCCCAGGTATTCAGTCCGGACGGATCTGTCGTCAGACCCCAGCTGTTGTCAGCTGTCTTCGCCTGATCGGAAGAATCTTTGTTAAGCAGGCTGTCCAAAGCCGATGCGGCTGTCCATACCTGTGAAACATACTCATTGTCCCGTTTTACCGGAGTATCTCCTGACATACAGTCAATCAGATATTCCAGCTCATCCGGAGCGCAGAGGATATATCCGGTAAACGCTCCGTTCACTTCGGATGATGTCCCTGTTACTGCATAACAGTCATACAGATCCATTTCGTCCCAGCCAACGTCGATACTGTCAAGATCCCATGTTACGGAAACTTCTTTTGTCTCTCCGTCTTCCATCGTCACTTCTACAGTCTCCGGAAGCTTCGGCTCTGAACCTTCCCACGTCACTGCTGTCACAGCTTCCTGTTCCGTGAAGCTTCCTGCCAGTTCGTATACGCTGAATTCGGAAATATTGCACTCGGACGCGCGCTCAATCTTGACATACTGGTATGTTACTGCTTTCCCATCGTTGAAATCTCTGTAGTATACAAATGTATCTGATCCCTGTGCCGGAGCACTGTCGATCGTATAGATCGGAGTCCAGTCTGTTCCGTTGTGGGAGCCGTAGATTGTCGCCCCGATCATCCGGTCTGAGAATCCGTTTCTCGGCGCGTAGCTGAAGGCCGCGATCTCCTTTGCCTCGCCCAAGTCAAACATCACGTATCCCGGTGTTCCGTCGTCGGAATCCACGCCGTCATAGAACGATCCATAGTTTCCGTCAATTACAGTCTGCGGAGTATTGGTTGTTCCGTCGTTCCACACTTTGCCGCCGGATACCTGATCCGCGCCTACTTCGATCTCTGATACAGCCGGGTTTGTCCCGTCTCCGGCATCCTCCCTGATTCCGTTTACTCCTTCAACAATATATGTTGTGATGGAGTTTGCTTTCATAGTCGCTGTAAAAGCTCTGTTTTCTGTATCTGCCGTGATGTTGTCGATATCTGTCACATCCGCCCACTTCTCACCGTCGTCCATGGTGCCGCTTGTACGGATCGCTGTGATATCAGATCCCATTGTCTCAAATGCAGACAGATCAAACTTCCAGGTCTTATCCTTATCAGAAGTATTCAGGGCAACGATCACTGCCTTGCCGCCTTCCGGATCATAAGCAGAGAGCACGTTTCCTTTGCTGGAACCGATAATCGTATACCCCGGACGGATATATCTGGACAGCTGTCCGTATCCGTAATATTTCATGGTAAGCACGATTTCTTCATTATTATGATCCGCCGCTGCAAGTCCCCAGTAGCTGCTGTCGGCATTGGGCTTCCATGCCTCTACCAGGTCATCGATGGTCAGGTAGTCATTAGCGCTTCCCATATTTACCCATCTCTGCCCGTATTCGCTGCCATCTGCATGCATGTCGATCGCATTCCACAGGATCCACGCGGATGCCCCGAGACCGTTGACGTCTGTCATCATTCTCTGGGCCAGGCCAAGTGCAGCTGTCATCTCACCCGCATTTGTTCCGGCCGTGTAAGTTCCGTCAACCTCTGACATCCAGAGATTTTTTCCCTCACTTTCTGCCAGCTCTTTTAATCCTTCACGGTTGGAGCCGCTGTAGGAATGGGTGTCGATACGGCTGATCACATTCTTCGCCTCATCGGACAGTGCATTGTAAGAATTAATCTGCGTATCAATGCTTGTCTCATCCGTACCGGAGATGATAATGTCAATTCCTCTCGATTCCAGTTCCTCGTTCAATGCTATGAGAATATTTGACTGTGAATCGCCCGGATCGAAATGACAGCCTTCCTGCTTGTTGCTGTATGCGCCCCAGTAATTTGTATTGGGCTCATTCATCGGATCTGTACTCTGGAAATCGATCACTCCCTCGTCTTCCCAGTGCTCGATCACATCTGCCATATACTTTGCAAATGCCTTATAGGAATCCTCTCTCAGATTATCCTTATTGGAATCCGTGTTTCCTGAAGAGCATCCACTGACTGTCATAAAGTACGGCGGTGAGTTGGAGAATGCCTCCGCGATAAACTCCTCTCCGCTGGCAACCGCTGCCGCTTTCAGCACATTGATCTGGTTGATATCTGCTTCCCAGTCATAATTCCATGCATAACCGCATTCCGCATCTGCCTGGTCAAATCCCAGATCATTAATGTAATAACTTTCATCCTTATCCGGATCCATCTTTGTTACATCTGTGCAGTATCCCGGCACGCCTCCGTCCGAACGGATGATGTGCTCTGCATGTGCGAACTCATCTTCTTCCGGAACAACACCTTCTTCGCCGGATTTGATCACTGCCATCTTCACGAAGTCCAGTGTCCAGTTGCCTGAACCGCCGATGTCAATGGTATTTTCGCCGGCATTCAGCGCCACATCGCTGATTGCGACGGAAAAGAGCATATTGTTGCTGCCGGATGCGATCACGTTCGCATTAACCGTATCTGCGTCAACAACGTAATCATCTGTTCCGTTTACACGGATCGCGACGGCTCTCTCATTGGAACCTGTCAGAGTAAGAAGCAGTTTCACCGTATAGGTTCCTTCTTCCTCCACATTCACCGTGTAATGAAGATTGTCCCCGGAGCCCGGTTCGTCGCCAAGCTCATTGATCCATCCGATCGCTTTGAATGTACCTACATTCGTTCCCTTTGTAAAACCGAAATCCGCATCTGATTTAGAGAACTGTACACTCTGCATTTTAGTAATGTCATTGACCTCCATGCTCGTTCCGGCATACTCCGGTGTCCGCCCTTCTGTCTCCAGATCATAGAACAGCGCGTTCTCATTCACCGGCACTTCCTGAATCTCTCCGGTTGCGTCACCGCCGCCCACATTGTAACGGCCGATGTTCATGTCCAGTCCTTCATCACTGAAGAACAGTTCTGCCGCCTGGCTGGTCAGCTGCTCGCTGTAGCCGATCCTGTTGGCCCACCAGCACAGGGACGTTCCCCAGCCTTCGAACTCGCCCAGCCCATCGCCGTTGGTATCGTTGAACGTAGACGCGTTCCACGATTCAAGCCGGACTGTCTGATCCACACTGTCCGCCGCCTGCACCGTTGTCCCGGGCATCGCCGGCAGACTGGTCAGGGTGAGCGCCGCCGCTGCCGCCGCTGCGACCCACTTTTTTGTGACTTTCATCATCTTCCCTCCTTTGATATCTTGTACATTTAAACCAGACAATCGCCCGATTTTTAAAAAATTATGTACTAATTGTGAATTATAAATTAAAAAACAGCCAAGATATATCAATTTTCTCAGCTGTTTTGCATTTATCACATATTCATTTCCATTTTTCTCTATATCCGTATTTCTTCCGGTATTCATTGGGAGTCATCCCTGTGATTTCCTGAAACTGCCTTGTAAAATGACTCTGGGAACTGAACCCGAGATAGAATCCGATCTCCTGGATATGATAGTCCGAATATTTGAGCAGGTTCTGGCTTCTGCGTATTTTTTCCTGAAGGATGTACTTTTTCAGTGGTATTTTTTCACTTTTATTGAATACGCTCGTAAGATAATTCGGATTGACCCCCAGCTTATCCGCAATATCCGATACTTTTATCTTGTCGTGCAGGTGGCTGAATATGTAGTCCTTCACTTTCCCTATGAGGGGATTCTTACCCGCGTCTGCGATTCCTCTTTCTTTTTCATTTTTTACAGCCTCTGCGTAAAGGTACTGGCATTCCCGCTTGAAGTTCTCGACCTCGGGTATGCTGTTTATCTCTTCCACCTGCTGGATCATGCTGTCCGCCATAGAATAGGAATTCTCCAGGCTGACGCCCCCTCTGACCGCCGCGCGGGATGCGAGGGTGATATTCCCGATGGCGACGTTTTTGTAATGCCGCAGCGGGTCCTTTGCCAGAATGCCGATCGAGCCCTCATACGTCTCGGAAATACTTCTGGCCAAAGCTTCCCTGTCTCCGTTTTCTATGCTTTCCAGCTCCCTGAGCTCCTGTTCGCCCGGATTGTGTTTTCCGAAGTTCTCCTGTCTGAAGAACATATCGTCTGAAAGACGTTTCCGGATCAGGCGTATTTTCTCATAGTTTTCTTTGTTATGCTGCCACAGTTCAGCCTCCGGCATCTCTATACCCGTCAGTTTCCAGTATAAGAGAAGACATCCGGATACGAATGTACTGAGGGAGCACGCCGCCGGCATGTCGTCCTTTTTCTCGACAAGGAACCTCTTCCTGCCCCTGGCGTCGTACTTCTTATCATCGGCCGGAGCCAGCATCACCGGCCCTGCGGCCAGTACTCTGTCTGCATCTTCCGAGTACAGAACCGCGGCCGTGTATCCGTCTTTGCCTGTATATATGGCAGGATAGCTTTTTCTCTCTTTAAGGATCCCCGCCGCCCGGTCTCTGTCATATCCAAGCCATACCCACCATTCTTTGTCATCCCCGCCTATTTTATCAAGCAGTATTCCTTCTATATTATAGATATACAGCGGAGAGCACATCATATTTACCATCTGTTCATAAAAAAAGCGATCCGGCATCTCTCTAGGCTTCCTCTCAAATCAGTTTCTGCATGGCGTCTGTAAATTCTTTCATTTCCTTATTCATCATTACAGGTCTTCCGTCTTTATTAAGGAAGCAATGCCTTGTCATCCCGCAGGCGCTTAAGACTCCGCCCTGCGACATATTGCAGATATCGTATCTGAGCGCAAACTTAACCTTCCCGAGCTCCTGGATACTTACCACAATCTTCACGTCGTCGCCGAATTTCACACTCTTCTTATACTCACATTCCGCATGGAGCACCGGACTTATATATCCCATCTCCTCGAACCTGCGGTACGGATAGCCCATCTGATCCAGCATGTCGATCCGCGCCTCTTCCATCCAGCGGATGTAATTGGAATGATGGATGATCCCCATCTGGTCTGTCTCATAGTATCTTGCCTTTAACATATACGGATTCATTCTTACTCTCCTCTCTGTGCTCTGCCCGCAGCCGCTAGATCTCACGCACCGCGTCGCCGATATTTTTCACGCCTACCAGTTTAATTCCTTTGGTCCCTTTTACCATCTTAAGGGAAACTTCCGGCAGGATGCATGTCTCGAATCCCAGCTTCTTCGCCTCCGCCACGCGCTGCTCCGGCATGTTGACCGCACGCACCTCGCCGCTTAGGCCCACCTCGCCGAACACGATCGTCTTCTCATCGATGGGGCGGTTGCGGAAGCTGGAGACGATCGCCATCACGATGCCGAGGTCGATCGCAGGCTCATTCATACGGATGCCACCCGCGATATTGACATAGGCGTCGGAATTGCCCAGAGCCATGCCCAGCCGCTTCTCCAGGACTGCCATGAGCAGGTTGACGCGGTTATAGTCGGTTCCCGCCGCCGTCCTTCTCGGCATCCCGAAATTGCTCTGGCAGACAAGCGCCTGGATCTCGATCAGGATCGGCCGTGTTCCCTCTATGGAACACGCCACCACGGAGCCGGACGCATGTTCCGGGCGTCCGCTCAGCATATATTCCGACGGATTCTCCACCTCTGCAAGCCCCGCCTGCTGCATCTCAAATACTCCGATCTCGTTGGTGGAGCCGAAACGGTTCTTTACCGCCCGCAGGATCCGGTAGGAAGCGTGGCGGTCGCCCTCGAAATACAAAACAGTGTCCACCATATGTTCCAGCACCCTCGGGCCGGCGACCGTTCCTTCTTTCGTCACATGTCCTACGATAAAGATCGGAATGCACAGTCCTTTCGCCAGCTGCAGGAATATATTGGTTGACTCCCTGACCTGGGAGACGCTGCCCGGAGCCGAGGAGACTTCCTCGCTGTACATCGTCTGTATGGAATCAATGACCACAAGCTGCGGGCGCTCTTTCTCGATCACGCTGCGGATGATCTCCAGGTTCGTCTCGCACAGGAGATACAGGTTCGATGAAAATTCCCCCATCCGGTTTGCCCTGAGCTTGATCTGTGCCTGGGATTCCTCTCCGGAAATATACAGCACCTTCTTATCTTTCGAGAGCATCCGGCAGACCTGCAGGAGCAGTGTAGATTTCCCTATGCCGGGGTCGCCTCCCACCAGCACAAGAGATCCCGGCACGATCCCGCCGCCCAGCACGCGGTCAAGCTCCCGGATCCCCGTCCTGCATCTTGCGTCGTCATCGGCAGTCACTTCCGTAAGCGGTACGACTTTCGCTTCTCTCACAGATTCCCTGACAGAACGCGATCCCGCAGTCGTCCCTTTTGTGATCCCGCTGTCAAGCTTTTCCTCGACAAATGTATTCCATTCCCCGCACGCCGGACACTGACCGAGCCATTTTGCCTCTTCATGCCCGCAGTTCTGGCAGAAAAATATGCTCTTCTTTGCTTTCGCCATGTACCGTCCTCCTGTTTTTAAGCCTGAGACTTCTTAGTTTCAGAGGGAATGTGAAATCTCAGGTCTGATAGTTAAAACAGGGTGGATGAAACATCCGCCCTGCCGCATTCGTTTATATAGTCCGGCTCATATCCGCCGGTTCCGGCGCCTGTCCGTTCCCCGGGGCTTTTGCCCGATCAGCACTTTGCAACTCTCACCGGCACGTTCTGCCCTTCCGAGAGCTCCACGCTGACGCTGAGCTTCCCGCTCAGGTTCGTAGCCATCTTTCCCGCTGAATTTCCGCCGATAAATACTTCGTATTCGCTCTCCGGCTCAAGCTCGAGGGTAAACTGCACGTCCCCGCCCGCAGATACAGTGAAAGCCACTTCGCTCTCTGTTTCCCTGAAGTTCTCCACCGCGCTGCCCGGCACAGATTCATAAACGAACATCCCGTTCTTCTCGAGCTTTGTGATCTCGGAAAATGTCTTTACCTTATATATATCACCCTCGAATTCGTAGTTGTCTTTCTTTGTCTTTGCAGTAAGGGTGTAATCTCCAAAACTGAGTGTCCCGTCGTTTTCTGCGCGCAACAATTCTTTTACCGCTGCCATCTTATGTTTCCTCCTAAATGTCTCTATAAGTATTTTATTGTACAATGCCTCCGGCATTACCGCTACCGATATTATAATATAAACCTGTGCTTTTTGCCACCGGAATCTGTTATCGGGATGCCTGTTCTACAGTGAACCGGATCTGCTTCCCGGAGACTCCTGCCGCCACATGGTCGCCCGCTTTTACCTCTCCGTTCAGGACCGCGTCCGCCAGCCTGTCTTCGAGCTCGGTCTGAAGCGCGCGTCTCAGCGGTCTTGCGCCGTATTTTGCATCCGTTCCCTTCTCCACGATCAGATTCTTCGCCGACTCGCGCAGGGTCAGATGGATATCGAGCTGATCTGCCAGACGTTTTGTGAAATCACGGCACAGCAGGGTCACGATCTTCTTCATATGCGTCTTGTCCAGGGCGTGGAATACGATCGTCTCGTCGATACGGTTTAAGAATTCCGGACGGAAGATCATCTTTACCTCATCCATCACATTCTGTTTCATCCGTTTATAATCGCCGGCAGGGTCTTCCTTTGCGGCGAATCCCAGCTTCTTCGGCTCCACGATCGCCTTCGCGCCGGCATTGGAAGTCATGATGATGACTGTATTGGAGAAATCAACTTTCCGCCCCTGCGAATCCGTAATATGTCCGTCGTCCAGCACCTGAAGCAGAATATTAAATACATCAGGGTGGGCTTTCTCGATCTCGTCAAACAGGACAACAGAATACGGGTGCGTCCGTACCTGGTCGCTGAGCTGTCCACCCTCCTCGTGTCCCACATATCCCGGAGGAGAACCGATCATCTTGGCAACCGAATGTTTCTCCATATATTCCGACATATCCACGCGGATCATGGACTCTTCATTGCCGAACAGAGCTTCCGCCAGCGCTTTCGACAGTTCTGTCTTTCCGACGCCCGTAGGCCCGAGGAAAAGGAAGGATCCGATCGGGCGGCGGGGATCCTTTAATCCCACGCGACCTCTCTTGACTGCACGCGCCACAGCGCTTACCGCCTCGTCCTGACCGATGACCCGCTTATGAAGGACACTCTCCAGTTTCTTCAGGCGGTCTGCATCGCTCTCAGCCAGCTTCTGCACAGGCACTTTCGTCCACGCGGAAACCACCTCCGCTATGTCATCCGCTGTCACGGATGGCTGTCTGGATGAAGTCTTCTTCCGGAAACGTTTCTTTACCTCTTCCAGCTTCTTCTCCACCTGCTCCTGCTCCTTCTGCACAAGAGACGCCTCCGCGAAGTCTCCGCTGCGGATGCTCTCCTCCTTCTGCCGCATAAGCTCCTTCAGGGAATCCTCCATAGCTGTCAGATTGTCCGGTACTTTGTAGCCTCTGAGGCTCACCCTGGAGCACGCCTCATCCAGCACGTCGATCGCCTTGTCCGGAAGATTCCTGTCTGTGATATACCGCTCCGACATCTGGACCGCGGCCTCCAGCGCCTTCTCTTCGATCACGACTTTATGATGGGATTCATATTTTTCTTTTAATCCTCCGAGGATCGCCAGACACTGCTCTTTCGTCGGCTCCTCCACGGATACGGGCTGGAAACGCCGCTCCAGCGCCGCGTCTTTCTCAATATATTTGCGGTACTCGGCTATAGTCGTCGCGCCGATGAGCTGAAGCTCGCCTCTGGCAAGGGACGGCTTTAAGATACTGGAAGCGTCGATCGCCCCTTCTGCTCCTCCCGCGCCGATCATCGTATGGATCTCATCCAGGAACAGGATCACATTTCCGTTTGATTCCACCTCGGAGATCAGCCCTTTCATACGCTCTTCAAACTCTCCGCGGTACTTGGAACCTGCGATCAGCCCCGGCAGGTCGAGCGTATAGATCCTCTTGTCTTTCATCTTCTCCGGAACCACGCCGGATGCGATCCGCTGCGCCAGTCCCTCGATGATCGCCGTCTTTCCAACGCCCGGCTCTCCGACCAGGCACGGATTGTTCTTCGTCCTGCGGCTTAAGACCTGCATAAGCCGATGCATTTCTTCTTCTCTCCCCACTACCGGGTCGAGTTTTCCTTCTTCCGCTCTGGCCGTCATGTCCATACAGAACTGATCCATCATAGAGCGGGAATTTCTCCCCTCTTCCTGTAATTCCTCCTGGTACTCTTTCGGATCCAGGCCTGCGGCGGCCAAAATATCCTGAAATATTTTCTGAAGATTGATATTCAGCGTGATCAGTATACGGGTAGCCACACAGTCCACATCCCGGATCATGGACAGCAGCAGATGCTCTGTCCCGACCTCCTCCGTGTGCAGCCTCCGCGCTTCCTTTGCGCTGTTCTCGAGAATATCTTTATAGCGCGGACTCTCCGCCGGCCTGCTCTTCACCTGCGCCTCGGTCTGCGGCACGATCAGCTCGTCCATGAGCTGATAGATCTTCTCCTCCTCAACGCCGTTTCGGGCAAGGATCTGCCCTGCTACTCCGGAATACTCCTGCCTGAGCCCCAGAAGGAGATGCTCTGTCCCGATATAGGGATGCTGCATCTCCCTCGCTTTCTTCGCCGCATATTTAATAGCGTTCTCCGCCTGATTCGTATATGATATGTGCATAAAATCCTCCTGCATGCTCTTCTTCATTCAATATAGATTCCTTACAGAGAGTCGATAAGTCTCACTCATAGTCATCAAATATTTCATCCACCAGATCATGCACTTCCTGACGGGAAATATTCTTGCAGCAGCCGCGCGCGAGCACGATCCTAAGCGCGCGCCTCATCTCCTCCAACTGCTCCATCTTGTCAATATCAAGAGCGATCACCGCCCCGCGCCTCTTGTCCAGGCTGATATAGCCCTCTCTCTTCAGTACACTGTATGCCTTATTTACCGTGTGCATGTTTACGCCGATCGTATCCGCGAGCTGGCGCACCGATGGAAGCGAATCCCCTTCATGTATCACGGACGTGGCGATTCCCATTATGATCTGATTACAGAGCTGGATATAGATCGCTTCATCACTGTTGAAATCAACTTCTATGATCATGGAAAGCTCCTTTCTCTGGTGTGTTATAGACATGATAGCACACCAGCTTCCCGCTGGCAAGGAAATTTCGTGTTTGCTTGAAAGGATGATGCTGCAGCAATAAGAATAACCATCAGAATCGAATAAGGGATGCGGACGGCGACTGTGAAAGAATGTTAGACTAAGTTAAAGCCTGCGATACGGCGTTGATCGCTCAGATGCAGTTGTCTGAGTGAAGCGAGTTCTGCATCTGAGTGATCTGTATTTAGCCGTATCACAGGCTTGTTACTTAGTCTTACGTTCTGTAACCGGAGCCGGAAGCATTCCCTCCCCGCCCGTCCTGATAACGTGGATCAACATACTGTGTACGAGTGATTTTCAGATGATTTATTGACGGATATCTCCCCGGCAACCACGGAATTTACTTCCCCACTTTCGGGAACTGCATCTCAATCCTTGTCCCTCTTCCGGGCGCACTGTCCACGCTGACCTTCGCCCCATGCAGGAGCGCCCCGTGTTTTACGATGGAGAGCCCCAGCCCGGTGCCGCCGCGCTCTTTTGAGTGGCTCTTGTCCACACGGTAGAAGCGCTCGAATATGCGCTCATGGTGTTCTTTTGGGATCCCGATCCCGGTATCGGTCACTGTAACTTTCGGACCGTCCAGCGTATTGCCGACCCAGACGGATACCCGTCCGTTCTCAACGTTGTATTTCACGGCATTTTCACATACATTATAGATCATCTCGTCAAGGATCTGACGGATACCGAAATAGTTCACCGGCTCGCCGGTCACTTCCATATGGATATTCTTCTGGGACGCCTGAGGAGACAGGCGGCTGATGATCTCCCTTGTCAGCTCATAGAGATCTACCTCTTCTTTCTCCAATTCCACTGACTCTTCATCCAGTTTGGACAGTTTGATGATATCTTCGACCAGCGTGATCAGACGGCGTGCCTCTTTATAGATGCGCTCGGAAAATACCGGTATATCTGCCGGACGGACCATTCCGTTTTTCATGATCTCAGCGTAGCCGGATATCGAGGTAAGCGGAGTTTTAAGCTCGTGGGATACATTTGCCGAGAACTCTTTGCGCATATTTGCAACTGCTTCCTTTTCTTTATTCTGCCGGTCCATAGCCTCCAGAAAAGGGATGAGTTCCGGATACGTCTTATTTTCGAGAGGATGCTCCAGATCCAGCTCATAGATCGGACGGACGAGACGTTTTGTCTGACATTTTGCAAGAAAGTACACAAGAATGATCATGACAGCCGCCAGACCTGCCATAACCGGCAGCACATTGAGCGCAGTGATGACCAGCCCGTCCATGGATTTTGCCACACGCAGAATACTTCCGTCATTGAGTGACACTGCATAATAGTACATCTCTCTTCCGAGCGTGTCCGACATCCGGACGTCTTCTCCTGTGCCGCCGGCCAGGGCTTCTTTTACTTCCGCGCGCCCGCTGTGATTTTCAAGTTTGCTCTCATTCTGGTCTGTATCATAGAGCACACTTCCGTCCGGCGCAATCTGCGTAATACGCGTCGATCTGTCTACTTCGTTCATCTCGCGAAGATACTCCGGACCGGAAATATTGATCGCAGTCTGGATATATTTTGCCTCCTGCCTCACTTCCGCTTCGAGCAGGGACATATTTCTGTTATACATGATGATTGTCAATATAGCGTAAGAAAGAAGCAGGGTGGCGGTAAATACCATCACCATGCTTCTGAGTATCTTCTTTCTCATGCAGCCCCTCCGACACGGTATCCGACGCCGCGGACCGTCTGAATGATCTCGCCTTTTTCGCCGAGCTTCTGGCGCAATGTCCTGATGTGGACGTCTACCGTTCTCGTCTCGCCGTCAAAATCATAGCCCCATATCTCTGTGAGGAGCTGGTCTCTCGTCAGCACGATGCCCTGGTTGCGCATCAGTTTTTCAAGCAGTTCAAATTCCTTGAGAGTCAGAGAGATTTCCTTGCCGTCTACCGTAACTTCATGTTTTTTCACGTCTACATGGACTCCTGCCGTCTCCATATCCATGCGGTCCTCCACCTTTCCGGTGCGTCTTAATACCGCTTTGATACGGGAGACAAGCTCCATCATGCCGAAAGGCTTCGTCACATAGTCGTCTGCTCCGGAGTCCAGGCCGACCACCTTATCATACTCCGAACCTTTTGCAGTCACCATGATCACCGGGATGTTC
>OLIH01000598.1_pt1 | contig 18819 bp, 23 predicted proteins | sample 1609721 | NCBI WGS metagenome assembly OLIH01 (sample SAMEA4350157, study PRJEB24818) | metagenome | biome: human; feature: gut; material: faeces | place: Denmark | collected 2013-09
ATAAATTACTACAACAACGAAAGAATCCAAGAGAAAACAAAATGGATGCCTCCTACAAAATTCAGAGAGGCATCCATGTGCACCTAATTCAATTTTTTATGTGTCCAGAATTCTGGGTACATATCATAAAAGGGTTTTAGGGCTTCGTTGATTGTTGCGTTGGCAACCCCACCGCGATGGTCGTGCCCTTGTCCGAGCTTTCCTCCACCCAAACGGAGCCGCCATGGAGATTGGCGATCTCCCATACCAGAGAAAGCCCCAGTCCCGCGCCGCCGTACTCGCGGCTGCGGGACTTGTCTACCCGGAAGAAGGGATGAAAAATGCTCCGCTGATATTCCTCCGGAATGCCGCAGCCGGTGTCGGAAACGCGAATGATGCACTTTTCCTGCCCCTGTGCAAGCTCGACCCGCACTGAGCCGCCGGGGCGGTTGTATTTGACGGCGTTCTCCGTCAGGTTGAAGAGCAGACGGTAGATCAGCGCGTCGCTGCCGATCAGGGAGCCGTCGCCCTCCGCATCCAGCGTGACGCCGCGCTTCTCCGCCAGCGGCGCAAGATCCGTAAAGATTTCCTCGATCATAGGAGCAAGCTGGATTCGCTCATTCCGTGCCACCTGCTGCAAATTGCTCATTTCCAACAGTGTCTTGGTCATCTGCGTCAGCCTCTCAGTCTGCTCGCGCAGGAGGGTGAGAAACTCCGCAGTCTCCGGTAGCACGTCAGGGTGCTCTGAGGAAAACAGCTCCAGCTGCGCCTGCATTAGTGCCAGCGGCGTGCGCAGCTCGTGGGCGGCGTTGCCGGTGAACTGCCGCTGGGCGGCAAAGGCGTTATTCAGCCGCTCCAGCATCTGGTTGAACGAGCGTCTCAGCTGCCGGAACTCCGAAATGGCGTCTTCATCGATCCTCATATCGGCAAGATTGTTCAGCTGCACCCGCTCCACCTGCGAGGCAAAGCTGCGAAGGGGCTTGAGGGCGCGTCCGCTGACAAAATAGGCGAGGATGCCGCTGAGCAGCGTTACCGCCGCCGTGATATACCAGTTGGTGGTGCGGAAGCGCCCCTGCACCCCATCGACGACGATGGTCAACTCCTCGTTGGGCGCTATGAGCCGCGGGTCAAAGCTCGCCTCTCCGTCCTCATTCAGGATCGCCGTGCTGCCGCCCTGTAAGCTGTCCGCAATGGTGTCCATATAGTACACACCGGAGGAGCACAGTAGCAAATTCATGGCCACGCAGGTGATGCCGATGAGCAGGACGGTCATCAGCGTGATGCGCCACTGCAAAGAAAGACGCTTCATGCTTCCTCGCCTCCCATCAGATAGCCCTCGCCGATGCGGTTGCGGATGGGGTCATAGCCCAGCACGGCGCGGAGCTTTTTGCGCAGGGCGGAGATGTGGACGCGAATGGAGTTGCTGAAGCTGTCCACGCTGTTGTCCCAGACGTGCTCCATCAGCTCCTCCTGACTCACCGGCCGTCCCTGATGTACCATCAGATATTCCAAAATGCCCGTTTCCTTTCGGGTCAGCGTCAGCGTCTGCCCGTTGACGGTGGCGGTACGGGAGCGGGTGTCAAAGGTCAGACCGCCGCAGCTTAGCAGTACATCCTGCTGGGTGAACTGCCGCAATGTCAGGCTGCGGATGCGAGCCTCCAACTCCGCCAAGTGGAAGGGCTTTGCCAGATAGTCGTTGGCCCCGGCGTCCAGCCCCTCGACCTTGTCATCCACCTCGCTGCGGGCGGAGAGGATCAGCACCCGCGTCTCCCGGTCGGTCTGCCGCAGGGTGCGCAGCACCGTCATGCCGTCCTTTTTCGGCAGGTTCAGATCAAGAAGCACCAGATCGTATCGTTCCACGCCCAGAAGCGCCAGCGCCTTTTCCCCGTCATAGCAGTAGTCCACGCTGTAGGCCAGCCGCCGCAGGCTGCGGACGATGGTTTCGCACAGGGCGCGTTCATCTTCAATTACTAAAAGGTGCATGAGAGCCCTCCTTTTTATTTCTTCGTTTTTGTGTAGTTAGCGAAAATGTTCTATGATAAAAAGAAAACGGAGAAAAACATCGAAAAAACAACGATAAAAATACAATAAATCGAATGGTGGAGCATGGCGGTCGGGAGATTTTGTCGAAAGGTGCTATGAGCACCACACCGCATACTTCTGAGGTGAAAATCATGTTATCCACTATTATTCCCCTCAAAGACCTTATCGCAAATTGAGAAAATTAAGAGAAAAGAGAACTATTTGTCTGAAAGCGCATATGCGAGATTGACGCTGCTCCGGGGAACAATCCGGCCAAACAACTTTATCATTGAAAAGGTCACGATCCAGTTGAAAGGGTCGTGCCCTTTTTTTGCGCCCAAACGACAGGAGGCAGAACATGAACTTCGATTATTACTATGGCGACGAGAGCAATCAATTTGCTTTCTACCGTATTCCCCGGCAGCTCATTACCGGGGAGGCGTTCAAAAAGTTGTCCACAGACGCAAAACTCTTGTACGGCCTCCTGCTGGACCGCATGGGCCTGTCCGCCAAAAACGGCTGGTAGAACTGGAGATGGACCGGCCCATGAAGGTCATTGACCAACAGATCTATGATCGGGCAGCGAAATCAGGTTTTCCGCGTAATTTCTTCCAGGAAAGCTATTTTGACCATGTGACACTCTATTGTATGCCGGACAATGCCAACTGTAACTTTTCTCATTTCTCCGACTGCTCTTTTCATGTATGCCGCCTGTATGGGGTGAAATTTTGGGATACGAGGTTATATGGCTGTGAGTTCCACTCCTGCCGGATCGAATTTACTTTATTCCCGGATTCCACACTGGCAAACACGCATTTCCGGGACTGCTCCATCCATTCCGCGGCCTTTCTCCGCAGTCGTATGACCCGCTGCAACACGGTTGACTGTTCCGTGGGGCGGCTGAACTTCAACGGGGCCCGTCTGGATGGCTGTACCTATGGCCGGATCACACGATTGCCTAACAGCCGGATCGAGGGCCTGGAGGATGCTTCTATTACGATGGGAGGGGCGACCCAGGAGGAAGTCCGGTATAACCGTAACGCCATTTTCCACGCCCTGGGGGAGCAAGACCCGGAACATCCCCCGGCCAGCCGGGACCGGCCGCCTGGACCGGAGCGGTGAGGGGGCGGCTCTATGCGTAGAAACAACACCGTAAGCCCTCTCCTGTGGGCGGCGCTCACCCTGCCTGTCCTCTATCTGGCGGCCCTCCTGGCCTCCGGCTATGAGGAGGGTATGACTGTCTTTGACCTGATGGGCCATTTCAGCGGACTGCTGGAGCGGCCCTTTGCCATCCGCTGGACGCCTCACACCCCCAAATTCATGCTGGGAGCCCTGCTGATCTACGGCTTCTCCGTGGTGCTCTACTGCTCCACCAGGGAGAACAGGAGGCCCGGTGAGGAACACGGCTCCGCCAAGTGGGGCAGTCCCAAGCTGCTCGACCGCAAGTACCGGGACAAGGCACCCTTCCAGAATACCATCCTCACACAAAATGTCCGCATGGGCCTCAATGGAAAGGTACACCGCCGCAACCTCCTGCAAATCGTCATCGGCGGCTCCGGCGCGGGCAAGACAAGGTTTTTCTGCAAGCCCAATCTCATGCAGGCGAATTGCAGTTTTCTGGTCACGGACCCCAAAGGGGAGACGATGCGGGCCGTGGCCCCGCTGCTCATCGAAAAGGGCTATGTTATCAAGGTGTTTGACCTCATTGACACCGACCGCTCCGACGCCTTCAACCCATTCCCATACCTGAAGGACGACAAGGACGCTATGAAACTGGTGAACAATCTGATTAAGAACACCACACCGAAAAATTCCACCAACAACGACCCGTTTTGGGAGAAATCCGAGATCGCCCTGGACACCGCTCTCATCCTGTATCTGCTCCATGAAGCCCCGCCGGAGGAACAAAATCTGGAGATGGTCATGTATATGATCGAGAACGGCGGGGCCAGAGAGGATGACGATGATTTTCAATCCCCCCTGGATATGCTCTTTGAGGCGTTAGAGGAGGAAGAACCGGATCATGTGGCCGTGCGGGAGTATAAGATTTTCAAGCAGGCCGCCGGTGATATATGCTCTAAGTGACTTCTTAATCATGATTTTGTCATGGTTAGTGAAGCAATCACTTAGAGCATTTTTGTTTCAGGAGGTACAACCATGAGAAATGAAAAAATTACCCCACTGTACGAGCGCCTGAGCCGGGACGATGAGTTACAGGGCGAGAGCAACTCCATATCCAACCAAAAACAGATGTTAGAGGATTTTGCCCGCCGGAACGGGCTGCCCAACCCTACGCACTTTACCGATGATGGTATCTCAGGCACCCGTTTTGACCGCCCCGGATTTTTGGCGATGATGGAGGAAGTGGAGGCAGGGCGTGTAGAGGCAATCGTCATCAAGGACATGAGCCGGTTGGGGCGCGACTATTTAAAGGTCGGTCAGGTCATGGAGGTTTTGCGGCAGCGCGGAGTTCGGCTGATTGCGATCAATGACGGTGTGGACAGTCTGAAAGGCGATGACGATTTCACTCCGTTCCGCAACATTATGAATGAATTTTACGCCCGTGATACCAGCCGGAAAATCCGCTCTGTGTTTAAGTCAAAAGGCATGAGCGGTAAGCACCTGACAGGCACCGTGATTTACGGCTACTTATGGGACGAAAAGCGGGAGCATTGGCTGGTAGATGAGGAAGCTGCCGAAGTGGTACGCCGTATATTCTCCCTCACGCTGGAGGGATATGGGCCTTATCAGATCGCCTGCAAATTATCCGCAGAGCGGATTGAAATTCCTGTCGTACACCTTGCCCGCTTCAACGAGGGTGTGAACCGTTCAAAGCCGGTCAAAGACCCCTATGGATGGGGATCATCTACCATCGTGAACATTTTGAAAAAACGAGAGTATTTGGGGCATACCATCAATTTCAAGACCCGCAAGCACTTTAGCCCAAATGCTCTGCAATATTGCCGATTGTCAAATTCGGTTTTGACATCAATAAAAGCGCATACCGCATTTTTGCCTGTCGGATATAAGCCCCAATAGGAACACCATACATGGCTTTGAATGATTCTCGAAGTTTGGTCTGCCCCATTGCTGCTATTTTGCAAAGCTGCGAGAGTTCTGGTGGGTTTAAAATATTCTGTTCAATAGCCAGACGTACAGATTCCAGCGCCTTTTTCTCTTGTTTGGAAAGAGACTGGTGTTTAGATGCTATCTCCTGTCGCTGTTTATGAAAGTTGCCTGCCACAATAGAAAGCAGTTCACCTACTTTGCTTTCGTAGTAAAGACGGGAGGTTTCGCCAGCAATCAGTTTATCCCGTATCTGCAAAAACAGGGTTCCAATTTCCGGGGTATTATAATCAAAAGCTTTCCAATCATAAACCTCTGCATAGTCAAAATCGTCCGGGGTAAAACGGTCTTGCAGATTTTTCTCTATGTAATCTTCAAACAGCAAAACTGACGCATAGCTGATTGGTATATTGGGTTGATATAATACTCGCCCCTGTGACGGCTTATTTAGATAAAGGTGGATTCCCTCTGTGATAGGTTGGGCTTTCCGCCCATTCTGGATCAGGGTAACACCGCCGGATTCCAAATAATAAATTTTCACCAGCTTTTGATTGATCTCATATTTGCGTTCCATTGAGGCGTATGGTATCCAGCTTCCGGTTGATAGGAATAATCCATCTGTCGGTTGAACCTGATAGATATTTCCATAGCCTTGTCTGTTTTGCGGCTGCAAGGTGCAGATTCCATTATGATTATCCTGTCGAAAATGATAATCATGCAGATAAAAAGAAGCATCCCCTAATTCGTGCGCGGCCTGTGTAGAATCGGTCTGCATCCTGCTCACCCCCGTTTCTTATGTAGTCGGAATAATCCGCAGTATCTTTTTTTATGCTCCAAAATGTCGCAAAGGCTGTCAGCAAAACCACAAAAAGCACTGATATATCCGGTTGTTTTTCCACTTTTAACTCCTGTTTTGACCTTTTTTGCCGGATTTGACACCCAAAAAATCACTGAGTAGAATGACATTACTGGCTGGTTAGCTGACTCTAATCACAGCAATTCTATCACGATTTTGTGCGTAGGTCAATGAGGCTTCTGCCAGCAAATAATAAATAGGAGGACGTTGAAAATGTCTAATTCACAACAAATGAAAAAAGGGCTGTCTGTGCGTGATTTGATTACCACCGGCATCCTTGCTGCTTTGTACATGGTATGCGCCATGATTGGCGAGGCTATCTTTGGGTTCTTCCCTGTACTGACTTTCCTTTGCCCGCTGTCTATTGCGCTGCTGTGCGGCCCGGTTTATATGCTGATACTGGCGAAGGTGCCGAAGCATGGCCCAATCATTGTCACCGGTATTTTGGTAGGAGGTGTACTGTTCGTACTCGGTATGTACTGGTCTATGTGTTTGGCATATTGTATTCTCGGCGTTGTGGCCGATCTGCTGGCCGGTTCCGGGAACTTTAGAAACAAAGGGCGTAACCTGTTGTCCTACATGATTTTTGTTCTCAGCCCAGTTTTCTCCTACGGTATGCTTTGGTTTGACCGCGACGCCTATGTGCAATATTTGGTAGAAAAGGGAACAGAACAGACCTATATGGACACAATGGTTTCAACCGCGCAAAACTGGATGCTCCCGGCAATGATTATCGGCGTGTTGATCTGTGCTGCTATCAGCGGTCTTGTAGGCCAGAAACTATTGAAAAAGCATTTTGAAAAGGCCGGAGTAGTGTAATGGAGATGCAACTGCAAACAAAAGACACACTTGCCACATTACATTTAGACCCTCGCACAAAACTATATCTGTTGATCGTCGGAAATGTTGCGTTGTTCCTTGCGCCCTCTTTACTCTATGAGATTGCGCTGGTTGTATGCGTTGTGATTCTCGGCATCCTTGTAGGAGCAAAGCGGTTTACGGTAAGAATGGCTGCTGTCTATGCGGGAATGGTTGTTCTGCATATCATTGGAACAAATTATTTGACAGGGACTTTGCAGATTGCGATTGTAACATTTACCGTATTTATCCGTAAAATCTTTCCTTGTGCCATGCTCGGAGGTATTTTAGTCAGCACGACAAGGGTAAATGAATTTATGGCGGCCATGAACCGTATTCATATGCCAAAAGCAATGGTTATTCCTCTGACGGTCATGCTCCGCTATTTTCCTATGGTGCATGAGGATTGGGGCTATATCAGCGACGCCATGCGGATGCGCGATGTAGCTCCAACCGTCAAAAGTCTGCTGACCCATCCGGCCCGAACAGTGGAATGTATCTATGTTCCGATGATGATGTCAGCACTGAAAGTGGCGGATGAATTGTCGGCGGCGGCTGTTACAAGGGGGCTGGAAAATCCGAAGCCCCGAACCTGCTTGCAGGAAATCCACTTTAGTGTTGCGGATGCCGTATGCTTTATCCTGTTCACTTTGTTTATGTCAGTGTCAATCTGGCTGAAATTGAAAGGGGGTGCAGGCTAATGATCCGTTTTGACAAGGTTTCTTTTACCTATCAGGAATCATTACAAAATGGCGGACTGCGCGATGTTGATTTGACAATCAACAAAGGCGAGTGTGTGCTGTTGTGTGGGCGAAGCGGCTGTGGGAAGACCACATTGACCCGTCTTGTGAATGGCCTGATTCCATACTTTTATCCGGGAGAAGTCACCGGAACAACCTATGTTGACGGTAAAAATATACAGGATTATCCCATATATGAAGTGTCCGAGTATGTGGGGTCTGTATTCCAAAATCCACGCTCTCAATTTTTTAATGTAGATACAGACAGTGAAATCTCCTTTGGAATGGAAAATCTGACTTATCCAAGGGAAAAAATGAAAGAACGCATTTCAAAGACAGTTGCGGATTTAGATATAGCACATCTGACGGGGAGAAGCATATTTGAATTGTCTGGCGGTGAAAAACAAAAGGTGGCGTTTGCGTCCATCTATGCTATGTCTCCGAGTATTTACTTGTTAGATGAACCATCGTCCAATCTGGATATGGATGCTATTGAGGATTTGCGGCGTACACTTGAACTCCTAAAGAAACAAGGCAAGACCATTCTAATTGCAGAACATAGGATTTATTATCTGAGGGAATTAGTTGACCGCATTGCGTATATGGAAAACGGGGCTATATCTGCTGTGTTTTCTCCAAGCCAGTTTCTTTCTATTCCTGAAGAACAGCGGCATAGTATGGGACTTCGCGCTTTAGATTTGTCAAAGGTACAGCCAAGGGCCTTTGCTGAAAATTCTCAAAAGCCGATTTTGGAAGTCAGGAACTTATCCTTGTTCTATAAGAAAAAACTGGTTCTGGACGATTTGAATTTGAGTGCGGCACCGGGAGAAATCATAGGAATTATCGGCCATAACGGAGCCGGGAAATCTACATTTTCCAGAACACTATGCGGCCTGCACACAAACTGTACGGGACAAATTCTTTGGGATGGTAAAGAACTGAACGCAAAGAGCCGGTTAAAACGCTCCTATATGGTGATGCAGGACGTAAGCTATCAGTTATTTGCCGATACATTGGAAAAGGAATGTGTATTTGGAATTAAGCATCCTGATCTGGATGCAGCAAAACAGGCAATGGAACGGCTGGGTATTTATGAGTACCGTACTCATCATCCCAATACACTTTCCGGGGGGCAGAAGCAGCGTGCAGCCGTGGCGGTCAGTATGGTATGCCGTAAGGATGTTTTAATTTTTGATGAACCAACTAGCGGACTTGATTATGACAGCATGATTCAGGTTGCGGGGTTATTTCAAACGCTTTCCAAAATGGGAAAGGTAATTTTTGTTGTAACCCATGATTACGAATTTTTAGCGGCAGCCTGTACAAGAGTGATTCATTTAGATAACGGAAAACAGCAGGAAGATTACCCACTTTCCCCCGACAATCTGCATCGACTACATGATTTTTTCTTGCGGTCAGAAAGGAGGCAGAACCTTGAGGAGAATGGAAAATGACCTCCTGTTCTTCCATGAGCTGATTGGTAACTGTTCCGTTGAAAAGGATTCAAAGATATATACAATTTCTCCCAAATTTGGGAAAGGCACCATGCAGAGCTTTGAAGTGATGCCTGGTGCTGAAATTGTTTATAGCAATGTTCATATCACAACTCCAATTCAAAAAAATATCCAATGTATAGATCGTTTTATTGAAGTCACCTATTGCTTTCATGGGCGAGTGAATATGCTGTTCAGCGACCAGCCGGAGAAGATTATGAGCGACCATTATATTTCTGTTTTCAATGGTGCAAGCCACCTGAAAAGCTGTGATTTTGGAGAAGAACCTTTTGTTGGTGTTTCAGTGGTGGCTTATCTGCCGCAGATCATAAACAGCCTGAATAAAAGATGTCTCATTTACTGTTCCTGACGGAAAAGTAACGGCGCTCGCCGGTGTTTCCGGCAGCGGCAAAAGTACAGCGGCCAGCCTGATCTGCCGGTTTTGGGATATAACCGAGGGACAGATTTGTATGGGCGGCGTACCGCTGAACCAGATTCCGCTATCCGATCTGATGTCCCAGATTTCCTTTGTGACCCAGAATACGTTCCTGTTCAAAAAGAGCATCCGGGATAACATTATGATGGGAAACCCAGAGGCCACGGAGGAAGAAATGATGCAGGCAGCCAAGGATGCCGTATGTCACGACTTTATTATGCGGCTTCCAAAGGGCTATGACACAGTGATAGACAAGGAAACCAAGTTGAGCGGCGGTGAAAAACAGAGAATCACATTGGCAAGGGCGATTCTGAAAAATGCGCCGGTCGTGATTCTTGACGAGGCAACGGCTTACATTGATGCCGACAATGAAGATTTACTGCAAAAGGCGCTAGCTAAATTATCAGAGGGAAAAACCGTACTTGTAATAGCGCACCGTCTTTCCAGTATCAAGGAAGCTGATTCGATTGTGGTTCTGGAACAGGGCAAAGTGATTGACTGCGGCACACATGATGAATTGATAAACCGTTGCTCCCCGTATCAGGATATGTGGGCGGCCTTTGAACAATCCGATCAATGGAAAATGGGAGGTGTAAACGCATGATTGCTATGATAAGGAAATTCTTAGACCTTGCAGGCGAGCGCAAAAAGCAGCTTTATCTTGCGTGGCTGTTTCAGGCGTTGACCTCAATTTGTGAGGGCGCGATATATTTCATGCTGTTCCTTGCGATAAAAGATATTTTGGGCGGCTCGTTTACAAAGGAAAAACTGATGCAGTATAGCCTTATGTTTCTGGTCTATACTGTCCTGCATTTTGTTTTTTATTACTTTACGATTGCAAAACAGCGCCCGGTATCTTATGCCATGATGCGGGATGAACGTCTTTCGATTGCGGCGAAAATCAAACAGTTTCCGCTCTACTACTTTACAAAAGACAAGATCAGCCAGCTTACATCTTTGTTTACAACTGATTTAAGTTTCGTGGAAATGAATATCATGGAGATTATTGCCGGTTTCGTTTCCAGCATGATCATGACGGTTGTATTTGCTCTGATGCTGCTTAGTGTGGACTGGCGTATGGCGCTTCTTCTGTTTGCGGGGATCATCCCCGGCTATATCCTCTACCAGCAGTTTCAAAAGAGCATGGTTCAACTGGGAGAGCAGAAGAAAAATACGCAGGTGGCAATGATTGATTCCACGCTGGAATATGTACAGGGCATGGAAACGATCAAGGCATACCGGCTGGAGCAATCTGGTAAGCTCGTGGAGAAGCAGGTGAACGGATATTGCACGGCTTCTGACCGTTATGAAGCGACGCTGACGAATTGGAGCATGGGTTATAAAATCTGCCTGAATCTGGGCCTGTTTTTGAGTTTGGGTGTTGGCATTGCAATGGTTCGTTCTGGTTCATTAGCCCCGGCAACCTATTTGTTTTTTGCAATCATGGGTATTATTTTTTACCGTCCGCTGGAAGCTCTGATGGGTTCCTTTGCCATGATGAATCTTGCAAACGCATCGTTGGATAATATAGCAGAAATCAACAACCTGCCGACCGAAAATGAAAAACAGGGAACTACACAGTTTGCAGATACACAAGCCGATGTACGGTTTGAAAATGTATCGTTTAGCTATGATGGAAAGCGTGACGCAGTTAGTCATGTAAGTTTTTCAGCTAAACCCGGAACGATCACTGCATTGGTGGGTCCTTCTGGAAGCGGCAAATCCACTCTCCTTAATTTAATTCCGGGATTCGTGACGCCGAAAAACGGGCGGATTCTGTTGAATTGGAAAGATGCGGCAACATTAAAGCATAGTGATCTGGTGCGTCATGTGAGTGTCGTTTTTCAGGAAGTATATCTTTTTCAGGATACCATGATGAATAATATCCGAATGGGAAACCAGAGCGCAACGGACGAGCAGGTGGTAGAGGCGGCAAAAAAGGCTCACTGTCACGAATTTATAGAAAAGCTCCCACAGGGCTATCAAACGGTTATCAGCGAGGGCGGCGCAAGCCTTTCCGGTGGAGAGCGTCAGCGCGTCGCTATTGCGAGGGCAATTTTGAAAGATTCCCCGATCATTCTTTTAGATGAGGCGCTGTCCAGTCTGGATGCCGAAAATGCCGTAGCAATACAGAAGGGCATAGAAGAAATGATTAAGGGCAAGACGGTGTTCCTTGTATCACACACTTTGTCCTATATCCAAAATTCAGATCAGATACTTGTCCTATCTGACGGCATATTGCAAGGCTGTGGGAAACATGAAGAACTGTTGCAGACCGTGCCGCTTTATCAAACTATGTGGGAAAAAGAGAAATCTATTAAAAACTGGAAGCTGGCATAATGAGCAGCAAGAACAAACTTCATGCGTCCGGGGAGGACTACCTGGAAACCATCCTTGTTCTCCAAAAGAAACGCGGTATGGTACGCTCCGTAGATGTGGCCCGGCACATGGAGGTGTCAAAGCCCAGCGTGTGCCATGCAGTGGCTATCTTGCGGGACGGCGGCTTTCTCACTATGGACGAAGATCACTTTCTCCATCTGACCGATGTGGGCCGCGAGGTAGCCGAAAAAATCTACGAGCGTCACTGCTTCTTTACCGAGCAGCTTATCGCCGCAGGCGTTGACCCCAGGACTGCGGAGGCTGACGCCTGCCGGATTGAACACATCATCAGCGATGAGAGCTTTTCACGGCTGAAAGAGGCAGCCGAACAGGAACAAACCTAAACCAAATAAGACAAGCGATCCTGCCCCGCAAGACGGGGAAAGAAAAAAACCGTTGCAGGGCAGGCAGCTTCGTGCGCCCATAATGGATTTTCCGGGTACTGCGGCGGTTTTGAGTAACATCAAGGCCGCCGTTCCTTATGCCCTCAACAAAGGAGTGACGACTACACGCTGACACGGCGGCTTTAGGAGGGAGCCGCCATGAAGCACACTGACCGCCGACAAATTCAGACGATATTTCACTACCGTCAAAAAAAGCCCAGTCAACGAACAGGCCCCGTCTGGTAGCCGGTGCGAAAATTGTCATTCTGTAAGTGAATATTGGAGTTTTTGCGCTCGAATAGCTTTTTGCTGTCCGGGCGCTTTTTTGTCCCTATGGAGCCGGAACATCGGGCCAGCATGGCCCGAACCCTGGCCCCAGTGCCGCGCCCCGCCGCCTCATTCAGATTTACCCAAAAAATCTGAATGGAGGAAAGGCAGATGGAAGTTACCATCAATTATAACGGACAAGCTGTAGCCGTGGAGGTTACGCTGGAAGTCTATGAATTTCTTGACCGGGCCGATCATAAAACGGAGAACCTCTTCCATGAACAGCGGCGGCATTGGGATGGCCGGGAGTTTGACGAGTACATCATTACTACCGAGGGTGTAGGGGTCTATCCCCTCACTGAAAGGAGGTGTTCCCCATAGATTTCTGTCATATCCCCGTCAGTATCATCAAGCGCAGCGCAGGCCGTTCTGCCGTTGCCGCAGCTGCTTACCGCAGCGGAACCAAGATGACAAATGAATGGGATGGAATGACCCACGACTACACCCGGAAAGGCGGCATTGTCCATGCGGAGATCATGCTGCCTGCCCACGCGCCGCCGGAATTTGCAGACCGATCTATCCTCTGGAACAGCGTGGAGCAAATCGAGAAAGCAAGGGACAGCCAGCTTGCCCGTGAGATCGAGGCCGCTCTGCCCCGTGAACTGTCCGGTGAACAGCAGCTTGCCCTTGTCCGGGCCTATGTGAAGGACAACTTTGTGGACAAGGGGATGTGCGCCGACTTCGCCATCCACGATAAGGGAACCGGAAACCCCCATGTTCATATCATGCTGACCGTCCGGCCCCTGAAAGAAAATGGACAGTGGGGCGCAAAGTGCCGCAAGGCATACGATCTGGACGAGAACGGACAGCGTATCCCGGATGGGAAAGGCGGTTGGAAAAATCACAGAGAGGATACGACCGACTGGAACGATAAAGAAAATGTGGAGATTTGGCGGGCAGCGTGGGCGGCCTACACCAATCGGGCGTTGGAATCTGCCGGCAGACCGGAGCGCATTGACCATCGCAGCTACAAGCGCCGGGGCATTGATAAAATTCCCTCTGTCCATCTGGGGCCAGCCGCCAGCCAAATGGAAAAGCGCGGCATCCGCACCGACAAGGGCGAAGTAAACCGGCAGATCGCCGCCGACAACAAGCTGCTGAAAGAAATCAAAGCCCGCATTACCCGTCTTTATCGCTGGTCGAAAGCCGAAACGGAAAAACCACAAACACAGCAAAGCAGCTTGACCGCCTTGTGGGAGGCCCAGCAGCAGTTGAACACTCCCCGCACCCGCGCCGGCAAAATCCGGGCTTTGCAGGAAAGCGCTGCACTATTCAGCTTTTTGCAGGCAAACGGCATCCAGTCTATGCAGCAGCTCCATGAAAAAATCGCTGATATGAACAGATGTTACTATGACCTGCGGGGAAAGATCGTCAAGGCTGAGCGCCGGATCGCCATTCTTACCGAACGCGGGGAGATGTGGGAACAGTACAACCAGTACAAGTCCATCCACAAGCAGCTTGTCAAAGTAAAGCCGGAAAAACGGGAACAGTTTGAACAGCGCCACAGCCGGGAACTGATTCTGTATGACGCAGCGGCCCGGTATCTGAAAGAACTGAAAGACAGAGGCGAGGGGATAACCCCGAAGGCATGGCAGCGGGAGATCGACCAGCTGGCCGCTGGAAAGCAGACGGACACGCTTGCCATGAAAGCCATGCGGGAGGATTTGAAAGCAGTGGAACGGCTCCGCAAAACCGCCGAGCAGCTGTCCAGACAGGAACGGGACAAGCCTCACGACCGTGGGTCGGATCGGTAAAGGATACTGCATTTTGGCGTACCCCTGTCAAGTGCGTCGCATTTCACGACATACTTTTGCACACAGAAAAACCGCCGTACAGGTTTCCCCATACGGCGGCAGACTGTTTATTTGCCGAACAAGTCGCTGTGTGTGCCGGTGCGGGCCAGCGTCAGCACCAGAACATCATCTTCTATGCGGTAGACAAGCAGCCAGTCCGGGAGAATGTGACATTCCCGATGGCCTGCCCAATCGCCGGACAGGTCATGGTCACGGTTCTTATCCGGCAGCGGTTCGCCCATCGCCAGCAACGCTACGACCTGCTCCAGCAGCTCGATCTTCAAGCCACGCTTGATGGCTCGTTTGTAGTCTTTTTTGAAACTGGTCGTGTACTTGACGGTATATTTGGTTTCTTTCATCTTTTCAGGTCAGCAAATAACTCGTCAAGGTCATTGTAGCCCTTTACAGACGGGTCTTTTGCAATCCTTTCCGCTTCCAGCATGGCAGCAACCGTTTCTTTGTTCGGCTGTTCCAGCCTTACTTCAAAGGGAATGCCGCCTTCACGAAGCGACTGGCGCACAAAGATGTTAAACGCCGTAGTCAGGTTCATGCCAAGTTCAGTAAACAGTGCGTCCGCCTGCGCTTTCAAATCTGCGTCCATGCGGATACTGATGTTTGTGGTATTTCCAGCCATACGATCAACCCCTTTCTGCTGGCAATTATAGTATATGCCATTTGCACGAAGAAAACAATACTTTGCACGAATATTTAACAATAAATTCATTCGAGGAGGTTAGCTACACTATGAAAGAAATCATTTATGAAGAACAATAAGTCTGAATCTATCCCCGTCATGGATTACCGCCAGTACCGCAGAGCGCGGAGGCTGGTGCATGAGTGCTGCAACTACATCGACGGAAACTGTATCGCTCTGGACGATGGAGAGGAATGTGTCTGTGTCCAGTCTATTTCCTACTCCCTGTTGTGCAGGTGGTTTCGGGCGGCGGTATTGCCGCAGGATAAGGAACTGGAAACGGCGCTGTTCCACCGGATGAATGCGAAGAAATGCGCCGTATGTGGGGCGCTGTTTACCCCCGGTTCCAACCGGGCCAAATACTGCCCGGAATGTGCCGCGCGCATGAAGCGGATCAATGCCGCAAAGCGCAAGCGGAAACAACGGGAGAAATGTCACGCTTTAGGGGCTGAAAAACCCTTGTAAATCAAGGCTTTTTTCGAGGGTGTCAAAGGCAGGCTGATAGATTTATCTTCCGACCACTAAAACGGCCTTAAAATGCGTACAGAATCCCAAGAGAAACCCCAAGGAGGAACCCTATGTCAGACAACCGAAAATATTATTACCTGAAACTCAAAGAAAACTATTTTGACGATGATTCCATCGTGCTGCTGGAAAGTATGCAGGATGGTGTGCTGTATTCCAACATTCTGCTCAAGCTGTATCTGAAATCGCTGAAACATGGCGGACGGCTTCAACTTGACGAGGACATTCCTTACACGGCGCAGATGATCGCCACCATTACCCGCCAGCAGATCGGCACTGTGGAGAGAGCCTTGCAGATCTTTTTGAAGCTGGGCCTTGTGGAAGTGCTGGACAGCGGCACATTCTACATGAGCAACATCGAACTTTTAATCGGCCAGTCCTCTACCGAGGCTGAGCGAAAGCGGGCTGCGAGGCTCCAAAATAAGGCTCTTTCTGCGCCCCGGACAAACGGCGGACATTTGTCCGACATTCGTCCACCAGAGATAGAGATAGAGTTAGAGAAAGAGATAGAGATAAAGAGAGAGATAGAGAAGGGACACCCCGCCCACGCCTATGGCCGTTACCAGAATGTTTTCCTGACGGACGGGGAACTGGCAGACTTACAGGCCAGCTTTCCCACTGTATGGGGCCAGTACATCGAAAAGCTGTCCGAGTACATGGCTTCTACCGGCAAGCGGTATCAGAGCCATGCCGCCACCATCCGGCGCTGGGCCGGTGAGGACGCTAAAAAAACGATCACACCCTCACGCAACCGGGATTACAGCGTAAAGGAGGATGAAACTGTATGATTGAGATTACCGCAGAAATCCGGGCGTTCATCGACAAGGCAGCTGCCGGTGTGGAACTGGCTGAGGACGAGTATATAGATCCGTCAGACGGTCTCATCCACTGTAAGAAATGCGGCGGCCAGAGGCAGACCGTTGTGCCATGCTTCGGGAAATCCGGCTACTTTATGCCGCGCTGCATCTGCCAGTGCCAGCGGGAGGCTGAGGAGCAACGCAAGGCTGCTGAAGAACGGCAGCGCCGCATGGAGCGTATCAAGCGCCGGAAGGCCCAGGGCCTGCAAGACCGCTATCTCTATGACTACACCTTTGCCAACGACAACGGCCAAAATCCCCTGATGGACAAGGCCCGCGCCTATGTGGAAAACTGGAAGGAGGCATATAAAAACAACACCGGCCTGCTGTTGTTCGGGGATGTGGGAACCGGCAAATCTTTTTTCGCCGGATGTATCGCCAACGCTCTGCTTGACCAGGATGTGCCAGTGCTGATGACAAACTTCCCCACCATTCTGAACCGCCTGACCGGGATGTTCTCTGAGGACAGGTCGGAGTTTATTGCCAGCTTTGATGAGTACGACCTGCTTATCATTGACGATCTGGGTGTAGAGCGCAGTACCGAATATGCTATGGAGCAGATGTTTTTCGTCATTGACAGCCGCTATCGCAGCCGCAGACCCATGATTATCACAACAAACTTGAAACTGTCCGAGCTGAAAAACCCGACTGATCTGGCCCACGCCCGTATCTATGACCGTATTCTGGAACGGTGTGCGCCGATTCTTTTTGACGGGAAGAATTTCCGGGAAGAAAATGCCGGTGCTACCCGACAGACAGCAAAAGACATTGTAAGCAGTAAGCAAGACTGATTTTTTACCGGGCGGCACAGACCCGTTCGGAGAAAGGAGCGCCATGAACAGAGAACCCCGTACTATGCAGGTGGCAGACGCCGCTACTGCGTCCAGAGCGCCGGAAAACACGCCAGCGATGGTAAAGAGAATCGGAAAGACAACCTACAAGGTTCATGTCCATTTCAGCAATACCAGCACAGAAACCATGAGCGATAAAATCAAGCGTATGCTCAAAAATGAAATTCAGCAGATGTGACAGACTGATAAACGAAGCCGCCTTGTGCTAAACTGATGATGGTACGCACCAAAATTTTTGTCAAGGAGGACACAAAAATGCTTTACACAGAAAAAGAGAAACATGAAATTGAGCGAGTAAAGGAAGTCTTTATGGAACATCTGCGGCAAAGCCCTGATTTTGAACTGCTCTGGTCGGACAAGGTGGGCTATGTTTGGCTGACGATTGGCGTCAATCCAGTCTATGTGGATACCGGTATCAGAATCGAATCAGCCGCCGATCTCTGCGGCAGGTGTTTGGATGATGTTGCTACGGATGTTTTATATATGACAGGCAACGATCATGCACTGGAAGCAGCCGATCCGCTGGAATTGGCCGAAATCAAGCGGCGCTGGGAGCCATATATCAACCAGCTGCCAGACTATGCGTATCTCTGCAAAGACCTGCTGAACGGAAAAATGTAATCTATCAAACGAGGTGTCAGGAGCCATACGGTGCTTCTGGCACCTTTTTTGTAGATTTTTGTGAATTTGATTAAAAAGTCCTTGACAATTTGTCTCTGGAAAAACAGCCAAGAGCATTTTATTGAGCGCCGCTGTCCGGCTTTCCGCTTTCATCCTGCCTCAGATCACCCGCATCACTTCGCGGGACGATATGGAGCTGGGCCTCATGGGGGAGCGCAAGCAGGCCGTGTTCGCCATCATCCCAGACAACGACGGCACCTTTAATTACCTGGTGGGGATGCTCTACACCTGCGCCTTTCAGGCCCTCTACTACCAGGCCGACAAGGTACACCAGGGGGCCCTGCCCGTCCCGGTCCGCCTGATGATGGACGAGTTCTGCAACGTCTCCCTGCCGGATGACTTTGGCAAGCTCCAGGCCACCATGCGCTCCCGCAACATCATGTCCACCATTGTACTCCAAAACATTTCCGCCCTCAAGGCCCTGTTCAAGGATGACTGGGAAGGGCTTTTGGGCAACGCCGACACGCTGGTGTATCTGGGCGGAAATGAGCCGTCCACCCACAAGTATATCTCCGAGCTGCTGGGCAAGGAGACCCTGGACACCCGCAACCGCAGCGTGTCCCGCGGCTCCCACGGCTCCAGTTCCGTCAGCTACCAGCAGACGGGTCGGGAGTTGATGACTCCCGACGAGGTGCGGACCCTGGACAACGACTACGCCCTGCTGTTCATCCGGGGGGAACGCCCTGTGATGGACAAGAAGTATGACATTCTCAAGCACCCCTATATCAAACTGACGGAGGACGGCGGGGCAGCGCCCTACGTTCACCACCCCGGACTGACTTACGCCCAGGCCGACCTGTCCGTGCCTTTTGAGAGTTTGGACTACATCGAAATTCTGGAATAAGAAAGGTTGATTTTCATGTTGAACAAGAAACACCC
>OLIH01000606.1_pt1 | contig 18542 bp, 18 predicted proteins | sample 1609721 | NCBI WGS metagenome assembly OLIH01 (sample SAMEA4350157, study PRJEB24818) | metagenome | biome: human; feature: gut; material: faeces | place: Denmark | collected 2013-09
CAGATGGAATGTCCAGACCGTAGAATCATCATTCACCTCGTAACTCTCTGCCGCCCTGTACTCGATCTTACCGTTCGCATCATACGTGAGCAGCTCGTCCAGAGCACTTACCGAATACGCAAGATATGTCAGGGCAATAGAACCGGCCGGATCCATCGTCCCCGTATCACTGCTTATAGCGACTGTAATTCCTTTATCTCCCGAGCCATCAGAAGGGTCCGCGGTGACACAGCCGCTCAATAGACCTGTACAAAGCAGTGTCAGCGCAAGTAATGCTGCCGTCATTTTTTTTCTCATGTCTTATCTCCTACTCGTTTTAATTTGTTCCGCAGCAGTTCATACCGCCTGAGTGAACTGCCGCTTTAAATCTGTGACGTCATCCTGTAACCACTGCTTCTCCTTCCACTGTGACGTTCCGAATACAGGAAGCATGATACTTCCCGCCCGTCAAAGGAATAGCTTTCGGGAATTTCTTCGCCGCAGCAGTCTAACGCATAGCCGCAACGGCCGGCAAACGGACAGCCGGACCGATTAATGCCTGCGCCGTCTTTTAGCGGAGCTGCCTTAATCTTTGCTGCCCTGAGAGGATCCGGCTCCGGTACGGCCTCGATAAGCTGCTTTGTATATGGATGCCACGGATCAGAACAGATCCGCTTTGTCTCCCCCATCTCCACAATACGTCCGCCGTACATGACACCGATCCTGTCGCTGATCCTTCGAACCACGTGCATATCATGGGAAATAAAAAGACATGCGAAACCGATCTTTCTCTGTATCCGGAAGATCAGCTCCAGTATCTGCTCCCGGGTGGTCGCATCCAGCGATGAGAGTGCCTCGTCACACACAAGGATTTCAGGTTCCACGATCAGGGCGCGGGCAATCCCGATGCGCTGCCGCTGGCCGCCCGAAAAATCACGGGGATAGCGGTCTGCATCTTCCGGGGAAAGTCCGGTCAGCCGGAGCATCCTGTCGATTTTCTCCGCCATCCGGCCATTCTCCCGGCTGTGGCGTGATGATCGTCTTTCCGGCCTGCGGCGGTCTGTCCCGTTTACTCTGTATCTGGCTGCTTCAAGCGCTTCCTTCAGTGCCTCACGCACAGTAAGACAGGGATTCAGCGATGCATAGGGATCCTGAAAAACCATCTGAACCGCGCCGGCAAATGCCTCCATACGCCTGTCCCGTCTCAGTTCACTTCCCCGATACCAAAGCTTACCACTGTCTTCCCTGAGCATTCCCGTCAGGATTCTCGCTGCAGTGGTCTTGCCGCTCCCGCTCTCTCCTACAAGCGCAAGGATCTCTCCCCTGCGTATCTCAAGAGAAAGATCACTCACCCCCTCACATTCGTCAAATATCTTTGTCACATGTTCCATCTGTAAAAGAGGAGCATTCCCGGTTTCTCCGGTTTCATTTACTGCATTTCCGCATCCGTGTCCGGTCAGCCTGCCGCCCCGGGCATCCCCCAGAAGCCGTCTCGTATATTCTTCCACAGGTGAATAAAAAATATCTTCAGCAGTACCATGTTCCACTATTCTTCCATTGTGCATTACATATACTCTGCTGCACATGGCAGCGGTCACTCCCATATCATGGCTTACAAGGAGCATGGACGTTCCCGTTTCCCGGACGATCCGCTTTAAGAGCAGCAGGATCTGTGCCTGTACGAGGGCGTCAAGAGCAGTTGTCGGTTCATCCGCTATGATAAGCTCCGGTTCACACGCCAGTGTGATTGCAAGCACCACTCTCTGGCGCATCCCGCCGGACAGCTCGAACGGATACTGCCGCATCCTGAGTGCCGGGTTTCGGATTCCCACCATGTCCAACAGTTCCTCCGCACGTGCCGTTGCCTCTTTACTGCTGCATTTCCGCCGTGTCTGCACCGTCTCCCTGATCTGACGTCCGATCTTGACAGACGGGTTCAGAGAGCTCAGAGAATCCTGAAAGATCATAGCCACATTATGCCCCGGCACAGGTTTCTCTCCACTGACCGCGATCCGCTCCGCACGTATCTCCGCATGGTTTCCCAAAAGCCCCATCACGGCCAGCATGACCGTGCTTTTTCCTGATCCGGACTCACCCACAAGCCCCGCGATCTCACCTTTCTCCACTTTAAAACTGATGTCTTTTACAATCTCTGAAGCGCCGTTTTCCGTCAGATACTGTACGCTCAGATTTCTTACATCCAGTACACTCATCTGTTATCTGTTCCTTTTCCCGAATGACTGCCCACTCTCTGTTCCACCGCGGTTCCTATCATGTTAAGGGCTAAAAGCATGACACAGAGTACAATGAGCGGATATACCATCTGATACGGATAGAGCATCATCTGGCTTCTTGCTTCCTGAATGATCGTCCCCAGACTGGCCGCCGGTGCGGCTATTCCTACTCCCAGAAAGCTTAAGAATGCCTCTGTAAAAATTGCCTGAGGTACCAGAAAAATCATATTGACCACGATCATGCCCGCTGTATTCGGCAGAAGATGCCGTATCAGGATACGCAGCGGCCTGATGCCCTCCATCCGCGCAGCACAGGCATACTCCGTTTCCTTAAGTTTTATGATTTCCCCTCTTACGATCCGCGCCATTCCAATCCATCCTGCTATGCATAAGCCCAGTATCATGCTGCCGACTCCTGCTCCCAGAACAAGCGTGATCAGGATCACATACAGCATGGACGGAATTGCAGAAATGATATCTGCAAGACGCATGAGTACAATATCCGTGCGCTTTCCCGCATAGCCGGATACCGCGCCATAGAACACGCCTATGATCCCATTTATCATTGTACTGATCAGACCGACAGCCAGACTGATTCCCGCTCCATACCACACACGGGTAAACAGATCCCGTCCGAAACGGTCAGTCCCGAACCAGTGCATCAGAGAACTTGTCTGATTGCGTATCCCGGCATTCTGCTCCGAAAAGGACCACGGGCCGAACAGCGGCACAACAACCGACAGCACTATCCATATGCCAAGTATGATACACCCGATGAGCGCCATGCGGCTTGTGCCTATGTAGTTTTTCCAATGCTGCCGTATCCGTCTCAGCAAAGCGTATTCTCCTTTCACCGTTTTCCCTGAACTGTTTATCTTATCCTCTCTCTTCCCGGTATGCCCTGCGGGTCTGTGGATCCAGCCATGCACACAGCAGATCCGTAATCAGATTGACAATAATCACCACGGCTCCCATAAATATGGTCAGCCCAAGAATCAGTGTATAATCCCTGTTCGTGATAGAACCTACAAACTCCCGTCCCAGTCCCGGTATCGTGAAGATACTTTCGACCACAAAACTTCCGGTAAGCAGTGACGCAGAAGCAGGTCCGATATAGTTAAGAACCGGAAGATAAGCATTTTTAAGAGCATGGGTAAGAATGATCCTTCCTGTCCCCAGTCCCTTTGCCCTCGCAAACATGACATAATCTTTCTGAAGTTCTCCGTCCAGTGTATTTCCGACCAGCCTTGCGATCATCGCCGAAGGATAGAGCGCCAGCGCCGTCACCGGAAGGATATAATGGACCGGACTTAAAAGTCCGGACGCCGGCAGCCACTTCAGCTTCACACTGAATACTAAAAGCAGGAGGATCGCCGCCGCAAAGCTCGGAATCCCTGCTGCCAGCATTCCCCCCGCCGAAATAAGTTCTCTGACCCACCGCCGTTTTGACACAGCTTTCAAAATACCCAGCCCGGTTCCCAGAATTACAGATACCGCCAGTGCCGTGATCCCGATGGATGCAGTGATCGGCCACGCTCTCGCTATAATATCTGACACTTTTGCCGCCGGATCCTCATAAGAAATTCCCAGATCTCCCCGTACCACATTTCCAAGATAAGAAAGATACTGAGTCATGAGCGGCTCATTCAGACCGTATTCCCGTTCAATCGTCTCAACTACCTGTTCGGACACCCCGCCCCGCTGAAACGGGCTTCCGGGGATGACCCGTACAAGAAAAAATGTCACTGTTACAAGCACAAAAAGTGAGAGGATGCCTGTCAGTATCCGTTTCCATGTATAGCGCAGCATCTTCTCGCTCTCCTTTCCGCTAAGCCTTCTTTTATTCCGCCACTTCCGCCAGCTGAAACCTTACAACTTTCGCCAGATCCTCAAGCGCAACTTCAACCTGATATCCGATCTTTCCCGCACTGAAAATAATCTTCTCATGATCCTCCGCGCTCTTGTCGATGGTCGTGGCAAACTGCTTCTTCATACCGATCGGTGAACAGCCGCCGTGAACATATCCGGTCAGGGGAAGAAGCTCTTTCTGCTTGATCATCTCAATGCTCTTCTCTCCCACACTCTTTGCCGCTTTCTTTAAGTTCAGTTCTTTCTCCACCGGGATTACGAACACATAGTGCTCCTTTGATTTTCCAACCGTAACCAGTGTCTTGAACACAATATCCGGATCCTCGCCCAGCGCCTGCGCCACTTCCGTACCGCTGATGGCTCCGGTGCTCAGATAATTATAACTCTGATAAGAGATTTTCTTCTGTTCTAATATACGCATGACATTTGTCTTTTCGTCTTTTTTACTCATATCTGTCATCCTCCCGGGATATTGTAGCACTTATGTCCGAAGAATGTCTATATATTATTTCCCGGATGTCTCTGAGCTGACTGTTCTCAGTTCTTTATTCTCTGCATCGTTATCATGCTTACAACAGGGATGCATACAGAATCCGTTTCTGACGATTTGACAAAATATCCCTTCGTCCATAAAATAGAAAAGTACGATTTTTACAATGAAGGCAGGGAAAATATATGAAGAAACCAGTTTTCTACCGAATTCTGTTCTATGCCATCGGGCTTCTTGTGCTCGCGCTCGGACTTACTCTGAACACAAAGACAGGACTCGGCGTCTCACCGATCATATCGGTTGCTTACAGTATCTCAGAAATATTTGATCACAACTTCGGAAATATGACTCTGGCACTGTACAGTCTGTTTGTTGTGATCGAAATAATCCTCCATCTGATCCGTGACAGGAAATATACAAAAAAGTCTGGCGGCGTCCTCGCCCATGCAGGAAAGGCCGACCTGAAGTTTATCTTGCTGTTAGATTTTCTTCAGATCCCTTTAAGCCTCATCTTCACCCGGTTCCTGAATATTTTTTCGTCAGTCATTCCGAATCTGTATTCAGACCGCCAGAGCACGGCAGGTGAGATGACCGTCCGGGTAATCGTTCTTATCATCGCTATTATCCTGACCGGCATCGGTGCCGCCATGTCACTCAATATGCGTATTGTGCCGAACCCCGGCGACGGCATCGTGCAGGCCATCGCCGATACGATCCACAAGCGTGTGGGCTTTACGAAAAACTGTTTTGATCTGACAAATATAACCATTACTATAGTTTTAAGCTTTGTATTTGCCGGACACCTTGTGGGTGTGGGCGTCGGAACTATTCTGGCTATGATCGGCGTAGGGCGGACCATAGCGGTATTCAATCATTTTACATATGCAAAAATGAAAGAACTGGCAGCGGTCGAAGATTAATCGGCTGCTGCCAGTTCTGTTCTCACTCTATAGCTTTTTCTCTCACCGGATATTATTTACCGGCAGATCTCTCTTAACGGTGCAATCTCTATTCCCTCTTCTTTAAGGGTGCTGCGGATTTTTTCCACAAAGAGAAGAGCTTTCTCTCCATCTCCGTGCACACATACGGAATCTGCCTGGATCTCAATATCCTTTCCTGTAACGGCGGTAACTTTTCCTTCTTTCACCATGCGGATCACTCTGGCTATCGCTTCTTCTTCATCGCGGATAAACGCGCCCTCTTTCCTGCTGTTTACCAGACTTCCGTCCTCCTCATAACCGCGGTCCGCGAATACTTCGCTGGCTGTCTTTAAGCCGCAGTCTTTTGCCGCACGGATTGTCTCGCTCCCCGAGAGCCCCATCACGATCAGCTCCGGGTCATATTCCTTGATGGCTTCGCATATGGCAAGAGACAGTTCATAATCTTTCGCCGCCATATTGTACATTGCCCCGTGGGGTTTCACATGCTGCAGCTTCATCCCCTGAGCCTGACACATCCCGCCCAGAGCGCTGATCTGGTACAGTGTATACGCCTTTGCCTCCGCCGGGGAAACAGCCATATTTCTGCGTCCGAATCCCATCAGGTCCGGGAAGCCCGGATGTGCGCCGATACGGATGCCTGCAGCTTTCGTCCTGCTGACAGACTCCATCATCACGACAGGGTCTGACGCGTGGAATCCGCATGCGATATTCGCCGAAGAAATCAACGGAATGATCTTTTCATCCATCCCCAGCGTATAGCGTCCGAAGCTCTCTCCAAGATCACTGTTTAAATCAACTTTATACATATTTATTCACACTTCTTTCTTTGATTAGTCCAGTCTGAGCATCCGCTCAATAAATCCGGTATCCGCATTTCCGGCACAGAACTCCGGATTGCGCATGATCTGGTACTGGAAGTCCAGATTCGTCTCCACACCGATGATCACCATCTCATCCAGTGCAGAGCGCATCTTCTGGATCGCGGCATTGCGGTCCGGCGCGTGTACGATAACTTTGGCGATCATGGAGTCATACTCCGAAGGAATCCTGTAGCCTGTGTAGAGCGCCGTATCCACCCGCACACCGTTTCCGGCAGGAAGATGGAGGTGCTTCACCACGCCGGGACTCGGCATAAAGTTCTTCTCCGGGATCTCCGCGTTGATCCGGCACTCGATCGCATGGCCGGTAAGACGGATACCTTCCTGATTAAAGCTTAAAGGTTCTCCCATAGCCACCCTGATCTGCTCAATGATCAGATCTGTGCCTGTGACCATCTCCGTAACGCCGTGCTCCACCTGTATACGGGTGTTCATTTCCATGAAATAATAGGTCCCTTTCGGGTCAAGGATAAACTCTATTGTTCCTGCATTGGTATAGTTTACCGTCTTAGCCGCAAGAACGGCATCACGGTTCATGGCATTTCTGATCTCATCGTTAATTGCCGGAGACGGAGACTCCTCGATCAGTTTCTGATGGTTTCTCTGCACCGAGCAGTCACGCTCGCCCAGAGCCACCACATTTCCGAACTTATCTCCCATGACCTGAATCTCCACATGGCGGGGATTCTCGATGAATTTCTCAATGTACATCGTGTCGTCTCCGAATGCATTGGCGGACTCTCTCTGAGCCATATTAAACTGGAATTCAAACTCATCGGCGGATTTTGCCACACGCATTCCCTTTCCGCCGCCTCCTGATGATGCTTTGATCATGACCGGATATCCGATCTCTTCTGCCAGCTTGATACCTGTTTCCGCATCATACACCGGTTCTTTTGTGCCCGGCACTACCGGGACGCCCGCTTCCATCATGGTTTTACGCGCGTGGGACTTATTTCCCATACTGTCGATCACGTCCGCTTTCGGCCCGATAAAGGTAATCCCGTTCTTTTCGCAGAGGCGGACAAACTCCGCATTCTCTGACAGGAAACCGAATCCCGGATGGATCGCATCCGCTCCCATGTTGAGGGCCGCGGTCACGATGCGCTCCATATTAAGGTAGCTGTTTCTGGCCGGTCCCTCGCCGATGCAGATCCGCTGGTCTGCAAGCTGTACATGAAGACTGTCCTTATCTTCCTTTGAATATACCGCCACACTGCGGATCCCCATATTCCTGCAGGCACGGATGATCCTGACGGCGATCTCACCGCGGTTTGCGATTAATATTTTCTGAAACATCAGCACTCCTCCTTAGTCCGACAGCTTCTTCACCTTAAAGAGCGGCTGCCCGTACTCTACCTTCTGTTCGTTGCTGACGAGAACCGCCTCGATCTCGCAGTCATAATCACTCTCGATCTCATTCATCAGTTTCATTGCCTCAAGGATACATACGGTCTGCCCTGCCTTTACCACATCGCCGACTTTGACAAACGCCTCTGCATCCGGCGACGGAGCCGAGTAGAATGTACCCACGATAGGAGATATGATATAATGCTCGTCCACAGTCTCCTCGGCCGGCACTTCTGTCTTGACGACCGTGAGCGGTTCTCCCGGAGCGCCTGCGCTTCCCCTGCGGCTCATCTTTATCTTTGTATCCCCTTCCTGTATGCTGAATTCCAACATGGAAGATTTCTCAATAATATTCACCAGTTTTTCAATCTTTTCCAAATCCATATCGTTCTCTCCTTATATTCGTTTACTGAAACAGCCTGCTGAGACGCTTTGCAACGAGGCGGCACTCGAGCACTTCTTTACAGGGCTGATAGATCTGTCTGCGCAGTTCATTAATCTCTGCCACTTCGTCCAACAGAAGCTGCTGGGCTTCCTCTACCGTTACCGCCTGAAAGCGCACCTTGTTGTCAGTCTTACACTGTGCAAGCTTCGGGATATCTACTGAGATCACGGTCGCGATCTTCGCGTATCCGCCGGTTGTCTGCCGGTCGGACAGAAGCACGATAGGTTTCCCATGGCTTGGCACCTGTACGGAACCGAACGCGATGCCGTCTGATATGATGTCTGCCGTAGTCTTGTAGGCGATAAACGGCCCTTCAAGCCTGCATCCCATCCTGTCGAAATCACTGGTGACCGTATACTCCGAATTCAGGAATGTCTCCCTGCCCGCGGCGGTGAACACATCCTCCTGAGGTCCCATCACAACGCGCAGCGTCACGTCCTCATAGTCAAACTCATCCAGGTCAAGGCTTCTTGAGAGGAAATACGGCAGATATCTTCTCTTGATCCGGAAACCGATATAGTCTCCGTCTTTAAGCCTGCGTCCCTTGAAGCCTCCGATGCCGCATTTGATATTCGTCGAACGGCTTCCCATGACGACCGGGATGTCCAGATAACTGGAAAATGCAATGTATCCTCTGCTTCCGGTGCGGCATCCCGCAAAGTCGAGCACATCTCCTTTGTGCATGTAGAGAGCCGTGTACATCTTCACCGGCTTCTTGTTCACACGGGGCTGGAAATCCCCGCCGGTGATGGCGATGATCGTCTCTGAGGTAAACTCAAGGCTCGGCCCCATCAGCGTAAATTCCAACACCGCTTCATTCTCCGGATTGTCAAGGAGCAGGTTGGCGATCTTGAAGGAGCGCACATCCATGACGCCCGACACGCTGAAGCCCTGGCTCTGGTAGCCGGTTCTCCCGAGATCCTGCACTGTAGTCAGCATCCCGCCTTTTAAAACACGAAAGCCCATCGATTACACCCCTTTCTGATGGATCACGCACTGGTAAGCGCCCTCATCCACCTGTTTCTTTATTTCCAGATACTCCTCTTCCGTCACAGGGACAAACCGGATATAATCTCCTGCTTCAAAAAGGATCGGCACCTCTCTCCCCGGATCATAAGTCTTCACCGGCGTCATGCCGAGAAGCTGCCATCCTCCCGGGGAATCCAGCGGATAAATGCCGGTCTGGGAGCCTCCGATCCCGACGCTTCCCGCCGGGATGCGGATCCTCGGGTTGGCAAGCCTCGGTGTGTGGATACGCTCGTCCAGACCTCCCAGATAGGAGAATCCCGGAAGGAATCCGAGCATATAGATCAGATAGTCTTCCGAGCTGTGGATCTTGATCACTTCTTCCGGAGTCAGTCCCGCGTGATCCGCGATATTCTGAAGATCCGGACCATATTCTCCGCCGTAGCACACCGGGATCTCAAAGATTTTTGATTCGGAAGCCTCGCCGCTGATCTCCAGCTTCAGAAGCTTCTCCATACGCGCGCGAAGGCCGGCATAGCTTACCACTCTGGGATCATAATTGATAAGCAGAGATGCGAAAGCGGGGATCATATCCGTGACTCCCTCAATATGCTGCGCCCTGATCATATGCACCAGCGCTGTGATCTGCGCGTTGATCTCCGGGGAGATCTCCTGACCGAATTCGATCAGGAGAGAGGAATCCCCGGCAGTACAGATTTTGATTTCATTCATTTCAATCTCCTTTACATATAAGTTCAGCCGTGGAACTGACCGGAAGAGAAAATCATGCTCGCATGATTTTTCGAGCGGGCTGTTCCATGAGCTGAGCGCCTGTTAATGAGTAAAACAGCGGCGGCAGCCGCAATAAGCACGGAGTGCGGTTTTACGAATGGCGCGGGCTGAACTGTTATATCACAAACTGCTTACTATATGCAGGGATCAGAGGAGCTGGCTTAAGTTTGCTCCGAATGTTGTGATTCCGAGGTATGCGGATGCGATCACGACCACGATACCGCAGATCAGAAGCCATGTCGGGTGCTTGTAGTCCTCTCCCATAATAGACTTCTTCTTGGAAGCGATCAGGCATACGCCCAGTGTGATCGGCAGGATCAGACCGTTCACCGCGCCTGCAAGGACGAGCAGGACAGCCGGCTGTCCGAGAACCGCCATAACAACTGTACTCAATGCGATAAATAAAATAATAAACACATTCTCATATTTCTCAATACTCTTGTGGAATGTCTTTAAGAAAGACACTGAAGTATACGCACATCCCACGATAGATGTAATTGCCGCGCAGAGCAGGACCAGTCCGAAGAAACGGTAGCCGATCTCTCCTGCGCCGATGCGGAACGCGTCTGCCGCCGGGTTAGAAGCATCCAGTGTATGCGCAGCTGATGTAGCCGTCTCCACCACAACGCCGAGGATCGCGAGGAACAGGAATACACGCACGATAGTGGCGATACCGATTCCCATGACAGAACTCTTGTTGATCTCTTTCAGATTTTCTTTCTTTGTGATACCTGCGTCGATCAGACGGTGAGCGCCGGAGAATGTAATATATCCTCCAACTGTTCCGCCGAGAAGCGTCAGGATTGCTGTTCCGAGCTCACCCATCGGAGCTGTCGGCATAACCGTCTCTTTCAGGGCCAGTCCCAGCGGCGGCCGTACAATAACGATTACAACGAAAATCACAACGATCATAATACCGCCGAGGATCTTTGTCAGTGTATCCATTGCATTCAGTGCGTTTTTCATCAGGAAGATCACGATTGCGACACCACCTGCGATGAAATAACCTGCTATCTCCGGTATGCCAAGCAGAGTGTTAAACCCAAGGGCTCCTCCGCCTACGTTACCGATATTGAATACAAGTCCGCCTGCAACAACCAGAAACGCTACCACATAGCCGAGTCCGGGGAGCACCTTGTTCGCCACGTCCTGTCCTCTCATGCCTGAGACGCAGAGCACGCGCCACACATTGAGCTGGACAATTGCCGAAAGTATGACCGAGATCAGAATTACGAATCCGAAACTCGCTTTCAGGCTCCCTGTAAATGTTCCCGTCTGGGTGAGGAATCCGGGTCCGATGGCAGAAGTTGCCATCAGAAAGGCAGCGCCGATCAGGACGCTGAGGCTTTTTTTGTTTGTCTTTTCCATAATTTCTCATCCTTTCATATTAAGACTAATGGTTAAATTATAACGGAACGGGCGATTTTCGGCAATATTTTTCGAAATCATTGTTAAAAAATTGTTAATAAAAGAGCAGAATACCTCTCATAGATACTCTGCTCTGTAAAAAACTGTTCTATACCATAAAACTCACACTATTATGATTAGAATGCAAGATCATATTTCACAACATCGATCAATGCTTTTCCATCTGCGTAGAACAAAATTCCGTCTGCGGATAAATCCGTATACAAGGTCGCCGAAAGCACCTGCTCTCCGTTGTTTACAAATATCTCAACACTGAAATTATCCAGTATGATGCGCATTGTAATCCTGCCGTTTTCGCTGTTGACCCGACTTCTGCGCTGATGAATGATCGCTCTTCTGGAGCCTGAAAACTTCCGGTCAACTTTCAGGATGGATTCGTGGGGACGGAAGCTGACAGCCGTATGGCAGGTATCATTCTGGGCAAAACGTACGGCAAACTTGCGGTACATCTCTTCTCCTTCTGCCGGGCGAAGCGTCAGTTCCATATCGATCCGGCGTCCTTTCATACCATCAAGCCGGATCACATCAGACACCTCCACATTTTCATAACTCACCTTATTGGTCCGCATCTGCTCAAGTTCACGGACCGGCTTCTGGATCAGGCGTCCATTTTTCACGGAAAGTTCTCTTGGCAGGCTCATCTGCCCGAACCACGGGCGCTCCGGGGAATGCAGATTACAGGTATCCCAGTTCTGCATCCAACCGATCATAATCCGCCGTCCGTCCGGCGCCACCACGGTCTGCGGAGCATAAAAGTCGATTCCGTAATCAATCGCCTGATTATTCTCTTCAATGAATGTATCTGTCTCGTTATCGTAATTTCCTATAATGCATACGGTTCCATTTCCATTATGGTATTCAAACCCCTGCGGAAGCATATCCTGCGGGCTGACAAGAAGAACCTGTTTGCCGTCCAGTTCAAAAAAATCCGGGCATTCCCACATCCGTCCGAAACGTCCGTTATTGCTGATCAGTGTTTTTTCAAACTTCCACTTCAGACCGTCCTCACTGCTGAAAAGAAGGATCCTTCCATCTTTGTCCGGCGTACAGTTTCCTGCCACACAGCGGAATGTGCCGTCGGGCGTCCGCCAGATCTTCGGATCTCGGAAATCAAACCGGCTTCCTCCTTCAGGGAGATCATTTTCATCAAGAACCGGATTTCCTGAATATTTCATATAATCTGTCCCGTCTCCTATGGCAATACACTGTCTCTGCACTTCTCTTGTACTTCCGTCCGGCTGGGTCTCCTTGACTACTCCGGTGTACATCAGCATCTGCCTGCCGTCATCCAGACTGACAGCGCTGCCTGAGAAACAGCCATCCCTGTCATAATCTGTATCCGGAGCAAGTGCTGCCGGCAGATATTTCCAGTGAAGCAGATCACTGCTCACCGCGTGTCCCCAGTGCATCGGTCCCCAGTGGGAATTATAAGGATGATACTGGTAAAACAGATGGTACTCTCCATTATAATAAGAGAATCCGTTAGGATCATTCAGCCATCCCACCCGGGTTGACAGATGAAACGCCGGTCTCGGCTCATCCTTTATCTGTCTTTCTCTTGTCTCTTCATATTTTCTTGCATCACGTAAAATCTGGCTCATGCGTCTGGTCTCCTTTTTGTATATTTTCTTTATATATTTAAAACATATTAAATTGAACCGGATTACTCCGGAAGTTTTGCTTACGCCGTAGTTTCCCTGCGGATCAGAATCGGCGGAATGATCTTATGTACCGGTTCCTTTAAGGGAGCGGGTCTTCTTTTTTTCCGCTCCTCCATCTGATCCGACAGTATTTTCATTGCTTCATTTGCAATCAGAGAAATCTGCTGTCCCACTGTGCTCGTCGGAATAACAGCTTCTCTGGAAATCGGAGAATTATCGAAACCGATAATCTGATATGTTTCCGGAAGCTTTCCATATTTCTGGAACAGGTAATTCAGCAGTACATTGGCATGGGTATCATTGGGCATAAAAATTCCTTTCTTCTTGTCCGGATACTTTTTCTCAAGAAGCGCCACAATTTCTTCTATTTTATTTCTGTTTTTTTCAAATGTGTTTCCCAGATGTGTCAGGATCAGTTCATATGGAACATTGTATTCCTCGCAGACATCTACAAAGCCTTTGATACGTCCTGAAGCCGGAGATGTGTCCGGAATATTACCGTTTACATGGATCAGGATATCACAGTCACTCTTTCTCAGAAGACTGGCCGCCTGCACACCTCCCATATAATTGTCTGTATTGACGCTGGATATGTACCTGTCTTCTCTCTCGATTCCTACCACCGGCACATTATAGGATGCAAGCTCCTCAGAGGGGATTGTCGGACTTAATACGATCATTCCTTCTATATTGTAAGCCATCAGCTCTTCAATATATTTTCTCTCAACATCCGCCTTTTCATTTCCCGCAAAAACAAGGAATTTATATCCATAAGTTTCATAAGTAGCAAGAATCTGGTTCAACATCTCTGAATAATAGTGCATATAAAGGTTCGGAATAATAAGTCCTATAAACTCTGTTCTGCCGCTGGCAAGGATCCTTCCCACCTTATTTTCCTTGTAATCAAGTGCGTCCAGCGCATCGGCAATCTTCTGTTGGTTCTCCAAAGTCAGCGAATCCGGATCGTTAAAATATCTGGAGATCGTTGTTTTGGAAAATCCGGTATACTTTGCAATATCTGCAAATGTTACTTTCTTTGTTTTCATATTGTTACGCCTCACATATTATGGACAGAACTGTGGTTTTTCAGGTAACCGTTCTATCTCTGAATGATTACAGTATATCAGAATATGAATCAAAAAATCAATAAATAACCGGTTACTTAACCGGTAACGCAACGGTTTCATATAAACATTCATCAATAAAAAGGAGGAGATGGAATGAAAAGACGATTGCTGTACCTGACGGTCACACTCTTCGCTGCGGCCTGTCTATCCGGCTGTCACCAGAAAGATCCTGAGCCGGGAGATATCGCAGGATATGACGAGGGCGAAGAGTACCTCTCCATATGGGTTCACTCAATCGAGGACACTGAGGAGGGTCAGGCTTACAAAGAATCGGTAGAAACTTTTAATGAGGCTTATGACGGACAGTATTTTGCAGACATTGAGTTCGTGCCGAGAAATGACAGCGGCGGCGGTTACTCTGATAAAGTAAATGCTTCCGTCATGGCAGGCGGACTGCCGGACGTGCTTACAGTAGACGGACCGAACATATCCGCATACGCAGCCAACGGTATCATCCAGCCTCTGGCTGATCTGACAGAGGAAGAAGAAAGCGAATATCTTCCCTCGATCATCGAGCAGGGAACGGTTAACGACGATCTTTATGCCCTCGGTGTCATGGAGTCCAGCGTGGGATTCTACTATAATAAAGACATCATCGAGGAAGCCGGAATCGAGATTCCGGATGCAGACCATCCGTGGACATGGTCAGAATTTCTTGATATTCTCGAGGAGCTCAAACCGATCATGGATGAGAAAGGCGGTTACCCGCTTGACATGACATTCCCGGTGGGCGAGACAAGTATCTACTACTACGCTCCGTTTGTATGGTCCGGCGGCGAGCTTGTCAGCGATGACGGACTGACCGTGGACGGTTATTTCAATTCGGATCAGACAAAAGCAGCTATGGAATATTTCCGGACCATCGTGGAAAACGGCTATATGTCTCAGGCTCCTATTGATAATCTCTTTGAGAGCGGACGGGCTGCTTTCAAATTCGACGGAGCATGGGAAGTCAATACGATATACACAAGCTATCCCGACATCAATCTCGGAGTCGCTCCTTATATCGTCAGCGATAACTGGGATGGCGAAACATATACGCCGACCGGCTCATGGGCATTTGCCGCATCCTCTGAAACAAAGGATATCGAAGGTGCTACAGAGCTTGTCAAATGGATGAGCGGTGTGGATAGCGGCATCCGCATCTGGAATATGACAAAGAACTTCCCGTCTACATATGAAGCATTCGAGAATATCGATGTCTTCCAGACTGATGAAAACTACAGCGCTCTCTACAATCAGCTGAGTACTTACGGGCATCCCCGTCCGAAGACTCCGGTATATCCGCAAGTGAGCACCAGCTTCCAAGAGGTATTGGAAAGCGTGGCTCTGAGTGGAAAGGATGTGGATCAGGAGCTTGACAAAGCTGTGGAACGAATAGATCAGAAATTGGAACGTTATACGAGGGAATAAAATATGAAGAAAAAGAATTCAATCTTAGGAATGGCGTTTTTCGGGCCTGCACTTGTACTGCTGACACTGTTTTTATTCCTGCCGATGCTGCTTACACTCGGATTCAGTTTTACCGATTACTTCGCACTGAATCCTGAGCTGACGCATTTTGTGGGACTGGAAAACTACATAAATATTTTTAAAGACGACCTTTTTGTACAGTCATTTTTAAACACCGTAAAATTTGTTATCATAATTGTACCGCTTCAGTGTATCGGAGCACTGGTACTGGCGCTGGCGATCAACAAAGCGGCGCACTGCAAGAAATATTTTAAAGTAGCGTTTTTCGTACCTGTAGTTATGTCTCTGGCTGTTGTATCCACACTGTGGATGCAGATCTACAGCCCGGAAGGTATTTTAAATACGCTGCTCGGGAACTTCGGTATCGACCCGCAGCCGTTTATCCACAGTGCCGATCAGGCACTTCCCTCCATCGCGATCATGAGTGTATGGCAGGGTGTCGGCTACCAGATGATCATCTTTCTTGGCGGTCTGCAGAACATCAATCCCGCACTCTATGAGGCGGCTGAGATGGACCACGCAAGCGGCTGGCAGAAATTCAAAGATATCACACTCCCGGAACTGAAACCGCTGTGTATCTTCGTATTTATCACAGTCACGATCGGCGCGTTCCGTATGCTGGTACAGCCGATGGTTATGACAGGCGGAGGTCCTGATCATTCAACTTACACACTTGTGTACGACATTTATGAAACCGGTACAGTCAACTGGGAGATGGGTCTTGCATCCACAATGGCAATCGTATTTACCGTATTCGTCGTCATCCTGACGATCATCCAGAATGTACTGACTAAGGACAAGGAGGAGAGAAAACATGGTAACAAAAAAGCAAAAGCGAATTAACTGGATCCTTGTAGCTGTCCTGCTGGTGCTCTCGATCTTCTTCCTGTTCCCGGTCATCTGGATGCTTGCAAACTCCTTTAAACCGGATGCAGCGATCACAGCGGACATGAATTCCATTGCGGCGTTTATCCCGCCGGCATTAAACGGAAACTTCTTTGACAACTATGTTTCCATCATCACGAATACAAGTTTCCTGAGATATATGGGTAACACACTTTTATACGCGGCGATCCTGATCGTCCTGAGCATTATCGTAAACGGCCTTGCCGGATATGCTCTTGCCAAGATCAATTTCCCGTTCCGCGATCAGTGGCTCATGATCATCATCATGCTCCTGATCGTACCGACAGAGACGGTCATCACGATCCATTTCCTGATCATCGCGAAAGCCGGTCTCCTGAACACGATCGTCGGTTATATACTGCCGCTGATCGTAAACCCGTTCAACATCTTCCTGTTCCGTCAGGTATTCGTCAGCCTGCCGGACGATGTATACGAGGCAGCACAGCTTGACTACTGCGGCCCGGTGAAATACTTCTTCACCATGGTTCTGCCAATGTCAAAAACAGTTGTTGCAACCGTCAGCGTATTCACTTTCCTGAATGTATGGAACGATTACCTCTGGCCGTCACTGGTATTTACATCAAGCGACCTGCTGACCGCTCAGATCGGTTTGAACTCTATTACATCCAATGAGAATACAACAATGGGGCAGACGCTTGCAGTTATTACCCTGATCACAATACCAGTCATCATCATCTACTCCCTGTTCTCAAAACAGATTGTAGAAGGTGTTACATCAACAGGTTCAAAGGAAGGATAAGGAAATGAGTTTTATAGAATTTAAAAATGTATGTAAAATGTATCCCGGATCAAATAAGAATACAGTAGACAACTTCACTCTTAATATAGAGGAAAAAGAATTCATCGCATTTGTCGGCCCGTCCGGCTGCGGAAAATCGACAACTCTCCGTATGATCGCCGGTTTTGAGGAGATCACAGGCGGCGAGCTCTATATCGACGGCAAAAAAGTAAACGATGTAGCTCCGAGAGACAGAGGCATTTCAATGGTATTCCAGAACTACGCCCTCTATCCTCATATGACAGTTGAGAAGAACATCGGATACGGTCTGAAGAATATGAAAATGCCTGCAGACCAGATCAAACAGAAAGTAGACTGGGCGATCAAAATCCTCGGACTGGAAGAATACCGCTACCGCAAACCGAAAAACCTCTCCGGCGGCCAGCGCCAGAGAGTAGCACTCGGACGTGCGATCGTAAAGAACTCCAAAGTGTTCCTCATGGATGAGCCTCTCTCAAACCTTGATGCGAAACTCCGTGTCAGCATGAGAACCGAGATCAGCAAGCTCCACAGACAGATCGGCGCTACTACGATCTATGTAACACACGATCAGGTCGAGGCTATGACAATGGCTGACCGTATCGTTATCATGAAAGACGGTGTGATCCAGCAGGTTGGAAAACCGATGGAGCTCTACGATCACCCGGTAAACCAGTTCGTAGCAGGATTCATCGGATCCCCGCAGATGAACTTCTTCAATGTGACAGTTGACAAAGACACCGTGAAATTCAATGATGGCAGCACAATGACACTGTCCGAGGGCATGATGAAGAAACTGAACGGACGTCAGGGCGAAATGGTACTCGGCATCCGCGGCGAGGATATCAAGATGGATGCACAGAACATGGAGCTCAACAAAGACAACGCCCAGCACGCAGTCATTACAGACACAGAGGTTATGGGTAATGAGAACAACCTGTATTTCAACTTCGGCGGTGCTCAGGCCGTAGCCCGTGTATCCAAATATGAAATCAGCCAGATCGGCGACCGGATCAACTTCGTATTCATGCCGTCAAAGATGCACTTCTTTGATAAAGAGACAGGTGTGAATTACACAGAAGCATAAATACATTCCTTGGGGCTGTCGCATCAATGATTAGAAAATCATAGATGCGGCAGCATCTTTTTGCTATTTTTAAGCCGAAATATTCACTTCTTTTATTCCGTTTCTATAAAAAGGCGAACTTTAATAAACCTTTTCTGA
>OLIH01000608.1_pt1 | contig 18516 bp, 17 predicted proteins | sample 1609721 | NCBI WGS metagenome assembly OLIH01 (sample SAMEA4350157, study PRJEB24818) | metagenome | biome: human; feature: gut; material: faeces | place: Denmark | collected 2013-09
TTTGCTAGCCCCTTCTTTCAGCTTCTGCATCACTGCAGACACCTTGGGGTTCGCTAGTCTTTCCCACTAGCGGGCAGACTCGGGACTTTCACCCTATAGAGAATGCTCATGCCGAGCACACCAAAAAGACCGCCGAAGCGGTCCGTGAAAAAAGTCGAAATTAATCGTTGACTTTCTGTCTTAAAACGCCTTCGCTGTAGAGGCGAGCCATTTCAGGAGGCGGCAGCGGCTTGATCTTGGAAGCCTGACCTTCGCAGCCGAAAGCAATGTAGCGAGACTTGCACATTTCGACGGAAGCGGCGCGGGCGGCCTTCAGGTAAGCACGCGGATCGAATGCTTCGGGATTTTCAACAAAGTACTTGCGGATGGCTGCTGTCATAGCCAAACGAATATCAGTATCGATGTTGACCTTGCGAACGCCGTACTTAATGGCTTCAACGATTTCTTCAACCGGAACGCCGTAGGTTGTGCGGAACTGGCCGCCGTACTTACGGATTTCTTCCAGATATTCCTGAGGAACGGAAGAAGAACCGTGCATCACGAGGTGTGTATTCGGGATACGAGCATGAATTTCTTTCACGCGCTGAATCGAAAGGATGTCTCCTGTCGGCTTGCGAGTGAATTTGTAGGCACCGTGGCTGGTGCCGATGGCGATCGCTAAAGCGTCAACCTGAGTTTCTTCGACGAACTGAGCAGCTTGATCCGGGTCGGTCAGAAGCTGATCACGTGTCATTTCAGCGTCGGTACCGTGGCCGTCTTCTTTGTCGCCCTTCATGGTTTCCAAAGAGCCGAGGCATCCGAGTTCACCTTCAACGGAGACACCGACCTTATGAGCCATGTTGACGACTTCTTTGGTGACGTTGACGTTGTAGTCAAATGTAGAAATCGTCTTGCCGTCGCTCATCAGAGAGCCGTCCATCATCACGGAAGAGAAGCCGAGATTGATGGCGCCTTGGCAAACGGCCGGGCTCTGGCCGTGGTCTTGATGCATACAGACCGGAATATGCGGATAGGATTCAATAGCGGCCTTAATCAGGTGCTCAAGGAAAATTTCACCGGCATACTTGCGAGCGCCGGCAGAAGCTTGCATGATGACGGGCGCGTTGACCTCGTCCGCAGCCTGCATGATGGCCTGAACCTGTTCAAGATTATTAACGTTGAAAGCCGGAATACCGTAGTTATTTTCTGCTGCGTGATCAAGGAGTTGACGCAACGACACGAGAGCCATGTTTTGATCTCCGAATATTAATCCAAAGGGATTCTTGACCGAATCCGTAATCTGTTAATTCTAACCAAATACGATCGGCCGCTTCAATAACAAAGCTGAGCTGTAGCAATATTTTGCGTTTCACATCTCGTTAGTCTGAAAGCTCTTCCATCACTTTCAAGCAAGACAGCAATTCATCGCGAGTATGCACTCCGAATTTTTTGTAAAGATTCAGCCGATGACCTTGAACCGTTCGTTCCGAAAGTCCCAACCGGTCCCCGATTTGTTTGCTCGTCAGTTCCTGGACCAAGAGTCGGACAATGCCTTTTTCTCTTTCACTCATTTCATGAAAGATGGCGGCGATTTTCTGAGGACTTTGTCCGCTGTTCTTCACATTCCATCGATTCCAACAGTTTTCGAGGACCGCATCAAGCTTTTCGGCTTCAATTGGCTTTTCCAGAAAATCAAAGGCGCCGCGTTTCAAGGTACGAACAGCGGTTTCTACGTCTGCGTACCCTGTGATAATGACAACCGGAAGCTGAACACCGTCCGAAAAAAGTTTTTGCTGCAGCGCCAGCCCAGACATGCCGGGCATACGGATGTCCAGCAGAATGCATCCGGGTATGAGCATATTGTCTTTCTCAAGGAATTCTTCTGCAGAAAGGTAATCCACGGAACTCCATCCGAGACATTTCAAAAGAAACGTCAGGCCTGCTCTGACACCGACGTCGTCGTCGACGATTCGAATGAGAAATCTCTTTTTAATACCGGCATCGATGGTCATATTTTTCTCTTCAGACGTACAGTTACTTTCAAGCCGCCTTGATCACGCGGAGCATATTGGATGGCGCCGTTCATCGCCTCCAGTATGGATCTGACGACAACCAGACCTAAGCCCAATCCTTCGGACTTTTCGCTCTTAAAGGTTTGCGTACCGAGCTTCGCGACATCTTCCGCAGAGAGTTTCCTGCCGCTGTTTTCTACCGTCAGAATTGCCGAGTCTTCATCCGTCTTCAATACAACCCAAACCTCAGGACATTCCACTTTTTGGCTCTCTTCCATTGCATTTTTCAGAAGATTCCAGAAAAGAATTTCCGTCTCCACAGGATCGCCTTCAACATCAACGTCAGGCGCGCACCTAACATCTACGACGACGGTGTTGTTAAATTTCACCTTCAGCGTTTGCGTGATTTCTTGAACGATGCTTGTTAAATCCACTCGGGCTTCTCTTGTCACGGTCTTTTTAGAGTAGTCGCGTACTTTGTTGACGATCTGAGAAGCGCGTTTTAGTTCGTGCTCCATCTGTCCGAGGCTAAAGTCAAGCATTTCTTCGTCCGGAACTCTCTTTTGTTTACGCAGTGCCTTCAGCCCGTCTACAAAATATTTGCATGCCGCCAAAGGCTGATTCATCTCATGCGCGAACATCGAAGAGAGCTGTCCCACAAGGTTGATCTTTTGCTGGGCCTCTATTTTTTCTGCAAGCTCTCTGGATTTTTCCAAAGTTCTTCTTCTGCTCTCTTCAGCCGCCAAGAGTCTTGTGGTCGCACGATCAACGAGCTTCTGGGCGCGCCAACTATGGACTACAAGTCCTACGATTCCGAGAATGACAATAAGAAACGCCGGCCAAAACTCAGTCAGCACCCGTTTTACCGACCACTCTCGAAGATATTGATAAGGTCCAACTTTAAGCGATCTGTACAGATCGTCTACCGGTTTAAAGTCGGTCGCAATCGACCATGCCTGCCCGTCTTTCTCCGGCTTCATAGACAACAACGCGAGTGTCATCTCTCTAGCCAATTCAGGATCTACTTTGTACGTGGCTGCGAACGTGTTGTTCGGATAGGCCCGCGTGGAATGCAGACATTTGATTGGGCCCGGTTTTGCACCGATGACCTTGAGTTTATCCATCACCGAGATGTTCTGAAGTTCGTATTCTTCCAGCCAACACGCTCTGACAAAACCCACGTCGCCTGAGCCTGCAATGATGTCGTTGATAATTGCAGAGGCTTTTTCTCCAGCAAAAATAACTTTTTTGAAGAATTTTTCGTGGTTAAAACCGCGGTTCTCAAGTTCTGCCATACCCGTTCGATAGCCGTGAAAAGCCGTCTTGTAGTTGGCCACCAGGACTTTACCTTTCATGTCTTCAAACTTACTAATATCTTTTCGGTCCCGGCGCGTAAAAAAGACGCCAGCAGTCCCGAAGTTTGGCTTAGTTTTGGCCGCAGTCACAATCGTGGCTAGGTCTCGGGCCCCGAATGGTTGCATCCGATAAAAGAATCCGGAGCTTGCAAAAAAGAAGTCGATCTTGCCCTGCTCTACAGCTTTCTCCAGTTCAGGTGACTGATAAACCTTAGCAACGACTTTTCGAGGGGCAAAAAATGCTTGGAGATGTTTGAGCGTCGGACCGAAGTCCATGTCAGTGCTCAGAGGCGGGGAAAAATGAATAAGTCCGATCGTTATCGGCGGCTCTGCATTTGCGGCCGCCGATACGGAAATGAAGATTGAAAAAACAAAGGCAAATAACGATCGGAACATGCTGTTGATTTAGTTTTTGTCACCGTGGCAAGAGGAGCACTTCTTCAATTGATAATTATGGTGACAGGCGTAACAAGGTTCAAGAGATGCACTGGTATCCTTGTATCCCGGTTTCGGGGGTATCGAATGCTGAGCATGACAGTCAATGCATTCCGTTGCTGCTTTTTCCAGACCTCCGGCATGTGGAATCCATACGTGAGGATTTACGGGACCGCTATCAGACTGAGCCTGAACATTTTTCTTAATCAATTCGTCAAATGTCGGTCCGTGACAGGCCAGGCATTGCTCTTTTTTCATTGCTTCGGGTGCATTCTGAGCAAATACGGCACCGGCTAGAAAAAAAGAAAGCAAAGCGGGCAAGATAACTTTTATTGTCTTCATTTTTTATCAGCCGACGGTTTCCCGCCGGCTTCTTTCTGTTGTCAGTTAGTTGGCTGCTGCATGTTCGCCGGCCCAGCGTCCCGGCATGATGGCACGAGGCATACCATTGCCGACGTACAGACCTCCGGCTGTTTCACCTGCGGCATATAAACCCTTGATCGGTTTCATATCTTGACCAAGAACTTGAGCGTTGTCGTTAATGGCCAGGCCACCCGTGAGATTGTGGACACAGAGGACTAAGCGTACCGCGTGGAAAGGACCCTGTTCGATCTTCTTAGTCAAGCTTTCAGCGGGTTTATCAAAGTCATCGTCTTTCTTGGCGTCTACGAAGCCGTTATAGCGAGCCACCGTCTGCTCTAAGTTCGGCTGATTCGTTAACTTAGCCAATTCGGCAATCGTCGGAGCTGTAAAGGCATAACCCTCTTCACAAGTTGGGGCCTTCGTGTCCCAATGGTATTTTTTAGCGGTTGCGTCATCGAACACCGTCCACAGGAACTGCTCAGGCTGTGCAAGCGCTGCGTCGTAGAAGGTGTAGCCGCCCAGGTTAGCCTTGTCGAGTTCCTTCACAAAGCGGTCGCCGGATTTATTCGTAAAGATCACTTCAGCCCAGCGCGGACCGGAAATTCCGAGGCCCGGAGCTCCGTACTTGCTCCCTTTCGGGAAGCCATAGTGTGCGGTACCGAATTTACGGCGTAGATGAGGTGTATCTTCACAGCGGTCGCCGACGTACATCCCGCCGGCTCTCATGCCTGCGAGAATTGCACTGCCGTCAGGGGCAACAAACGGATAACCTGTGGAGATCATGTTTTCCGTGAAGCGAGGATCGGTCAAACGTCTGAGCTCGGGATTTGCTTTCCAGCTTCCGCCGGCAAGTACCACGCCTTTGTTAGCTTTTACGTTCATGATCGAACCGTCAGGTTTTTGAACCTTAGCGCCGATGACGGCACCCTGATCGTTGACATAAACGTCTAAGACTTTATGTTCCAAGAAAATCTGACCGCCTTTACCTGTGAAATATTCGTAGTAAGGCATCATGATGCCTCGTCCGGTCATGAATCCGCCTGTCGGCTGCGGTTTGCGTCCGCCTTCTCCGGAGTCTTTCCACCAAATGTGATGGTAAGACTCGTGATGCTGAGAGTCGTACTTACCGGGCCGTGTAAATGTCGGAAGGAATTTAACGCCGTGTTCTTCCAACCAAACCTGAGTTCCAGGGCACCATTCAGAATACTTCTTGACGAGTTCCGGTGTGTTCTTTCGATATTCGTGATGTGCCGGATTTGTCAGCTTTTTGTAGAGCTTCTCGGGTGAGTCCTCTACGCCGTGCTCTTTCTGTGTTCTTGTTCCGCCGCCTAACGCGATAATGCCGCCGTTAATGATGGCGCAGCCGCCGTAGTTCTTGCCTTTTTCCATCACGAGGACCTTGGCGCCTTTATCAAGAGCTGAAATAGCGGCGGACATACCCGCAATACCGGATCCTGCGACTAAGACATCGGTTTCTGCATCCCATTTTGCGGGAAGTTGGGTTGTAGCGACATCGGCTGCCGATGCGCCTTTAGAAATGAATGCACCTGCAGCGGCTGCAGTGGAAGCTGCTAAAAAGGAACGACGTGTTGTCATGTTTTTTCTCCTTGAGTTGTTTTTGAACTTCAAGGAAATTGTCGTTCCGGCACCTACTCGAGTAACTTGATATCAATCAAGAAAAGTTAAGATTCATCTAAGGAGAATCACTAACCTAGCCTTGATTTGTGACCGAAACCTTTCAGAATTCCGTTGCCGATGGCACAAGCCAGCTTGCGCTGGAAGGCTCTTGTACGAAGTTTCTTTTCTTCTTCGGGATGAGACAGGAAGGCGGTCTCCACAAGCACCGACGGAATATCCGGCGCCTTTAAGACCGCGAAGTTTGCCTGTTCGACCTTTCCACGGTGCAGCTGATTGATTCTGGAGAGCTCATTCAGAATTCGGGCTCCATAAACCATACTGTCCGAAACCTGAGATGTCATAGACATATCCATCAGGATGCGGGCAATCTGCTTGTCTTTATTGCTCAAGTTAACACCGCCGATCAAGTCGGCATCGTTTTGCTTGCGGGCGAGCCAGCGGTTTGCCGTAGAAACCTGACCTCTGGTATTCAGGACGTAAAGGGACGATCCTCTTGCGGTCGGCTTGACCCAAGCGTCAGCGTGAATTGAAACAAAGAAGTCTGCTTTTGCCGCACGCGCCTTCTGAACTCTTCGTTGAAGCGGAACGAAATAGTCTCCGTCTCTGGTGAGGAGCGCTTTAACGCCTTCAATCTCGTTGAGTTCCTGGCGCAGGATACGGGCGACAGCCAGCACCACGTCTTTTTCTCTTGTTCGATGTCTTCTTCCGATAGCGCCCGGATCCTCTCCGCCGTGTCCCGGGTCAATCATGATGACCAAGGTTCTGACTCTAGGGGAGCGGGCTGGTTTCGTCTTCGAAGGCTTTGTCTGGGCCAGCTGAGTTTCCGGTTTCTTTTGAGCGGGCTTCTTCTGCGCAGGCTTTGAAGATCCTTTCGGTTCTTCATCCGGGCGCATCGGAGCAAGCGAGCCGTCGGCAATGCCGGCCAAAATCTGACCCAGCTGATCGACTTCTCCCGAATCCGCCCTGTTCTCCTCCATTCGCTTCTGACCCTCGGCCACTTGCGCTAACAAGCTCTTGATCGCGTCAGGCTCGGATTCTTCCTTTTGAATGATGGCCATCAAAGGATCTTTTTGAGTTGCCGGGTAGATGTCAAAAACCAAGCGATATCGGTATTGTCCGGCCGGTTTCAGAGAAAAAACCTGAGGATCAACATCCGTCTTGAAATCAATCGAGATACGAACCACGTTCGGTCTGTTCTGACCGACTCGAATTCTGGAAATGTAAGGGTCGTTAGGCTTAACTTTTTGAATGATCTGTTTGAGCTTATCGGTCAGAAGCAAACCGTCAATATCTACGGCCAATCTAACCGGATCAGAATTACGCAAAACAAAGTATTTGAACTTCATGGGCGCATCATGCTCGATCGTGATGCGGGTGTATTCCTCCGCAGGCCAGACGCGAACGTCGACTACTTGAGCTCCGTACGCCGGAGACCAGGGAACAAAAGAGAGCAAAAGAGCGCCGCCCGCTCCTTCCAGAAACGACCTGCGAGTGTTCATTATTTTTTAAGGACTTCTAAAACTTGATTGCCGAGAGCAGAATCTGCGGAAATATCACAGACGCGGCCGTCTCCCTCATTCTTAAGCGTAATGGTCAGATCCGGCTGAGGAACAAAAGGCTCTGCCTTGGATGTCCACTCGGACGCCACGACTCTGCCGGGTCCGTAGTTCTCACGGAAACCGGCTTCCTCAAACTCAACGGGGTCTTCAAAACGGTAGAAGTCAAAATGATTGACCGTAAAGCCGTCGACTTTATAGGTCTCCAATAAAGAGAAGGTAGGACTTTTTACTCGGCCCTCGAATCCGAGGGCGCGCAGTGCGGAACGCATCAGGTAGGTTTTACCAGCGCCTAAATCTCCGACTAACTTGATATTGAGTCCTTTTTCCAGGATTTCGGATTTAACGGAGTCCAAGGCTCGAGCCAGCCGAGCGCCCAGTTCTGACGTTGCTTCTTCGTCAGCGAGATGAAACTCTAAGGAATGTGCGTCTGTGTTCATTCATTTCTCGATAAGTCTTCTAAAGATACCACAGCATCGGGGATTTTGAATCAGGCAAGATAGCCATCTCGCGTCAACTTTGCTTAAGTCTAATTTTGTCCGAGAAATCCTCAAAAATCATGAAGATTTCCGTCTCTCATTACTCTAAAAAGAAATTTGATTTCCTCAGTATCATTCCATTCCGAATCGACAGCGGCAAGAGAGAAAATGGATATCAACTCGATAAGTATTAAGCAGCAGGAACCTCATGATCTGCCGGCGATATGCCGGTTGATTGAGGAGGCTTTTGCCCCTGTGCAGGAAAGCGACCATCGCGAGCAGTTCTTAGTCAAACGTCTTCTTTCTTCTCCAGGCTTCATCCCTGAGCTATCTTTGACTGCGTGGATTGGCAGCGAACTCGTCGGATACATTCTGCTCACAGAGATTGAAATCCTCTCAAAGGCCGGTTCCATTCCGACTTTGAGTCTCGCACCCCTAGCAGTTCGTCCGGATTTTCAGAGACAGGGCATCGGAGCTGCGTTAATTGAAGAGGCTCACAAACACGCCGCTGAACTTAATTTCGAAACCGTCCTAGTTTTAGGTCACAAGCATTACTATCCCCGGTTCGGCTATAGAAGGGCCGAGGATTTCGGCATTGTTTTTCCTTTTGAGGTTCAACCAGAGTTTTGTATGGTGAAAGAGTTAACGCCGGGAGCAGCTTCACGAGCTGCGGGCCAGGTTAAGTATCCGAGCACATTCTTCGAGTACTGATGTAACGTTCTTAATCTTGATGCGTTCTCCGATCCTAACCTTTCCTTCCAAGAAGGTTTCATATGGGCAACTACTTCCGAGGTCAGCTTCCTCGAATTTTCCGAGTAAACCTCCCTCCGGCAACGAATTGCACAAAAAAGTCTTTTTCTATATAATCGCATCTCCTGTGTGCCGGTATAGCTCAGTTGGTAGAGCAGCGCATTCGTAATGCGAAGGTCGGAGGTTCGACTCCTCTTACCGGCACCACAGAGAAAATGCCTAGGTGGTGAAATGGTAGACACAGGGGACTCAAAATCCCCCGCCTAATAAGCGTGAGAGTTCGAATCTCTCCCTAGGCACCACGAACACCCAAAACCGAGCCAAGATTGCTCGGTTTTTTCTTTATAAATCAAATAGTTAAATCATTCCGGCGCCGGTATCAAAAACAGGCTAGAAGCGGGAAAACCGTGCTTTAAAAAGGTTAAAAAGTAGGTTATCATCTTTTTGTCTACCTACCATTTTTCACTTTTTTGAGGCATTTTATGCGAGCGATTTCCGACCCTAACGAGCTCAAAATACTAACCTCGTTAAAACAAAAAAGAGGTTATAACCCACAAAACAAAGATAAGATCGTAAAACTCCAATTAAGCGGATATAAGGGTTTATACGCAGAATTAAGAGGAGAGAACTTAAGGTTTTTCTTACGATACACAAAAGCTAACGGCAAAAAAACCGACAGGGTTTATAAAGGCTTATCCCTTAGTCAGATAACATCTTCTGCCCTTCCCTATGATCGAGAGTTAATTGCAAAAGGACTTGATCCCATCGAAGAACAGAAAAAAGCTCGTCAGCAGGCGGCTAAACTTGCGGAAGAAAGCAAAAAACAAAAAATTACGTTTGAAGATGTCTATCTTCAGTGGAAGAGCTACACCCAGAAGAAGACGCTAAGTAAATATGATGTCTCAACGGTAGAAAGTTACAAAGCCCTTAGAGACATGAATCGTTATTTTCACGTTTTTGAAAAACACATACTCCCGTCACTTGCAAAAACCCCAATTTATTCAATCACCAGCTACCACCTCACGGAAATTTTCGCACCGCTTTATTCCGAGCATTACGCAACTGCTAATAAGTGCGCAACTCCCTTAGGTGATATTTTTTCTTGGTACGAACGGGAAACCAAAGGCGAATTTAAAACTCCGATTACTTCAAGTTTTGCGATTAATCTCAGAGACAGTAGAAAAGAAGGAATAAGGAAAACCAAAAACTTCAATGCACCTGATTACAAGGCGTTACCCGTTATTTTTGACCATTTAAACTCTGACCGATACGAAAACAATACTTCTGCCTTGGTAACTCAATTCTGCATTTTGACCGCTTGCAGAGGTCAGGCAATCCGCAAACTTCAATGGGAAAATATTCATTTGAATGATGACTATACGGGTTATTTCATTATTCCCAAAGAGGACAACAAAATTAAAGACGCTCCGAAAGAATTAAGGACGGTTTACTTTGGGAGTATGGTTGGTGCACTTCTCACAAACTTAAAAGACAAGCAAATAGCACTCGCACCCGCAATTAAATACGTTTTTCCAAATAAGTATCGGAAAGACTGGGCGGAAAACCCCAAACCATTGAGCGAGAATGCAATCAATACCTTCATGCGTAAAACCTTCCATGTCAATGAACTTAAAGAAGGTTATTTTTGGAAAGATGCGGACAATGAAAAAGATGGGCTAATTCATACTCACGCAACTTCAAGAGCTTGTTTTCAAACATGGGCGCTTGAACAAGAAGACACTAAAACAGGTTTACCACGTTATTCAAAGGAGCTAACGGAGGCTTGTTTACTCCATGCAAAAGCCGATCAATACAAAGGCGCATACGACCGTTCAAGGGTATCAGAAGAAGAGCTGTACAGAATCAAGGGAGACTGGGAAGATTTTGTTTTTTCGTATGAACTTGCCTGTTCGAAAATCCTTCCCGTATTGGACAATCCGATAGCTATGGGAAACTTACGGGATGAAGAAGCGGAAATTGAGCAATTAGAAAAACAGGGGCAATCCATCCAAGAAAGCGAAGACCTGAAAAGCTACCGAATTTATGAACAAGGACTAATGGCCTTAACAAAAGCACAGGATGATTTTAAGAAGTACGGAGGAGCAGAACTTCTTCGGAAGCTGGAAGAGCAGAAAGCCAAAATTAAGAATGATTGACTTACTTCCATCGTTTAAAAGGATTGCGGGGCTCTCGCTCAATGTACTCCGCGTATCCTATGGAGTAGAAAAAAGAGCTCAAACGGCACTCCCCGTATCCTATGGAGTAGAAAAGGCATATCTCCGCTTACTAATAGTACAGGGAGTACTTTTTTATCCAAAATTTAATATCTTATTGTTTTATAAAGAAAACATTCTAAATCTTCCGCCGTCTCCCCCTTATAGGGGGAGGGAGCGGCATAGCCGCGACAGGGGTCGTATACACATAGTACAGGGAGTTAGCCAAAAAGAAGCAGGGGCGAGCGATAGCGAGCCCCTGATACTGTGTATACAAGGAGCGAGCTCAATCATGGCAATCAGCAACAATGGGGCGCTTCGCGCCCCATTGTTGCAATCTGCCAAAGTCGAACTATTCAGACTTCTTAGCTTCTTTTTTCTTCTTCTCTTCCATTGCTTCTCTTTTCAAATCCTTTAGTTTCTTAATCTCTGAAATTCGAGCTTCCAACAGCCGATCTGCGCAGTACATTTGATTGCGCCAATCTATTGGCGCCTCACCACTCTGCGCAGAAAGGCCCCTCTCTTTGAACGCCTTTCTTTTCGTTATTCTTTCGCTAATCTCAAAAGCAACCAATTCAGAAAGAGAATCAATCCTATTTGAAATTTTATTTATTTTTTCATCAACGTTAGAGGTTTTCTCAATTTCTTCCAACGTAGACTCAGGACAAAACAGCCCCAAAAGTTTCATACATCTCACAAACCGATGATTTTCTGCCTTGACAGCCTTCGGCTTGTTTAATTTTTTCCCCTTCTTCTCTGCTTCTCTAAATTCTTTAATCTCATCCGAAAGGAAACAGCTGACCAAATACAGATCGGAAAACATCACACTCCAATCACAGGCATACTCCCTTACTTGATTTCGGATAACTTCGGAGCGGTAACCAGCTTTAACGAGCCTTGAGATAAAAACATCATCGCTATCATTCCAACCTTGCGGGGCATCCATAATCACATGTCTACCCTTCGGATACTCTTCAGTTGGAAGATTGGCCTCTAATCCTTGGCTTCTCCAATTCGTCCCTTTAGCCGCAAGTTGATTGTATCCTTCGATGCTGAAGCTCCAATCAATTTTTAAGGAATCATTATTCTCTTTATTCTCGGAATAAAGACTCCTTTCGGATACATCACTCCAAAGATCATTAGTAAACCGATTCAGCTCTCCATTACCTTTTACAGCCTTAAGCCACGCCTTAAAAGCTCTAGTATTGACACCAGCTTTAACAGCGGCTAAAGCGTCAGCCATATGTTCATTAAAATCTTCCGCCTCACGATTGACTAAATAAGCCTCAATCTTCCCTATCTTCTCAAACTCTTTTTGAGCGTGTTTCCAGTCCACACAAGGATAATTTTGAAAAGCCCATTTCATCATCTGAAACTTAGAAGCGTAGTTATCTAAGCCCTCGGTTGCGGCGCTTTTAACCTCTTGTGGTGTAACTCCGATAATTTTCCAATTCTGCACCGAAGAAGGGAAAGTAAAACACCCGCAGACCATACCCATGGCGGCATGCAATTTACCTGTAGCAAACATCCCCTTAGCACCGCTGGGAACTTCTGAAATAACAACTTGCGGCCTGTGGTGAATGAAAAAATCCTTTATCAACTGGGATAGAGCGCAGATTTGCTCAAATTCGACAATGGATTTTCTTTGACTGTTTTTACCTTTCGGAGGAAATTCATCATACAACCCAGCGGGAGGCTCTAAAACAGTGTAATGAAGCGGGATAAATTCTTGTGAATTAACCTCATACCATCCATACACCATTCCAAAATGAGAGGTTGACGGATCAACGCCAATAATGCTAACATATTGTTTATACATGATTTTTAATTAAATTTAAGGGCGCCCTGAGCGCCCATTCTTTTGTTGTTAGAACCTTAAAATATCTTCTTCCGTGAGATCATCGGTATCAATTTCAGGCCACACGAGCTTGATAATCTCTTCTTTCGCCTCAATAAAATCCTTCCAAGGTTTACCCTCATAATCAAAGTCTTCGCTATCCAAACCTTGCGGGAAAACCTTCACATAGGAATCTTTCAGCCTATCGAAAGTCCATTCAAAAAGCCTTTGAGCCTCAAGAATGCTTGTACCTTTCCTAATGGCATTCATACGGGCACAGTCACGGGCAAGATCGTGACACTTAAGAATGAACTGAGCTTTACCAAGATATTCATAAGTTGGTACGCCTGACCGCTTGGCTTCTCGGTTAGCAACCTGCTTGGAATGCCATTCTTCTAAATCTTCGGGGCGATACCCAACTTTATTGTTAATTATTACTTTGGAAGGGAAACCATCGGATTTAGCTTTTCTCCAAAAAGAAGAGCGACTGATACCAAGATACTTAGCAGAATCTTGAATAGAGAGAACTTGATTTATTGATATATTTTGTTGTTTTTCTTGCATTTTATTTTTCTTATTGCAAAAAGGATTAAGAATAGAAGGAGCTCGATCAAGCTCCGATGTTTCATTTAGACAACTCCGATTATTATACAATAATTTGACACGTAAGTCAAGGGGGTGATATAATGTTAATCGAAATATCCCCTTCGAAAAAATCGAAGTCTAAAATGAAAAGCGATTGGTGCTACCTATCGCTTAAATTCCTTGGGCAGATTTTTGAAAAGTCGGAAGGGGTCTAAACCTTAGACAACGCATTTAAATCCTCACAAAGGCTTCAAATTAAGCCGTAAAGAACCTATTTAACTATTCAACGTAGGGGAGTAGCTTAAATCATATAAATGTGCTCAAAACGCTTCTATGAGCCTTACAGTGGCATTTTTAATTTCCGGCGCCGGTATTCATTCACAATAATAACAATAACGAGAAAGAACGATGTCAGCATTAAGCCCGAGACAAAAATTATTTGTAGAGAACTTCTTAATCACTGGAAACGCAACCCAATCAGCCAAAGAAGCGGGATACGCTCCTTCTTCAGCAGGTGAACAAGGCTGTAAGCTCCTTCGGAATCCGCTTGTAACTAAAGAAATCAACGAAGCCGAACGGCTTAGAAGCTATCGGCTCAAACTTGCGCAGGATTACGAACTTCTCAAGGCGCTCGAAATACTTGAGTACGCATTAGAGCCAAAGAAGCGATACACACAGAAAGGAGAGCCGATGACAGACCCCGAGACAGGGGAATACGTCACGACTAAGGATGTCAACGGAGCCTTGAACGCCTTGAACTTCATAGCGAAAATTAGAGGCAAATACTTGACCGATGTCATCACCGCACCAGCTCGGATTATTCAGGGAAGACCACTGGAAGACTGGACGGAAGAAGAGCTTGCAACCATAGACGCGGAAAAATTGTCAGCTAAAGAAGCCCAAACCTTGGCACTTGAGAGAGCGGAAAAGGAGGCGTTGTCGGTTTATTGACTTGTCAGCAACTGGAAAAAGTTTCTAATCCGCCCAATCGAATTAGATTAAAATCGCACCACCACGGAATAACGAAAACTGAAAACTTCTACCCTGAAATCTTGCGCCAATCCCTTAATTTTGGGAGTTAGCAAAGGATTACGGCGCGAGCCGTAAGGGGGCCCGAAAGGGTGTAGAAACGACAAAGGCTTGGGTGCAACCAAGCCAATGTCAAGTTTATAAGAGGTTAGTATGGGAAGTACTTTTTCCTCGTGGGAGATTATCTCACACAATACGGTAGTTTGGACAGGTGATGTAAATCTTGATTACAAGTTATTGCTTTTCCTAGTGTTGGTTGCGGTTGCGGCAACGCCTTTATTGTCGGCCGCTTCAAAAATCAAGCTATTCTTAAATCCGCCGAGGGTGGGCTCAAGTAGAACTTATCTGCCATACATAACTAAATCTAACCAAAAAAAATCACTCTCAATGAGGTACACATCATTGAGAGAGGAAAAAACCTCGAAATTTACTCTCAATGAGATTCTTTTTTGATTTTTGGTAGTATACTATCATCAAATCTTAGATCTCATTGAGAGTTAAATCATGCCAGCCTTCGCATACAAACGAGTTTCAACAGTCGATCAAAATACAGAACGCCAATTAGCTGATCTTGACATTCACTTTGAGAAAGTCTTTGAAGATAAAGCCAGCGGAAAAGACACACACCGACCCGAGCTTAAAAGAATGATTGAACATCTTCGGGAAGGCGACACACTTTACATCCATTCTTTAGACCGTTTGGCTCGTAATCTTGTTGACCTGCAAAAGACCGTTGACCTTCTCACCACCAAGGGAGTAGAGATTCACTTTGTTAAGGAAGGTTTGATCTTCGGAAAGAACAGCCAGCAAGCCGCCCTAAACAAGCTGATGTTTCAAATGCTCGGAGCTTTCGCTGAGTTTGAACGCAACCTAATCAAAGAACGCCAGCGGGAAGGCATTGAACAAGCTAAGAAGAGACGCGTCTACAAAGGACGAAAACCGATTGATAACGGGTTATTCAAGAAGACGTTAGAGCTCGTTCAAAACGGTATGAAGACCACCGAAGCGATAAAACAGACTGGGATAAAGCCCGCAACCTATTACCGTTACTTAAAAAAATCAAAGTAGGTTAATCAGTAGGTTACTTAAATTTACATGTCTGTAACCATATGATTTTACGAGACTACTAACTCTCTCCCTAGGCACCAAGAATTTCGGAAAACCGAGCTAAAATGCTCGGTTTTTCATTTTAAAATGAATAAATTAGATCTATCGCATATATTTAGCTTGCTTCGTTTATCACTTCGTCTCTTCGGCAAAAGCACTCATTCGGTTCTGGCCTGAAGCAGATTCCTAGTTTTCACTTACGCAACAACTGCTCCTTCCTCTGACTTCGAGTGCTGTTTTAAAATGACTGCCATCAAAATAACAATCTCTGGGAGCAATCGTGAATCTCAAAACCGTTCAAACCCCGGCCCTTCTCCTTGACCTAGACAAGTTCACTCGGAACTGTAATTGGATGAAGGAAAAAGCAGAACGTCTGCATGTAGCGCTCCGCCCTCACCTCAAAACCGGAAAATGCATTGAATTTGCCAGGACTCAAATGACCTCACCTTCCGGTCCCGCAACTGTTTCCACTTTATTAGAAGCCGAATATTTCTTTAACCTCGGTGTCATTGATCTTATTTACGCCGTCGGCATTTCTCCCGGAAAATTCGAACGCGCCGTTAATTTACGAGAAGCCGGCTGCGACTTGAAAGTCATCCTTGACAACAAAGAAACCGCAGAGCAATTTAGTGCCTACTGCGAAGAAAGAAAAATCCCGTGTCCCGTTCTGATTGAAATCGATGTAGACGGACACAGGTCCGGCGTTAAACCCGACTCAGATGATCTGATCGAAATCGCAAAAATTCTTCAAGGTAAAGCTTATTTCGCAGGTGTTCTTACGCACGCCGGAGATTCTTATAAATGTGTCGGACAGGCTGCTTGTCTCAAAGCTCAGGAAAACGAAAGAGATTCTCTCGTCCATTGCGCTGACCGTCTTCGCAAGGCAGGATTTGAACCGAAGATTATCTCTGCAGGTTCAACCCCTACAGCAGTCTTTGCTGAATCTTGGGAAGGCGTTACTGAAGTCCGTTGCGGCGTTTACTGCCTCTTTGACCTCGTGATGGCAGGATTGAAAGTTTGCACGATTGATCAAATCGCTTTGTCGCTGTTAGTTGAAGTTACAGGACATCAAAAAGAAAAAGGTTGGGTCATCACCGACGGCGGCTGGATGGCTCTTTCCCGCGACCGCGGCACCGCTGCTCAGGCTGTCGATCAGGGATACGGTTTGGTTTGCGACATCGACGGCAACCCGATTGATGATCTTATCGTCGCTTCCGCTAACCAAGAACACGGAATCCTTACGCACCGTGACGGCCGCTTAGTTGATCCAAAAGATTTCCCGATCGGAACTCGTCTCAGAATTCTTCCGAATCATGCCTGCGCCATGGCGGCTCAGCATCCTCAGTACTTCGTTGTCCGCAAAGGCAAGATTGTAGATATTTGGAACCGAATCTACGGCTGGCAGCCGAAAGGAGTTTCATTATGAGAGAGGTCATTCTCTCCTCTTTGCCGCCTCCCAACGGCCATTATTCGCATGCCGTTATCTTTAACGGCGCCGCTTATGTTTCCGGCGTTCTCCCGATGCGCGTGAAACCGGGCGCCAGCGTCAAGGAACAATTTGACGCCGTATTCGACGTCATTGAAGCAATCCTTAAAGAATGCGAAAGTTCTTTAGATAAAGTTGTGAACTGCCGCATTTACATTGCTGATCTTAATGATTGGCCCGAAATCAATCGTCTTTACAGCGAGCGATTCAAATCTGCTCGACCGGCTCGAGTCGTTGTTCCTGTCAAAGAGCTGCATTTCGGCTACCGACTTGAAGTGGAATTAATGGCTGCTGTCTGATAATTTCACTAAAGCTTCGGCCTGCTCTGAATCTTCTTTCCCGATTTAGAGCAGGCCTTTTATTTTTTATCGTGAGTTTGCATAAAGTAAATCCCAATCATCAAGAAAATACTATGCAGCTTAATAAACATATCGCAGCGCTTTGCATCGGAACCTTTTGTCTCGGCGTCGCTGAACTCGGAATCGTACCGGTTTTAACGGCAATCGCTAATGATTTCCACGTCACGATCCCTCAAGCCGGCCTTTACATCTCTGCTTATGCAGCAGGCGTCTGCGCAGGCATCGTCGGTCTATTAGCATTCGGGCGCAACGCCAATCTCAAAACTACACTTCTAATCGCAGCCGGTCTGATCTTTTGCGGAAATTTAGGTGCTTCTCTTGCTCAGAACGACATCATGATGCTGGCGGCTCGCTTTGTATCGGGCTCTCCTCATGGAATTTTCTTTGCTTTAAGTGCTGTCGTATGTGAACGCCTGGCCGAGCCGGGCAAAGCCTCCCGAGACGTTACTCTAATGGTCTTAGGTCAAACCTCTGCCAACTTAGTCGGCGTCCCGCTCGGTTCTTTAATCGGTTTTGCTTTGAGCTGGAGATTGATATTCGGGTTTATTGCTATCTTAGCATTACTTCTAATCTTAGCTTTAACTCGCTGGCTTCCCTCAATGCCTGTTGTTAAGAAGCCCCTCACCAACGAGCTTTCAACGCTCAAAAGTTGGCATCCCTGGTTCATTCTTTCCGGAGTTGCTATCGGAAGCGCGGGCTTCTATGCCTACTACTCCTACGTTGACCCGATCATGGCAACGGTTGCTCACATGTCGGCTGCATCCATGACTTTGATCATGTTCTTAGCAGGAGCTGCCATGTTTATCGGAAACATCGTTTCGGCTCCGCTGACAAAATATTATTCAGATGTTGCATTGGTCTGCGTCGGCCAAACGCTGATTGCCATCGCCGTCTTAGGCGCTCTCTTCTACTCCGACGTTGCTTGGATTGCACTAACTTCCATGGCGCTTGCCGCTTTCGGCTATTTCTTCATTGCCGGCCCAATGCAAGCACTGATTATTGCCGGAGCGGGAGACGCTAAGGTAATTCTTGCGGCCTTAGGGCAGATCGCCTACAACGGCGCTAATGCGATCGGTGCTTTCTTTGGCGGCGAAGCAATCAGGCATTACGGATTTGCAAATTTCAGCGCCCTTCCAGGAAGCGTTCTGAGCTTTATTTCCGCCATTGTCTTTATCAGCTTATTGCTTCGATACCCACGCCACTAAGATCGAGTAGGGGAAGCTTTCACCTACCCCTCTCACACCACTGGGCATGCGGGTCTCGCACCCAGCGGTTCCAATTAACCTATGCGGGTCGCCTACTTGCTTCCCGCATTGCTTTTCCCAGATCGTAC
>OLIH01000617.1_pt1 | contig 18121 bp, 16 predicted proteins | sample 1609721 | NCBI WGS metagenome assembly OLIH01 (sample SAMEA4350157, study PRJEB24818) | metagenome | biome: human; feature: gut; material: faeces | place: Denmark | collected 2013-09
GACCCGCGCGGGTCTGGTGCCATTCACTCTGCATAAACCGTTGCTCGAAGAGTTACAGGTGCTGGCAGGCGTGGCGGTGCCTTCCGTGATTACCGCTGAAAACGGCACCGTTTTCCGTGAGAACTTACTCTTCACCCACCGCGGCTTATCTGGACCGGCGGTGTTGCAAATTTCCAGCTACTGGCAACCGGGTGAATTTGTCAGTATCAATCTGCTACCGGATGTGGACCTCGAAACCTTCCTGAATGAGCAGCGTAATGCACATCCGAATCAGAGCCTGAAAAACACACTGGCGGTTCATCTACCGAAGCGGTTGGTTGAACGTTTACAACAACTCGGGCAAATCCCGGATGTTTCGCTAAAACAGCTCAACGTGCGTGACCAACAGGCACTGATTAGCACATTGACCGACTGGCGCGTACAACCCAACGGCACTGAAGGCTATCGCACTGCCGAAGTGACGCTCGGCGGCGTGGACACCAACGAACTCTCTTCACGGACGATGGAAGCGCGCAAAGTGCCTGGGCTGTACTTCATCGGCGAAGTGATGGACGTCACCGGTTGGCTGGGGGGCTATAACTTCCAGTGGGCGTGGTCGAGTGCGTGGGCTTGTGCGCAGGATTTGATTGCAGCGAAGTCGTCCTGAGCTATTTCCTAAAGATGAAAATTATTAGAGTCGCATTAAAAATGAGCTAATTTTGATAGTGGTTATCTTGTGATTATTTTCTAATGAGCCTGTGAACTGAGACCCTCCATGCTTAATATAAGGTGGAGGGAAAGGTGATTAAAACTCCCCCAGTGGCCAGATCTTTATAAAATATGAACAGGTTGAAAAAATCAGCAACTTAGCTGTTTATTTATACTTAACCACTATGCATTAATGCTGCGTTATTTCATGATACCTAAGAAAAACCAGCGTTACGCAAATAATCAACGCTGGTTTTATCCGGTACGTTGCAATTATTTTTTAGCAGAACCCGCTTCTAATATTGAAACGATTGAGAACAACGTAAAGCATACCGCTCCCAAACCGACCAGAACCCGCGAAGGAATAAAATATCCCATATCGGTCTGCGCCATTTCCGCAAGAAACGATGCCAGGAAAAGGCAAAACAGGCAGGTGAAGACGGGAATCATCGGTATTCTGTTGGCTAACGAACAGGTACGTCTCCAGACCAGTGCCAGTAGCCAGACTTTTGAGAATATGCTGTAACAGATCATTCCGAGGCAAATGAGGATAATGCCGGGAGCCAGTCGGGCGCTTGCATCGGAGCTGACTAACACGTATATGCCCTGCAGCACCGTGATTGAGCCGAGAATAATAACCCAATAACACCACAGCCAGTGTTCTTTGGATGAGAACGTATTACGTGTTTGATGGACGATTGTGGCAACAAGGCCAATTAGACAGGCACAGATTGCGGTTAACCCAAGCAATACGTGACCGGCGACATAATGCGGAGTTATGTCGGCACTACGTAACAGCGTAATAGACCAAATGAAACCGAGCAGGGTGAGTAACACGGGAACGGCAATGAGGCAATTACCGATTAATGACGAATAAGCCTGTACCGGTATTCCATCGCTCTTGCTCCCTGCTGCATTTTTGGGAATGAGCAGAAAGTGACCGGATGACGCTGCCACTGTCGATACACAGGCGGCAATCATACCAACGCCAAAAATAACATGGCCGGCAACAAACTCGTCTGCCATCACATCATTGCCTGCTAACAGTGCCCAACCCCATATCATGGTGATAATTGACCCCGCATAGCCAATAATGGGGAACAATGTATTGTAAAACGTATTAACGCCGCGCGTGAGCTGCGAAATGATAATAAATGCGGTAGTGAATAATGCCAGGCATATGGCTGCCAGAGAAATCAGCACATGACCCGCGACGAAATACTCACTTTGCCCAGAACTTTCCAGCACAAAGCCACCTAACGCGATACAAATTAAGCCCATAATTAAAGGGATTAATTTGAAAAGCCACCCGATATATATGTTCACTTTAAACTCCTCAGGTATCCCTGCTAATATTGAAATGTGCATTAATGATAATTTCAGCCTGTTAATATAATGACGAGATATCATTAAAGACAAATGCATAGCATAACTATAGCGGGATTTACTTTACAGAGCGCTACTTTTCAGCGTTCAAAAGGCCATGGTAAATAAATATTTATCCTAAGATTAATTCTTATTCTGTTGTTTTTTACAATTATCTTCCAGGGAGGGATTCTTTTTCATTATTTGGTAAAAGACCGGATGGTATCGGTGCTTAAAATCATCGAACATATAAGTATTATTGCTTTGTATCATCGTAAATATGTCTTTCAGACATGTGTCATTTATTTTGTTACTAACAAGTCAAAAATATCACGGGTTATTTATGAAAGTATTTCACAATATATTTAAGCACTTCTCTTCAAACCATCAAGATAAGCATTCAGATAAAGTTAACAGTCATCAACACCATGGCAAGGTTGATAAAAAACATCGTTCAAAGATAGTTGAAATTGATAAGCTGGATAAACATTCGCAAATAGATAACGATTTTGGCCTGCATATCATCTATTTCCTGCAACATGGCTGCTGGAACGTAACTGAACATAGTCCTCAGATAGAAAAACTATGGTTTTACAATAGTGAGCCATCTATAGATATTAAAGAATATAATAGTTTCGCCGATAATACTACTGACACGTTTATCTTTACAATTATACCAGACAATAACCATGTGATAAAATTATCGTCTCCCATTACCGTTACGATTGAGCGTAAGGACGGTTATTATTTTATTAATTTCTCCGGAGATAAATCAGACATAATTTATAAAGTTGATGGGTTTTCTATCATAGAGAGAAATTTCTTTACTCTTCTTAGTGGTAATTTCAAACCTGACTGGCGTTGGGCTGTCTCTAAAGAGACGTTTACTAAGGAAAAGTTTGATAGCTATGTTGAATCTGTTTTTTCAAAAATAGACTTTTATAAACAGTGTGGTGTGATTAATCCACAAAATGCCAACACGGCTTATTTTGGCGATACAGATGGAAGAGTAGGCGCTGTACTTTATGCATTGCTCGTTTCAGGGCATATAGGCATCAGGGGAGAGGGGTGGAGTTTATTATGTGATTTATTAAAACACGAAGACATGGCTTCATTCGCATATGAAAATAAAAAATTGAAAAAACTCTTCACTTTATTAGATACGAGAGACATGATCTTGAATGAGTTGCATCAACATGTTTTTTTAAAAGGCGATGCGATTACCCCTTGTATCTTCCTTGGGGATCATACAGGCGATAGATTTAGTACTATTTTTGGTGATAAATATATCCTTACTTTGCTAAATTCTATGCGAAATATGGAGGGTAATAAAGATAGTCGTATAAATAAAAATGTCGTCGTTCTGGCTGGAAATCATGAAATCAATTTTAATGGTAACTATAGTGCACGACTAGCAAATCATAAACTCTCTTCCGGTGATACATATGACTTAATTAAAACGCTCGATGTTTGTAATTATGACTCAGAAACGAAAGTTTTAACCAGTCATCACGGAATAATAAGAAATGAAGAAAATGAATGTTATTGTCTAGGTGCTTTGCAGATTCCATTTAATCAGATGAAAGACCCAATTGATCCTGAGGAATTAGCAAATATATTTAATAAAAAACATAAACAACACATGGATGATCGTCTTATCCATCTAATTAGAAGCAATGCTATAGCATCCACACCTGTATATGACAATTATTTTAATAACACTACTGCTTTCAGACCAAAACCTGAAGATATCTTCAAATGTGGACAGACGCTCAAAAAAAGTAAACAGAAATATGGCCATTATGGATTAGGGGTAGATCAGCATCAAAAAATTGATAATTATACCATGGGGCTAAATTCCTGGAAGATAGCACCTAACGAACGTGGTGATAAAAAAGGTGTCCCAGGGCTTAGTTGTTTTCAATCTCATTAAAACTCCATGAATACGGTGGTATATTTTTTTAATCCTGCCAGTATTTCATAGTTTTTCTTAATCGATTGTAGAGGCATGTACTGATGACGCCTCTACAATCTTTAGGGACTTTCTCTACTATGAGATAAGAAATTTCATATTATGCTTTAAGGCTGAATGATTTGTGCAAAATATAATTATTTCCCCGTCGAACATGAGGTGTATGTCATAAGATTAAATGATAACTATGTATTCCTTGCGGTGAATTATATGAGGTAAAAGATGAAACTTGGAACTGTGGCAGGCACTAACGACAGTACAACGACAATCGCAACAAATGATATGGTGCAAGAGCATGTTACTAACTTCACTAAAGAACTGTTTGGGTATATTGCAAATGGTATAGGTGATGATATATCAAGTATTGCCAGGACAATGCTCGGTGAAGTTGTGGAAAAAATTGATGATTGGCAAATAGAACGTTTCCAACAATCTTTTCAAGATGACAAAATTTCATTTACCATAGAAACGAATCATTCAGAAAAATATAGTATGCTATCGGGCATGCGTGCCCATATTCTACGTAGGAATAATAGTTATCAGTTTATTGTGACAATTAATAGTAAAAATTACGGTTGCCCTCTTGATGATACCGATATTAATTGGTGCAGCATTGTTTATTTACTTAATAATATGACAGTAAATGATAATGCTAATGATGTTGCAGTTACTGAGTCGTACAAACCCATCTGGAACTGGAAAATATCGCAATACAATGTATCTGATATTAAATTCGAAACAATGATAAAACCCCAGTTCGCTGACAGAACCTATTTCTCCAATTGTTCACCTGTTGATCCCACAAGTACCAGACCAACCTATTTTGGCGATACCGATGGCTCAGTTGGTGCAGTTTTGTACGCGCTTTTCGCAACGGGACATTTGGGAATCATGGCTGAAGGAGAAAATTTCCTTGGCCAGTTGCTTAATATAGAAGATGAAGTTCTCAACGTATTGCTAAGGGAGAACTTTAATGAGCAACTTGACACTAATGTTAATACAATAATCAGTATTCTGAACAGAAGAGATATAGTTTTAGAAAGTCTTCAGCCTTATTTAGTTATTAATAAAGACGCTGTGACGCCATGTACGTTTCTGGGTGACCAAACCGGCGATCGATTTAGTAATATCTGTGGCGATCAATTTATCATCGATTTGTTAAAACGTATAATGAGTATCAATGAAAACGTTCATGTATTAGCTGGAAATCATGAAACGAATTGCAATGGTAACTATATGCAGAACTTCACGCGTATGAAACCACTTGATGAGGATACCTACGCTGGGATAAAAGATTATCCTGTATGTTTCTATGACCCTAAATACAAAATAATGGCAAATCATCATGGGATAACTTTTGATGATCAGCGAAAACGTTACATTATAGGACCGATAACAGTCTCTATTGATGAAATGACCAATGCTCTCGATCCGGTCGAATTAGCGGCAATTATTAATAAAAAGCATCATACTATAATTAATGGTAAAAAGTTTAAAACTAGCCGGGCTATCTCTTGTCGATCCTTTAATCGTTATTTTTCTGTTTCGACAGATTACAGACCTAAACTTGAAGCACTATTAGCATGCTCACAAATGTTAGGTATAAATCAAGTTGTTGCACATAACGGAAATGGTGGGAGAGAACGCATAGGTGAAACGGGGACAGTTTTAGGTCTTAACGCCCGTGACAGTAAACATGCTGGAAGAATGTTCAGCATGCATAATTGCCAAATTAACCCTGGTGCGGGGCCTGAGATAACCACTCCCTGGAAGTCTTACCAGCATGAAAAAAACAAAAATGGACTTATGCCTTTGATTAGAAGGCGCACAATGTTACAGCTCTGAACCATAGACAACATGAATATTAATGTTACTATCTGGTTGAGACTGTTGATAAAACGTAATAAGGAATGCTCTGTTCCTGCAACTGAACAGGCGTGAAACGCTATCCAACAGGATGGATACCGTTTTGTCAGCCAGTTTTATAGATCACACTTATGAGTATGCGTGTTTCATTTACGGCCAGGAATGCTGATGATGACAACATTACTACCCGTTTTCACTAAGCCTTCCACGTTGGCGCTCAATGCTCTGCGCGCTGGTCGTATTTGCCGTTTCCTTCTTATCCCGGATGGAAGAATCCGCTGAACGTCGTTCGGCGGCAGTTGTAACACGCGTCGTTTGCTTACAGGGATTATGGCGGGTCGATTATGGATAAGAGTAAGCGCCATCTGGCGTGGTGGGTTGTCGGGTTACTGGCGGTGGCCGCTATCGTGGCGTGGTGGCTGTTGCGCCCAGCGGGTGTGCCGGAAGGCTTTGCCGTCAGCAATGGGCGCATTGAAGCGACGGAAGTGGATATCGCCAGCAAAATTGCCGGGCGTATCGACACCATTCTGGTGAAAGAAGGCCAGTTTGTTCGCGAAGGTGAAGTGCTGGCGAAGATGGATACTCGCGTGTTGCAGGAACAGCGACTGGAAGCCATCGCGCAAATCAAAGAAGCACAAAGCGCCGTTGCCGCCGCGCAGGCTTTGCTGGAGCAACGCCAAAGCGAAACTCGTGCCGCACAGTCGCTGGTCAATCAACGCCAGGCCGAACTGGACTCCGTTGCCAAACGTCATACGCGTTCCCGTTCGCTCGCCCAACGAGGGGCTATTTCTGCGCAACAGCTGGATGACGATCGCGCCGCCGCTGAGAGCGCCCGAGCTGCGCTGGAATCAGCAAAAGCCCAGGTTTCGGCTTCTAAAGCCGCTATAGAAGCGGCACGCACCAATATCATTCAGGCGCAAACACGCGTCGAAGCCGCACAAGCCACTGAACGGCGCATTGCCGCAGATATCGATGACAGCGAACTGAAAGCCCCGCGTGACGGACGCGTGCAGTATCGGGTTGCCGAGCCAGGGGAAGTGCTGGCGGCAGGCGGTCGGGTGCTGAATATGGTCGATCTGAGCGACGTCTATATGACCTTCTTCCTGCCAACCGAACAGGCGGGCACGCTGAAACTGGGCGGTGAAGCCCGGCTGATCCTCGATGCCGCGCCAGATCTGCGTATTCCTGCAACCATCAGTTTTGTCGCCAGCGTCGCCCAGTTCACGCCAAAAACCGTCGAAACCAGCGATGAGCGGCTGAAACTGATGTTCCGCGTCAAAGCGCGTATCCCACCGGAATTACTCCAGCAGCATCTGGAATATGTCAAAACCGGTTTGCCGGGCGTAGCGTGGGTGCGGGTGAATGAAGAACTTCCGTGGCCTGACGACCTGGTGGTGAGGTTGCCGCAATGACGCATCTGGAACTGGTTCCCGTCCCGCCTGTCGCGCAACTGGCGGGCGTGAGCCAGCATTATGGAAAAACCGTTGCGCTGAACAATATCACTCTCGATATTCCGACCCGCTGCATGGTTGGGCTGATTGGTCCGGATGGCGTCGGGAAGTCGAGTTTATTGTCATTGATTTCCGGTGCTCGTGTCATTGAGCAGGGCAATGTGATCGTGCTGGGCGGCGATATGCGCGACCCGAAGCATCGACGCGACGTTTGCCCGCGCATCGCCTGGATGCCGCAGGGGCTGGGTAAAAACCTCTACCACACCTTGTCGGTGTATGAAAACGTCGATTTTTTCGCCCGCCTGTTCGGTCACGACAAAGCGGAGCGAGAAGTGCGAATTAATGAGCTGCTGACCAGCACCGGGTTAGCACCGTTTCGTGATCGTCCGGCAGGGAAACTCTCCGGCGGGATGAAGCAAAAACTGGGGCTGTGCTGTGCGTTAATCCACGACCCGGAACTGTTGATTCTTGATGAGCCAACAACGGGGGTTGACCCGCTCTCCCGCGCCCAGTTCTGGGATCTGATCGACAGTATTCGCCAGCGGCAGAGCAATATGAGCGTGCTGGTCGCCACCGCCTACATGGAAGAGGCCGAACGCTTCGACTGGCTGGTAGCGATGAATGCCGGAGAAGTGCTGGCAACCGGCAGCGCCGAAGAGCTGCGGCAGCAAACGCAAAGCGCCACGCTGGAAGAAGCATTTATAAATCTGTTACCGCAAGCGCAACGCCAGGCGCATCAGGCGGTAGTGATCCCACCATATCAACCTGAAAACGCAGAGATTGCCATCGAAGCGCGCGATCTGACCATGCGTTTTGGTTCCTTCGTTGCCGTTGATCACGTCAATTTCCGCATTCCACGCGGGGAGATTTTTGGTTTTCTTGGTTCGAACGGCTGCGGTAAATCCACCACCATGAAAATGCTTACCGGATTGCTGCCCGCCAGCGAAGGTGAGGCGTGGCTGTTCGGGCAACCGGTTGATCCAAAAGATATCGATACTCGCCGTCGGGTAGGCTATATGTCGCAGGCGTTTTCGCTCTATAACGAACTCACCGTGCGGCAAAACCTTGAGTTACATGCCCGTTTGTTTCACATCCCGGAAGCGGAAATTCCCGCGCGAGTGGCTGAAATGAGCGAGCGTTTTAAGCTCAACGACGTTGAAGATGTTCTGCCGGAGTCATTACCGCTCGGCATTCGCCAGCGGCTTTCGCTGGCGGTGGCGGTGATTCATCGCCCGGAGATGTTAATCCTCGATGAGCCTACTTCTGGTGTCGATCCGGTGGCGAGGGATATGTTCTGGCAGTTGATGGTCGATCTCTCGCGTCAGGACAAAGTGACTATCTTCATCTCCACCCACTTTATGAACGAAGCGGAACGTTGCGACCGTATCTCACTGATGCACGCCGGAAAAGTGCTCGCCAGCGGTACACCGCAGGAGTTGGTTGAGAAACGCGGAGCCGCCAGTCTGGAAGAGGCATTTATCGCCTATTTGCAGGAAGCGGCAGGGCAGAGCAGCGAAGCCGAAGCGCCGCCCGTGGTACACGACGCCACCCACGCGCCGCGTCAGGGATTTAGTCTGCGCCGTCTGTTTAGCTACAGCCGTCGCGAAGCACTGGAACTGCGACGCGATCCGGTACGTTCGGCGCTGGCGCTGATGGGAACGGTGATCCTGATGCTGATAATGGGTTACGGCATCAGTATGGATGTGGAAAACCTGCGCTTTGCGGTGCTTGACCGCGACCAGACCGTCAGTAGCCAGGCGTGGACGCTCAATCTCTCCGGTTCCCGTTACTTTATCGAACAACCACCGCTCACCAGTTATGACGAACTGGATCGCCGGATGCGTGCGGGCGATATCACGGTGGCGATTGAGATCCCACCCAATTTCGGGCGCGATATCGCGCGTGGTACGCCTGTGGAACTCGGTGTCTGGATCGACGGTGCGATGCCCAGTCGTGCCGAAACGGTAAAAGGTTACGTGCAGGCTATGCACCAGAGCTGGCTACAGGATGTGGCGAGCCGACAATCCACACCCTCCAGCCAAAGCGGGCTGATGAACATTGAGACGCGCTATCGCTATAACCCGGACGTAAAAAGCCTGCCAGCGATTGTTCCGGCGGTGATCCCGCTTCTGCTGATGATGATCCCGTCAATGCTAAGCGCCCTTAGCGTGGTGCGGGAAAAAGAGTTGGGGTCGATTATCAACCTTTACGTGACTCCCACCACCCGTAGCGAATTTTTGCTTGGCAAACAGCTACCGTACATCGCGCTGGGGATGCTGAACTTTTTCCTGCTCTGCGGCCTGTCGGTGTTTGTGTTTGGCGTACCGCATAAAGGCAGTTTCCTGACGCTCACCCTGGCGGCGCTGCTGTATATCATCATCGCCACCGGAATGGGGCTGCTGATCTCCACCTTTATGAAAAGCCAGATTGCCGCTATTTTCGGTACGGCGATTATCACGTTGATCCCGGCGACACAGTTTTCCGGGATGATTGATCCGGTAGCTTCGCTGGAAGGTCCAGGACGCTGGATCGGCGAGGTTTACCCGACCAGTCATTTTCTGACTATTGCCCGCGGGACGTTCTCGAAGGCGCTGGATTTGACTGATTTGTGGCAACTTTTTATCCCGTTGCTGATAGCCATCCCGCTGGTGATGGGCTTAAGCATCCTGCTGCTGAAAAAACAGGAGGGATGATGCGCCATTTACGCAATATTTTTAATCTGGGTATCAAAGAGTTGCGCAGTTTGCTCGGTGATAAAGCGATGCTGACGCTGATTGTCTTCTCGTTTACGGTGTCGGTGTATTCGTCAGCGACCGTTACGCCAGGATCGTTGAACCTCGCGCCGATCGCCATTGCCGATATGGATCAATCGCAGTTATCGAACAGGATCGTTAACAGCTTCTATCGCCCGTGGTTTTTGCCACCGGAGATGATCACCGCCGATGAGATGGATGCCGGGCTGGACGCCGGACGCTATACCTTCGCGATAAATATTCCGCCTAATTTTCAGCGTGATGTCCTCGCCGGACGCCAGCCAGATATTCAGGTGAACGTCGATGCCACGCGCATGAGCCAGGCATTTACCGGCAATGGGTATATCCAGAATATTATCAACGGTGAAGTGAACAGCTTTGTCGCGCGCTACCGTGATAATAGCGAACCGTTGGTATCGCTGGAAACCCGGATGCGCTTTAACCCGAACCTCGATCCCGCGTGGTTTGGCGGGGTGATGGCGATCATCAACAACATTACTATGCTGGCGATTGTATTGACCGGATCGGCGCTGATCCGCGAGCGTGAACACGGCACGGTGGAACACTTACTGGTGATGCCGATAACGCCGTTTGAGATCATGATGGCGAAGATCTGGTCGATGGGGCTGGTGGTGCTGGTGGTATCGGGATTATCGCTGGTGCTGATGGTAAAAGGCGTGCTGGGCGTACCGATTGAAGGCTCGATCCCGCTGTTTATGCTGGGCGTGGCGCTCAGTCTGTTTGCCACCACGTCAATCGGCATTTTTATGGGGACGATAGCGCGTTCAATGCCGCAACTGGGGCTGCTGGTGATTCTGGTGCTGCTGCCGCTGCAAATGCTTTCCGGTGGATCCACGCCGCGCGAAAGTATGCCGCAGATGGTGCAGGACATTATGCTGACCATGCCGACGACACACTTTGTTAGCCTCGCGCAGGCCATCCTCTACCGGGGTGCCGGATTCGAAATCGTCTGGCCGCAGTTCCTGACGCTGATGGCAATTGGCGGCGCGTTTTTCACCATCGCACTGCTGCGATTTAGGAAGACGATTGGGACAATGGCGTAATTACAGTTGCCCGATGCGTAAGCTTATAGGGTCTACGCATTGGTGCAATTTATTGAATTTTAGTTTTTTTTAGGCCGGATAAGGCGTTTATGAACTGACCACCAAAACCTGGACAGTTTCAGTTAACCGGCTTTTTGATACTCAGTCCGGTATTCAGGGCAAGATTACGAAAGCCTGCTCCCCGCAAGGACTGACGCGAGAAATGACATGAATCGCTCCCCTGCGGCGACTCTTGTCATAAGAGTGCCGGAGCGTTTTTCCATCAATTACAATGACGTCTTTATCATCTGAAGAATGGCAGTCACGCATCCAGTTAATAAAGCACTCGTGAAATTTTTCAGGACTGATACAGGATACAACTCTGGCAATGGTATCGTGAACAGGAATACCATTTTCAAAATCACCATATTGCTTCAAAAAATCGAGATGAGTTTCCCCAAAATCCTCTATATCTTCCCAACCTTCTGCACCAGAAATAACGGCACAAATAGTCAAAAGTAGAATATCTGACAATTTATGCTCCACTTTCCAGGCTTGTCTGTAATCGGGGATAATAGAAATATGTTCCATCAATTTTTTAAGTTTCATTTTGTTCTCCTTAATTATGTAAGGAGTATTTGATCATGTATAAGCAATGGAAAACAGCTTTAGGTAATAAGGAATATCTCAATTATTGAATATTTAGTGCGAATTATTTAGTACAAAAAAGCAGCGTTGCGTGATCTTTCCCTGCCCTTTATTCATAAACACATGGATATGGTGATCAACGGTGGTCTGATGGAGGCGCAGAGCCTGAGTAATCATGACTGAATTTCAGCCTTCAGAAGCCAGAAAAATGGCTTTAATACAATCGCAGCCCCGCTTTTCACAACATTATGCTTATAATATGAAAAATATCTTGCCTTGCATCTTTGTGCCTACGGCATTGGATGATCTTTCCCTAACCTTATAGTTTCTTTTAGCCTTTCAAGCCTTAGCAATTCAACCTCGGCTTTAATATAGCCATGTGAGGCAGCCATTTTCAGCCAATTAATTGCATTATCTAAATTATAATATTTTAAATAGGAATCATCCTCCTCTGAGGATAGAATCATAGCATAATTATATTGCGCTATGATATTTCCTTGAGATGCAGACCTTGCCAGATATTTAATTTGCTTGGGTATATTAAAGCAAACATATGTATAATATTGATGTAATCGATATGACGCATCACCATCCCCGCCCTCAGATTTAATATCAAGTTCATATCTTTGATTTTCACTTAAATTAAACGATTCAGATGTTGAGCTTATTTCAATGTTATGGAGCTTAATAGGGGGGGGGATTTCACCTCCATATGAACAACAAGAGAAAAAGAAAACATTTGCAATCAGAATAAATAAAAAGCACTTCATGTTGCCACCTTTGTTATTTTATATCACTTGGTCTCATAACTTTGCCAGGAGTGGAAGAAATGGGTTGACCTGAAGGTCCAAACGTTATCCAGCGGCCCATATTATTACCAGTTATGACATTATTACTTGTGTCAATTGCCGAGATATTATCCGTAAGTCCTGTTTGGATCGTATTAAAAAGAGGAGTATTATTATCCCACGCCATCCATACTTGCCATTGTGTATCAGCTCCAGTGACATTTGCATGAAGTGCTCTGGCTAACTTGCTGGCAAAAGATTTATCTCCCTCTCTGGCTGTACCACATGAGAATAATCAAACAGACATTCCCTTTTTATAGCGTGGATTAGCTCTGATTCTCTTGGCTAATCCCTCAGCAGTTTCATAGTTTCCATTTTCATCTGTAATAAAACCAGGATATCCATGTCCTCCAATAGTAAAAACGCCAGGAATATTTATTTTATCTGTTGCAGCATGCAGTGATACATTTCTGCGTATCCCCTCATCATAGAAATTCATATCAGCTAATCCAAAAGGGTCTATATACTGAACCGGATTCAACGGATACTCATAAAAATTCCATCCCCCCTTCAGCCCAATCGAATCCTGAGTGATATACCTCCCCTGCAGCGGGTCATAATAGCGGTGGCGGTTGTAATACAGGCCGGACTCCTCATCATACTGCTGACCCGGCAGGCGGATGAGTTGCTGCAGCTGTTGCGGGTTCTCTTCATTCAGCAGGTTGCCCCATTCATCGTATTCTGCGCACCATTCTGTTGCCCCTTCCGTGCTGATAAGCACCAGCGGCAGGCCGCGATGGTCGCAGTGGTACAGGTGGATTTTTCGCGCCGGCGTGTACACCGGGTCCATCTGGTTTTGCATCTGCTTCACCGTCAGGCCGCACGATGCCAGCCAGCGGCGGCTTTCCTCACTCACCCGGTCAGCCAGGATTTCACTTTCCAGCCGGTCGAGCATCTGCACCGTGCCGGCGGGAATCCCCCACTGTGCATAGGCAACTCACGCTATGAACGCTTCAGCTTATCAATAGCGGAAGTTATAATTTCATTGTCATCAAACTTGTACAACATAGTATCTAAAACAGGAAGTAGCGTTTTATCACCTAATTCACCCGCAGCTTCAATGATATCATCATAAACAGTATTTTTTTTTAACTCATCGCATAAAACAGATAAAACCCTTTTATCTTTTCTGTAGGAAAGTCCGATTATTGCTTCAATACGGACTTCCTCATTTTTATCCTGAAGCATCTCCACAAAACAATCCCTAATATCACTATTATCATATTTATTGATATTTATTGCAAATGCGGCCCAGTTTCTGACATCTCCATTTGGATCTTTTAACAGATTAATCAATAGTGGAATTGTTGCTTTATCATTGATAACAGAAATAGCAAATGCTGTAGCACGTCTGACATTAGTCGATTTATCAAAAGCAGTAATTTGAGATTGTTCTACTATTTTAGGTGAATAAATTGGGTTTTTCTTGCATCGCTGAGCCGTTGACTCGATTGCCGTAGCTCGAACGCAAGCGCTCTTATCATTCAATGCCATATTGTTCAAAATATTAAACACATTATCTTTGCATTTTTTGCAAATTTTTATTTGCCCGAGTATAAATGCTCCGATATCTCTACGGATATAATTTTTATCAGAGCAGAACTCAATTGCCAATCTAACAGCGTCTTGACCACCTCTTAACTGTAATACTCTGGCAGATGAAATCCTTTTCAAGGAATTGTGATCATCAAGTAAGCGAAATAATTCATCATCATTTAGTTTCTTACATTGATTATATAAACCATACTCTTTACTTGCCTTTCTTTTCTGGTATGTATTTGACATTGCAGGAACCTCCATAAAGACTATCTTTTTCTATCGTTTGACTGTCTGGAGTCCTCCACCTACTCTGCCATCAGCACACACGATGTTTGTTTATCCTTACATACTTATTTTCCGTGGCCAAAATTTAGAATTCTCCCGTCATTTTTGCCTATTTCTATAATAAAAACCCTACCAGCAATTTGGTCTGATTCAATGGTGCCTTCAACAATCCAACTTGTTGGTAATTCCATGATTTTGTATGGTTTTTCTTCTTCTGCGGCATCATGCCCATAACGATTTTTAACATACATCTCAGCTAATTCCAATGCTATAGCTTTATTTTTTACCAAATTTCTAACGGTGTATTTCCCCTCACATTCATACTTGCGCATTATAATAATATTATTACACTGCGCCCATGTGTTGTATGTAAAAACAAAGATACAATCACATAGGTTCTGAATAATATTTTCTTATACGTTGTCATGTATTTTGCAAACATTAGACAATCCTTTTCCATTTATTATATCTTTCCCATGATTATCTATTGCTTTAAAATTTTCACCTATTGACCTTGAATTACTACAATCACTTCCAGTGAAATCTGAGTTATTCAGAATAGCATTCATCAGAGCCGCATTGTGAAAGACAGCATTTCTAGTTGATGTATGTTGAATCATTACATTTCTTAAATGAGTTTTTTCAAATTTCGCCCCATCAAGACAATAACCATTGAGGGTGGCACGATGTAGATTCATCCCGCTAAAATCATATCCAGCAAGAGTGGTACTATCTATCTCAAGAAATTTATTGGTTATTAAAAATGCGATTCTTATCATCTGTTCCTCCAATCATCTAACTCCTGAAAAATTTGAAAACCAGAACCTCGCTTAGGCCTGTGTCCATACTACGTGGGTAGGATTATTCTGCGTACTACGCTGTTGTCCCTTACGTGCTGATAAGGGCTGGCAGGTTTCCGGCTTGCTTCGTTGAGTTCACTACGCTAAAGCTCCGTGTCCACATAACCCAGCTCGGAGGCATGACCTTCTCTGGTTCGTTCCATCTAAAATGTCTATAACTGACATGGTTATTCAATTATTTTTTCTTTGAGTTTATTCTCAATCCAGCGGTCTTTATACCTGATGAGAATTTGACATTCACCAATATTATCAATGTCACCAACATTTGTGTTTCGAATTTGACCAACAGCAACTATAGTTGATTCAAAACATTCAACATTGACTTTATCTGTTATTATTGAAACTATATAATCATCTGGAATGGAGCCATTAGGTATTATATTAAAGAAAGTAACATCGGTAAATACTAAATAACCATTTTCTAAGTCTTCATTATTATAAAAATTCCATTCTGTTGTACCATAGGCTATCCTTGAGATTAAATTCACCTGAATTCTAATTTGTTTGCTCCATAAATCAAATTCAATTTTTTTATTGGTCGATCACCAAGATATATTCTATCAAACATATTACCCTCTATTCTAAAAATACTCAGGCATTCCACACATTATATCAGCCTCATCTTGACTGCTTCCCGTTTCCCGATACGGCGGTGCGGGGAGTCATAAAGGTAAGAAATTTCCAGCAGTACGGCGTCCTATTGTTCACGGCGGTAATGCACCAGCCAGTATTGGCTATCGTAGTGATAACCGTGTAATCTGCCGCCGCATCGCGTATCTAATGTTCATTCTTTTCCATAAACCGTCCGTACACATTGTGATAGTAAAAATACAATACATCTTCGCTGATGCGGTTATTCTGCTGCATGTGGGAAGCGCCGAATACTGCTCCCGGTATGGCCAGTAATTACTATTTAGTACGACGTTAGGGGGAGTCACTTAATCTCACAGATACTTCAAGTAACAGATGAAAATCGCTCCTGAAATGAAAAAGAAATTTTTTTGAATGTGTTCCTGTCAAATCAAGTGGTTTTTTCGTCGATATGTAGAGTCATATTGTACACAAAATAGTTATGAAACACACCTTGGTAAAATATTTGAATCGTCTGAACAGTGGATTATTTTGTGTATTACATCCAACGCTTGCCCATCTTTTTTCGCTATTAGTATTGTAAAATTTCCTCCTAACGTCTTCGGTTGTTTTCCCTCGATTTTCCAACAATTATTGTCATCTGTAATACTATATGGTTTCTGAAATTCTGCTTTTTCTTTCCCGTATATATATTTAATATAAACATATGATAATTCCAAAGCCATTTCACGACTATTTACTAAAATTTCCACTGAATTTTCTTTTCCAAATACTGAGTGTGATATTGTAAACAATATCATAATAAGTAATATTAGTGAGTTTCTCATGCTCTACACCTATCGAATCTCAAAAGTTGTGGGTAAAACATTACATTCAGAATATATGATATTCTTACCATCGGAATCCATTTTTCCAAATCGACCTTCTGGTGTTCCTGGATACCCATTAAGAACATATTTTTTCGAATAGTTAATTTATTTTCTCAGGAAGAGATTTTATTTTTCTTCACTACGAAGCAGTTCATGCTGTACTTTTGTTAAACATTCGTAAGACTCATCTTTGTTCGGGAGATGTGCTGTCATTCGAGCATAAGTTGGCTTCTCATCTTTAAAATATTTAACCATGATTGAATTATCAAGGACTGCCAACAACTGAGCTGGATCACTGCTCTTTTTTTGATAGATACCCGCTCTTATATAACTTCTAAACCGATCGCCGAGAAACGCCGTTTTTTCTGCTGTATTTAGCAACTCCTGCAACGTTCCTTTGGTTGCATGATTTTCATTAAGGCGTAGTGATCCGACGCGAATTAAGAGTCTCGCCCCGCTTGGTGTGAATTTGTTATTTTTACATATACCAAGTTCTGTTTGCCAATAATACTCACCTATGTCCTCATTCTGATACCATCTCCACATGGTTTTATTATTTAAGACAGGAAACGCGGAAAAAATAGTACCCTTAGTGAAAATGGTAAAGCAATCTTGATCTTTAGCTTGTGTTTCGCAATTAGCTATAACACCAAAACTAACGAATATCATCAGCAAAAAGAACAAAGCTCTTTTCATTTTCTTATTCCTCTCGATGTTCTCTGTTTCATTTTAGCTAAAATTTCACCCAAATCATCTATCCCTGCTGTTGCTGGCCCATCGGGTTTATTAATGTCTGGGAATAAATAGGGTTCTGCACAAGTATATCCTGGTGGTAATTGAGTTGTTGGCCAAGTTGTCTGTGGCAGGTAATCACTTGCTGTCTTTGTCTCCATCCCTGGATACTGGGGATCATCCTGCGGCGTACAAGTCAGATTGGGTTTTACCCACTTCCTGCAATACAGTGTGTAATCGTAAGGACTTAATGCTCTGAAGAATGTTTTGAAAACATTAGGCGCACTACTGGCCTGGTCAATAGGATATGGCAGTCTTAATTGTTTCGCTATGTCTGGCAACTTACTTGGATCGGGCGTAGGCGGTTTGTTGGGTCTCGCTCCATATCCGCCATTATTTAAGTGTCCATATTTAGATGCCAGTCCCATTGAATCTATATACTGAACCGGATTTAACGGATACTGATAAAAATTCCATCCCCCCTTCAGTCCAATCGGATCCTGAGTGATATACCGCCCCTGCAGCGGGTCATAATAGCGGTGGCGGTTGTAATACAGGCCGGACTCCTCATCATACTGCTGACCCGGCAGGCGGATGAGCTGCTGCAGCTGG
>OLIH01000620.1_pt1 | contig 18056 bp, 16 predicted proteins | sample 1609721 | NCBI WGS metagenome assembly OLIH01 (sample SAMEA4350157, study PRJEB24818) | metagenome | biome: human; feature: gut; material: faeces | place: Denmark | collected 2013-09
GTATTTATGCTGTATGTATGCTCTATACAGCCAAAACAGGCTTTGGGACAAACAAAAAAACAGGACGCCATGTCAGGTCTGATACAGAATATGGAAAGGATTTTTTAATATGAATGATTATTCAAGATGGAAACAGAAATTTCTGACCATTGCAGCAGGCCAGACTGTCTCCCTTATCGGAAGCTCTGCTGTCCAGTTCTCGCTGATTTGGTGGCTGGCCAGCGAAACCGGCTCTCCCATGATGATGGCGTTATCCGGCCTGGTGGCATTTCTGCCCCAAATCTTCCTGGGTCCCTTTGCCGGGGTGTGGATTGACCGCCTGAAACGGAAACATGTGGCCATTGCAGCGGATATGTTCATCGGCCTGATAGCCGTGGTCTTTGCTGTCCTCCTGTGGGTGGGCCATCCTCCCTACTGGTCTGCCTGCGCGGTTCTGGGCATTCGGGCCCTGGGAAGTGTATTCCATACACCTGCCATCCAGTCCATCGTGCCGCAGCTGGTACCGCCGGACAAGCTGGTCCGGGCCAATGGCTGGAACCAGTTCATGCAGTCCGGCGCCTTTATGCTGGGACCTGTCATAGGAGCTGCCATGTATGCCGCGCTGCCGCTTCCGGTCATCCTGCTGACTGATTTTATAGGCGCATGTGCTGCCAGCCTTACAATGGCGGTGGTAACCATCCCTGAACCGGAACACAGCCATCAGGAGGCCCCTCATTTAATCCGGGAAATGAAGGAGGGGCTTAGCATCTGCATGAGCGACCGCAGGCTGATGAAGCTGACTGCGGCCGCAGCCGTTACCATGGTATTTTATCTGCCCCTGGCCTCCTATTATCCGCTGATGTCCAGCACTTATTTTAAGGCCAGTGCATGGCATGGAAGCGCGGTGGAATTCCTCTATGCCCTTGGCATGATGGTATCCGCCATCATATTCGGCAGCCTGGGCAAGGTAAACAATAAACTGAAGGCATCCTACCTGGGGCTGGCCGGAAGCGGCATCACCTGCTTTATCTGCGGCATCCTGCCCTCTGATATGTGGGCCTGGTATGTATTTGCAGTGACCTGCATGTTCATGGGCGGGTCCGGCAGCGCCTACAACATTCCGTTTGTGGCCTATCTGCAGGAGAATATACCTGCAGAGGCCCAGGGGCGGGCCTTCTCTCTTTTGGGAAGCCTCATGTCCTTAGCCATGCCTGTGGGCCTTCTCTTATCCAGCCCTGTAGCCCAGATTTTCGGGGTTAATATGTGGTTTTTGGTATCGGGAATCGGTATTCTGGCTGTGGTGGCTGTATGCTGGCTTTCAGGAAATGATTAGGGGAAGGCTTATCTTTGTCAGGAAAAAACCGGCTTCCCGGCCGCTGTAAAAACTTCCGCCATGGTCCCCAATGATTTTAGCGCAGGTCTTAAGGCCGATTCCGGTGCTCTCCTTTTCCTGCGCGTCCTCTGCCACATAATTGCCAAAACAGATGATAAGACAATCCGCCCGCTGCTGATAGGATACGGTTACCGGGCGGTTCCTGTCTGCGTATTTGAGCAGATTGGAAAATATATTTCCGAATACCCGGCGGCACAGATTAATGTCCGCCAAAAGCCTGCAATTGATTTCATCGGAACTGCGCCTGATGTCAAAGCCCTCGCTCTCCATGTCAAAGAGGCTCTCCTCCACGATTTGGCCCAGGAATTCAGCCCCATTAACCTCCTCTTCCTCAAGCTCTTCCCTTTTTCTTCCATAAACAATGAAATATTCAAACAATTTATCTGAAAGTTCCTTTATCTGGTATGCCTTATCCCGAATGGAATTCAGATACTTTCTCTGCTGCCCCCGGTCTTCCCCTTTCTCCATCTGAAGTATGTCCACATAACCTAACAGGGACGTCAGAGGAGTGCGCAGATCATGTGACATGGCAGTGACCAGTTCACGGTTGGCCTTTCCCGCTTCCTCCTCTTTCTGCTGCCGTTCCTTGATGGCACAGCGCATGGCATCAATTTCCGCTGCCAGGGAGGCAAGCTCATCCTTCCCCTTTACCGTAATCCGGTAATCCAGGTCCCCGCCTTTTAATATCTGTATCTCCTGTTCCATCAAATCTATGTACCTGATTTTTCCGCGAATCAGCATGACCAGCATCAGCGCAAACACTGCCATGGAAATCACGCCTCCCAGCACGCTGGCGGCAGCATAATATCCATACTCCGCATAATAGCTGACTCCTGCCTGGGCAGTCCCGTCCGCAAATTTCACCTCATAAAGCCATGAGGTATCTTCCCACTCATTCATTTCCGGAACCATCACCATCACCTTGGCGTCATTGCTGTACCGAAACCTGCCGTCTTTATAGATGGTTATGAGAAGGTTCTTTTCTCCCGACGCCCACTTGTCCAGCATTTTACCGTCATTCGTGGACAGTCCGTTCTCTGTCACATACGCCTGAAGCCGCTCCACGCAGGCCTGTTCCCTCAGAATCATTCTGTCCTCACTGAAAAGCACACGGTCCAGGATACCAAAAAGCAGTGTATTAAGGGCCATGTAGAGAGCCAGTGAAACAAGGGCCGACGCCACTGCCGCCAGGGTAAGCTCTGTCCCCAGCCTGCTGATTCTCCTGCTCTTACTCAATCCGATACCCCTTTCCCCATACATTGACAATATACTTTGGATTCTTTGGGTCCGCCTCCAGTTTCCTGCGGAGATTCCTGATATGTACCATCACCGTGTTATTGGCGCTGTAAAAATAGGCTTCCCCCCACACGCTCTCATAAATATTCTCAATGGTAAACAATTTTCCCCGGTTGGACGCCAGCAGTAAAAGGATGCGGTATTCCAAATCCGTAAGAAGAATTTCCCGGCTGTTTTTCATGACCTCATTAAATGATTTCTGAATGACCAGATCCTTAACAGTTATGGATTCCTCCCCATCCTCCTCCTTGCCTTTATACACATGGTATCGGCGTATCATGGCCTTTACCCTGGCCGCCAGCTCCGCATAGGAAAATGGTTTTGCCAGATAGTCGTCACCTCCTGCCCCAAATCCCATGGTCTTGTCGGAGTCCTGGGTGCGGGCCGTGAGGAACAAAATGGGCGTATTTAACTTCCTTCGTATCTCTGCGCAGGCAGAAAATCCATTACGTCCCGGCATCATTACATCCGTATAATCAGGTCAAATGTATCGTCTGCCGCAGACGCAGCCTGCTCCCCGTTCTCTGCTTCCACAACCTGGTATCCCTCACTTTCCAGCAGGATTCTCACTACCTCCCTTATCTCCGGATCGTCATCTGCAAATAAAATCTTCCGCTTGTCCAACCTGACACCTCTCTTTATAATGGCGTGTTTCATTTTTAACCATCCGGGTATGGATGTTCCGGGATGGCCAAACTATCTTCATTATATCTCAGATATTCTCTTACTTCCACCAAATAGTCCTATTGATTCAACTGTTTTTGTCCCTTCTTCCAGCTGTTCTTTCCCGTCAGTCATGCTTGATTGCCTCCAGCGCTGAAATCTTTACTGCTTTGCCGGCCGGATAATAACCTGCCCCCACGCCCACTGCAATGGAAAACAGGACCGCAAACAGGGACAGCCACCACGGTATCACGGACAGCCTGGAAGGAAGCCCCGCCATGTCCGCTTCCATGGCTCCGGCCATGGATGAGGACGACATTCCTTCGGAGGTCATATTCATGACAAAGGATATGGCATAACTGAATACAGTCCCTGTCACTCCTCCTAACAGCCCGATGCAGCCCGCTTCCAGAAGGAATATCCTTCTTATGTCTCTGACAAAACACCCCAGCGACTTCATAACTCCTATTTCCCTGGTCCGCTCAGATATGGACATAATCATGGTGTTGGTAATTCCCAGGGCTGCCACAAACAGGGAAATGGCTCCCAGGCCGCCTAACATCATCTGTTTCTGTCTGGCCTCCCGCTCCATAGGCTTTCGGATGGTCTCCATGGAGCTGGTCCGAAAGCCCATACGTTTTATTTCCGTCTCCACCTCCGCCACCTGGTTCATATCCTTTACCTTCACCAGGGCGCCTGAATATCCCTTTTTCCACTCCGGCTTCCTGCCGCTCAGCTTAGCCTGCTGGTCCAATAAGGTCTTAAGCATTTCCAGATCCATGACCAGCCCCATGGATGTCTCCTCTCCTTTTCCGTAATCCTCCTTCATTCTTCCCGCGGCTTCCAGCTGGCGCGTGATTTTCTTATCATCCTCCTTATCGCTGCTGATATCCAGCGTATAGGCTGTTTTCATGGAATCAAAATATGGCTGGGGCTTCACAGGCATTCCACTTTCATCCAGGTTATCATATCCGCTGTACATATCAACCGTGTTTCTGCCGGAAGGCCTCTTGGTGTCCTCAAACATATAGGCAAAATTCTCCCCCACAAAGACTCCATCCCTTCCCCCCTTGTCCCAGGTCCCGTCCGTCAGCTTGTATCCCATGGCTTCGGCTGCCTTTACGTCAATGCCCACAATGGTGGTGTAGGCGGACTTGTAACGCCGGTTTCTTCCGGCATACAGGGTGATGGGGATGTTTTCAGCTGTAAGTTTTGGTGTGACTGCCTCCACTGATTTCATTTCCTTTAAACGCCGGATTGCCTGATTATTCAGCTTTGCCGAGCGGCTCCCTTTGCCGGCCGAATATACATTGATAATGGTCAGATCTCCCATCTGGGCCAGCATGTTCTTCTGTGCCTCCTTCATTCCGATTCCAATGGATATCATGATGACCACGGAGCAGCAGCCTATAATGACTCCCAATACAGTGAGAAAGGTTCTGCTTTTATGGCGGGTCAGATTCTGGAGACATATGGTGAGTAAGTCCTTTGTTTTCATGATTTATCTTCCTCATTTTCCGATGGCTGATCACGGCTGTCCTCCAGTTCATCCCAGCCTTCCAAATCCTGACTGTCCTCTAGTTCATCCCAGCCTTCCAAATCCTGACCGTCCTCCAGTTCATCCCAGCCATTCTGCTCCTGGCACCGGTTGCGGTCCTTCAATCCTTTGGCTTTTTTTCTCTTAATCCACAGAATTCCTGACACCAGTGCTGCAGTTAGAATACCGGCCATCATTTTCCAGTTCATTTTCCTTCCCCCATCCATTTCTCCGTCCATCATATCTGCGCCGTCCGTTTCTTCAGCAGCTCCTTCTTTCACCTCGAATGTCACAGGAATCTCCATGGTCCTTATCTCCATGGACTCGTCCTCATATGTCACTTTTACCCTGCCCTCAAAGGTCCCTGCCTTTTTCGGGGTTGCTATAAAATCAATGGTCCCGCTTTTTCCTGCATCAAAATTCCCCAGATTCAGGCTTCTGTCAATTACCTGTATGTCCCCTTCCAAACTGGCTTCCACATTGTACACCTGTCCTCTTCCCTTGTTTACATAGGGAAGCGAGATGGTGGTCTCCTCATTCTGACGGATTTCCTCCACAAAAGAGGGCGGGCTCACCTGGAACCGGTCTGGCTGGTAAACCGGCACTGCAATGGTTTCTGCGGCAGTAGACTGTTTTCTCTCTGTTTTATCAATGTACTCATATTTGCACGATATGGTTATCTTAGGGGACTGTACCTTGGAATCCTTTGTCTGGAACAATGCCTGGACATCCACCTGCTGTGCTTTTTTCTCACCCGGTCCCATCTTTGGAACATAAAATGTGTTGGAGGACGAGTTGATAGATAAGCCTTCTCCTGTTTCCAGCGAAATGACCACGTTTTCTATGGGAGACACCTGACTGGTATTCATAAACTCCATGTTCAGACGAAACACCTGTCCTGCTGAGACTTTATCTCCATATGTATAATTAGTCAGTATGATATTTGGCGTGGGGGCTCCCGGTGTGGCTGTCTTGCCATTGGTAGGCACCACGATTCGTTGGGAATACGTACCCTGGACCGTTCCCTTATCTGTATCGTAATCAAATTTCAAGGTGATACCCAAAAGCTGGGATGCAGCTGACGACAATTCGGAGCCCGCCTTAAGGTTCACGGGCACGTCCACGGACTGTCCCGGCCTAATATCCCCAATCTGCCGTGTATCAGTTGCCTCCAGAAGAGATATCTGGTCATTTGGCTCAAAGGTGGCTGTAAGATTCCGTATTTCTTTGACTGTGTCGGTATTCTCCAGTTTTAAAGTAATCTGAAACAGCTGGCCGGAACTCACTGGTCCCATAGGCCCCCTGTCTATGAGCAGCACGGGCTGTCCTGTGGCCGTGCCTCCTTTTACAGGCAGAAGCACCTTTTGCACAGAGGCAGCCGATGTAAGCTGTCCTCCTGAATAGTAGTTGTATCCTAACTCCAAATCAATAAGCTGGCTGGGACCGGATATATCCTGTCCCGCTATCAGATTGAATTGAACCAGCTCGGCTCTCCCGGTATCCAGGCGGCTGACGATCCTTGTGTTAGTGTCACCGCCTATGAACAGGGAACTTCCCGGCGATACATTTACCACCATATCCTCGATATCCGCATCTTTACTGGTGTTCTCAAGCTCCACTTCCAGCGTGAAGTGGTCACCGGGGCCAACGGGATTTTGCGGCGAGATTCTCCTGACTCTTATGATTGGCTGCCCTGTGGTGCTTCCCGTATCCCCATTTTCCCTGGGCGCCGACTCCTCGCATTCCGAAATATTCACTTCCAGCTGTTCAGAGGGAATTCCGGAACTCTTAAATCCCACCTTCAGCCTCAGAACATCCCCCTTTCCCGTATAAGCAAGCCTGGTAAATGTCACTGTAAACTCCAGGTCGTCCTCCTTGTCCGATGTGATCTTTACCTTTGGATTTTCCCCATTGCGGAAGCTGTCGCTGAGTTTTGTTACCGTTACTCCCCGTTTTCCCACCTCACTTGTCTTGATTCCATTGCTTCTTACATTGACCACCACTTTTGCCTGGCGCCCTTTGCGCAGCACATCCAGGGTGTCCTTTGAACCGCCCGGCGCTAAAATCTCATACTCGCCCACCCACAGGCTTCCACTTCCCGGGGCACCATCGTCCGGATTATTGGAATCCTCCTTTCCTCTGACCCGGCCTCCGCTGCCCTCCTGGCTGCCGCCGTTCTGAGCCCCGCTGACGGAATCAGCCCCTGAACCGCCCGTCGCACTGTCCATCTCACGGCCCGTCTCACTGCCCGGCTGGGATGTTCCCGCTACACCGGTTTCCGTTCCGGCACTTTCTGTTGTGCTGTCTCCTGCTCCGTTGTCTCCTGCTCCGTTGGCTCCTGCTGCTCCGGCTTCCATTCCTCCAGTCCCCTCTCCAGCCATTCCGCCTTCGTTTCTCTCATTAATCCCTTCTGCGGCAATCGTTTCCCGCCCCACCGAACTGTCTGCCTCCTCTGCCAAAGCATTTCCGCACATTCCTATTATCATAGCGGCTGAAATCATCACTGCCGCTGCCCGTTTGAGCCTTCCTGTTATCTCCATCCTCACTGTCCTTTCCTTTCATCTCCCGTTATGATTCCGTCCACCAGGGTCACGATTCGGTCTGCATACCTGGACATGCCCGGGTCATGGGTCACCAGTATGATGGTCTGGTTAAATCTTCTGGCAAAGCCCATGACCATGTCCATGATTTCCGCTGTTGTTTTTGTATCCAGATTTCCGGTAGGTTCATCTGCAAACACTACCTCAGGTCTGGACACAAATGCCCTGGCTATTCCCGCTCTCTGCTGCTGGCCCCCGGACATCTGGGAGGGATAATGATGAAGCCGGTGTGAAAGCCCCACACGTTTCAGTATTTCTTCTGCCATGGCCTCCCGCCTCTTCCGGTCCATTCCCTTAAACATCAGGGGCATAGCCACATTTTCAACCGCTGTCATGGACGGCAGCAGATTATATGACTGAAAGATAAAGCTCATATGTTCCTGCCGGAAAGCGGCCAGTTCCTCCTCATTCATATCCGATATATTTTTCCCGCGGATAAACACCTGTCCTTTTGTGGGTTTCTCCATTCCGGCCAGTTGATTCAAAAGCGTACTCTTTCCTGACCCCGACGTTCCGAAAATACAGCAGACCTCGCCTTTATAAATCCTCAAATTAATCCTTTTAAGGGCCACCACTTCCTCGTCCCCCATCCGGTAAACCTTGCGCACATTTTTAACATATATGATTGGTTTTCCATGGTCCATTATCTTGTCACTCCTCTTTTCATGGGTCTATGATAGATAATAATCCCCTGGAAAATACCTCATATAAATCTTAAGAAATCTTAATTTCACACATGTCTGTATTTTGGGATGACCTTTTGCTATAATGGTTCCATATGAACGGATAACTGCAGGAAAAAAACTGCCGGAAAAAGGAGGAGAGGAAATGAAAGGCGCGATTCTCGAAAAAGGTGAAACAGGTTATACCTATCTAAAAAAACTGTTCCTTTCAATCCGCCACGCCCAGAAGGACTTTAACTGGCTCATTACAGACTGTCAGTGCTGTACCCAAAGTGAAGCCTTTTATCAGAGAATATTCCAGTATGACCGATATGGCTGGCTCTCCGGAGAGGAGCTGACCCGCATGGTTGAGACAGAGAATTTCCAGTGGATTTGGGCTGTTCTCTCCGGCTTCCCCCGGCATATCTCCCTGGACCAGGTACTGGAATACGACCTGCCCTATGCTGACATGTACACCGGATTCTGGACCAATCCTGTCTCCATCCAGCACCCCCTGGCCCAGGTGGAAATCGTTCCATGGGACAGTTCCTGCACCCTTGTCATAAGCCGGAATCACAGGATCGTGTCGGATTTCATGGATGGTTTTCCCCTTAGCAGGGATTTATATCTGTACAATGAGCAAAAGGGAATCTTTGATGAGTCGGATGAACTGGAGCGCTGGCTTTCGCAGCACAGATAGGGCCCTGCTCCAAAATCCTCTGCCCATTGGAAAAAGCCCAATACAAAAAGAAACTCCATTCCGGAAGGAGATCTAATTCCGGAATGGAGTCCGTTTTCAGGAAAGGAGCACAATATTGGAACATACATTTTGGACCGCACTGGACAAATTAGTGGAACAGTCAGAGATTATCATAGACCGTCCAAAGGGGTCGGTTCATCCTGGACATCCGGACTTTATCTATCAGGTGGATTATGGATTTCTGAGAAATACATCATCCATGGACAGGGAGGGCATAGACATCTGGGCAGGCAGTGACCATACGGCCGGGATTGACGCCATCCTGTGTACGGTTGATTTGTTGAAACGGGATTCTGAAATCAAAATTCTCCTGGATTGTACGGAGGAAGAAAAGATGTTGATATACAAAGCTCACAACGATACCTCATGTATGAAGGGCATCTTAATACGCCGAACCGCAGGGATTTCTTATAAACCATGAGAGAATTATCAAAATTACCAACTTAAGCAGTCAGGCCCATTGAGCCGCTTTTATGAATACCTCTGTCAAAAATAAGATTCCCATAAGTAATTATTAAATATTTTCATATTTTATTAAGAGGCTGCTCAAACTTTTGACATATCTGAACTGTATACTTTAGTCATAGATAGATAAAACATCCTAATTAATACAATATACAGCTTTTTCATACCCAGCCGGCACGACCCCCATTGTGCCGGCTCCTCTCCTTTTCAGGGATACATAATCCTATCCTCCCGTACTCACCGTCTTATACCACTGTTCATCTTATACCACTGTTCATCCCAAAATCCCCTTTCCCTTCTTTCCTATATCCCTATTCAAATGAACAGCCATGAATAAGGCTGTCACGGCGGAGAGAACATCTGCTGCCGGCTGCGCATACAGGATGCCGTTTAATCTCCACAGCGCCGGGAAAACCAGGATAATGGGAACAAAACAAATTCCCTGTCTGCATGCCCCAAGAACAAACCCCGCCCCTGCCTTTCCAAGAGCCAGGAACAGAGAGGAATACACGGTGTAGAATCCAAATAACAGGAAGGATAATCCATTGGCCTTAAGAGCCTTTTGTCCTATGTGTATCATTTCCATGTCGTCCTTTGTAAACCGTGAAATCACAGGGCCGGAGAAAACTGCCATAGTAAGTCCGAATACCGCGCAGAACAGGGTGGACCACACCACGGATATCCTGATTGCCTCATGAAGGCGCTCATAGTTCCCTGCCCCGTAATTATAACCGGCAATGGGCTGAAATCCTTTAATGAATCCAAATACCATCAGGCTTCCCAGGGAAATCATTCTTGTGACAGCTCCCATCCCGGCAATCACAGAGTCCCCATACGGCTTTGCCTGCATATTAATCATGGTGATGGAGAGACTGGTCAGCAGCTGGAAGGCCAGAGTGGGAATCCCTATTTTCAGTATCTCAGACATAATTTCATTGGAAAAACAGCAGTTCCTGAAACGAAAGCAGAACATGCTCCTTCCGCTGATAACATAATACAGATAGACCAGGGTGGAAACTGCCTGTGAAATAGCCGTGGCAATGGCTGCTCCGGCCACTCCCAGCTTCAGGACATAGATAAAAACAGGATCCAGGACCATATTAAGCGCAGCGCCTGTCAGCAGAACGCACATGGTGGTCCTGGCTGCGCCCTCGCTTGTCACAATATTATTCATGGTGACGTTAAACACATTGAATATGGATGACACCACATAAATACCCGCATATGTAACAGCATAGGGAAGTATACTGTCCGTTGCTCCCAGACACTTTAACAGGGGCTTCAAAAAAATGACCGCGCAAAGGATGACCGCCGCTCCCACAAAAATACTGCTATACAGGGCCGTGCTTGCCGCCCTGTCCGCAGTCTCCCTGTCACCGCGGCCTAACAGTCTGGATATATAGGATGCCCCGCCGTTTCCAAAGAGTAAGCCCAATCCTACCACGACCTGCCCCAGGGGAAACGCAACGGAAATCGCCCCCATCTGACTTGTCCCCAGACCTCCCACAAAATAAGCATCCACCAGGTTATACAGCGCATTAATCATCATTCCAATCATGGTGGGCAGCCCCATGGCTAACAGCGCCTTTGGTATGGGCGCGTTTCCCAGCAGCTCCATTTTCTTATTACGTCCTTCCATCTTGTACTCTCCTTTCACTTGACACAATTTGTAAAATATAGTACTATAAATTATAGCAAAATGGCCATAGGGCACATGATACTATAATTTATAGTACTTGTCAAGAGAAAAAAGGAGGTCGCCATGGCAACCATAGATTTAATTGTACTGGGTATTTTAAAAAAGGAATCCCTGAGCGCCTATGATATCCAGAAGCTGGTAGAATACCGGAACATTTCAAAGTGGGTGAAAATCAGCACCCCATCCATCTACAAAAAAGTAATCCAGCTGGAAGAAAAGGGATATATTAAGAGCAATATGATAAAAGAAGGGAAAATGCCGGAAAAGGCAGTCTATTCCCTGACCGAAGCCGGTGAACAGGCATTTGAAGGCCTGATGTTGGAAATTGCGTCCAAACCAATCCATATCTTTCTGGATTTTAACTCCGTCATTGTAAATCTGCCAAGCCTGTCCCCGGACAATCAGGCAGATTGTCTGGACAGGATTGAACAGAACGTGAACATTTTAAAAACATACCTGGAAGAAAATATCTCGCTGAAAGAACATTTGCCGGAGATTCCTGAGACAGGTATGGCAGTGCTGCAGCAGCAGTTCATCCTGGCCCAGGCAATTGAATCATGGATTGCCTCCCTGAGACATACTTTGCCGGAATCATCCGTCCATGCAGTGCCGCAAAGCAGGGAGAGTTAAGGCAAACACCGCTATCCCCAGTGTTGCCCCGCCGGATATCAGAAACCAGTTCTCGATTCCCAGCGGACCGGCCAGGGCTCCTGACAGAACAAGCCCCAGCGGCATTGCCGCCATGCTGATACTGCCGGACAATGACAGCGCCCTGCCCAGGTATTCCCCCTGAATTTTGATCTGATAAATGGATGTCTGTACCCCAAAATAAAAGGGGACAGAGATTCCCATAAAAAATGACAGGAAGGCAAAGATATAAAATCCTTGTGGAGGCAGCAGGCCGGTTATCAGGGTACCGGCTCCATATATACCTATGGACCCGGCGATTGCCTTTATCTTGTCTATCCGTCCGCCCCATATACCCAGGGAAACAGAGCCAACCAGGGTACCCGCTGCAAAAACAGTCTCCACCAGCCCCGATTCACTGACACTGCCGTTAAAATAAGACATGGTAATCAGAGGATACAGGGTCCCTATGGGAAAATATATGACTGCATATAATGCGCCAATCACCAGCAGCTCCCGCATTCCGGGTACACTGCGCATAACGTTGTACCCCTCCTTGACCTCTGCCAGAAGATTCGTTTTTTCCTTATCTTCCCTGAAAATTCCCGGTATATCCACTGCCGCCAGGGTACCCACTGCAAAAAACGCTCCCAACACATCCAGCATCAGAATGGCTTTCAGCGGAAACATACTGTACAATACAGCCGCAATGGCAGGACTGGCTATCATGGACGCAGATTCAAAGCTCTGTGAATAACCGGCGTATTTTGTCAGCTGGTCCTTTGGTAAGATGGACGGCATAATAGCCTGAAGGGACGGGGCATAAAACGCATTGCCAATGCTTCGGACGAATAATACAATAAAAATCAGCCAGATCGGAATGTCCCCCCAAATACCTGAAACAGCCAGTGCCACGCAGGCTGAGGACATCACCAGATCCGAGCAAATCATGATTTTCTTCCTGTCATGCTGGTCAATCAGCACGCCGATGAACATTCCCAGTACGGCCTGGGGCAGGAACCCGGCCAGCGTTGCAAAGGAAAGAACGGCCGCTGACTTTGTCTTTCCGGTTATATACCATATGATTGCCATTTGTACAATGGAGCTGGTCAGGGTCGATATGCCCTGGCCGGTCCAAATTACAAAAAACTTCTTTCTCCACCCTGCAAACTGCTGTTCCATGGTTTTTTCCGCTGCCTCCTCTGCTGCTCTTTCATTGTCAACGTTACGCTGTCACATGTTTTCTCTCCGCCATATATCATCCATCCTCCGGAATTCATATCCCCTCCCGCTCAAATATCTCCTTCAGCCTGAGGGCGTCCTCCAGCGTATTCTTCCAGCCATCCCGTTTCATGTCCACGCGTCCCTCCGCCGATACCAGGACCTCTTCCTCCTCCAAAAGCATTCTCTGCAGGTCCGGATGTTCAAAGGACGCTGCGCCGGTCAGATATCCCTGGCTGTTGACCACACGGTGGGCCGGAACTTCTCCGGCCAGACCGCGGTTCAGCGCATAACCCACCTGCCTTGCGTTTTTCGGTTTTCCGCAGAGCAGGGCGATTTGACCATAGGTAGCTACCCTTCCTTCCGGCACTGTCCTCACCGTAATTCCCACCCGTTTATAAAAATCCATCTTCCTTATCCTCCGGCAGCAGCCATGCCCATTTATCTCACTTACTTTTTCGGAATCCATTCCTATATATCTGAATCCTGCTCACAATCTATACAAAACATGCCTGAATTTCCACGCATAAACTCCGGATACTTTTTGGAACAATTTGGGCATACAAACCCATGTTCATTGTCCACCATGCATTCATCGCAGAGCGGAGCATCATTACAGGTAAAATAACATTCAACACCGCTGAATCCTATTCTCTTTCCACACTCATCGCAGTATACGGAATTTTCCTTAAACCACGCGCTGTCTTTGGCTGGTACATATTCGTTACAGCTAATCAAATCATACAAAGTCAATTCGTTCAGCTCTATAGGCAAATTAAACGCTTCTGTATCTGCCGAATACACATTACAGCCATATTTCTCAATAATATCCTCTTCGTCCGATTCATCCATTGTGTATTCTCCATTTAAAACAATCTCCATTTGAATACCATGCCGTTCAACTACATCTAAATACGAACGATAGATATACTCTTTTTCTTCATGGTCATAACAAGAATTTTCTTCGTCAAGATATCTTGCATTTATTTTTATGTCGATGTCAGCTGAGACATGTATTTTGACATTTTCCTTATCAACGATTTCACAATATAAAAACTCTGTTTGTATATCATCTATTTCAATGGTGTCAAGAAGCTCGAATTCAGGCTCATCATAATTGCAGAATTCACAATCCTGAATATATTCGCATATGATTCTGGTTATATCGCCATTTCTTTCGTCTTGGCAATATTTTTCAAAAGCATAGCACACTTCTTTCCTGCGAGATAGGAACTGTAAAAACTTTTTATGGTATTGGTATACTATAAATGATTTGTCATTTAAAAAAGAGGTTCTGAATCCTTCATCATCAGATAATATATGTATTTCCTCTCCAATATATTTCTGATAGTTTTTTAGAGCTTTTATCATTATAGCATCTTTAAACTCTTTTGGTTTCTTAGGCTCAAATGGAGGGTTCATATGATAATAGTCTTCCATGAGTTCCTCAATACCAATACCCTCAATAGGAAATACTTCCGCCTCTACCCTGCTCAGATAATTTTCAAATCCAGATGTAAGTGATTGGATGGCCTGTACTTCATCTACCCTAATATAACTATCCTTATATCTTGTATCAGATTTAAGTGCAAAAAAAATACCTTTCTTGATTTTTTTATTTACTTCTCTTATAATCTCTTCAACATCAGCTTTAATATGCATTTTAACTTCATTTGAGCATATGCTGCATGTAAGAAGCTTTACTTCACCATCCAAAGAATATTTCTCAACCGCTGAAAAAAAATCATTATTAAACACATACCCTGAACCTATGTATATATTTGCGTCAACAAAAAGATAAACCATCCCATCAACTCCTGTTTCTATTTTCTAAAAATAATTGATTAATCATGGGCAAAAACGCTTTTTCTTCATTCGCAGAATACAATCCCACAAAACAAACTTAAAAAGCCTGCCATCGGACTTCTCATTATAAAAACATATCAACATTGTACCATGGTACGTGTCATTTTAACAGACAAAATACAAAACCAAAAAAGCCCCTAGGGCAAATCCAAAAACACAGGACTGCCCTGAAGGCCTTCTTACTATTTCATATACTTCTGATACATTTATTTCCCCTGTCCATAATAAGCATTGGGCCCATGCTTGCGCATGAAATGCTTATCCTGCATACACTGGGGCGCTGGTCCTGCCTGGGGATTGATGAGTTCCGTCATGAAATTCATCCTGGCAATCTCCTCCAGCACAACGGCATTGTGCACAGCCTCAGCCGCGTCCTTCCCCCATGTAAAGGGACCATGGTTTTTACAAAGCACAGCCGGAATGTAAACCGGGTTCTTGCCCTGGAAGGTCTCAATGATGACCCTTCCAGTATTCATCTCGTAGCCTTCCTCGATTTCCTCTGCCGTCAGGTTTCTGGCGCAGGGAATCTCACCGTAAAAATAGTCCGCATGGGTGGTGCCGTAGCAGGGAAGGGCCCTGCCTGCCTGTGCCCAGGCCGTTGCATGAGGGGAATGGGTATGGACAATACCGCCAATCTCCTTAAACGCATTGTACAGCTCCACATGGGTGGCTGTGTCGGAGGACGGGTTCATCTCACCCTCCACCTTATTGCCCTCCAGGTCCATGACCACCATATCAGATGGCTTTAACACGTCGTAATCCACCCCGCTGGGCTTTATGACAAACAGTCCCTTTTCCCGGTCAATTCCGCTGACATTTCCCCAGGTGTAGGTGATAAGGCCCCTGCGGGGCAGCTCCATATTGGCTTCATATACCTTTTGTTTCAATTCTTCTAACATAATCTGTATCCGCTCCCGTTCCTGTTAATCCTTCTGTGCTCCACAGCTTAGTCCTTCTTGTTCACAGCTGAGTCCTTCTTGCTCACAGCTTAATCCTTCATATGCTCCACAGCAGCCTTCTCAATGGCAAGCCCCTCTGCATACCGCTTCATGAATGCCTCGAATCCTTCCACATCCTCTTTCACAGGCTCCATTCTGGTTCCCTTATCCCCGGCAAAAACCTTGTTGGCCAGGTAGGCATCCAGGGTCTCGCCCTTCTGCCTGCACCGCATGTAGGAGGCCAGCAGCGCAATGCCCCAGGCACCTCCTTCACCGGCTGTCTCCATGACAGACACCGGCGCGTTCATGGCTCCTGCCAGGATTCTCTGTCCCACACCCTTTGTCTTAAAAAGACCGCCGTGGCCCAGAATGCTGTCCACCTTCACATGCTCCTTCTTAAGCAGGATATCCATGCCGGTCTTAAGGGCGCCCAGGGATGTATACAGGTGTACTCTCATAAAATTTGCCAGGTTAAACCGGCTGTCCGGCATACGCACAAACAGGGGACGGCCTTCCTCAAAGTGGGTGATGTGCTCTCCTGAGAAATAATTGTAGGCCAGCAGTCCGCCGCAGTCGGAATCTCCCTCCAGGGCCTTGTTGTAAAGGGTTCCAAAGAGCTGGTTCATATCTGCCTTCATACCCATGGCCTCTGAGAACTCCTTAAACAGGTTCACCCATGCATTCAAATCCGACGTGCAGTTGTTGCAGTGCACCATGGCTACCATATCGCCGGCCGGCGTGGTCACCAGATCAATCTCAGGATATACGTGCTCCAGTTCCTTTTCCAATACCACCATGGCAAACACGCTGGTACCGGCAGACACGTTTCCGGTGCGCACAGCCACGCTGTTGGTGGCCGCCATGCCGGTGCCTGCGTCGCCCTCCGGCGGACACATGGGAATGCCGGCTTTCAGGTTTCCGGATGCATCAAGAAGCTTTGCCCCTTCTTCTGTCAGGACACCTGCGTCCTCTCCCGCCACCAGAGCCTTGGGCAGGATATCACGCAGCTTCCATGGGAAATTCTCTCCTGCCACCAGTTGGTCAAACTGCTCCACGCGCTTCTGGTCAAAATCCCTGGCATGGATGTCCACCGGGAACATGCCTGCCACATCACCAATGCCCAGAACACGTCTGCCTGTCAGCTTCCAGTGCACATATCCCTCCAGCGTAATGAGGTAGTCGATATCCTTCACATGCTCTTCTTTATTGAGGATGGCCTGGTAGAGATGGGCAATGCTCCATCTCTGAGGAATATTGTACCGGAATACCTCTGTCAGCTTCCCGGCGGCAGGACCTGTAATGGTGTTCCTCCAGGTGCGGAAGGGCACCAGAAGCTCGCCCTCTTTATCAAATGCCATATAACCGTGCATCATGGCTGAAAAACCAATGGAACCAATGGTGGTCAGGGTGATGCCGTAGGTTTCCTTCACATCCTCAGCCATTTTGCCGTAGCAGTCCCGGATGCCGGTCCAGATATCCTCCAGGGTATAGGTCCAGATGTGATCCACATACCTGTTTTCCCAATCATGACTGCCGGAGGCAATGGGTGTGTGGTCCTCACCGATAAGGACCGCCTTAATCCTGGTGGAGCCCAGCTCTATGCCCAGGGAAGTATTTCCATGCTCAATCTGTTCTTTTATCTTATTTATATCTAAACTCATGAATTGCCCCTCCACTTGCTCATTAAGGAGCGGGCCTGAGAACACAGTAAAAATATGCTCCCAGGGTCCGCCCCATATATCCTGTTCCTAATCCGCAGGCCGCCTCAAACCGCCGCAGCTTCCGGATGCAAAGCATTCTGCCTGATGCCTACCTGTAAGCTGCCGCATTCCAGCGAAGCTCGTTCTTAAGAGCGCGGATGCTTGTGTCCTTGTCAATATAGACTGTCTCAATACCCATGGCATCAGCCCAGTCTCCCATCTGCTCGGCCGTCAGGTCATAGGAGAACGCTGTATGGTGGGCGCCGCCTGCCAGAATCCAGCTTTCTGCCCCGGTTGCCAGGTTTGGCTCCGGCGTCCAGAACGCGGTTGCCACAGGAAGCTTAGGCATTGGCTTTTCTGTTTTTTTGCACTCCACATCGTTGATAATCAGGCGGAACCTTGTGCCCAGATCCACTAAGGATGTGGCGATACCATGGCCTGTCTTGGATGTGAATACAAGTCTGGCCGGGTCCTCCCTGTCACCCATGGACAGCGGGCAGGCCTTGATGCTGATTTCCCCGTCTGCAATGGTGGGGCATACCTCCAGCATGTGGGCTTCCAGGATTCCCTCCTTGCCGGGCACTAAGTTGTATGTATAATCTTCCATGAAAGAGGTTCCCTTGGCGTCCTTCATGCCCTGGGTCATAATC
>OLIH01000622.1_pt1 | contig 18037 bp, 13 predicted proteins | sample 1609721 | NCBI WGS metagenome assembly OLIH01 (sample SAMEA4350157, study PRJEB24818) | metagenome | biome: human; feature: gut; material: faeces | place: Denmark | collected 2013-09
AAAAATAACTGTGCCAGATAAATAGAAGCAGTCAGTGTGACCGTGCCGAGAATCGTCCCGGTCATTACGATCTGTGTGGCGAAATCAGGATGATTTTTAAATTCTACCGCGTAGAGAACCAGATTAACGGAAGAAGGGACTGCAGCATAAATAAAGAAAACCTGACTGGTAATCGGGGAAAAAGCACCGTAAAAAGTAATGACAGCCAAGGCAAGAGCCGGCCCTATGAGGAGACGGTTTCCTACGGCGAGCCATACATCGCGGTCAGACCACTGAATCTTTGTGCGGTGCAGCTGACTGCCCAACGTGATCATGACGAAAACAATCAGAGCACTTGAAAAATGCTGCAGCACAGGCCAGATGAACATATGAGTCAGATCCATATGGAAAGACTTAACCAAAAAAGCGGCGGCTACTGCATAAAGCATGGGCATATGGACAATGGCGGACAGAGAATCATGGAACGGAGCCTGCTTTTTTCCAATTAAATACATACCAAATACATTGACAGCCATGCTCATTAATATCAAAAGAACAATCATGGTTCCACGGGCTTCTGTGAGATAGGGCATGTCATCCCCCAGCAGATAAGGAGGATGGGAAAAAATCAGTACAATCAGGGCAATACCTATATTCCCGGTATTGGAAAGAGCTGATGTAGAAGAAAAAATTTCCCTTTTATCAGACTTTATGCCAAAGACCTTCGATTCACCATAGGAAAGGAGAAATTGGAGTATAATCAGCAGAATCCCGGCTGTTAAGAGAGGGATCATGGACAGATCCATATCGAACTCATAAATACTGTAGAAGACAAAACTGGGGAGAATAACATAGACCGTCAATTTATTATATGTATTTAGGTCAATCTTGAAACGGCTGTCCAAAACAAATCCAATACCTATAAAAATAAGAAGAGGCAAAATGTCATTCATAAGTATTTGCAGAAAAATCATCATTCAGAAAATTCCTAACTATTCCGCTTAAAGCAGAATCATTTATTTTGATATCTTTTATTATATAACGCTTTAAAAACAAAGTCGATTTAACAAACCCATGGAAAAAACAGTACTTGAAAACAAAGTCAAACTATCAGAGCCCCCGCCAAAATGTGAAAATCCATTTTTTATAAGCAGGCAGCTCCTCCATTATACAATCTCTGATGCCAGACAGGACAGACAGTGCAGTTTCAGCTTCCTCCCGGGCAACAGGCTTCCCGCTGAAACGACTTTTCATAATCATCAACATAAAACGGCTGAAACCAGGGACAGAGAAACGGGGATCTTTCATAATCAGTGCAGTCCATTCTGAATAACTGGTCCCGGGACCAGGAAGCCCCGCATACTTTATGAGTTTTAAAGCATAGACAAACAAAGGCTGTCCGAACGAATGAAAAGAACGTTCGGCAGGAATATGGGTTAAAAAGAACTTTCTCTTTTTTGACCGTACATAAAACCAGCCTAGGCAGCCTGTGGATGCAGTCAATAAAACAGCAGCCAGAGCAGTGAGTTCAAGGGAAAGCGATCTTTCCGGTGCGGGTGAGGGATGATTTTCCTGAAGAACCGGAGCTGCAGCAGGGGGTGAAACGGGAGACGCCGGAGGAATGGGTGTCTGTTGGGGATCAGTGGCTGTACTGCCGCCGCTGCTTTTCGGGGAAGAGGAGGAACCCTTGGCAGAAGATGACGCTTCTGCCGGACCGTCGGAAACATAAGGTGATTCACTTCCTGACAGTCCGGGGGTCATTTCGACCGGACGCCATCCTATGCCGTCCACATAGACTTCGGTCCAGGCATGAGAATGATGATCATCAAGCGTCAGAGTATGGAGACCTGCTTCTGAGAGGGGAGCCTTGTCGATTTCATCGGCGCCGGCGGTCTGGCCGACCACATACCGGGCAGGAATGCCGGCAGCCCGGAGCATCATTGTTCCCGCAGAAGCGAAATAAGTACAGTATCCCTCCCGGTGATAATTCAGAAACCAGTCGATAAAATCATAACCTGACGGAACACGCCCCGGAGTTTCCGTATATTGAAAATTCTTCTGAAAAAACTGCTGGACATAAGAAATCCAGGCCTGCTTTTCCGCCTCTGTATGCACGGAAGGAATCCGCACGGAACGGCGGATAGCCGCCAGTACAGGGGCAGGGACATCCAGATAATGGTCATAGACAAAATTGCGGTAGGCCTGTTCTGCATGCTGGTATGTCTGCAGATACGGATTTCCGTAAGAAGTACCGGCAGACAGATATTTCAGAATGCTTTCCGGAATCTGCCAACGGTACGTTTCATACTGTTGGGCATATGATCCGCGGGGCGAACGGTCAAAAGCAAAGACAGGCGCAGAAAAACTGGCATCGTAAGGAATAAAATAATACCGGGTATCGATCAATACGGCATTCACAAAAAAGTCTTTCCTACGAGATTCCATATCGAAAGAACGGCCGGACGCAGACCCGGCAGCAGATTGGAGATGCGGATCCTGCGCAATAATTTCCATCAGCCATGCGCCCTGATCATACCATTCGCCACGGTTTTTTTCAAAAAGGCTGGAAACGGGGCTGTAAGCACTGTCAGGAAGATCATGCCATTGGCTGTTTTCATAAACACTGCCGGCCCAGCTGCGGAGATAGAGGCGGTGTGATACAGAAGGGGCGGAAAACTGCAGGATGGGACGGCCGGTATATCGGATTCCATTGCTCTGGCCCAGACGTCCCCGCCCGTCAGCACCCTTCATGACAGAAGAAAAAGCACTTCCTCCTTCAAAAAATCCTCCAAACCATTCATTTGAGAAATTTTCAATCTGTCCGGATATATGGGAAGCCCACTCCGGCTGGCGGTAGGTTTGGGAAGGAACGACAGCCATGATCAAAAGAGAAGTCAAAAGCATGCAGAAGAAGACAGAAATCTGTGAAGATACATGGCGGAATGACGAAGGAAGAGAGAGAGACATCCAGTAAGCCAGAGAAAAAATCAGACCATACAGTGCAGGAGATGCACCGAAATAAAAACCGAAAAAAGTAAGAATGAGAGAGTAAAAACAGCCGGTCATGCGTCCGGCGGCGCTGTAGGGAGAAAAAGCGGTAATTACGGCTGTTGTCCAGAAAAAAAGACGGATAGCCGGAACGGTACCAATATAGGGATCAGACACGGGCAGCGGAGGAATGATCAGATCATAAGGTTCGCTTAACCCTTCGGACAATACATTCGCGGCCAGAGAAAAACTATTGCTAAATCCCTCATGCCAATAGAAAAAAGTGAACGCTCCTGCTGATAAAAGCAGGAGAACCATACCTCTGCGGCAGGCGGGGGAAAGCCGTTCAAGAATACAGGACAGAAAAAATGTAAAGATAAGAAAAAGAACCCATAAGGAAAAATCTGCATAAAGAGGTCCGTAGGATAAAAACGCAGCGGCTGTGCCAAATGCCCCTGCTATAGAGAGAAATGCAGATGGGAAAGGAAAGCGGATTCGTTGGTTCATGAATTTGGTCCCCTCCAAAAGTCCAAGATAGCTTTTCGGCCGGCAAAAGAAGCGCTGCGGCATAATGGATTGGTACTCCATACCACTGCGCGGCTGTGTCCCCGCAAGGAGACGGGAGAACGGCCTGTTACCCATAAAAGACAAATATTGTCAGATCCAGTGGGAAAAGAAGGGAAACCAGTTAAAATAGAATTCTGTTCCTGCAGCAGGCGGGACAGTATGATACGGAAAGAATGCAAATCCCGGACAAAAACCGGCGGTTTCCTCGTGGATGAATCAGAAAAAGACACCGTGAAGCAATGACGGGATGCAATAAGAGCACAGCCCAGTGTATACCAGCTGTCCCATGCAAGATCGCGGTCCTCCGGCGAGTCAGGCAGAGTGAGAGCAAGAAGGAAGCAGTTCTCTGAAAGAGAAGGCCTCCGCAGATACAGATCATCATAACGGGCACTTGCTTTCCAGTTGACATGCCGCAGTTCCTCCCCAGGACGGTACAGGTCACTGCTTCCTTCATAATCTGTTTCGAAAGAGGGTAAAATACGTCGGATTTTTTGGGAAGCACTTTGAATGTCAGTAAGAAGACGGGGAAAAACAAGAATCTGTCCGGGAGAAGAAATCCGTTTGGAAAACCGGAAGAGACCGAAAATATCGTTCCAAAAAATTATGATTCCCGGTTTTCTAAATGCTCCGCAGTGCATGACTGTATAAGACAACTGCCACGATCCTCTGCCGGAAGGGATCAGTTTATACAGAGACTGATCATCTGTTTGTATCTGGAAATCAAAAGGAATCATAAAAGCAGAACCGGGGAGCTTCACTGTGACTGGCACGGGGATTTCTCTGTCTGCCTGAGACGGGAACTCGATGCGGGGACGGAGGAACAAACGGCAGCCCCAGGCCGCTGCGGCAGACAGAAGCGGTGCGGCCGTGACTGATGCCGCTGTTAGAAACGCAGCATAAGAATCATAAATGACAGCCAGAAGAAATGAGGCGGCGATGATGCAGAATAAGGCGGTCCTTCTCATTACACTACACCTCCGTCAGCGAAGGCGCGGGCACAGAATCCAGCAGAAGCATGACGATATGTTCTGCGCTCTCTTCTGTCAAGGTGGAAACCGGCCATATACGGTGTCCCAGAGAGGCAGCCGCTACATGACGCATATCATCAGGGAGAGCGTAGTCCCGGCCCTGCAGGAGAGCCCAGGCCTGTGTCATACGGCACCATGCCATGGCGCCCCTGGGACTGATGCCTAAACGGATATCCTTTCGTTTCCGGGAGAGCTGGGCCACAGAGACCATGTAGCGGTACAGGCTGTCATCCATGTGAACAAAAGAGACTTTCTTCTGCAGAGACAGAAGCAGGGTAGGATCGGCGGCAGCATGGACATCATCCAGTGAACGTTCAGACTGGTCCTTTAAAATCAGGAACTCCTCCCCGGCAGTAGGATAACCGACGGTGATTCTGATCATAAAACGGTCGACCTGCGATTCAGGAAGTTCCTGCGTGCCTGATGACCCAAATGGATTTTGAGTAGCAATAACGATAAACGGCGAAGGCACCGGACGAGTGATTCCATCTACAGAAATTCGGCCTTCCTGCATGACTTCCAGGAGAGCAGACTGCGTTTTGGGAGAAGCCCTGTTGATTTCATCGGCCAGAAGAAGCTGTGTCATCGCAGCGCCTTCCTGATACCGGAATGTGCGGGACTCTTTGTCATACATGGAGAATCCCGTGAGGTCCGAAGGCAGGACATCCGGTGTAAACTGAATGCGCTTATGCTGAAGGCCGAGAGCTTTTGCAAAGGCTACAGCAATCGTTGTTTTTCCTACACCAGGGATATCATCAATCAGGATATGTCCCGATGCCAGAATAGCGGTCATCATAATTTTCAGCAGTTCCTGTTTGCCGATGACGGCTTTTTGTACCTCTTCAATAACGGCATAAATATTTTTTTGTGCATCCATTGAATTCACCTCGGAGAAAAATCTTTTAACAGGATGGAGCTGAAGCGCCGAAAGGCGCGGTAAAACATACATTAAATTATACATCACAAGGGGAAACAGAAAGACAGAAGAAACAAGGTGTAACAATTTTTTTAGATTTTTAAGGCCCTGTTTTCCAAAAAGAATATATTTTATGAATTGACAGCTGGTGAGAGATTCGATACAATAATACAGTATGTTTGAGGAGGGGTGTCCGAGTGGTTTAAGGAGGCGGTCTTGAAAACCGTTGACTCTTCGCAGGGTCCGTGGGTTCGAATCCCACCTCCTCCGCCAGTATATAGGTACTGCGGAATTTCCGCAGTTTTTTTTTACCGCCGGAAAGATGACATTCCGGCAGGAGGTCTGCCGATGAACGGGGTGGAATGGAAAAGCTGGATAGGGCGTATTGCAGGACTTATATCCGGTACGCTCATTTATATGATAGGACTGGAATTTTTTCTGGTTCCCAACCATATCATAGATGGAGGCGTGGTAGGTGTCAGTCTGATGGCAGCGGCCGTTACATCCATCCCTTTCAGTTTCTGGGTAGTGATCCTAAACATACCCTTTTTTTATCTGGGGTACCGTCAGATCGGCCGGGCGCTCACCGTTTCATCGCTGATTGCCGTAGGGGCCCTGTCTGCATGGGGCGTTGTATTGAAAGGCTATTCTCCGGTAACGACAGATCCTTTTTTGTCTACCATTTTCGGAGGCATTATTATTGGTATCGGAGTGGGTATTGTCATACGCAGCGGTGGCTCTACAGACGGCACGGAAATTGTAGCCATATGGATGGACAAACAAATGTCTTTTTCTGTAGGTGAGATTATTATGTTTTTTAATCTCTTTATACTAGGGAGTGCAGGCTTCGTCTTTTCGTGGAACAGCGCCATGTATTCTCTGGTGGCCTACTTTATTGCATATAAAATGATTGATGTGGTTACGGAAGGCCTGGATGAATCAAAAGGGGCTTTTATTGTCTCAGACCGATATCAGGATGTGGCAGATGCTGTAGTCAGCCAGATGGGAAGAGCAGTGACTCTTCTGTATGGAGAAGGCGGCTACCTGAAGGAACAGAAAAAGATACTCTATTGTGTAGTAACCCGTCTGGAAATTACACGGCTCAAAAAAGTCGTATATGCATCAGATCCAAATGCATTTATATCGGTATTTGATGTAAAAGAAGTCCAGGGCGGGCAATTCGGCAAGCGGTAAGAAAACCGGATGCAGTGTCATGAAAATGACTGCATCCGGTTTTCTTGGGACAAAAGTTGTTGTAAAATGAGCATTGGCATACAGACAAAAAGGATTCAGGGGGTAGGAGACAGGTATGACAGATGAGATGCTGGAAAAAATGGAGTTTGAAGAAACGGGTGTAACGAGAAGCGAACGGTGGAAGGTTATGTGGGCATCTGTGGCTGGATATGCCATGGACGGACTGGATGTACTGATTCTTTCGTTTGCCATGGCGGCGATTGTGAAGGAATTTGGACTGACCCTGGGGGAGGGCGGGCTGATTGCCACATATACACTGATAGGGACAGTGCTTGGCGGTTATCTTTTTGGAATTTTGGCAGACTATATAGGGCGGGTTCATACATTTTCCCTTTCTATTATTCTCTTTTCTCTTTTTACGGGGGCCTGTGCCTTTGCCGATACAGTCACCCATCTGGAAATCTTTCGATTTCTTGCAGGTCTGGGCCTGGGCGGAGAATATGGTATTGGAATGACGCTGGTGACTGAAACATGGCCGGCGGCCAAGAGGGCAAGAGCCACTGCCGGTGTAGCCATGGGATGGCAGATAGGCGCTGTTCTTTCCGCACTGCTGGCAGCATGGGTGCTTCCCGCTTATGGATGGAGAGGTTTATTCCTGGTAGGAGTTCTTCCCGCTTTATTTGCGGCCTGGTCCCGTAAAAGCCTCAAAGAACCGCCGATGTGGATCAAGCGTCAGAAATTAAAAAAAGAACTGGCGCGGAAACATGCGGCGGGAAAGCTTCTTTCAGAGGAAGAAACAGAATTGTGGAAAGAAACGCAGCGCTTCTCCCTGTTTCACCTGTTTGACAGCCCGTCGAAGACAGTGACAACACTGGCTCTTACATTCATGACCAGTGTACAGAACTTTGGATATTATGGAATTATGGTATGGCTTCCCATGATTCTTCTTAAAGAACATGGACTGACAACAGGATCCATGGCAGGCTGGATGATTGTTACTGTATTGGGAATGATCGCCGGTATTTATGTATTTGGCTGGCTTTGTGACAGAATCGGACGAAAAAAGCCTTATCTTATATTTTATTTAGGATCGGCTGCCATGGTTTATGTTTATGCCAATCTGGGCACACCCACAGCCCTTCTTTTTGGGGGAGCCGCTCTGGGATTTTTCTGTAATGGAATGATGGCAGGCTACGGTACGCTGCTTTCGGAAAACTATACCACTGATGCACGTTCTACGGCACAGAATTTTATATTCAATACAGGAAGAGCTGTAGGAGGGCTGGCGCCCTGGTTCATAGGAATGATGGCGCAGCAGTACGGATTCAGCGGAGCATTCCTGATTCTCTGCGGAATCTACGCGGCGGCTGTTGTAAATGTGCTTTTCTTCATTCATGACACGAAGGGAAGAGCTTTGGTATAAAAGCAGTCTTTTCCGGGAAATATTGTGCTTTTTGACCTTTTATGATAAAATTAAAATTACGAGTTTTATAATCTTTCACAATTTGTCGGGATGCCGACTTAAGGAGGAATATATTTTTATGAATGTAAAAGTAGATGCGCTGGACAAACACAAAGTAGCATTGACGATTGAAGTGCCGTCAGAAGAAGTGGGCCGTGGGTTCCGTCAGGCCGCTGCCAAAATTGCAGGTCAGGTAAGCCTGAAGGGATTTCGTAAGGGAAAGGCACCGCGCAGCGTATTGGAAATGTATTTTGGAAAAGAAGCCATCGAGGAAGAAGCAGCTGATATTCTGATCAACAAATTTTTCAGTGAAGCACTTCGTGAACAGAATATGGTGCCGGTTACAAAGGCGGACATTGACAGAAAACACTTTAAGGAAGGCGAAGACATGACTTTTGTCGCGACCTTTGTGTGCCGTCCGGAAGTCAAACTGGGAAATTATAAAGATTTGAAGGCAGACCATGATTCTCCTGAAGTGGGGGATGAACAGGTGACTGCCCAGCTGACAGAAGCTGCGGCGCAGAATGCCCGCCTCGAAGTAGCAGAAGGAAAAGCCCTTGAAAAAGGTGACTACGCCATTATCGACTTTGCCGGAAAGGTAGATGGAAAACCATTTCAGGGCGGCGAGGGAAAAACCTATCCTTTGGAAATTGGATCAGGCAGTTTTATTCCCGGATTTGAAGATCAGCTGACAGGTCATAAAGCCGGAGACGATGTAACGGTGAAAGTATCCTTCCCGGCTGACTATTTTGTGAAAGAACTGGCTGGTAAAGAAGCGGAATTTGATGTGCATATTTCTGATGTGAAGAAAAAGGTCATCCCGGTATTGGACGATGAATTTGCAAAGTCAGTCAGTCATTTTGAAACATTGGACGAACTGAAGAAAACATTAAAGCAGAGAATGCAGCTTCAGGCCATTCAGAAAGCAGAAGAAGCATATCATCAGGCATTAGTGGATCTAGCCGTAAAAAATGCAGAAGTGGATATTCCGGAAGAAATGGTCAATCAGCGCATTGATGAAATGATCAGTGAAATGAAACTGAGTCTTGAATCCCGCGATACATCATTTGATAAATATCTGAAAACCATTGGGAAAACAGAAGAAGAACTGCGGAAAGCCTATGAAGAAACAGCCCGGGAAAACGTCCGGCAGGGACTTGTCCTCGAAGCAATTGCAGATAAAGAGGGCCTGCAGGTTTCTGACCAGGACCTTTCCATGGAAATCTACAGCATGGCACAGCATTTTGAAGCAGATCCCAAAGAAGTTGTAAAAATCATTAAAAAAGAAAACCGTGTTCCCATGCTGATCGCATCTGTAACCAGGAAAAAGGCAGCGGCCTTTATTTACGGCGCAGCCCACAAAGAGAAACTGGAAGCGGCAGCAGAACCGGCAGATGCCAAACAGCCCGCCGAAGAAGAAAAGGCACCTAAAAAATCAAAAACCGTAAAAACGCCGAAAACTGAGAAAGCTGAAAAGCCGGCGGTCAAAAAAACAGCAGCGAAAAAGCCAGCAGCAAAAAAAAGCCGTGCTAAATCATCAGTATCCGAAAAAGAAGAATCCGTTGGGGAGGATCAGTAAAAGATAACCTCCCATATAGAAAGGGGAAGGGATGACAGCTGTGAATTATGTACCGATTGTAGTAGAACAGACAGCCCGGGGAGAAAGGTCTTATGACATTTATTCCAGACTTCTGAAAGACAGAATTGTTTTTCTTGGAGGGCCCATTGATGACCATACGGCCAATATTATCATTGCACAGCTCCTATTTTTAGAAGCAGAAAACCCGGATAAAGACATTCATCTGTATATTAACAGTCCCGGCGGTGTGGTTACAGCAGGTATGGCAATCTATGATACCATGCAGTATATTAAGCCTGATGTATCCACAATCTGCATCGGATCATGCGCCAGCATGGCAGCCGTCCTCCTTACGGCGGGAGCAGCAGGGAAAAGGTATGCGCTGCCCCATTCCGATGTGATGATACACCAGCCTCTCGGCGGTGTGCAGGGACAGGCGACAGAGATTGAAATACATGCCAGGGAAATCCTGAGGCTCCGTGAAGAATTGAATGGAATTCTGTCGAGGCACAGTGGACAGCCTATTGAAAAAATCAGGATTGATACAGAACGGGATAATTTTATGACGGCAGAAGAAGCTAAAAGCTATGGCTTGATTGACAGTATTCTTCACAGAAGCATCATTCCGTCGGAAAAAAGCAAATAAGGAGGGGCTGTTTTGGAAAAAAACAATCATCAGTCAGCGCCTCCCGTCTGCAGCTTTTGCGGCCGTTCCAGTGATGAAGTTGAAAAATTAATTGCCGGTCCAGGAGTTTATATCTGCAATGAATGCATTGAAGTGTGCCAGAACATCCTGAAAGAAGAACTGAAACAGGACCAGCACAGCACATTGGAAAAAATTCAGGTACCGCCTCCGCAGGATATTAAGTCCTATATGGACCAGTATGTGATTGGGCAGGATGAGGCAAAAATCGCTCTGGCAGTGGCTGTTTATAATCATTATAAACGGATTCAGTCTGAGATTTCGGATGATGGGGTAGAACTTCAGAAATCCAATATTGTGATGCTGGGGCCCACAGGAAGCGGGAAAACACTTCTTGCACAGACACTGGCCCGTTTTCTCAATGTGCCGTTTGCCATTTCTGATGCTACAAGCCTGACAGAGGCGGGATATGTCGGGGAAGATGTGAAAAATATTCTTCTACGGCTTATTCAGGCAGCAGACTATGATATAGAAAAAGCACAGCGGGGAATTATTTATATTGATGAAATTGATAAAATTGCCCGTAAATCGGAGAATCCTTCCATTACACGAGATGTTTCAGGGGAAGGGGTTCAGCAGGCACTGCTGAAAATTCTGGAAGGAACAACAGCCAGTGTTCCCCCGCAGGGCGGCAGAAAACATCCAAATCAGGAAATGATTCAGATTGATACATCCAACATTCTTTTTATCTGCGGAGGAGCCTTTGACGGAATTGAACAGGTAATCTCGCAGAGACTGACTAAGAACACCATTGGCTTTGGGGCTGACATCAAGAGGAAGGAAGAGCAGGATATTCCCCGTATCTTAAATCAGGTGCAGCCGGAGGACCTCCTGAAATTCGGACTTATTCCTGAATTTATAGGCCGTCTTCCTGTGGTAGTTACTCTGCATCCGCTGGATGAAGAAGCTTTGGTGAAAATTTTGACGGAACCAAAAAATGCCTTAGTCAAGCAGTATCAGAAGCTGCTGGAATTGGACCATGTCAAACTTGTATTTGAAGACGCTGCGCTTCAGGCAATTGCACGTCAGGCCATCGAGCGGAATACAGGAGCCCGGGGACTGCGCGCCATTATTGAAAAAATTATGCAGCATGTGATGTATGAAGTTCCAGGAATGAAAAATGTAAGCCAGTGTACCGTAACGGAAGATGTTGTTATTCATCATAAGGAACCGGTTCTGACGTTTTTATGATCTGCTTCTGCAGCGTGAGGGGCTCTGTTCTTTTGAACGGAGTCCCTTCATTTTTCATGGATTATGCTGGAAGATTCTCAGAAAAAAGCAGAATCCGCCAGTCTGTTTCTTTTTTTGTGCTACAATAATCATAGTAGATAACGGAGGAATGAATATATGGAAGAAATAGAGAAAATTTCTGCCCCGCTTACGGTGCCTTTGGTGCCGCTTAGGGATGTTGTCATTTATCCGCACATGGTGACAAGCCTGGACATAGGCAGGGAAGGATCAGTGGCGGCGGTCAGAAGAGCGACTAAAAATGACCGCTACCTGGCTATGATTATGCAGCGTGATGCCGCACAGAATCATCCGGCCATGGCCCATCTTTACAGAGAAGGATCTGTTGTAAAAATTAAACAGCTCCTGCAGCTTCCGGGGGGAATGGTAAGAATTCTTGTGGAAGGAATTTCACGCATACATCTGCTGGATCTCCGGGAAGAAGACGGATGCCTTATGGCCGATATCGAGGATGTACAGGAAAAAAAGGGTGATCCGGTCCTGGCGGAAACCTACCGGCGTGAAATTATTAAAGAGTTTATGGAATGGACACAGCATGCCAAACAGAACCTGTCGGAAGAAGCCATGGAACAGCTTCATGCGACCGAGGATCCAGGAGAGACGGCAGATTTTATTGCGTCACAGCTGATGATACAGCCTGGTGTAAAGCAGGAAATCCTGCAGTTGGCATCTGTAGAGAAGAGACTGAAAAAAGTCAAACAGCTTTTGGATGTGGAAATGGAAATCTGTTCCCTGGAAGAAAAAATTAATTCTGAAGTCCGGGTGAATATGGAAAAAGAGCAGAGAGATTATTATCTCCGGCAGAAAATTAAAGCGATACATCATCAACTGGGGGACACAGGATCACCTGATGAAGAGGCTGACAGTTACCGGGCTAAACTGAAAGCACTTGAACTTCCGAAAGAACAGTCTGAAAAGATTGAACGGGAAATTTCCCGCCTTGCCTCCATGCCTCCGATGATGGCAGAATCTGCGGTCATTCGTAATTATCTGGACTGGATCTTTGATCTTCCGTGGCATCAGGAGAGCAAAGATAATTTGGACCTGAAAAAGGCCCAGAAAATTCTGGACTCAGATCATTATGGGCTGGATAAAATCAAAGAGCGGATTTTGGAATATCTGGCGGTCCGTGTACTCTCAGACCGCGTCAAAGGTCCTATTCTGTGCTTTGTAGGGCCTCCCGGGGTGGGCAAGACCAGTCTGGCACGGTCTATTGCACGGGCCATGGGACGTGAATTCGCAAGAGTTTCCCTTGGGGGGATTCATGATGAAGCGGAAATAAGGGGACATAGAAGAACCTATATTGGAGCTATGCCGGGCCGCTTTATTGAAGCAATGGCACAGTCAGGCACCAAAAATCCTGTGATTCTTCTCGATGAGATTGATAAAATTGGAAATGACTTCAGAGGGGATCCGGCATCAGCCCTTTTGGAAGCACTCGATCCCGAACAAAACAACACATTCAACGATAACTTTATTGATATGCCTTTTGATATGTCACATGTCTTTTTTATTACCACAGCCAATACGATGTCTACTGTGCCGCCGGCTCTGATGGACCGGATGGAAGTCATTCCCCTTTCGGGATACACTGAAGAGGAAAAACTGCAGATTGCCCAAAAATATCTGGTGCCCAAACAGCTGGGGCTAAACGGACTTACAAAAGAAGATATTCATTTCACGCCGCAGCTTATCCGTGCGGTGATACAAGGCTATACCAGAGAGGCCGGGGTGCGTGAACTGGAACGTGTTATCGGGTCCCTGTGCCGTAAAGTGGGAAAGAAAATTGTTATGAAGGAAGAACAGATCCCGGGCCTTACTGCACGTACCGTGGAAGAATACCTGGGTCCTGTCAAATTTCTTCCGTTTTTAAAAACCCATATTTCCTCTATAGGACGGGTAACAGGATTGGCATGGACACAGGCGGGGGGAGAAGTATTGGATACAGAGGCAGTGTCCTTTAAAGGCAAAGGGCAGCTTATTCTTACCGGGCAGCTGGGTGATGTGATGAAAGAATCGGCACAGGCGGCTTACACGTATGTCAGAAGCAGGGCGGCAGACCTAAAGCTGGCGGATGATTTTTATGAAAAGAGTGATATCCATATTCATCTGCCGGAAGGCGCTATTCCAAAGGATGGGCCTTCAGCGGGAATTACCATGGCGGTGGCTATGGCATCGGCCTTTACACGGCGGCCGGTCCGCTCAGACACCGCTATGACCGGAGAAATCACTCTGACGGGGGAAGTCCTTCCAGTAGGAGGCATCAAAGAAAAAGTATTGGCAGCCAGCCGTTTTGGAATCAAGCAAATTCTGATGCCGGCTGACAATAAGAGAGATTTAGAAGAAATTCCTGATTCTGTAAGGAAAAAACTTCATTTTATTTTTGTCAAAACGATGGATGAGGTATTAGAGAACGCACTGGTGAAATAATATGGCTGAAAAAAGAAATTCCAACACCGAGAACACAAAATTTCATATTTTTTCTTCCGCTTATTTTCGTTCTGTAGTAGAACGTGCTCAGTACGTGAATGACGGAAAAAAGGAAATAGCCTTTATAGGCAGATCCAACGTGGGCAAATCATCGCTGATTAACTCCCTGTGCAGCCGCCGCGGGCTTGCCATGGTCAGCCGGGATCCGGGCAAGACCAGGACGATCAATTATTTCGCTATTCAGTCCAGAAGTATGGATAAAGAAGGAACCGGGCATCGTCAGGACTGGTATCTGGTAGACCTTCCAGGGTACGGTTTTGCCCGTACATCCCAGAAAAGTAAAGATTCATGGTCATCCTTTATTGCGGAATACATTAAATTTTCGCCTGGTCTGGTACTGTTGTGCCTGCTGATTGATCTCCGTCATCCCGGACTTCCCATTGATGCAAAGGCCTACGAATGGCTTCAGGGGCTGGGACTTCCTATCCAGATTGTATGTACGAAATCAGATAAGCTGGGAACACAGGAGAAGCAGAAAAACCTGAGAGAAGTAAAAAGATTATTCAGTGGTTCAGGGCATCCTGTTGCCTATTCGGCCATCAGTCACAACGGACGTGATGATCTGCTCCATATCATTGAACAATATGTCTGCGGAGACGAATCATGAAAAAATGGATATTTTTTCTGTTCCTCCTGCTGATTCCATTTTCCCAGACGACGGCCTATAACCCCTGGGCTCCTAATATATTTGCAGAAGCAGACCGCGGCTCGTGGGAATGGAAAGAAATCAGCCGCATGTGTGATGAGGGGAAAGCGCCCCACTACAGCGGAGAAAAAATCAGGCAGGCTTCTCTGAGCCGCTATGAGCTGGCGGCGGTAGTTATTGATCTTTCAGAAAATGAAAATGCATTGACCCCCGATGAAAAAGAATCCTTGAAAAAAATCAGACAATCCTACAGCAGAGAACTGGAGGCCAGAAACTGGAAAGAAGAGAAATCCCCAGATCAGGCAGAAATACATGGTGATCTAAGAATCAGAAAAACGGATGGGAAACCTGCTGACGGAAGAGCACGCATAGGAATTCTCTATCATATTGGACAGCATGCAGAAGCGGGGGCAGAAGAGATAAAATAACCATAAAGATGACATTAAATCATAAAAATCACAGAAGCCCGGTCCTGGATGAGGCGGGAATCTGTGATTTTTTACATACTTTGCATATTGCATATAAAGAAGAATGCAGAGGTGTGAGAATATATCAAGACAGCCTCCTTTTTTAGGAAAGGCTGTCTTTTGAATCAGAATGCAGGGACAATAGCACCCTTGTATTTTTCTTGAATAAATGATTTTACCTCAGGGCTGTGAAGAGCATCCATAAGTTTTTTTAGTTCAGGGCGGTTTTCATCACCGGAACGGACAGCTACGATATTGGCATAAGGCGAGTGGCTGTCTTCTGTAAACAGGGCCTTATGCGGATCAATGCCGGCCTGAAGAACATAATTAACATTAATAACGGCAGCATCCACATCATCCAGAGAGCGGGGAAGCTGTGCGGCCTCCAACTCAGAAATTTTGATATTTTTGGGATTGGAAACAATATCCTGCGGAGTGGCCGTAATAGAAACACCGTCCTTCAGTTTCAGCAGTCCTGCAGACTGCAGAACAAGAAGAGCACGTCCTCCGTTTGTCGGATCATTGGGAATGGCGATCTGGGCACCGTCAGGCAGACCGGACAGAGAAGATATTTTTGACGAATACAGTCCCATGGGTTCCAGATGAACAGTGCCGATGGAGACGAGCTTGGTTCCGCGGTCTTTGTTAAATTGGTCCAGGTACGGCTGATGCTGGAAGAAATTGGCATCCAGTTCTCCGTCGTTCAGTGCCATATTGGGCTGTACGTAATCCGTAAACTCAACGACCTGCAGTTTGATGCCCTCTTTAGACAGCTGATCCTTTACAGAATTAAGAATTTCACCATGGGGGACCGGAGAAGCCCCGACCTTCAATGTGATTTCCTTTTGTGAAGAACTGCCTTTTTCAGTGCCTGATGGACTTTGCTGACCGCAGGCTGTGAGAAGAGACATGGACAGAATTCCACATAAAGCGGCGATTGACCACTTGCCTAAGTTTTTCATAATATCCTTCCTTTCTTTTTTTATTGAATTCACAAAAAAGAGTCTCCCTGCGGAGGCTCTGTAAAGATCTTTATCTCTCGGATAATCCGCAGGAATTGGCACCTTAATACAGGTTGCCGGGTTTCATTGGGCCAGTCCCTCCGCCGCTCTTGATAAAACATATGCAATTCAATAAATAATTAACTGAATTATATCATTTTCATAAATATCATGTCAACCAAAGGGGACGGATGTTGTCTGATAGACAAGAACCATAGGGTCATTTATAATGATATTGGCTGTTCGGGAAGAAAGATACCGGCAGTCTTTATCATAAATCCAAGGAGATTTTATATGCACTATGCAGTATGGAAACCGTGGTTTCAGTCAAAACAGGGGATTGTGTATACTCTTTATGCAGCAGTTTTTTTTCTTCCAATTTCACAGACGATGGTGGATATCTTTTTAGCATCTTCATTGGTGCTTTCTGTCAGACACTGCCTGGAAACAGGGAGATTTGAGTGGAAAATAGGGCCTGCAGCATGGCCTGCAGCCGGTTTTATGCTGATGGCTTTTCTGTCAGTTTTTTCATCCAGAGTGCTGTCATTTTCATTTTATAACTATCTGCTTCTGCCGGGCGCTTATCTGCTTTTGTATACTTTGATTTATACATACATAAAAACAAGGGATGAAAAGAAAAAAATCCTATTTTGCTTTCTTTTTGGAGCGGCGGCCGTGGTTGTTTATGGATTCTATCAGTATGGGCATATTAAAAATATGGCGGCCATGGACTGGGTCGATCCGGAACGTTTTCCCCTGCTTTACAGGAGAATGTATTCTACCCTGGGCAATCCAAATCTTTTGGGGGCCTATTTAGTCATGGCCGTAACCATGACATCGCCGTTTGCGCTAATGGAGAAAGAAAAAAGAAACAAAGTGCTGCTGGTGGGATTTCTTGGAATATGTATGGCCGCGCTGCTTCTGACATATTCCCGGAACGCCTGGGTCAGTTTGGGCTGTGCAGTTCTGGCAGCCGCCATTGTTTATGACAGGAGACTGTTTGCCGTTATCGGTGCGGCCGCCCTGTTTATTTTTATTCACCATGGGCAGGTGACAGAACGGTTTCTGTCACTTTTTACAGGGAATGATACATCGACGGATCTCCGTTTTGCATTGTGGGAAAGCACCTGTGCCATGATTCAGGACCACTGGATATTCGGAGTGGGATGGGGAAGTTATTTTTTGGCATATCCGGCATATAATTTTTTTATTGAAGATCCCCGCATTATTATTTATCACGCCCATAATATGTATCTCTCAATGGCCGCTGAAATAGGCATTCCAGGAGCACTCTGCTTCTTCCTTTTTTTCTTTGGGCAGGGAGTACTGGGCTGGCATCTTTATAAAAAGGGAAGAGACTGTTTTAACCGTTCTCTGGGACTGGGTATGTTTTTGACAGTGACGGCGATGGCTGTGGAAGGTCTGGGGGATTATGTGTTTTTCAGCCGTGCTGTTTCGCTTTGTTTTTGGGGAATGGCTGCACTTTCCTCGTCCTGCTGGGCAGCAGAAAAGAAAAACAAGAATTGAATAAAAAATTTTTATAATCATTGACAGACTTTTTGTTAGACTGAAACATAGGAAAAAGGTCATAATACGATAAAAATGTGATATAATGATGGAGGTTATGAAGATGGGCGCATGACAGGACGGAATTAGTTTTTCCTGTATGGGGAAGTCCATCGTATTTCTGCGGCCATTGAGAGATACATATTATGGGCGTGATAAATAATAATGCGGGGATCTTCAATAAAAAAATTATATGCCGGATA
>OLIH01000624.1_pt1 | contig 17991 bp, 25 predicted proteins | sample 1609721 | NCBI WGS metagenome assembly OLIH01 (sample SAMEA4350157, study PRJEB24818) | metagenome | biome: human; feature: gut; material: faeces | place: Denmark | collected 2013-09
ACAAACATGCATGATATACTATATATGTAATAAAGAAAGGATCATAAAAACAATCAAATAAATCATTAAATAAATGAATTAAATGATTGACATATATGTAGATACATGATATAATATAGATGTAATAAAGAAAGGATGATAAAAATGTATTTTGATATTTTAATTGAATTATACGACGGCGACATAGAAAAAACAAACCTATTCACGGATACAGATAAATTAAAAACTTACCTTTACAAAATTTTAGACAAGGAGGACGCCGAATTTTTATTAGAAAACGGAAAGGTAGTTATTGATGATTACACGTTGTATCTTGATAGCGCAACGTATTAATTCGATACAATGCTACCAATCACATTTGATTGGTGGTATCAATATCAAATTAATATAAAAGGAGTGTTTCATATGTTTAACAAAGCATTAATAGCTGAAAAAGGAGAGGTATCTCTACTTCGCCCTTTTAATGTCTGGGATATGAATTATCATATCATAGATACCGAAAACAATAAGCATTATCGTATAGATATCGATGATGTAGGCGATGAGGAATATTGTTTGTTATCTTTTGAAGAGTTAAAGGAATTAGATATGGATCTTATTTCCGACTATTCATGGAAAACTACAAAAATAACTGATTAATTTAATACAATGCTACCAATCTTATTTGATTGGTGGTATCAATATCAAATTAATATAAAAGGAGTGTTTTACATGATTAACAATTTATCATTAATTTTAGAGGGGTTAAATCAACTAACTAAAGATGACAACGATAGTTTAGCGTCTATCAAGTCAGAAATAACACAAGGAGGGAACCAATTAATTTTATACGTTGATTACGTTACAAAAGAGTTCGTGTTAACACATGATAAATATAACTATGTTTATCTTGATAGCCATTGCATTAATATCGCAAGAACGAAATCAATGAAAAGCGTTGAACACTATGCGGAACAATTGAAACATGACGGATATAAACAAATTACGGATAAATGGGAGTGATTAAAATGATTGCACGAACATTCAAAGAACATCGCGAACTTATTGAATGGTTACGTTTCTACTGTAAACGTAACCTTTCAGACAATGAAAAAATAGAGATCATAGAGGGTACTTTACAAGATTTCGACGTTCCGGAAATAAATATCACCGAGCTTTTTTTAACTCATTCGACACTATTGCCCGAATCAAGTCAATTTAACATCCTTGAAAAGTATTGTCAGGCAATGAAATTGGTAACTTCTTACGTAAAAGTTGGTTCTCGCTATCAGTTAGCGATACAAATACCAAAAGGATATTTAAAGGAGAAAGAAATATGAGAAAAGATTTCGTATACATTAACACACCCGATCCAAAAGCAAACAAAAAGGCGTTAGCAAAAATCACTAACGCCAAAGAACCAAAACAAAACTATCGAAGATTACAATTACTATGTTATCTACTATTCATCATTGTAATAGAGTTATTATTGGTAGCCTTACTAAAATAGGGCTACCATATCTTCATACGATTAAACAAATCATAATGCAAGTTTTTAATAACAATATTATCAAACCTTAAATAACTATTCTTAAAGGCTTTCGCCACTGTTGAAAGATAGTAATTATTTCGCCAATTCTTCATCAGCAATCTGTTTTCTTCATGGTCTTTTGTAGTCATTGCATAAAAATGATTTGTATTTGGTTGATAATCATAACTTACATATACACAACCTGTTTCAGCGTCTATCCAATAACCAAAGATTTTCCCTTCAAAAGCAATAGCACATAAGAAACTACTATTCTTGCTTCTCTTCTCAATAAATGTATCACTATCATTAACAAATTCATTGTTGATACTAAAATCTTCATAATCTGTACCACGTATTAACCTTCCGAACGGTGTTTGTTTCTTTACTTCTGCAAAGTCTTTTGAATCACACAATTCAATCAAAATTCCTCGATCCTGATATAGATTAAAACGCTTATTCAAATCTGGCTGTAGATTGAAATACAAGAAATAAGGGTTGACTACACTCGTTGCATTACTCAACAGAATACATCTAGTATTTGTGCGGTCACGAAAAACAGTTTCCATCATATTTAACAAGGCTTCTGCTTCATTTGGTAAGTAGGTAATTTTTGATTTCTCGATCAAAAACTCATCAAACAAAATTGTACGAACATCTGGATATTCATTAGATTTTTCAATACCCCATGTACTAAGCGGAACGGCCCAACCCATTAATTTATCATCGCAATAAAACTCTTTCCCTTTAACTTCAAGTTTATGTTCGGGAAATTCTTTCGCCATTGTCTTGAAAAACTGAGGAATCTTTTTAAGTTCTGTTTTGAATCTTCTTAAATAAATAAATTGTTCGCCATGTTTTATAAAACGATTAACAACAAATTTTTTATATCCATACGTTTTACCTATACCACGTGCGCCTATTACAAACAACATTAGGCAATTAAAACCTAAAGCATTGTTAGGGCTATAGTATAAGTTTTTCTCTTTAAGTTTAACGCCTAAGCTATTTGTCATACTATGCACCCCTATTTATATACTGGTTTCTTATCATACATTTTTAAGTAAATATCAAATTGTTCAGGTGTCCACACCATTGATGGAATTTCTTTTCCATGTACATGATTGTAAGTTCCACGAATATGATCTAGCTGTATTGGATCAGACAATTCAAAGATCGTTTTTCCGTCAAAATAAAACACGCTTGTACTACCCTTTGTAAGTGTGAAAATAAACTCATCACTTGTAGCATCAAATATTTTATTTTCAGGAGGAACAATTTGATCAGATTTTTTACCAACATACAAATCCCATGTTTCTCGATCTCCATAAAACACATTTAAGTCAAGGTTTCCATTATAACCAGATAGGCGACCGCTACTCGTATATTGAAAACAAGCGACAACTGGAAAGTTGTTTGTTCGTGGTGGACTAGGTTGACTATATCCTTGAGGTAAATTCCTACCATATTCCGCAATCCACAATCCATAATCGCCTTTAGCTACATTTGAAAAGTCTGTTGTATTGAGGTTTGCTGTATACGTGTAAAACCATGGTTTAATACCTGTTTGATTGTACACATAATCAAGAAACGCTTTCGCCCATGCTGAATCTTTTTGGTTTGAACCTTCAAAGTCAAGAATTAGAATTGCTTTACCAATGTAACCTTGAATATTCTTTAAGAAAAATGCTCCTTCTTGTTCTGGTGTACCTTCTAAGCCTTTCTCATGTGCAAAGTGGTACACACCAATCTTTTTACCTAAAGCCAAAGCTTGTTGAAATGCTCGATCACAATCAGGATTGACATAGCCTGTACCACCTGTTGCTTTAATATTTACAAAGTCACATGGAACTTTTGAAAGATCAATCCCTGTTTGATGACTAGAAATATCAATACCATTCATCATTTAATATCGTCCTTTCTGTTGATTGTTCCGTCTAAAAACTTCTTAACATAATCAGTCCAATTGTTATTATCGTCTATAGTTGAAATGTGTCCTAGTATACTATAAATTTCTGATAAAATCAAACCAACCAACATTGTTACATACATTGTAATACCTACTGCACCGAATTTTACTGCTACAGGAATAAAGTAAACCACTAAAATCATTTCTGCCACCTTAACAATAATGCCTGCTTTAGCTTTAAAACTACTAAAGTCGATTTCCTTGTCAAATTTGGCAATTGTAAAACCTAACACGAAATCAATAATCATCGCAACCATTAGCCACAAAATCAAACCGTAAATCATATGGTTATCATCTGCTAACCATGATGTAATATATTCTATCATACCATTTTTCTCCTTATTAAAATTTCCAACCATTTAATGAATCAGATAGCCACAAATAAATAAGATCATCTTTACCTTTATTGTTGTCGTCATTATCTCCATCGCCAAAACATTGGCCTAAAAATTTTAGAGGGTCTTCCCACGTTCCATCATCAACAAAAGATGAGCCTAACGCTGTCATAAAGTCTTTTTTTGTGAACCCTAAGTGTAAATGATCTGCGTCACGTATAGCACACACTTGACCATTCTTAACTCTATCGCCAACTTTTACTTTTATATTTGACTGATTATAACTAAACTCTTGATAAACGATATTGTAAGTACCATCATTTATCACGAAATACGCTCTTAATGCTCCCATTGTTCCAACATGTGTTACTGTGCCATCGCAACAAGCAATCATTTCATTACCAGGATGATCGATTGAACCAAAGTCCAAACCATCATGGAAATTGTTTGGTCTGCCATTTCCTGCATGTGTACCAAAAAGCTGTCCACTCATGAAACTACTAGGATCGAGATTTGTGTTCTTGATCGGTGTTCCATAGCAACGTTTTACGCCACCGCCACCGCTACCATCAATATGTTTACTATAAGCTTGTGCAAGATCAAGTCTTTCTTCAATATGAAGCTTGCCTGGTCTTTCCCAATGACACATAAAATTGATTGTAGCAACATCAATATTTGTGGATTGCTTAAATGCCGAGAGGGTCTGAGGATTAGTATATCCTGGATAAGAAATAGGTGTATTATCCATCCATTGACCTGTTTTATCTCCTTGAGCGATGATCTCTGCTTGACCCTCCAACGTTTCAGCTTGAGCATTAGACAATCCACAAATTTGAGCTTGGCGATAAAGATTGCTTTTAGGCGTCCATTGACCTAAGCCATAACCACCGCCACCGTATTCATTGGCGTTCGGGTTCAATCCAGCCGATTCCCAATGGAGATTAGCGACAACTCCTACTTGTGAATTTTTATTATAGCCATGTTTACCAAGTATTTTAGCAATTGTTTGTCCTCTAGCTATTTGTTCATTTGTAAGAGTTGCCATCTCATATCCCCCTAGTTATATACGTTACTTGCATTTGGTCCTGTTAGTACATGATCAATTTTACGATTATAGAAAACAGTCTGAGGTGCTTTATAGATCATCGGGGTATTTACTTTTGTTGAATTAGACAATCCACGAACAATAAACCCATCATAATTAACACGCTTATCTGCTGTTTGAATAAAGCGGTAACCATCTGTCAAAGGTGCTTCTTGTGCCATTAGATCACAATAGAAATTAACGCCACCACCATATAAAGTGATAACATGTCCTTGACAACGATATAACTTTCCTGTAATCCTTAAGTTTCGGTAATGTCCGTAAACAACAACTAAACGTGAAATAGCTGTACTATTCATTCCTTCAACTTTAGAGTTACGAGAATAAACATCTACATCAATATAAGCTTGATCCACATCTTGAAATTCAAACAAGGCGTTTCTATTTCCATATGCTAGAAAATGGTTGTTGTTTTGAACATGCAAGTTATGTGCATATCCTCGATAATAACTTACGCCACCTTCGATCGTATTACTAGAAATTTCACAGAAATTAATTACATTCTGATAATCATCTTCGTTATCAATAATGATCGCTGTACAAAAGTGAATACGATTGTGTTTCACAAAAAATCCTCTAAATCCTGTGCCTCTAGTATTAATATCGTTCCCTTGCCACATACTGTTTACATCGGGAAAAGCTGTTTTGATGATTGCTTGAGAGATATTAGAGAATAGACAATTTTCAAAGGTAACCCCTCTACCTCTAGCAACAACAACATATGTTCCTTCATTTAAAGTACAGTTGCGAACAAACAAATCAAAGTCGAAACGATTGTAATTTCGAGTATCATTAAAGAAAATTCCTTTACCACTTTGAGCGCCTTGTGGCAACCATAATGCAAAACCATCAATGTTGAAACTTTCGATGTTTACATTAAATGCCGTCATTGTTTCAAACTTTAATGTTGTTTCTCCTGATCCTAAGAAAGTCACTATTGGAACATCAGGCTTTAATTCAATTGTGTTAGCAAAGCGATAATATGAATCACGTTCACAAGGAGGAAAATAAAAAGTGATACCCTTTTCGCTTTTCTCTTCGAGTAATTTATTTAATATTGGTGTACAATCTGTTACACCATCTGCAATAACCCCATAAGCACTTACATCGATTGTAGTTGTCATTTTTCTTTTGTCAACAAATTCGTTGAAACTTTCTTGATTTTCATTTCCATGTAATGTTTCATCAAAAACAACCTGTGTTGGATTTGTTTCAGGGTGCAATAGGTAATTCTTTTGATTTTCTTCTTTCATCTTGTTCATTTGAATATCAATTCGTTCTTCCATATGAACCTCCTTATTTTAGAGGGAAAACACAATTATCTAATGATAGATATTCGATTTTACCTACATTGTCATTTACAGTTACTTTGCCATCAGGTGTGATCGACACATAAACCAATTCTTTTGTATCTGCTGGATTTGGTGTGTAGTATTTTGCGAAACAACCAATACGTTTTGTTCTTATTGGTCTAAAACCTTCTGGCAATGTTGTAATCACAGGGTTTGTCAAACTTTCAGTAAACTTTACCATACCTTCGATCATACCAATTGCTCCGAGATAAGAGATTGCATTTGTTTTATCACTAGCTGTATATAATTGACAATTTGTCATTGTCAATTCAGCACGACTGGTTAAATCTAACAAGTTTTCTGTACGAACAGTTGGATATAAATTATTGTCATTGCTATCCTTCATTTGAATATTTTTATTTGCCATTATTTTTCCTCCTACGGTAATACAGTATATTGTATTGCTGTGTTCTCTAAACTACTTACACGAACAGCAAGATCAGTTGCACTTTTTTGTGCTGAATCAGCGGTGTTTTTAGCTGTCGTTGCAACATTACTAGCACTGTTCGCTGTTGTTTTCGCTTGGTCTGCGGTTTGTTGCGCTGTACCAGCTTTCGTTAACGCTTGATTGGCGGTTGAAGTTGCTGTTTCAATTTCTGTTGACAATCCATCGGCTGTTGTTTTCGCTTGTTGAGCTGTTTGTTTTGCTTCATTAGCTTTGTTCTCAATATCAACAACAGTCAACCCTAAATTAGTTTCATCATACAAAACATTTTTTGCAATGGTTACAGGCATTAAACGATTATTATCTTTATCATGCATTTGAATATTTTTATCTGTCATATTACACCTCTACATAACGAATACCATCAAGATTACCGACTGTACTCTCTAATGCTGTTACTCTATTGGTTAGTTTACCAACATTTACATTTAATTCAGTTACAGCATCCTTTGCTTGATTAGCAGTAACTACAGCATTTTTAACTGAGGTATTCATTGTTTCGTTATTTTGTTTGAGTGAACCCAATTCTCCTTCTACATTCGTACCGCTATTAGTTATAATATTAACGGCTTTTGAAACTGGAAATAAATTGTCTGATCCATCTTCACTTGTTAGTTGTGTTCTAATGTCTGCCATTATACAGCCTCCGTTCCTTTAATATGAAGATAAATATCTCCTGTAGCGGTATTCCAACCGCTAACTTTATTGATTGCAACAATACGTAACGTGTCAATAGGATCATTACCATAATCAGTATTATCACGCTGTATTTTAAACCAAAATGTTCGATCATCAGCAACATCAGGTTTATTCTTTGTCAAAAGGATATTCACACTGTTCGCTCTTGTTTCAGCAACCAAGATTTGTAATCTTTTAATTTCTTTGATATAATTTGCAAAAACAGTATCGTTGATTAAACTTTCTAGTGTACCGTCAGATAACCATTTTTTGAGTGTGTCAGTTGTGATCTCCTCTAACTTCTCAACAAAATGTTCGATAAAGTAATTTAAATAACTACTCATATCATTAACTAAAGCGCCAACTTCATTCAGATAGGAAATTAAAGCTGATACTTCTTCATCTAATAGTAATTCGTATCTGTATTCAGTATGAGGATATTTGCTAAAACGTTCTTTGAATACTGAGGGTAAACCATCAAACCGCTTGTCGGGGTTAAAATCTACCATTGCTACTACCTCCCTCCATAAACAAGGAGAAATAATCCTTCCTTGTTCATTTCTCTAAAGATCATCTTCTCAATTCTCAAAACACTTTTGCGATATTTTTCGAGTAAGTCAGCATAATCGGTGCTTCCTTTTTTACCTTTATATCGTGTAATCGTATCTTTTGTTTGATTTTGATCTTTATTAATGTCTGTGTTCTTTGTTTCTTTTTCACTAGCATTGCTTCGTGTGTTTTGATTTGTTTTGTCGTTATTGGTTTCGACACCTGTAGAACTTGTTGTTTCTTTACTTAAATCTTCTGTGATATTTGTTGCATAATTGATGACGCCTGTTCCATCGCCATTTGAAGCAATTTTTAAATCTTTTTGAGGGGTGTCTGTATACGTGTTTCTTGAGAAAGAATCGGTTGTTCCTGTGTCACGTGTATTTTTGTTTCTGTTGTCTGTTTGATCGACTTGCTTCGTTTGATTTTTCGATTCATCCCGATTCGCTTTGATGTTTGTATCAATCTCATTTAACAATTTCTGTTTCTCATCAATGGTATAGTCCATGTCATCGAAAATCGGAAACTCTTCAAGATTTGATAGGAACATCTTATTCCAATAGGGCATGTTTAGATTTAAATACTCGTCAAGATTAAACTTAAATGATCCCATCGTTTCTGATCCTATCTCTCTCAAGTAAAAGTGATTGATAAATTTTGTTTCAAATTCGGCTCGTTTTGTTTCGTCATAAAAAGGATAATCAAAATCAAACAATTGTTTTCTGCCAACTTCAATACGTTCTTTTCGAGATAATTCAGGATGGTAATAAGTGAAACTTTCAATATAGCGTTTAAGTAGCACTTGGCAACCCTCCACTCATTTGGTCTTTTTTCGATTGACCTGCAGCTAGTTGTAATTGTCGAACAGCGTCTGTTCTAAACTTCACATCAATCTTTCCTTCAAGTTCGTCACCAAAGACACGATTTACACGATCGCAAAACTCTTTTCTCGACTTTAACAAGATGTTGCCTGAACTTTCAATCTGTTCGTTATTAGATAAGACTTCTGATGTTTGCACACGTGCAGTCTTATCAACGTTTGCATTGTTAATACCTAAAAAAGTCAACACTTCATTCCATACTTCATTCAATTCGGATCGTAGTTTATCTACCACATATGGAGCATTTGTTTGCCATACATTAAAAGATTCGTCAAACTCCATATCTTTATCCACAAAAACAGCCTGATTGTTTTCATCAATTTGATTATAAGCTTGTAGCAACGAAAAATATTTCTTTTCATCTGTTTGAATAATTACAGGTGTTTTTTGCGCTCTTCGGTTCACTCGTGATATCTGGTTTATATCTGCCATATCCAAAGCAAAACGATGAAGACTTGGTAATGTAGGAACTTTCAAGTCATTGTTATACAACATGATACATTTTGATTTATCATCATCATCATCATACCTTAAAACAGGATATCTCTTGTGATACATTGCTTCGTTTGCGGTAAAGAATATAGGATTGTGATAATGATCAATTTGACCGTCTTCTGCACCGGCACAAACCATGAACCCTAGTGTAGGGTCTTTAAAGAAACCGAGATACCCATTTGTGTGTAATGCAATTTCTAAATATCGAGGGTCAATTGATTTCGGTAAATTTTCCCATTCAAACAACTGAAACGTAAGGAGCGTGAGTTGTCTACGATAATGTTCATAGTAGCTGATTTCTTCTACATCACTTGAATAGGGTTCGTTTGGATAAGGTCTGCTTTTTGCTGTATAACGGTTATTTCTAGCAAGTCCTGCACCTTTTCGTCTACTCATCTTATTCCTCCTTCCTACACATCTCCGTTGTCTTGGTTATAATTTAAAATATCGTTCGTATGCCAAAGGGTAACTCCTGCACTAAAAATTTGTTTCACTCGCGTTAACACATCGTTACTCATTGTACCTACAATATTTGGCTCTTTTAATTTAATGAAATTCCATGATTTTCTTGTTTGTAAGTTTGGTGTAGCTACTCGATTGCTCTTTGTGCCATACATTGAGAAGTAACGATTCAGTCTTGTAGCATACTCATATTTAATTTGTTTGAATCGCAATTGATAATAATTTTGAAAGTTTCCCATTGTGAAAGATAAGTTTGATCCTAGCTGTGTGACATTATCTGGGATATTTTCGATATCTGCTACTTTGCCTGCCAAAAGATTTAATCCATTTTCTTTTTCAGCAACATAGTTGTTTACTTGTTGTCCAGCCCCCATAATGTTAGTCAAACCAACAAATGGATTGGCGCTGGCTAATGCGGAAAAGATCGCCCCTCCTGTACTCATTGCACTGTTTCCCATACCATGCCTAAAGGTGTTTCGTATGTTTTGTTCTTGAGCAATCAAGGAGTTTTTGTTCCCTTGCATGAATGCAGCAGCATAGTCAGATTTAACTCCTACATCATTAGGATCATTATCGATTAACATCTTGTCACTTAAATTAGTAATAATGCTTGAGTTAGTTACATCATAATCAATTGGTTCAATCATGACTTTATTAGAAATGCCTAACGAACCTTTTACATATACACTCAATTTACCACCTGTAAGATATTCGGGTCTGATAGTCATAACATGTCCTTTAGTATCTGTAATTTCTAGTAAACAATAAGGATACATAAATAGTTTAGATTCCTTAACATTAAATGGAAAACTTTCTCTAAAGTAGTTATACACATTTCCTACAAGATCAATTCTTTTAGGTACAAATGTTCTTGCCTCTTTCACACAAAAGAAAGCGAATGTTTTCATTGTTCCTGTTGGATCACTGGCATAGGTTGGGAGTGTAATCTTATACGAACCTCCTGCATTATACCTTACTGTTTTGTTAGCATGATCCACAATAAATGGTATACCTGTATATGACGTTATATACATCCCGACTATCTTATTTAAAAAAGGTTCTTTCGTTGTAAGAAACGCCATGTACTCTCCAAAGTTAGCATTACCTGCACCATTTGGTTTGTATACCTCGCCACTTGAATTGAGAGGAAGTAAATAATAGGAATAAGGTGACGGCCCTCCGACAATTGATCCTCCTGATTTATCTTCCTTATCTCCTACTGGCATTGCTTCACTTGTTAGAATAACAAGAAAATTGACTCCATCGTTAGGATGAAAAGTTGTTACATTTGTTGTTGTGTATTCTCTACCGTAATCAAGCGACTCTTCAATCGTATTAATGAATGGTACTCCATTCGAATAATAAAGTTGTGGATGTTCTTTCGCAATGAAACTTTCTCGTATGCCAATATCGAAACGATAAGTTTGTAAAACATCAATTTCAAAAGTAACGAAACTTGTGTTGTCGTTCTTATATTCAATATCTGTAACAAAGGCATACTGCCATTTACTAGGATAAGTTTCTTCGTTTTTAAAGATGAGATAGTTACAAGCATATAAAGCGTCTTTGTGTTTATCTACTCTAAAAACTCCACCGAGTTGTGTATCTCTTTGATAAGAACAATCAGTATTCTCGTTCAGAACAGGAAACGAATTAAAATACGATTCCTGTTCCTGTTGAGTTTTACACCATCTTGTGTGTGCATAGGTGTTATCAAAAGGCACGTTAGCCAACAATTTTACATGTGTATACCGTCTTGCCATAATTGTCCTCCTTAATCAGAAGTAACCGTAACAAGAGCCGTTGCTTGTTGACCTCCGATAGCTGTGAATGTTACTAATGATTGACCGACTTCTAACCCTTCTACGGTTACGGCTGTCGCTTTGCCTGATGTTTCTTTGACTGTTGCTTTAACCAATGTTGGTGCTGATGAAACAACTTCTCCTTGTTGATTTGTAGCTTCAGCTGGTGTAAATGTAAGTGCAATATCTTTAGTTGCTCCTTTAACAACAGTATCTGTTGCACTTGCGAAAGCAACTTTTGTAACTGGTTTAGTTGCTGTTTTGACAAAAGCAACGGCATTCCCGAATTGGGAACTAGAATATAATTGGTGGTGGTGTAACCAGTAATTCCAATATAAGCCTTCTGGATTGTATAGACTTGTTGTTTTGTACAATTTGTCATAGATCATAAACCATTCACTATCTACAATAACTGCCACAATATTTGACGATTCTTCGCCTTGTTTTTTAGGAAACTCATCAATAACGATTTTGTGTCCTACAAAGTCAGTTTTACTCATATTGAATGCTGCTGCTAAAACATCAACGTCAACTGTTGCGTCAGTGTCAGCGTCAATAATAACGTATTGGTCAGATTTTGGTGTAGATGTTTTAACGCCTTGAGCGTTGTAAGCAGAACTCATGAATTCCAATTTGTTAGATGTTGATTTGATCTTACGAATAAATTCTTTTGCATTTGATTCAGCAATTTCACCAATTTCGATCTCTTTGAATAACTCTTTTTCTTGGTAATTTGAAATTAACAATTTCGTGTATTCAAATTCACTTACTTCATCGCCTGTGTATAAAGCGTTCATTACACCAGCAACAAAACTATTGAAATTATCCCATGAAGTAAATGCTTTTTCTAACCATGCTTCTTGAATCGTTTGTTTGTAGTAACCTTCACGATTAATTTCGTGGAACAATGTTTTTACATCGGGAATTTCTTGTTTAAATACACCTGTAACAGATTCGTCAGGATTGAACTTATGTTCCTGTGCAATGTCAACAAAAATTTCTTCGATCGTTCGACCTAAAGGCATGTTTCCTTTTTTAAACATTTTCAAAGGGTTTCGCCATGATTTGTATTGAATAACTACTTTACCAATACGATCAACTAAAGTTGAAATAAATTCATTTTTTACTACATCTAAACGTGTGATCCCAGCGCCAACCGCTTGAATGTTATCTGCATTTGGCATAGGTACGTTCGCTTGAAAAAGAGATGATGAACTATTATAAATAGCCGTCATCAATTGTACAGGTGTTTCTACATTTGTGGCGTTAAGAACATCTTGTTCTGTAATTTTATCTGCCATGTTTGTTTCCTCCTTAAATTCCTAGATCATCTAGTGTAATATTCTGGTCTGTTTCTGGTTCGTTATTTTCTGGCGGTTCTACGCTCGCTCGTTCTCGGAACAATTTTGAGTTTGAAATCACCAACGCTTCGTTATCTTTCTTTAACTTCTCAAGTGTGCTATTCGCTGTTGTCAAAGCTTCTGTTGTTGCTCCGTAATCTTCTCGCAATGCTTCAAGATGTTCTACAATCTTTGATCTTGCTTCACCGTCTGTGACACTTTCAAGAATACCATTTAGAATTGCTTCATGTTCTTTAATTTCCATAATCTCCACCTCCTTTTGATTCTATTATACCATAAAAACTGTTTCACGTGAAACATAAATCTGTGAAACACAAAAAAGAGTAGCCGCATTTAAGGGCTACTCCTAAAAGGTTTTTGCGATTGGTTAACGGTCAAAACGTTTATGTGTCCATAACTTAACGGGAGCGCACGATCTCTCACGTGTACATTCGCCCTATCTCGCCAAATTTGACTCTTGTTAACTATCACAATAATATTTTACCATACTTTGCAAAGGATGTAAATAATTTATTTTTTGAAATTTCCTGTTTTTACTAATGTTACTACTTCAATTTCACGTGTTTCTTTTCCATAGATTTCTTCAAAGTCATGCAAAGAAATATCAACAAAGTGTTCGGTAGCGTAACCGTCAATCGTTCCTTCATCACGTACAATAAACATTGCTTTATATAGTTCCATTATTAGTCCTCCTTACTTAATTGTAAACATCGTGTCTACTAATACCACGCCGCCTTGTGTTCTTTTCGGTAGCAACTTTCCATAGCTTGAAAAACCAACTTCAAAATTGTCAAAAGTTACAAGCTCTTTTATTCGATCTGGCATACCAGCACACTTTACATTTAATTCGCCGTCAATTTCTTCTACGTATGTTTTCTGACGAATGAATTTTGCTCGTTGAAATGTGCTTTCATGCCCCCAATAACCAAGTTTTTTAGGATCAACAAGATGTTCGATTGCTTCTGGAACATCTGTTCCTACTAGATGAATGCTATCTGTATCACAATAAATAATACGATCAAAACATCTTTGAGCGGTTGTAATGGTAGTATACCTACCCCAAGCCGTCACAAAACTAGCAAGCGGAACATAAACAGGATCTCTTAATTCTTCTTCTCCTAGTGTCAATCGAACAATGCCGTCCTCGCCCATGTAAGGCACTTTTCCTGTAATGTCAGGGTTTGTTCCGAACTTTCCATACAAGCTATTTAACATGCCCTTGGCATTCGCTTTTCTAGCTCCTTCGGTGGTATTCTTTACTTCAATCCATTTGTCAATCCAACCTTTGAACATATCACAAGAAGCTTTGAACATATAACCATACGTGTAATGTATCTCTAAAATGTCGTAATGCTCAAAGAACAATTCAAGATCAACGTTTGTAAGTGTAAGATCAATTAATTCGTCAACTCCAAGTTTGTTTACGCTCGAATCAAGATATTCGTTTTGAATAAACAATGAGCTTTGCTTAACTTGAATGGTCGGGATATAACCCTCCTTTAAACGAAACCTTACTTTGATATTTTGAATGTAAAGTGGATAGTCGTTGTTCGGTTTGTATTCTCCCTCATAGAATAGAGGTGTTCCATATGGTAAAGGTCTTACGTACATTTGAGAGGGATACAATGAGTTAACATCAAAGACAATGCCATCACCTATTTCTTTCCCTTGAAAAACTTTGTTTACCCAAGTAAAACCGCCTTTGTATGCTTTACGTAAGTCTTTATCAAACCCTAAAGACAAAATAGGAAACCATTGTTTGAAAGTTGATTTTCCATGTGTAGCTTTTAACCAATCTTTGTAATCCCCTAAGGCATCGCTACCTCTTGTCATACGTGTAAGCCCTTGATCGAATTGAATTTTTAATGCCATCGCCATGATTTGAATGTCATTCTTTAAATAATCCCATTCATCATCAGTTGGATTATAACCAACAGGTCTTTCTTTTGTATAATCTATTTCGCCTTTTTTTATAGGAAAATTAAAAGCCTCTGCAATTTGTTTCACTGGAAATGGGTATTTCTTAAGACTATCATAGATGATCGTTCGAACTTTCTCTTTTTTCGTTTTACCTGATTTTGTTGTTGCGTAATTAACTTCCCAACAAATTTCCAAAGCATACCATTGACCCATATTTGATATCAATGTAGAGAATGTTCTTTCTTCTTTCGTTTCTTTGCTCCATTTGAAACCATTTTTGAATAACCATGAAAGCATAAACTCTCCATCAAATTTTTCGTTGTGGAAATAGATATCTGTACTACCTTGCATTTCGCACCATTCAAAAAAAGAATCAATGTCTAAACCGAATGTTATATTGTCAACATTGTCTATATCGCATACGCCCCACGACCATACACGACAATCGTTGAGATCAGTTGTTGTTTCAAAGTCGCCTGTATATTTCTTAATCATAATTCTTCTCCTGTTTCTGAATTAATTGTGATGTTCTTCGTGGGGTTATATGAGGGGACTTCTCCACCTGTTTCAGTTTCAATCACTTTCGCAATCTTACTGTAAACTTGTTCTTTTTTCTGTTGTACTTCTGCTTCATCATAAATGTAGTCAAGGTTCATGTCTAAGAAGTTACTAACATAGGTTTTCATGAACAGATCAAGCCCCATTGAATCAAGTAAACGAACAATGTCATCGGCATCTGAATTGAAAATAGTAAACATCGCTTGCCTGAAATTGTCATAATAAAGCTGATCCCTTTCATCAAAATATTGTTCGTCTTGTTTTCCTATATTTTCTAAATAAGACTGAACCCCTTCTGGTGATGTGAAAGAATCAATATTAAAATCTGGTATTGATTGAAAAGGTAAGTCAGCACCTAACTCTGTTAAAATGGTTGGTGTGACAATTGTGTTTTCTGTAGGTTTCTTAACTTGAACTTTGTTAAGGTCTTTGTAATGTTCTTCTTTCGCTTTTTGAGCTTGTTCTGTTTTAATCTGCGCTTCTTTGATTTGCGCTCTTGAGATAGCAACATTTCGCTTGTTGATCTCAAAAATGTAATTCTCGTTGTAAGGTTGTGCAAAGTCTACCAACTCATCTAACAATTTATTGAAATCACTACGACTCATATTTGTTGATTTTACGTAGTCGATAAGCGATTTCTTTGATGTTGGAACAGTTGGAAGTTGTCTTTCCTCAACTCCTTTTTGTCTTAAACGATTGTACTTTTTACGAGCCTTGTTAGATTTACCGTAAATTTTCTCTAACTTGGCTCTATCATTCTTTGATATTCTTACTGTCAATTCTACACACCTCAATGTAGAAACATAATAAAAACCACCTAGCGAGATTCGCTAAGTGGTTTACTAGATTCCTGTATTTTTATGCTACAGTGAAACCACTTGTAGATTTACAAATTTTTGTCCACCGTTTGATTTTCCTTCTACAAAAGAAATTTTTGGTTTGATGTCAGGGTTAGCAGTCATCATATCAATCAGATTTTTAGCTGATTTTGTTGCTACAGCTGATACCCCAGCATATGTTTTACCATCTTCTGTGAAGAAAGCGACTAGTTCTGCTTGTGATGGTTCGGCGCCACCAAAACCAGAAACTTCGTCTGAATAAACTAAAATGTCTTTCAATTCTAGTACTTCGCCAATTGCGTTACGTAACGGAATTGAAGCCCCGTTTGTGGCATTGAATACTTGTAACATTCCTTCTGGTGTTTGTGTGTCAAATGTGCTTTTTACGATTTCCATGATTATAATCTCCTCTGTTTTGTTTTAGTTTTGTTTTTATTAGGCTTGTGTTGATTTGTCTGCTAACTCGATAAATTTATCGACTGGCATTGTGTAAAGCGCTGTTTCATGTGAAACATTTATTACCACTACGTTTTTATCAGGGTTTTTACGTTTGATCGCTGATAAAGCTTTTTCTTCTGAAAGTTTTCCTGTTAGTACAACTGGTTCGCATGGTACAATTGTTGGCGCTCCGTCTTGTACGATAACTTCTGAGAATTCCACTTTCGTTGATGTTACGTTTCGTTGCATTAGTTTTCGACTCATTATTTTCCCTCCTTTTGTATTTTGATAAGAATGATTGAGGTGTGAAGTAAGGTATTTTCCGTTCCCTTACTACTCTTTTAGTATAACATGATGTGTTATATTTGTAAAGCTTTTTGTGTAATTATTTTACTAGCTTTTGTGATCTTTTTTCGAGTGATATGATTTCCGATTTCAGATTTGTGATCTTTGTGTTGTAATAATCTATTAATCTTGCAGAGGGAATTTCAAACAAACGTTCTTCTTCTGTGTAATAAAACGATAAAAGATATCTTTCCTCCGGATCTTTAGCAATATCATTTACTTCGTCCACCAATTCCTCTAGTTCATGCCTTTTTAATCTAATTCTGAAAATTGTTGATTTAATTTCATCTTTTTGTTCTAGTGAGTATTTCATTATTTTTCCACCAAAATTTCTATAATTTCATCTTGTATTTCTAAAATCGCTGTTGTTAATTTTAACTTTTCTTTTTCTAAATTATTTATTACTTGTTCTTTTGTGATAGAAACAAGTGTAAGATAATGATTGTCGTACGAAACTTTAATACGGTATGGATCGCCCGATGATTTTTTAACTTCATCTATACATTCGGTAATGTATTTAAGATGTGTTTTATTGTGTTTTATACGATTTTTTAATGAAATTAGTTCATCTAATTGTTTATAACTTGTTTTCATTGTTTTTCCTCCAATAGTTCTGAGATAAATTCTTTCGTCTTTATTAATTCTGTGTATAATACTTTTCTTTGATCTTTTAAAGCTGAAATTATGATTTCTTTTTCAAACGAAACATTAAAAGATTTTGATTTTGCCCAATAATCGAGAGTGACATCATCTTTTTCCAAGTAAACACGAACTTGATCATTCATATTGTATGAAGAATTAAGATCTTTAATTAAATTATCAATTGTTTCTAAGTTTGATGATAGTTCTGACATATAATTTGTAGCATCTGTAAGTTTCATTTTATTCACCCCCTTTACCTTACAAATATAGTTTACCATATAATCACATATTTGTAAAGGATATAATAG
>OLIH01000629.1_pt1 | contig 17817 bp, 17 predicted proteins | sample 1609721 | NCBI WGS metagenome assembly OLIH01 (sample SAMEA4350157, study PRJEB24818) | metagenome | biome: human; feature: gut; material: faeces | place: Denmark | collected 2013-09
CCCTCGGCAAGCACCGTACCCCGCATGATGCAGTAGGGCACGTCCGCCCCCAGCTTCACGCCCCGCTCCATCAGACTCTTCTGTGACAGTCCCAGACGGAACATCCGGTTCATACCGAACAGCACGGCAGCTGCATTGGAGCTGCCTCCAGCCAGTCCTGCGGCCACCGGAATATGCTTTTTCAGAGTGATCTTCACGCCGTCGCTGATCTTGAATTCCTCTTGCAGGAGACGGGCCGCTTTGTATGCGATATTGTCCTCTCCCGTGGGCAGGAAATTCAGGTTTGACACCACCTCGATCTCCGGCGTGTCTTTCTTTTCAATCTTAACTTCATCATATAAATATATAGACTGCATGATCATCCGTACATCATGATAGCCGTTTTCTCTTTTCCCAAGTACATCCAGTCCCAGATTGATCTTTGCCAGTGCTTTCAGTTCGATCTGATTCATCCTGTGTCCTCCATACTAAGATTGTGTTCTGTATCTTGTATACATTGTGCTTACAGTATACTCACATTCTCCTTAAAAATCAACAGTTTATCCCCCGGTGAGACTTTTTCATCATTTAGACCATTTATCTCCCGGATTCCGTCAATAGTTGTCATATATTTTTTTGCAAGGCTCCAAAGATCTTCGCCGTTTTGCACAATATGTCCCACGATTCCCGGCTGTTCGGACAACTCTTCCATATTGAGCGGTTCCATGCTGACATTTGTTATCATCTCAACGGGAATAAGCTTCCTCAGAAATACATCAAACGACAGGATCGCCTTGACCTCGACTGCCTCACTCCCGGCAAGTGTTACAGCAAGCTGCTCCACATGGTAGGAAAGACTGCTGCTCACTTTCTCAGGCATATCCGAATACTCGATCAGCCATGAAAACGGGATCATTCCCTGCCAGCTTCCGTAAGGCTCGGTATCATCGCCCCGCAGATACAGAAATGACAGATGCAGGATGCCTTCTACGCGTATTCCTTCCGATGTATGCTGCTCGCTCTCTACCTGGATACTGCCCCGGCTGTGAAGGATCTGCAATACATCTTCTTTCAGCTCCGGAAGAGACAGCCTCTCCGATATTTTGCATTTTGACTGGTTCTGCATCAGGAGTTCTTCCAGTACAGTCTCCTGCGTGTCAAAGACACACTGCTGTTCCAGAGAATACATATCGCTTAATATCTCAGTCTCTTCTTCTTCATAAATATTCATCCGAAGCGCAAGCGTAGCCTCGATGCCGATAACACGCATCTCTCCGTCCTCGTCCAGACGGATATCCGCCAGCATATCCTCAAGTGAGTGCTGGATGTGATAATACATGTTCTCGGACACGCCGTCACAGAGAACTCTTCCTTCAAAGGGTACGCTCTGCTCAATCCAGTCCGGCTTCTCCTCAGCCGACAGATACATGCAGAATACGAGCATCTCGCCTCTGAGCAGGATCTCATCCTGTCCTGTCCGGATATCCAGCTTTCTGACGCTCACGTCGGTGAGCAGCACCTGCCCGATGCTCTCTTTTGTGCCCGGCAGCGTCATCTCTTCCTTGATCCGGTATGTATCTTTCTTCGACACAGCCAGCCGGAGCAGATTCATTTTCCGTGGCTTTCGATAGACCGGTATGTCGCTCTCAATATTTTCCGTCAGCTCCTCGTCCCGGATCCATTCTCTCCCGATCTCAATCTCCGCCATGATCCTCAGACTAAGCTTCCGGGAATGAACCACCGAGGCTGTAAACTCTGTCCTTACATTTCTCAGGTAAAAGGACTCATTTCCATCGCTCTCCGCATATACCATCTCCTCAAACGGCAGTTTGCCTTCCAGTACGGCAGGCTTCGGATCTCCCGACGAGGTCATGTACAGAATAGTAAAATACATCTTGCCCGCGATCTTGACATAGTTTTCCACCGGCCGGATATCCTCGGCCCTGAGCTCTGCCTTCCCCTGAATGATCCTTTTCACATCTTCTTTCTGATCCGGCACATTATAGTCCTCGTCCAGATAAAACTGGTCGAAGATGCTCTTTCCCTCCTGCGTGTAATGAATCGGTTTTCTGATCAGCTCCATATCTCTCCTCCTCAATCAAACAAGACGTCTTTGTCTATATATTCAAGCTGTACGACCACATAGGGAAATGTGGCGATCTCCTTTATGTCCTCCTCTTTCCCGGGGCCCAGAAGATTCGTGCGGATACGGACGGTATCTTCTGTCTCGTACAGCTCCTTCACCTCCACACTGTAGCCTGTAGTGGGCTGTTCCCCGTATCCCTCCACTATATAGAGCTGCTCCTGATCCGCATAGATCATCTCAAACGGATGCTCTTTCTCTTCTTCGATCATAGCGCTCAGCTCTTCCGGCTCATCCTCCCTGTCCACCACCGCGAACTCAAGATCCCGCAGCTTCTGATTCTCCCCGTACCGGCTGACACAGCCGGACGAAAGCCCGGCGATAAGGACCGGCAGGAGCCAGATGACACAGGACGCCCTCAGATGTTTCATTCCCCTGTCCTCACAGCATTTTTCCATATATCATATGAAGCCTGCCCCTCAGATATGTCAATTCGTGTTTCTTGAACAAATGCCACCGCAATAGTAAAAACATATTAATCGAATAACGGACGCATTTTTCTTGTATTTTCCATATGTCAGCGGTATAATTGAACGCAGGGCCGTATGCGCCCTCTTCGTGAATTTACAGAAAGAAAAATTGAGGACTGACACATGATTCGTTTTATATGTATTGTAGTTTTTGTGATCCTGTTTTTGATCGTAACCATTCCGGTGCTTATCGTGGAACGGATCCTTCACAAATTTAACCCTTATGCAAGTGATATAAGCTCTCTGCGTATCGTACAGTGGGCATTCAAGATGATCCTCGGGATAACGGGTGTGAAAACAACCGTGATCGGTGAGGAAAATGTACCTGACGAGCCGGTACTGTTCATCGGCAACCACCGCAGTTATTTTGACATTCTGCTGACTTACAGCCGGTGCAGGCGGGTTACCGGCTATATCGCCAAGAAAGAAATGGACCGTTATCTGACTCTCACGTCCTGGATGAAAAGACTGCACTGCCTCTTCCTTGACCGGAAGAATCCTAAAGAAGGCCTGAAAACAATCCTTCAGGCAATCGATGATATCAAAAACGGCATCTCTATCTGTGTTTTCCCGGAAGGGACACGCAACCGCGGGGAAGAACTGAGCATGCTTCCTTTCCGCGACGGAGCGCTCAAGATTGCCACAAAGACCGGATGTGCGGTTGTTCCCATCTCAATGAACAATACAGCAGAGATCTTCGAAAACCATTTTCCGAAAATAAAGAAAACACATGTTGTAATCGAATACGGGAAACCGATTTACCCGAATGAGCTGGATAAAGAGACAAAGAGGCATATCGGGGATTATGTGGAAAATATAATCCGTGAGACGATTCATAAAAACACAGAGCTTGTGTAACATAAATTTAAATTTTCTATAAAATTAAAATCCTGGTCGTTTTCGACCAGGATTTCCTGCATTGGCACATGAAGTATTTTACTGAGAGCAAACAAATTATCCACCGATGGCAGACAGTCTCCCCACTGCCATTTATAGATTGCCTGCGGCTGTTCGAATCCGAAATAACTTTGCAGATCTCTGACTGTCAGTCGTCTCGCTTTTCGCAGGCACTCGATGTTTTTACCGGTTTTCTCAAGATTGATCGTCGGGAAATAAACAGTGTTCATTCCTCATACCTCCTCATAATGCAGAAATGTTTGAGAGTGACAGAAATGCAGCAGTGAAATGTATCCAACATAGAATATTTTCTGCCGAAAGTCAAGAGGTACGTTTAATTTTATTATTTCCCACATATCTATTGCCTTCTATTTATTACATTGCTCTTCCATAGACATTAATTTTCGAAACGTCTCAAAATCCTCAGCCTGTTCCAGCAGTCCCATTCGGCTCAACGCCGTAAATATCGTGGCTCCGCGCGCGGCGCCGAATGGTTTCCTGCCCGGACTGCAGCTGATATCCGAGAACGCGTCGTATTTTATAACCTGTTCAGCCAGTTCCCTGTTTTCAAGAAGCGCATTAATATAAATCCAATAGTAGAATGCTGCACGTGGCCTTTTCGTATACTTTGTGTCCTCATAAGAATAATGTACCAGACTGCCTTTTTCTTTTAACCGTCTGTCGTTCTTTGCTTTCTGCGGCGACAATCCATACAGTTCGGGATACGGACCTCCCTTTTCGAATACACAGCTGCCCCTGTAGACATTTGCCACAGGTGCTTTTATATCAAGTGACGGTATTTTCTTTTCAAGGATCTCAGAACGTATCTTTCTGCCCAGCTCATCCTCTGATGTTCCTGATACTTCCAGTACTTTCTTATCCGGATAAATATGGCTGAATCGTTCGTGCAGACTCTGCACTTTATTTTTTCTTAAATTCCTCATCTCCTGAGTTGCCTGCGGTGTTTCAATAGGCATCAGCACCGTATAAAAATAAGGGAATCTTTCTTCTGCTACAAAAACCGGTTTCTGCTGCATAGTGTTTCCTCCTCTGTGTAAAGCTCATAGACCTGTTCTTCATCTGGTTACTGAATTCAGTATACTCTAATATGACAGGCAGTTCACTAAACCTGTAGTTTAAGAACTTTTCACTATAGTTTTGCCGACACTAAGCGAACCGGATATTCTTAATCTCCGCAGTCAACTATCCCGTTCTGGGTATATCCGCCAAATACACCTTCCAGCACAAATGGCTCTATATCATAAAACTTCAGATATCTTGTATCGTAAGCCTTGCCTCCTTTATCTACCGAAAGCGTAATATGGGGAACTTTTATCCCTTCTGCCATTTCGGCAATTACTCTGTTTTCGCAATACAGTTTTACCTTTAGTCCTTCATTTATTCCGTTATTCCCATATCCTACAGCCTGGACTTTAACCTTTGCTCCGAACAATTCCCTGTTTACTTCATCCGGCTCAAAAACAAATGTTACATGTGGAACTGTAATTTCCCGCCACAGATGACCGGTGCTGACAGCATTTACATAACGGGTCAACTCCTCCCTGGATGATTTCAATCATAGTTTCATCCAGAAACTTCCCGAAAAACGAATCGACAACATCACGAATATCCGACAGGGCGGAAAAGGCTCCCATCAAAGAAAGCACAAACAATGCACTGTTCATCTTATCGTCCCTCTTTTTCTGCTGTTTCTCCAGTTCCGCTCTGCGTACTTCTGCCAGGGACAGAAGAGGTTCACGTACATCTTCATACATATCCCGCAGGGCAAAAGCATCTGTCATCCTGTCATACAGATTCTGATACTGCGGCACTTCTGTCACCCGTGAATAGACAAAATCTGTCTCAAATTTATACAGTTTTTTTCTGTATTCTTCCAATATCTCAAGATCTTCATACATTTCCGCATCAATCATAGTCTGAAATAAATATAAAACATACTTCTGATGCAGAAGAAGTATATACATGAACAGGTATTGTTTATTGAAATTTTTATAAAATCTTGTGCGCAGAAATTCTTCTCCGCCTTTTTCCGGGCACACAATACATACCGCCGCCTCCGGTGAAAGTCCCCAGAATGTATTCTTCGAGGCAGTGTAAATTTCACGGTCATTCTGCTTTTCATCTGTATAATAGAGATAATCCTCTTTATAACATCTCCTCAGATAAAACAACTCATACTCGAAGTTATCGTTGAGATCTGCTTCGAGAAACGTAAAGAGATTAGCTCTCTCTGTTCCCTGATTTGCATAAAAAAAGAAATCCAGTTCACCTTCAAGGTCAAGATGTCCCATCATCTTCTGTGCGAGGTCCAGAATTGTAATATCTCTGATGCCATTTTCTCCGCACTGATGTATATGTTCCCGTGACACTTTCTTCAGATAATATTGTGCTGAGGAAATTCTCAGCATCTCCCGTGAAGAAAGACCTCCTTCTTCGTCTGCTTCGCCTTTAAAATGCAACTGGAAAAACAGGATGGACACGGAAGTGCTGAAATAATACATCTGAACACTCTTGATCTCAAAACCGAATTCTGTTTCAGTTCCATTAAACAGATGTTTCTCTGTGTAAAATATATTATTTCCACCTGAAAATCCATATAACTCCATTGCCTGATCCGTAAGAATAAAGTGATCACATCTGCTTTTCCCGTATTCTTTACCTTCTATTTTGTCTGCCACGTACTTCAGCATATATTGAATCTTATCATCTGTTCTCTGCCATTGGCGGTCAAGTTCCAGTGCAGTCAAAAGAGATTTTGTATTCTTTTTTTCCTTATATCGGAAAGGAATAAATATGTATGAAATATTATTAACCATTTTTTCTGTAATTATCTTACCGTTTAATCGTCTTAACTCAAATCTACAGCCTGTTTCTTAATCTCATCCGGCACCTGATCTGCAAGCGCTTTCCAATTATCAAGATAATCCCGTAATTTTTTTTCATAATCGACCTTCTCTTTCTCATCAAACCAATTAGGATCATGAGGGTGTCTTGCTTTCATATAGCAGAAGAAGCCTTCCGGATTATGTCTTCCTTCTGCTGCATGATTCAGCTGATTCCGAAGCCCACATAATTTTCTATATGTATCTAAGAGAGAAATCACTTCTGACATTCTGCCGGTTCCCAATCCGGTTGTCAGCAGATTCTTCTTATTCTGAAAGCGGCGTTTATGATAGTTATAGCAGTAATCTTTTATCAGGTAATGGTTCAGGTCTTTCATCTGATAATGTTTTTGTTTAGGGAAGTGCTTTTTATCGCAATAGTTATTTTCAAAAATTTCAAAAAACTTTTCCCTGTCTTTATCAGCCACGGGATAATACAGAAGACCTGACCGGACAAATTCGCCCGGCATCTTCGCCTCAAAGATTGTCAGCGCCTGCTGCAGGAAATGCCTGTCCAGACACCAGCGTATCTGTGCCACATAACGGTATTCTGCTCCCAGAAGCGGTTTATAGGTTTCATAAATATCCTGATATACTACATCCATCTCCGTAACTGTCTCAGGGCTTTCAAATTCTTTTTCCAGATTTTCTATCTTGCGGACAGCATTGTCAAATTTATCCCCACTGCATGTACTGATCGCCAGAGATGCTTCTTTAATTGCCGAAACAAGTTTCTCCTCTTTTGATCCGCCGTTTCCTTCTCCCCGGAAGTATTCTTCCAGTTTATCGCCCCAGCCATACCGCGCGAATATATCCATGGCTGAGATGAGATCATAAGTCCGGTATTCTCTTCCCGCATCCCGAATTGTATGCAGGGGAGAAGTTCGCTTTGGTTCAAAATCATTAGCGAAACGCCCCATAATCACCACGTTCTGTCGAATCAGAAGTTCGGCAATCGCGTTCATCTGGGATACTGCATTTCTATCTCCGCCCTGCATATCCATATACAGAGAAATGATCTCATCCTTTTCCGCACCCCGAATCGCTTTCACAGTCTCCCAAAAAAATACCGGATTATCCAGATCTACAGTAATAATCTCCGGAAATGTCTCTCTATATATATCAGGATTACAGGGTGTCTCATGCAAATTCTCTAGTTCATCCGGAACCGTAATATCTACCTTCTCGTTTCCGCCCATATAGTTATAAATTCTTTTGGTAAAAAGTGTTGTGGCAGTTTCATTATTCCAGTTTTGCGGTTTTTCTGTCCTCGCTTTTAAACTTTCCAAAATTACAATCCTGTCCAGTTTCTCCCCTTTGCACGCCAGCATATGGAGAACGTATTTCGTATGCGGTTCCATCTGGGACAGACTTTTGAAATACTGCACTTTGCCATTTTCTTCAATCTGATAAGTATTAACCTTCGGCTGATGCGGGAGCGTGCTCATGGCAAGAAGCATAACATTTTTGTGTTTTGACGTTTTTGTATTTTTATCTGTTGATCCGTTCATAATTTACTTCTCCTTATAGCATTTTATATTAAATCCTGTCAATATAATTCAGATAATTGCCCGTCCACTCATCCGCATATTCTCTTGCAGCCACTTCGATAGGATTATTATAATAGCTGTCATAGTCCGTCTCTGCCGATATATAGTTCTCTATGCCTTCCTTGTATTTATACAATTCTTTATAAATTCTCAGATTTTTATTCTTTTCAACATTCTTATCTCCCCAATCACACTTTCCACCAATTCATGAACATAAGCATGGTGAGTCTCATGCAGCAAAGTATTTATCACTTCTTCACGCGGCAAGTTGAACATTTCCTCTCTGATGCTGATAGTATAACCTTCATCCACATAATATCCCATGAGTGTTTCTGAATCATATTCCTCTACTACTAACCCGACAGGCTCAATCCCCCAATATGTACATTCGAGATCAATCAGCTGCTGAAAAAGATTTTTCTTTTCTTCATCCGAAAGTTCTGCATACGTGTCTTCCTTCCAGAGTTTTAGCATATCCTGATTGCTGTCCCATAATTCCCCATCCCCGGCCACTGTTATCGAACTTGCCGCCGGTTCATCTACCCTGTCCATCCCGGTGAGACAATAGCCCGACATGCCAATTATGGAAATTACGGACAAAACGGTAAGTATATTATTCAGCCCCCGGCCGATTACTCTTAACTTTTTCTTTTTCGCTATGATGCGGATTGTTTGGAATACTATAAAGATACAGTATGTTATCACAATCGCTATCAGTAATCTGGGAGTAATAAATCCTGAAAAAAGCCATCGTAAAGTCAATACTGCCGCAAGCGGCGTCACCCCGGCAACTGCCATCCTTATGATGCTTCGGTTTTTACACCAGTCATCTACAATCCACGCATTCAAAATACCGACTGCCACATAGATATAATGTAAAAAAACACCGCTGTGAACCTCGTCCTGCCAAATAAAATATCCGAATATAAAACGCTTCATTAACATCCAGACAATAACCATGATCGCCATCATGCCGAACGGGAATATCGTGGCGCTGAATGCGTTCTCCGTAAATAACAGATTCCTTATTTTTCTCACTGGACTTTTCTCAGAGCGAAGAAAACCGCTCCATCTTTCTGAATCTCCATAAGCTCCGCCTTTTCTTCAATTCCAGCCCTGCAAAGTATGTATTCAGGCAAATGCAGCCTTTCATTCTCCAACTGTTCCTGAACCGATGCTGCAAGGAAACTCCGGAGAATGCTTTCCCCTGATTTTCCCTTTCCGGAAATATCCTGTCTGAGCTTCTCTATTACTTTTTCCCATTCAGGCATAGAATAGATGTTCAATACCCCTTTATTACCTCCCGGCATAACAACTATATCTTTTCCTTCGAACTGTTTGGCCCACGCTTTCGGGAATTCGATATAAGACGATTTGACAGCCACTTTTTTTCTACTGACAATGTCCTGTTCTGTAAATAAAATACTCAATATATGTCTCCCCTTTCGTATATCAGACGTTTTCTTCGCTTACTTACCGTTACTTTTACATATGTTCCTGATTCTCCAGAGAATAAAATCTTTGACACAAGTCATCTCTCCCCACTTCAGATGCTGCATGTGCAAAATATCTGCGAAAAAACCTGTAACCTTTCGACTTCATGCGATCTTCAAGGATCTGTTCCAGCACTGATTCCACTTTTCCTTTATTACCTGTTTCCCTGTAATTCTTTTGGGCCTCCTCCAATGCCCGTAAATTCCCCATAAAATTCAGTAATTCAACCCGTTGCTTCGCCTCTTTATATCTACCTACTTTCCAAAGCATTTCTTCTACTTTATATTCATATTCTGTATCGTCACCCCAGTCAAATGGGCAAAATATCTCGTTAACATCCTCGATAAATCGGAGACAGTTTTTAAACTGTTTGTTTTTTTCGTAAACTTTTCTCGTTTGGGAAATCCATTCTGACCACTTGTAGCGTTCTCCGGTCTCATCTTCAAAATCCCATATCGTTATATTGTTCTCTCTTTTTTCTATTTCATAATCGACGGCTGCTTTTATCATTTTCCAGAGTTCTTCCCAGTATACCAGCGTCTCCGGCCATGTTTCTTTCCCGTTATATCTGTAAGTCTTCAGCATTTCCTCCAGCCCTGCCCTGTAGCTTTCTTCGCTGAATCCTTTTTTCTCTTTTCCTACAACTATATATATCTCTCTTTTGAAAGCACAGACGCAATGGTATTTTTTGCACCGATAGGACAAAATCCTTTTGCCAGCAATTTTTCATATGCATCTTTTACATAATCTGTTTTCTCTGACTCTAATTGCCAGTCGACTATGCCCAAAAGAGTTTTTCTCAAATCTTCAGAAATCATTTAGATTTTCCCCTCTGCAGCTTTGCCTGCGTTTCCTTCTCCTTTTCCGTTCTTTGAACTGTAAATACACTCCCCGGTATCAAAACAGTATACCCCCAGCGGTCCGCCGTAGACACACCCGCAGTCTATTGCAATATGGCGATTTTTCCTGTATATTTTTCCGGCATATTCCTCACCGATTCCGAATGTCGGAGTATGTCCTGTAACCAGATAGTAAGAATCACTGTACACTTTATCATAGTCTGCCCGGGTAAAAATAAGATTCTCTATTCCATATTGATCAAGGGGCCTGTCCTTTACATTTCCGGCAATATCGGCATGCACCAGTACATATCTGTTGCCATCCACTAAGAGTTCTTCATACAATTGAAATTCTTCCAGATAATCCAGCAGGAACTCCCTGTCATCCGCATCTAATGTTCTGAACTGATCCAAAGTGACCTGTCCTCCATCTGAAAGCCAGTGACTGTATTTTTCCATAAACTCCTGATTCAGCACTTTGTTATAATTATCTTCTGTTATTTCTTCCATAAGGCTCTTCAATACAGATAAAGCCATATATTCATGATTACCGATGATCGGAATAACGTTATACCTTCCCGCCATATCTTCCAAAACGCGCAGCGGTTCCGGTCCTCTGTCAAGCACATCTCCCAGCACATACAGCGTATCTTCATCAGAAAATGCAATCTTCTCCAAAACTTCTTTGTACTGCCTGTAACATCCGTGTATATCACTTACTGCATAGATCATATAGCTCTCCTCCTGACAAATATTGTACAGCTCAATCAGCATATACTTTTTCTCATTACTGCCTCATCATATTCTGATATACAACCGATGTCCAATCCATACCGCCCAAAAAAGTTACACAGGATACTAAACCTGTCGAAAACATGAGGTTTATACCTCATCATTTTAACAAAATTTTATCCATCACTGCTATAAACAAAAAATATCGTAACCGTAGTTAACATTTCAACGCCCTAAACGGGCTTCTTTCATTTCTACGGCAGAGGTCGTCGCCGTCAAAACAATGACGCGGAAAAGTTTCAACGCCCTAAACGGGCTTCTTTCATTTCTACCTCTGATATAGGAGGTCTTATGATCAAAATTTTTACGGGTTTCAACGCCCTAAACGGGCTTCTTTCATTTCTACAAAGAAGGTGAGTTCTCCGTTTTAGGCTAGTACATTACAAAGTTTCAACGCCCTAAACGGGCTTCTTTCATTTCTACTGGACTTGAGGAAATCCGCGAAGCTGCGGCAGTTAGTGCGTTTCAACGCCCTAAACGGGCTTCTTTCATTTCTACTGCTTCATTCTTATTTACCTTTTGATGGCCACATGAGGTTTCAACGCCCTAAACGGGCTTCTTTCATTTCTACGGATACCCTCTGGGAACCCGCATAAACACTGGCTTTCCAGCCTCATTTTTGCAGGTATTTGTCTGAATATTCTGACATTGACTGTTTTTTAGAAATTTTTTGGCATGTTCACACTTTGTTCATATTTCCCCTGTATTCATCCTCTTTCATATGATCTGATTCACGCCCCACAAACGGAAGTGAGGAATGTCACACAACAATATTTTCAAGCTATATCCTCTTGCATTGCAGCCATGATTATTATACATCAACCGTAATGTTGATAAAAGCGTTTTACAAAGATTTTTCGAGGATTTTGTGATAGTTCACTCCGATTTTGAACACAGGTGAAACTCGTAACCAGCATACACATAAACCACAAAGTGCAGGACTTAATCGCATCAGAACAATGAATTCACATGTGGCACTGTTCAACCAATCATTAATCTGATCCCGGCAGGAGCCCGCTGCTCCCGCCGGGATCTCGGCCTTGCCTTCTGCAGGCTTCTGCTTATTCAAAGATACTGCTGCCTTTTACTTTACTGCTTACAACTCAATCAGCCACTCATATTCCTCACCCGTCTTCCGGCGCACGAGCAGTCCCATCGCAATCTCCAGGCAGTCTATTCCGGCGTTATCGAAGATTTTCTGAAGTTCTTCTTCTGTCTTGCGAATGGATCTGTCCAGACCTCTTTTCTGCTTTTTCAATTCTATGATTTTCTGCGCCAGCTTTTCTGTCTGTTTGTGGATATTGAGTTCTTCATACACTTTTTCTTCTTTTGCTTTTGAGATCGTACGACTTATGGGAACAGTAATCCCGGATTCCTCTTCACCGCTGTTTTTGATCGCATGAAGTACCGGCGACGGATAGCAGTTTTTCGTACGTTTGAAGTTACAGCTGCAGCCGTATTCCGCAGTAATAAGTTTGTACTGTTCTCGTAGTTTTGCACAGCTGATCGGCTTTTCCGGTATCTTCAGTATAAACTTCTCAGTAGTGTCATACTGATAGTTCAGTGTAAAAGTCATAACTGCATGTACAAATTCCCTGCCTTCATCGCCCATATGCCCGAACACATGCAGTATCGACATTCTTTCAAAATGTGACAGATAGCCTGTCGATGCCGCTTTCTGGCACAAATATCGCATCAGACTGCAGTTCTCAAGCACAATGCGCACTGTTTCCGGAAGTGCTCCGAATTTCTCAAGATTTGTATCCACCTCTTTAAACTCTTCGTGTTCTTTTGTTTCAGGCAGATACATTCCCAGTACCTTCTGCACTGCATTGAGTGAGTATTTTGCCACACCTGAAAAATAATCTTTATAATCTGTCACCGGTCTGAACTGCCCGTCAACAAAGTAACTCCTGTTGCCGGTACGGATATGTACACCCAGAGGGAGCCGTATCTTCTGTCCGAACTTTCCAGCGCGCATTCTGGCACCGTTGGGAAAGAATTCCATAGTAATACTGTCCCCGCTCTCTCCCAGTTCTTTCTGCACGCATTCCGTAAACCGGTTGATATAGCGGACCGGGATCCAGCCGGTAAAAAATACCCACACATGATATCCGCGGAATCCGCTGTCCTCTATATAGCCGGTCATTCCCATTTTCAGCAGAATTCTACACAGCTTTAAGGCATATTCCGCAGCGTTCTGTTTATATGCGGTAAATTCAGTGCTCCTATAGTCATACTGCAGCAGGATTTTCTTAGATATATCAATATCAAACACAACATATTTTGAAGTACCGTTTGGTCTCTGTACATATGTGCCGAGTATTGCGTCTCCTGACAGATGCTGCCGGATCATCTCTTCTGTCAGCGGTTCAGGCACCTGTTCTGACATACGTCTGTTTCCCGCGCCGCACGTTTCTCTGGCATAGGTATCTTCCCTTCCGACAAAAAGATCCATGAACTCCTGTATGCCGACCCCGGCCGGAATATCACTCCCCTCTTTAGCAGCGGCCACAGCCTGTTCAGCTTTTCCGCCTGTGTTTCCCACAGGGCTTTCTACATGGCTCTCTGTGGATGAAACGGCAGCTTCCGGAATCTCCGCCTGTACCTTTCCGGCATATTCTGTCTTCTTCTCCCAGAAATAAGAGGCTTTTCCATATGTTCCCAGGTCCGTATACAGCTGCATAATATCAGAACATATTTCTTCTGACGGCCGAATGAGCATCTGTGCGTAGCACCGGATCAGTTCTTCCTTATATTTCACAGTCTCTTCACTCTCCGGAAGCGGCTTATCCGCATCAGGCACCTGAAAGAACTGTTCATATTCACGGATACAGTTCTTTAAGTTTCCTCTGCGTTTCCAGTAATCTGCCATATATCCTGCGATATCTTTATAGTAATTAGTCCGTTCGAATCTGAGTTTTTCTACGCTGTCGAGAATCTCCGGCGATTTATTCTGTACCATTGTAAGCAGGATCACATACTCGATCATACTGTCTGGCCGGCGCTCCCCTCTGTAATACTGCTCCCAGCCGTTTAGGATCTCCCTGCCTTTCTTCAGCTTTTCTTCCAGGTCAAGCCCCGAAGTAAGCCATAATGTTTCCAGCCGTTCTGTCAGTGATAAAACAGCCTTTGCAGGCACGGATCTGCCGCTTTCCGTAAACTGAAATCCCAGGTAATTAAATCCTTCCTCTCCGCCGAACCGATGAAGCTTTGTCTTATTCTCTTTGAGCTCCAGCCCTTTCTGTTCCATATACAAACGGGAATATTCATAGAGCTCCCTTGCTTTTTCTTCTGCGGATTCCAGAACTAATATATCATCGCAATACCGGATATAAAAGCTGCACCGCTTCTCCATCTCCCTGTCAAAGTCCATCAAATAGATATTAGACAGAAGGGGCGCGCACGAAGAGCCCTGATAGATTCCTGTTTTATTTTCCGTCAATTCGCCGGTCCGGGGATCAAGGACTTTTGCACTGATGACCGCCTGTATCAGTTCCAGCACGTCCTGCTCTCTGATCCGTTTTTCCAGCACACGCAGAAGCCTTTCATGTGGGATCCGGTCAAAATAGTCCCTGATATCCATCTTCAGTACCCACAGATTCTGCCGCCCCCTGATCTTATCCTCGATCAGTTTCAGGGCTTCCATGGCCGACTGTCCCGGCCGATATGCGTATGTGCCGGCCGAGAACAGCGGTTCATAGATTCTTCCCAATTCGTGTGCCAGCGACTGCTGCACCACCTTGTCGCGCATACTGAACAGCGCAATTGTCCGCACTTTCTCCCCTTTATACAGGTTTGTCAGCTTCACAGGCAGACTCTCATATCTGTGCTCCGACAGTTCAATGTTCAACTGCCGGAGCTCTTCCCGCCGCCTTTCTTCGAACATTTCAAATGTTACATTATCCACTCCGGGGGCGGGCTTATTCTTCCTGACTCTGTCCCATGCCTGTCCCAGTTTCTGTATATCGATGATCTTACTATATATGCTCATCACTGCCTCCTCATATCACAATCACGTGTTCCGCAGACTGCTCCGGCAGACCTGAAATCTCGCCGATCGTGCGGATCTTTCCCTCACAGTTTCCACAGACAGAATAAATCCGGATACTTCCATCCTCTTCATCCGTCATCAGCTGCATAAGCTTTCTGTACATTTCCTTATACTTCTTTTCCGTCAGCCTGCACTCAAACACACTGTACTGAATCCTTGTCCCATATCCTTCCAGAGTTTTCGCGATCTTATTTCTCCGGCGGTCCGAGGTAATATCATAGCTCACCACATACATGCCGCGCCTCCAGACTGAAAGGAACATAATCTGTCCCTTTCTGAATACTCTGCTTCAGCAGGGCTGCCTGGCCTCTGATCAGCCGCCGGAATCCCGAAATATTCGCATCATCGTTTTTCCCGCTCATCCACTTTTCATACTCTGTACAGAATTTGCGGAACCCTTCCGTGTTCAGAATGACCCTGTCTCCTTCTGTTTCGAAGTCATACTTTGACAGCATCCTCTTGTTAAAAAGCTTCAGTACCATCCTGTCAATTACCGGCTGTCGGAATTCCTCAACAATATCAAGTGCGAGAGATTTCCTGCCATAGCGGATACCGTGAAGAAATCCGAGATACGTTTCAAATGATTCTGACTCAAGCGCAGAACAGATTTCTTTCGTGAGAAATGTGTACCCAAGACTGATCATAACATTGATGGGATCCCGGGGCGGCCGCCTGTTCCTTCCTCGAAATTCAAAATCACAGTGGAACATATGCCCGAATGACCGGAAATATATATTGCTGCACATTCCTTCGATGCCAAGAAGCTCATTCGCCGTCGCGGCGGCCGGAATCTTTTCTCTCATTTTCCGGATCTGAGCTGCATCATCTTTCCATTCGGGATAATCCTCCCAGCGGTGACGGCAGATCACACTAAGCTGGTTTCCGATCTTGTTGTTCACGATAGTCCTGGCATAATCCAGCCTTTTCTGTTCATTATTGTAAAGTTCATACTGGGAAAAACGTAAGAAGATATTTTTAGAAGATTCAGCAGCAGTCTGCCCGAGATACTGGCCGCCATATGAATAATGGCTTATGTCAATCCCTTCCTGCAGCAGAAAATGAAGCGCCTGCGCCGTAATCTGTACATTGCCCATCAGGGCGATTCCCTCTATATTGGAGACCGGGAATTCCATCAGCGTCTGCGCGTTCCTGCTTACCATGATCCGCCCCCCGCTCTTTCGGATCAGCGTCCCTTGTTCTTTCACATAAATCACTGCCATGATTCCGCCGCCTCCATCCGTACATAATTCTGGGAATGTATCGGGTTCAGCCACTCTATATCCGCAGAATAGCGTTCAAAATCAATCTCTTCTATCTCACAGAATTCTTTGAAAATATCAATCACAAACGTGCGGAATTTCATAAAGTCGCTCTCGGAAACCGGTCCCAGACCATGAGCAAAAATACTGTTGTTCCGGAGAAATACCATGGAGCGGATCCTTTTCAGCTTATCCACAGGACGCCCGGCCTTTACTTCCGAGATCGCATCATTGAGCGCCAGAAGCAATACAAAGCCATCCAGAAGGGAAATCTGTTCCGAAAGATACGTACTGACTTTCCGCCCGGGGAACAGATCTTTACGGATTGTTATGACAGTGTCTTTGAGAAGGCGGAACATTTCATCCTGACTCATGCCCTTAAGCTGCGGCTGGCGTTCCATATTATAAGAGATATCAGCGTAGTTCACCTGCGATACATAAAGATTATATATTGCCAGCCGTCTCTGCTCGATCATTTCCAGAAGCCGGTACAACAACAGCGTAGCCATATCATACTTTTCCTGTTTCCTGCGGATTTCCGCATTGATGTACATCGTAAACATCAACGGGACGATATAATCCTTCTCTTTCAGGATATCCATATTCCGCTTTTCTTTTAATATGCCGGACAGTTCATTCAGCTGCTTTAAGATCGTTTCCTGCTTCTTCAGGGTCGGCAGGAAATCCATCATCAGGAAATCCCTGTTCAGTCTGGAATCCCGTTCCAGTTCTCTTGTTAATGACCGCATCGTCTCATATGCCGCAGGAAACTCCAATGCATCCCAGTGTTCATACGCCAACGCCAGGTCATAAACAAAAGAGAGCTGCTGCCTGATATCAGGTGTAGGCACGCTTTCCTTTAACTCTTCAAGTTTCTTCCTTGCTCCCGCATAATTGAACTTGTCAAAAAGCGCAAATGCTTTCTCTATCTCCAGATCACCGAAAATTTCCACCGGATTGGATATATAATAAAGCGTCTCCGAACCCGGTTCCGGTTTCCTGAAATCCGTAAGATAGTGTGTCGTCCCGATATAGATCAACTGTACATTGATCACTGCTCCTGCCATCGCTGCCGCTGCTGACATAGACTTCGTTCCTCCGGTAAAATCTATATACATCTTGTCGGGCCGGCTCCATTTCAGATAAGCTGCTTTGATCTCACGGTAAATATCCAGAGGATCTGTCTCATTCACTTCCCGCTTTGAGTACCTCATAGCATCAAGCTGACAGTACTTCACAATCTTCTCCAGGATACACTCTGTCCTTTCCGTATAAAGAAAAAGAATCCGCCTGGGCTGCAATAATTGGATATCCAGCACAAGCGGTTCATAAGACGTCCCCACGGACATGATCAGATATTCAACTTTCTCATAGACTTTACCGGTATTGTTGGCAATAAACTCTTCTTCAATCAGTTTCATAAGCTTTGTCTCATAG
>OLIH01000636.1_pt1 | contig 17644 bp, 20 predicted proteins | sample 1609721 | NCBI WGS metagenome assembly OLIH01 (sample SAMEA4350157, study PRJEB24818) | metagenome | biome: human; feature: gut; material: faeces | place: Denmark | collected 2013-09
CTCCAGATTCAGGGGCAGCATGATGTGGAGCAGGGCGGCCAGCTTGAGCATGGGATCATAGAAGCAGATTCCAATGCAGGAGCCCAGGGCGTAAGTCACCAGCATCCCACTGCCCTGCGCCATTTTCATGTCGGCGATCCCAACCACCAGCTTGTCATTCATCCAAAACACCCAGCTTCCGCAGCAGGAAATTGAGGGAACGCACGTCAGGTGACAGCAGGAGGCGGCAGGGCACGCTGTGCTTTTCGCAGATGAAATTGGTGCCGATGGTCATAATGTAATCCGACTGTCCTCCAAACTCCGCCATGGGCACCGTAATAATCGCCCCCTGCATGTCCACAGCAAAGCCAGGCACCGATGGCTGAATCGTTACCCCAGCCAATCCAGAGAGGGCGTTGACGAAGGTGGAGATCATGATGTTGCCCACCTCTACCAGGGCTGAGCGGTCCAGCTCCGAGAGCTGCCCATATTCGCAAACCGTCCGGTTCATCATGCGGCCCAGCACCTGATTGATAAAGTCCATCTGCTGTACCGAGAGCATAATACCGTTGATTTCCCCGCCCAGACGCACCAGCACACCGGCCGTGATCACCTCCGGCCCGCCGATCCAGTCGATGGCCTCGTTGTAACCGAGGATGCGCACCTCCGGCATTTCAATGCGCACCTCACACTGGAGCAGGCTGGAGAGGGCCGTCGCCGCGTTGCCCGTCCCGATGCTGCCGATCTCCCGGAGCGTATCCAGTTCCAGGCCGCTGAGTTCATTAAAATTTTTCACGTATTTTCCCTGCCTATCCGTTTGTCAGGTTGTTGACCGTCGTCTCGATTTCGTCCGCTGTCTGCATCATGCGCAGGACATAGCTGTAAGTCCGCTGGGCCTCAATCACCTTTCCCATCTCAGAAGCCAAGTCCACATTGGAGCTCTCCAGATAGCCCTGGCGCACCTCCGAGGGGCTCATCCACACCGCACCGTTTTTCTCCGTGGTCACAAACCGGCCGCTGCCCACATGCTGAAGGCCGTCCAGGTATTGAATGGTAAACACGCCCACAGGCTGGCGCGCCTCAGCGTCCGTCACCACAATGGGATAGCCGTTGGTGTCCAGAACCTGCCGGCCCTCTCCATCCGCCAGATAGTAAAGTGTATCCGTTGTTCCGTCCTCCTTTATCTGCTGAAACGAGGACAGGGCGAAGGAGCCGTCCCGGGTGTAGGAAATCTCTCCGGTATCCGGGTCATACAGGGCGAAAAAGCCGTCGCCCACAATGGCGTAATCCTGCTTGCGCCCCGTCTCCTCCATCGCTGCGGAGCGGAAATCCGTGATGGTGGACACCATGCGGGTACCGCTGCCCTTGGGGAGCTGCTGGCCGTCGATACCGTCTACCATCCGGTACATTAGAGCCTCAAAGGCGGGCTTCTCCGCCCGGAATCCAAAGGTGTTCGCGTTGGCCATATTATTGCCCTGGACTCCCATTCGCTCCATTTGCTGCTGCGCGCCCACCGTGGCGGTATAAAAAGCCTGAAGCATCGTTCTCCTCCTCTGCTTATAAGCGTCCCAGCTCTGTTGTCGCCTTGGTCAGCACGCCGTCATAGAGCTTCAGCACCTGTGCGGCGCTCTGAAGCGCCCGCTGGGCCGTCATCATATCGCTCATCTCCTGGAGCATGTTCACGTTGGCATTCTCCACCCATTTCCAGTGGAGCTTCGCCTGGGAGGGAGCCGGCGCCTGCCCATTCGCACCGAACAGGCCGCTCTCATTTTTCTCCAGCTGCCCGTTGTCCGCAAAGGCGTACAGACCCAGTCGGCCCACATAGCCGCCGCCCTCTGTATAGAGGTTCCCTGCCTGATCGGCCCGGATACGGTCGGTGGCCAGATAGATTGGTTGTCCATCCGCCCCCAGAACCCGCCCATGGGCGGGCAGGCAGAGATAGCCCTCCCCATCCAGAGAAAAGCTGCCGCTGCGGGTGTACTCGACGCCCTGAGCCGTTTGAATGGCGAAAAAGCCATCCCCTTCGATGGCGAAGTCCAGCGTCAGCCCCGTCTCCTCCAGGCTTCCCTGGCTATAGTCCACATAGAGCTGACTGGGGGCCAGGATATAGCTCTCCTCACCGATCACGGTGGGGCTGCTTTTGTCCTTATTGCCCACCCGGCTGATCAGCACTTCCTGGAAGGTGCTGTCCGTATACTGCTCCGCCTTATACCCGGAGGTGGAGAGATTCGTCATGTTGTTGGCAACTGTGTCCAGCCGGCGGCTCTGGGACAGGATGCCGGAGGTCAGGTTGTAAAACCCTTTTGTCATATGGCCTTCTCCCTTCTGCTGTGTACTACGCTCCTATGTACTGCTTCATGTAGGCCTGGAGCCGCTGAATGGCCCGGTTATGGATTTGTGAAATACGCGGCGCGCTGACCCCAAGGACCTGTGCAATCTCCTTCATGGTCAGCTCTTTTTCATAATACAGGGAGAGCACCAGCCGTTCATTCTCCCGCAGGGAGGCGATTCCCCGGCGCAGCACCTCGTGCAGCTCCTTTTGCTGATAAGCATCCTCCGGCGGATTGCCGGACAGTGCCTTGCCGGTTACATTCCCATAGGTGTCCAAAAGCACCTCGAAAGACATCAGGTTGGAAAACGCCGTTTCAGAGAGGAGCTCCTCATAGTCCTTCTGGCTGAGCTTCAGGTAGTCTGCCATCTCCTGATCGCTGGGGGTATGGCCCAGCTCTATGGACAGCTCCTCAGCCGCCCGCTTCAGCCGGGTGGCCTTCTGCCGGACCCTCCGCGGAATCCAGTCCTGCTTGCGTACCAGGTCGATCACCATTCCCCGCAGCCGCTTTGCGATGTACGCCTCGAACTTGACCTCCTTTTCGGGGTCATACTTGTCCACAGCGCTGAGCAGAACCAAAATTCCCTCATGGATCACATCATCCAACTGGGTAAACCCGCTGAACAGCCCGCAGGTCTGAATCGCAATCCGGCGTACCAGATCGGTATACCGCAGCACCAGGGCCCACTTCAGCTCCATATCCCCCGTCTCCTTGTAGCGCAGCAGAAGGGTCTGATTGTCCATCTGGTCGACCGCCTGCTGACCTCCGCCGGGAGATAGGGCCGTTTCCATCTGTTTTAACTTATTCATGCAGATACCCTTCCCCATCTCTATGCACGCTTTTCCTGCGGCTGAAGTGTAATGTTGCCAATGGCCTGTATCTGCACATTGCTCGTGATTTCATTAAAGGAGAGCACATAGATGTCGGGATAGAACGTGGCGAGCATACGGCTGAGATAGACACGGATAATCTGGCTGGTCAGCAGAATGGGCGTTTGGGAGAGCTCCTCAAATTTCTTCCGCAGCTCTCCCACCTGCTGTACGATCTGCTGCACAATATCAGGGCTGAGCGCCAGATAGACGCCGTGCTCGTTCTTGGTCAGGGCGGCCAGTACCTTCTTTTCCAGCTCCGCGTCCAGCGTCACTACCCGAAGCTGCCCATTTTCGCAGAACTTCCGGGTAATGGTCCGTCCCAATGCGCCGCGCACCTGTTCGGTGATCATGTCGATATCATGGGTCGTGGTACTGGCCTCCACCACCGCCTCCAGAATGGCCGCCAGATCCCGGATGGGGATGCCCTCCCGCAGCAGGCTGCGCAGGATCTTTTCCAGGTTGGCGTAGGAGATGACGTTGGGGATCACATCGGCCACCAGCTCCGGCTCCGTCTTTTTCAGATTCTCCACAAGCTGCAAGGTCTCCGAGCGGTTGAGCAGCTCATAGGCATGCTTTTTGATCGTCTCCGACAGGTGGGTAAGCATAACGGTCAGGGGTGTGATAACCGTATACCCGTAGATCTCCGCCATTTCCTTGTTCTCCGGCAAAATCCAGCGGGAGGGGATGCCGTAGGCCGGCTCCACCGTCTCAATCCCGTCAATCGTTCCCGCCGGATTGGACGGCTCCAGGGCCAGATAATAGTCCACCAGAATCTCTCCCCGGGCCACCTCCTCCCCCCGGATTTTGATCACATACTGGTTGGTTCCCAGCGCCGCACCGTCGTGGAGGCGGATAGAGGGGATGACAAAGCCCATATCCTGGGCATACTGCCGGCGGAATATCACAATGCGGCTGATCAGCTTGCCGCCGCTTTTCTCATCCACCAACGGGATCAGGCTGTAGCCGAATTCCATCTCGATCGGCTCCACCGCCAGGAGGGAATAGACATTGTTGATGTCCTTGAAGTAGTCGGTTTCGCTGGCCGCCTGAAGCTCCGGGGCGGCTGCCGCCTCCGGGGCGGGCTGTTCCTCCAGTGCCTTCTGCTCAGTGAGCTTCCGGTCGCTCAAGAAGCCGCCAATACCCAGGCCGCAGCCCACCAGCAGGAGCGGCGCCGTGGGAGCGCCGGGCACCAGCCCCAGCAGCGCTAAAATAATGCCGGTGGCCAGGATCGCCCTGGGCTGGGCCTTAAACTGTCCCAGCACGTCGCTGTTCAGGCTGCCGTCCGACACGGAACGGGTCACGATCATACCGGGAGCGGTGGAGATCATCAGGGCCGGGAGCTGGGACACCAGACCGTCGCCGATGGTGGCGATGGAATACTGGTTCAAAACCGTAGCCAGATCTCCGCCGCCCTGCACGATGCCGATAATTAAGCCTGCCACAAAGTTGATGACCGTAATAATCAGCGACATGACGGCGTCGCCCTTGACGATCTTGGTTGCACCGTCCATGGCGCCGTAGAAGTCGGCCTCCTTCTGGATCTTATAACGCCGCAGCCGGGCTTCCTTCTCGTCAATAAGGCCGGAGCTCAAATCCGCGTCGATGGCCATCTGCTTTCCGGGCATGGCGTCCAGCGTGAAGCGGGCGGCCACCTCGGAGACGCGCTCCGCTCCTTTGGTGATCACAATAAATTGCACCAGTACAATGATTAAGAAAATCAAAATTCCGATGACAATATTCCCCTGGGTAATCAGCGTACCGAAGGATTTGATTACCATACCCGCATCGCCGCCCTCGGAGAGGATCAGGCGTGTGGAGGATACGTTGAGGCCCAGGCGGAACAGGGTCGTTATCAGCAGCAGGGAGGGGAAGATAGAGAACTCCAGCGCCTCCGAGATGCTCATGGTGATCATCAGAATCATGATGGACAGCGCGATGTTCAGTACAATCAGGACGTCCAGCGCCTGCTTGGGCAGCGGCACCACCAGAAAGAGAACGATGATCACGACCAGCAGCGATATGGAGTTGTTCAGTATCCGTCTCATAACTCTCCAAGGCTCCTACTTTCTCGCCGCTACTTCAGCTTTTCATCCATGCGGTAGAGGTACACCAGCACCTCCGCCACGGCGTTATACAGCTCCGGCGGGATCTCCCGATTCAGCTCCGCCGTGGCATACAGCGCCCTGGCCAGCGGTACATTTTCAATAATGGCGATGTGATGCTCCTCCGCCTTGCGCACAATGCGTCCGGCCAGCTCGTCCTGTCCCTTTGCCAGGACAATGGGCGCCCCATCCGTCTCAGGGTGGTAGCGCAGCGCCACTGCAAAGTGCGTCGGGTTTCGGATAACCACATCTGCCTTTGGCACCTGCTGCATCATACGGGATTGGGCCATCCTGCGCTGCACTTCTTTGATCTTTCCCTTGACCTGGGGATCGCCTTCCATCTGTTTGTATTCCTCTTTGATCTCCTGTTTGGACATGCGCAACTGCCGCTCATAGTCCCACCACTGGTAAAACACGTCCGCGCCGGCCAGCACCACAAAGGCTATGGCGATCTGCATCACCATCTGGAAGCCCTCATCCACCAGATGGGCGCAGGCAACGGCCAGATCGGTGTGGAGATATTTCGTAAAGGTATCTACAATTCCCACCAGGAACTGATAGATCAGGAACAGCAGAACCGTTATCTTTAAAATCCCCTTCAGCGCCTCAATGACGCTGCGCAGTGAAAACAGGCGCTTGATCCCCTGCAGGGGGTTAATCCGGCTGAACTTCGGCTTCAGCGCCTCCCCGGAAACCAACAGCTTGGTCTGGAAAAAGGTCGCCGCCACCGCTACCACCGCCGTAGTGGCCAGCAGCGGTCCCGCCGCAAACAGAAAGGTCTTCAGCATCTCCAGCACCAGGCCGCTCAGGTTGTCCTGCAATCCAGTGTGCGCCGCGCCGGCCACAAGCCCCATAGCGTACTGCAAAAAGCGGTAAATCTGCTCCACCATTGGCGTGGCAGTCAGCTTGAGTACAAAAAAGCTGGCCAGCAGCACCGCCACGGAAACTGCATCGTTGCTGAAAAAGACATTACCCTTTTTTCGCTCGTCTCTCCGCTTTTTAGGGGTTGCTTTTTCGGTTTTTGAACTGTCTGCCAAAGCCTTCTCACGCTCCCCCTATCAGGCGCAGTATCCGCCCCAGCTCCGAGAGCATGCCGCTCTCCAGCTCCAGCAGGAATTCGTTGATCGGCGTCAAGAGCAGAAAGAACAAAAGCAGCCCGATGATCACCTTCAGCTCGATATTGATGACAAAGGCGTTGATTTGCGGGATCGCCTTCATCAGCACCCCCATGCCTACCTCTCCCAGCAGCTCCGCTGCCAGGATCGGCATAGCCAGCTTTACCGCCAGGAGCATACAGGCGAGAAACAGCTCAATGACATAGGCGTAGACTCCATCGCCAAGGGCGGCAGCGCCATAGGGAACCAGCTCACCGGAGGTGGTCAGCAGGCGCATCAGGGTATAGTGTCCATTCTCCGCAAAGAAGTCCAGAATCAGCAGGATATTGAGCAGTGATGCAGTCACCGACAGGTTGGCCTGGCTGCTGGCGTCGTAGATCTGCGCCATTGTCATACCCATCTGTGTGTCGATCACCTCTCCGCCGATCTGGACAACGGAAAACACCACCCGCATTACGAATCCCAGAACCAGGCCGATTCCCAGCTCCAGCAGAAGGCGAAACGCCAGCTCCACCAGGGTATCCGGCTGCGGCACCCCCGTCCCGGCCGTCCCAAAAACCAGAATGGAGAGCACCAGCGCCATACCGGTCTTGACCATGGCCGGGAGATTGGAGCGTCCCAGCAGCGGGTTAAACAGGAGAAAGCCCGACATGCGCATAAAAATCAGTTCAAAGAGATAGAGCTGTGCCCAATCGACCATGTCCCACACCCTTACATCAGCGTAAACAGATACCGGCTGAAATCCAGCAGCGTCTCCAGCATCCATCCACCGCCCACCAGAAGTACAGCCACCACCACGATCATCTTGAGGATAAACGAGAGGGACTGCTCATGGATCTGGGTTACCGCCTGAAAAATGGCGACCAGAATACCGACCAGCATGCTCAGAATCAGGAGCGGTGCGCCAATCCGAAGCGCGACGCCCACCCCTTCCCGCAAAATGTCAACTACTTCCATATTCGGATTCTCCTATCGGAAGCTCTGCACCAGGGTCGAGAACAGCAGCTCCCACCCATTCAGGGCGATAAACAGCAGCAGCTTGAACGGCATGGAGATCATACTGGGCGGAAGCATAATCATGCCCATGGACATCAGCGTGGAGGCCACGATTACATCAATCAGGACAAACGGGATGTACAGGTAAAATCCAATCAGGAAGGCATGCTTCAGCTCACTTGTCATAAAGGCCGGAACCAAAACCCGCAGCGGCAGCTCCGCGGCCGATGCCGCAGACGGCGTATCCAGTCCTGCCAGATCGCAGTAGAGCTTGAGCGAGCTCTCCTCCACCTGGCCTGCCATAAACTCCTTCAGGGGTTTCTCCGCCCGCTGCAAAAATTCCTCCTGGGTAATCTCCTCCGCAATATATGGCTCGTATGCGGTGGTCTGGATCTCACTGATGACCGGAGACATGGTAAACAGCGTGAGAAACAGGGCGATGCCCACGAGGACCATATTAGGCGGATTCTGTTGCAGCCCCATGGCCGAGCGCAGAAAGGAGAAGGAGATAATGTACCTGGTAAAGGAGGTCATCATCACAACTGCGGAGGGCAGCAGGGTCAACAGGGTGGTCAGAAACAGGATCTGAAGGGTCTGTACGTTCTCGCCATTTACATTGATCAGCGCATCCACCGGTTATGGCCTCCTCTGTTGTTTCCGCTGCTCCAGCACGCTGTGCAGCGCTTCCTGGAACCCCATCTTGGGCGCGGCGGCGCCGTCTGCGCCGCCCATCCAGGCCTCGGCCTCCTCGGCAGTGAGCTTTTCCAGACAGGTGATGCTCCCCTGAGTCACCCCCAGGAAATAATACGTTTCGCCCGCGCGGACCAGGAGGAGCCTTTGATCCTTTCCCACCGCCACCTGGTCCAAAATTGTAAGCATCCGCTTTCCCAGGCGGCTTGGACCGCCGCCCTGTCCCCGTCCGGCAACATAGCGGGTAAACAGATAGGCCAGCACCAGGACGCCCAGAATTGCACAGATGGTCCAAAGCACTTCCGGCATTGGCCCGCTCCCGTCAGGGATTCCCCAGGATGGAATTGACCGTTTTCATCAGGCGGTCCTCCTTGAAGGGCTTGACGATAAAATCCTTGATGCCGGCCTGTACCGCCTCGACTACCATGGCCTCCTGGCCCATGGCGGAGCACATCACCACATTGGCCTTGTTGTCCTTGGCGCGGATGGCCTTCAGCGCCTCCAGTCCGTCCATGTTCGGCATGGTGATGTCCATCAGGACCAAATCCGGCTGGAGTTCAAAATACTTTTCCACAGCATCCTTGCCGTCCACCGCCTCGTGCAGGTCGGTAAAGCCATTCTTGGTCAGCGTGTCCCGGATCACCTTCCGCATGAAGGCTGCGTCGTCAACAATCAGAATCTTAGCCATGTTCTTAATCCCCTTTTTTATTTCAGTCTCACTTGAAGTTTGTCAGGCTCCACAGTTCCGGCTTCTGGAGTACCTCTGTGATACGCACGCCGAAGTTATCGCCGATAACAACTACGTCTCCCCGCGCAATGCACAGGCCGTTCACAAAGACATCCACCTGGTCTCCAGCCAGCTTGTCCAGAACAACCAGTGAGCCCTTGGAGAAGGTTAAAATATCCTCTACCTTCCGGCGGGTCCGGCCAATCTCTACCGACACCTCCAGGGGTACGGACATAATCAGCTCCAGGTTTTCCTTCTGTTCGGCTCCCAGCGATTCCGCCGCAGCGAAATTGGGCAGCGCGACCGGCTTGCTGTTAATGACCCGCGGCTCCTGCACCGGGGGCTGATACACAGGCTGCTGATAAACCGGCTGGGGGGAGGCGGCCTGATAGGCCTGGGCCGGCTGGGGAGCTGGCTCCGGCGCCGGGGCTGCGGACATGCTGCCCATCAGCCGTTCGATCTCCTCCTGACTCATCTTTCCGCTGGAAGACGGAGCCGCGGCAGGCTCTGGAGCCGGTGTGGAAACACCGCCGCCCATCAGACGCTCAATTTCTTCCTGGCTCAGCTTCCCGCCTGCGCCGGAGGAGGGCTCCGGCTGTGCGGGCTGTGCCGCTGGGGTGGCATCCGCCTCTGCTTCCCCGGTGTCCTGAATGCCCATCCCAAAGCCAGCCAGCAGCTCCCGGGCCAGCTCCACGGACATGATATTGACAAACTCACTCTTGAGGACGCCCTCTATTTCCAGGATAAAGTGCACCGCCACCAGCATCCCGGTTTCGCTGTGGAAGCGCTCCCTTTTGATCTCCTCCAAATCATCCAGCGAGAAAGACTGGGGCGTTGAGATATTGACCGGACGCCCCAGAAAATCGGACAGAGCAGTGGAGGCCGCACCCATCATCTGGTTCATCAGCTCGCACACCGCACTGATCGTCAGCTCATTGAGCTCGAACTCCTCCTCTGGGATCTCGGTTCCCATCAGCAGCTCTACAATTGCCTTCACATCGCTCCGCTTCAGCAGCATAATATTGCTGCCTTCCAGACCGGAGACATACTTGATTTCCACTCCGATGGCGGGCTCCAGCTCACCCAGGGTAAACTCACTGATGGGTACCACTGTAACCTTCGGCGTCGTAATATCAACGCGGTGATCCAGCAGGTTGGAAACCGCAGTGGCAGAAGAGCCCAGACTGATGTTCATCATTTCGCCGATGGCGTCCAATTCCATCGCGCTAAATATATTCTGCGCCATGTCGCTTATTCGTCCCTTCTTCCCTCGTTATAGTAGTTTTCCCCAATCTTCACTGCCATGGAGTTGTTCTGCACACCCAGCTTCCCACCAAACCATGGCTTTCCTCCAATATACAGATAGATGGGCTCGTCCTTCGGATGTCCCAGGTCAATGACATCACCTATATTGAGGAAATAGGCATCTTGCAGCTTTACCTCGGTACGGCCCAGCTCGGCCGTGATCTCCAGCGTGGAATCCCGCAGTATATCCATGATTTCATCCGAGTTGTCCTCCCCACTCCCGTGTCCTGCCTGATTCAACGACACAATTCTGGAAAAAATATTGGTCAGCATCATTCCGGGCAGGCAGACATCAACACGGCCGGAGCAGTTTGGAAAGCGGATATTGATCCCAACAATAACAACCGTCTCATCCAGGCCAATGAGCTGTACCAGAGTCGGATTCGTCTCCACTCTGCGCAGCTTGAAATCCAACGCGATATAATTCTCCCAGCTTCCGCCCAGAACGGAAATCAGGTCTTTTACAATGCTTTCATAGAGCCTCAGCTCCAAATTGGTGAAATTGTAGCCGGCGGGAAGTCGGCTGTCCACATCTCCATCGCCGCCCATCAGGCGATCCATCATGCTCAGCATCAGCGTAGTGGAAAAGTGAAACAGCACCGGGGTCTCATCCGGCTGTACCTGCCCCTCCAGCTCTACACCTGCCAGGGACAACACGTCCCCCTCCAGCAACGCGTTGGAAAATTCGTAATAGCGCTGTTCCTCTACGGACTCCACATCTATCTCACAAGTGGTATGCAGCAGTCCATTGATTCTGGAGTTGATGATCCTGGTATAATTTTCAAAGATTCCACTGAGCATTTTAAGCCGGTCTTTGGTGAACTTCCTTGGGCTGTAGAAATCATATTTACGGTATTTTTTCTCGGAACTGCTCTCTGCCTTCGCGGCCAAATCCATCTCGCCGTTGCGGGCCGCGTTCAGCAGAGCGTCAATTTGGCTCTGAGATAAAACTTCCGCCATCTTCATCCCTCCTCGGCAGAGTTTGGGCCTTCCCCCCGTCTCCCTGCACACTCAAGGATTGGCAGAAGTACCGGTACTTTCCCGCATGGTATAATATTGTGTAATGTTATCTCCGGCCTCGTCGTCCAGGTCCAGCCCTGTGACAATCAGTTCCACACGCCGGTTTTCCGCACGCCCCGCAGAGGTGTCGTTGCTGGACACGGGACGCCACTCGCCATAGCCCACGCTGACCAGCCGGGCCGGGTCAATTATGTCTTTTTCCTGTAGGTAAATAGTAACCACTGTGGCACGGTTGGAGGCCAGGAAGCGGTCCGCCGTGACGTTGTTCACCTGGCCGGGCACGGCCTGGGCGGTATGACCCAGGACACGGATCTCGTCGATGGAGCTGCTGACCTCTGAAATAATCTGGGAGACTTCGTCCAATACAACCTTGCCCTCATCCCGCAGTTCGTAGCTGTCTCCACTAAAAAACACGGTGTCGTCAAAGGAGATAAAGACGTAGCCGTTTCCTTCGCCCAGGGTCACCTGATTGGCCATTCCAGCCTGTTGGACATAGTCCTGCATCGCCTGGTAGAGCTCCTCCATGTCCTGGTCGATATCCTCCTGGGTTCCGGTTCCCTCACCCCCGGACGCGGAGGGGGGCTGGGTTTCCGTCACCTCCTCGGTGGGGTTAAAGGACTGTACGAGCGCAATCCACTTTTCCTTGTCCAGGGTAGACATGGAGTAGAGCATGACAAAAAAGCACAGCAATAAGGTCACCATATCGCCGTAGGTATCCATCCAGTTGGCACCGCCGCCGCCGCTTTTTTTCTTTTTCATCGTGGGTACCGCCTCCCTGAAGCAAGCCGCGGCTTATTTCTCCTTGCGGCGCTTCCGCTCTTTTTTCTCTCCGGTGCCGCCGCCGGATTCTCCGCCTTCCCGGAGTTTTTGGTTCATAAAGGTCATCAGGCGCTCCCGAAGGAATTTGGGGTTCTCGCCCGACTGGATCGCCATGATGCCTTCCACGATAATCTGACGGCAAAGGATCTCCTCTTCGTCCCGGGCCGTCAGGTTCGACGCGATGGGGTTGAACAGGACATGCGCCAACAGCGAACCATAAAAGGTCGTGATCAGCGCCACCGACATACTGGGACCAAGGGTCTCCATGTCGGAGTCGGAGAGATTCTTCAGCATGTTGATCAGTCCGATCAGGGTACCGATCATACCGAAGGCCGGGGCCGCGTTGGAGCCCCGTTCATACATGGCGATGACCTCCTGATGGCGCTCCGAGGTCTGCTCGATATCATTTTCCAGAATGTTGCGCACCCGGTCCGGGTCGTTGGCGTCTACAATGAGCATGATTGCCTGCTGAAAGAAGGGGTCCTCCTGCTCCTTGGCCTTCTCCTCCAAGGCAAGCAGGCCGTTCTTTCGGGCAATCTGCGCCAGCTCGGTCAGCTTCTCCACATATTGTTCCGGATTGAACGCGTCCAGCCGGAGCATGATTTTGAAGTGCTTGGGGAAGGACTTGGCCAGCTTGGGGTAGCAGGCCACCACCACCGCAAGCGTACCGCCAAGTACGATCAGGATACTGGTGGGATCTACAAAATTGATCAGTGTATCCAGATTGAACGGACCGACCATGAGCCCTCCGGTCCCGCCGGGATCGAAGGTAATTCCGAATATTACAAATACGAACGCCAGGACAATGCCGAGCAAATAAACAATGTTCATCTTTGGTTCTCCTCCCGCACGAAGATGCAGAGCAGACACATCACTCTTTATACCGCTCCACGACGGCTATCTCGCGGTGAATGTCCTGTACCTTGGCGTTATACTTTGCGATCTTCTCGATGATTTCCTCGACCGTGTCCCGTACGATGTAATAGTCGTGATTCATCATGACGATTTTGCTCTCTGGAATCAGCTCAATGCACTCAATTTGGTTGTGGTTGAGCAAAAAACGCTCATTGTTCATTTTTCTCAGTTCAATCATCGTGCCGCCCTCCCCTGCCCAATCCCCCCACGCCTGGCGGCGTGGGGGAGATCGGCAATTCCATTTCTTAGCGCTTCATGTTGACCAGCTCTTCCAGCATGGTGTCGGTCACCGTAACAATGCGGGTATTTGCCTGATAGCCCCGCTGGTAAATAATCATGTTGGCAAACTCGGTGGCCAGATCCGTGCCGGAGGCCTCCAGGAAGCCGGTCATCAGTGTGGCGCCGCTGCCCTCAGCCAGTGCGGAATCGGGGTCAACCACGTTGTTTCCGTCCGTGATCTTGTCATTTCTCAGGTTTCCGGTGACGGAGTTTCCAGGGGTACCCACCCGGATATCCCCAGCGGCATCGCCCGCCGTATAGTAGGGGCCCTCGGTATGAAGCACGCCATTGAGGTTTTCCACACTGCCCAGGGCGATGTAGCCCACCACCACCGGGTCGCCGGTGTCCTTGTTGGTGCCAGTGATCTTACCGTTCTTGTCGATGCTGATGTTCTCCAGATCTACAAAGCCGTCCACTGTGGCAGCCGGGTCATTGTCTGGATATACATTCGCACCAGTTTGATTATCCACACCCACATAAACCGCGTCGCCCTTGCTGTTCGGGTCGGTAGACTTCATAGGAAGGCGGATGGGAACCAAGTCAGTGCTGGGCTTATCTCCCGGCGTGGTTCCGGGAGCATCCCCGTTGGACCGCGTGATAAATCCATAGACCACATTGCCCTGTCCGTCCGTCAAATAGCCGTCCCGGAACTCAAAGTTGCCCACCCGGGTCAGGGTTAGTCCCTTGAGGGCGTCCATGCTGTCGATATCGTGGGTCTTATCTCCCACCAGGAAAAAGCCGTCGCCCTGAATGGCGCAGTCCATCCCCCGTCCGGTGGAGTCCAGACTCCGACTGCTCATATCCAGGTCGATGGTGCCGATGCCCACACCATAGCCGGTCTGCCGGGGGTTGGTGCCGCCCACCGTAGCTGTTCCGGCGGAGCCGGCGGACTGGGTGCTGTAAATACTCTCCATAAACGTCACCCGGCCGGGCTTGTAGCCCTGGGTATTCACGTTTGCTACGTTGTTGCCCACTACGTTCAGTGCATCCATGTGGGCCTTCAGGCCGGAAATACCGGCACTCATTGCTCCTGTCAAAGCCATTTGGATTCGCTCTCCTTTGCGTGCTCTGATTCATTGACATTTCTCCGGCACCGCCGGGGGACGGCCCATCCGGCCTCCCCCAGGACATCCTTTCGGTCCTGCCCTCTGTGATTCACAGGATCACGGCGCCGTCAATGTTGGTAAAGATATTCTCCTTCATCTCGTCCTGGGACAGGGTGGTAATCACCCGGTTGTGGGGGACATTGATGATAAAGGCGAGGCTCTGGTCCAGCGCCAGGATATTCGTCGCTCCCTTGGCCTGCGCCCGCTCTACGGAGTCGGTCAGCCGGTCCAGAAGGGCGGGTGTCACTGCGATCCCGCGCTCCTCCGCCCGCGCGATGGCGTGCTTGGAAAAGGCGATCTGCCGCTCATCTGCCCGGGCCAGCTCCTGCTGAAGCACTGCTCCAAAGCCGGAAGAGGTCTGTTTCCCGGTGCTGTATGTATGGCCCCGTCCCAGCGCGGGGCTGCCGAGGCCCTCTACCGCATGCTCCATTCCGCTCTATCCCTCCTTTGGACGGCCCCTGCCGCCCGCTCAAATCGTCCGGGCGCTCTCCTCCGGCGGATTCTCTCCGCCTTCTCCCGTTCCGTCGCCGTCACCGCCCTCACCGGGCCCCTCGGGCTCCTCCGGAATCTTCGGCAGCTTGCCCACCGCCATGATGGAATTCAAAGGATACATCTCGTCATTCACGAAGATCACGGGTACCCCCTGATAGTTTCCGGTGCCCGTCACGACTCCCTCAATCTCCTGGAGCTTCCCGTCTTCGTCATATTGGCCCACCGTGACGGTTTTCCCTACCAGGGAGGCCGCATAGGTCCGGGTGCTGGCATCCACCAGGGCCTCCAGTCCGGTCTTAACGCTGGACAACATCTGTACGGTGGACATCTGCACAAGCTGGTTAAGCATTTCGCCGGTATCCGTGGTGTTGTCAATGGTCTGGTTCTGAAGCTGCTGCACCATCAATTGGAGAAAGTCGTTAAAGTCCAGGCCCATGTCGTTCTCTCCCGGCTTGTTTACCGGAATGCCCAGCTCCTCCAGCTCTTCCTCCGTAATGCGGGAGCTCGCACCACTGCCGGCAGCCCGCGCGCTCTGCTGTCGGGCCAGACTGTCCAGCGCCATCGGCATAAATTCACTGCTCATTGCGTGCTACTCCTTTTTCTGTTACTCCGCTTCTACGCCCAGCAAGCCCAGCCGAAGCTGCTGCAGGAAGTCCTCTGTACTCTGGCGCTGCCGTCCCTGTTCCTGTGGGTTGCGGCCGTGCTGCTGTCCGGGCTGCTGCTCCGGCTGCTGCCAGGGCTGCTCTCCCTGCTGGGGCCGGGGAACCTCCACCTGGATCTCGCCGCTGTGGCTGCCGTGCAGCATGGATACCAGCGTCGCGGAGTGCTCCTGAAGCAGCTTCATGGCCTGTTCGTTCTCCGCGTGGAATACAATGTGCAGTACACCGTCCTTCCCCTGCGTCAGCTCGACAGACAGCTTTCCCAGATGCTCGGGCGCCAGCTTCAGCTCGACATGCCTGGCTCCCTCCTGCTCCGCTTCGGTAATGGCCTTTGCCAGCCTGGGTGCAAAATCGGGCTCCGTGGCGTCCAGGGTATCCGCCTCGCCCACCTTCACCGGCATGTGCTCTGTCCGGTCAAAGAGCGGCTGCGCCGCCCCCTCCGTCTGCACACTGTCCAGCTCGGGCAGCTCCTGCTCCCCGCCGGCCGGACGGCCCGCCGTCTCTCCAGCGTCCGCCGGGGTCTGCGCGCCGCTCTCCCGGGCCGCAGGGGTAACCGCCTGGGCCGTGGCTGTACCACCATCCTCCGCGGCAGGAAGGACCTCCGCCTGGACCGTGGACTCCGCCTCACCCGCAAGCGCCGGCTCCGCCGGTACCGGGAGCTGCTCCCCTCCGGCGGTCTGCTGCCCGGGCTGAAGCAATACGGCCCCTTCTTCCGCCGCAGCCGGAGCCTGGGCCATGCCGGGAACCGCAGTCTGCGGGACCTGCTGGAGGGATGCGTCACCCTCCGGCGCTGCCTGGGCGCCCATCAGCAGGCTCCGGAACAGCTCCTCCAGCCCCGGCGCCTGGGGTACGGACTGCGCACCCTGGCTGAGCGCACCCCCATCGGCCGCAGCCGGAACCTCACCCTTTTGGCTCTCCGGAACCGCGCGTCCGGTCTCCGCTCCAGCCGCCTCCACCCGCTTCTCTGCCAGCAGCGTGGAGAAGTCCCGCCGGTCACCGGCATCCTCCGTCCGGCCGCTGACCGGCGGAGTGGTGTTTTGGGCAATCTGTGTGGCTGCCAAGGTCATCTGAAGCAATAAATCAGTTGTATTCATGGTTCTCACCTCCTTTCAAGGTGTGGCTCCGGGCGGTCAAACCGCCGTCCGGGCCCGGGCTGCGGTCACCAGCTCCTCAATCAGCAGTTCCTCGCCCTTCTGCACCTGCTTCTGATAGTCCTCCCACTTCTTGTCCTTGAGCTTTTCCAGGGAGGCGGTATCCTGCCGGGCGGCCACTACCTGCCTACGCTTCTCCTCCGCTGCGGCCTCATACTCCCGCAGGCGCTTGGCCTCCCGCTGGATCTCATCCTCCAGAAAGCGCAGGCCGCTCTCATACCGCAGGGCCTCGGCTATGGTCAGGCCCTCCGTCTCCGCCTGCCGGAATTCCAGGTTCAGGCCCCGGTAGCGCTCCTCCGCCGCCTGGAGCACCAGCTCCTGCTGCCTTACCTGGTAAAGGAGCTGTCCATGCTCATTCTGCAGCTCCTCCAGCACCTGCTGCTTGTAGCTCAACACCGTATTCAGGCTGAACTGGAACCGCTTCATCCCTGTCCCCTCTTCTCTTACAGGAGCTTCCGCATGGCCTCCAGATCCTCCTCATAGGAGAACGCCTCGTCCACTCCCTGGGTCAAAAACTGGTTGATCCCGTCCATCTTTCCCAAAGCATAATCCAGCCTTGGGTTGGTGCCCGCCTTGTACGCGCCCACGGAAACCAGATCGGCATTTTTCTCATAAATCCCCATCACGTCCCGCACCCGGGCCGCAAGCCGCTTGTGCTCGTCGGAGACGATGTCCGCCATCAAACGGGAGATGCTGGCCCCAATGTCAATGGCCGGAAAATGGTTGCTGTTGGCCAGCCGCCGGGAAAGCACGATGTGCCCATCTAGAATGCCGCGCACCGTGTCCGCGATGGGCTCATTGGTGTCGTCGCCCTCCACCAGGACGGTATAGACCCCTGTGATGGAGCCCTTCTGGAAGTTGCCGCTGCGTTCCAGCAGCTTGGGCAGCTCGGCGTAGATGGATGGGGTGTAGCCGCGGCTTACCGGCGGCTCACCCACCGCCAGGCCAATCTCCCGCTGGGCCATGGCAAACCGGGTCAGCGAGTCCATCATCAGCAGCACGTCATACCCCTGGTCCCGGAAGAACTCCGCGATTCCGGTGGCCACGGAGGGGCACTGCTTGCGCAGCATGGCGGGCTGGTCAGAGG
>OLIH01000638.1_pt1 | contig 17551 bp, 17 predicted proteins | sample 1609721 | NCBI WGS metagenome assembly OLIH01 (sample SAMEA4350157, study PRJEB24818) | metagenome | biome: human; feature: gut; material: faeces | place: Denmark | collected 2013-09
CCTTTGTATAGATGGTTTTTCGTCAATTCCATTATACCAAACGGGACAGGTTTATGCCTTTTTTATTGGCTGAAATATTGAATTTTCAAGGTTCAACACACCGTATTGGTGTGGGAAGTTTTAGTAATTAATTATTATGATTTTGCTGTTTCCCACTCGTCCTTATTCAGGTTTGTTGTACAGTGAGTATTATCATTATGGGGACCTCTCCATACAATTACATCTGTTGTCGTTGTTTCATAATGTCCAAATGGCCACCATCCTACGTATTCTTCAGTCACATAATATCCATTTAGAAATGCATCATCAGAATCTGCTTCATGCTGGGTTCCACAGGCATGGTATCCGCTCAAATACTGATCTCCACCCCAGCCCGTCTGGAGTCCGGGTTGTCCATTTGTTTCAAGATATACAGTACCAGACTTTCCACCGCCTGCATTGCATGTAAACAAATACGTTGTACCACTATCTCCGCATGCCGCAACATACTCATTTGCCTCAAATTTCTGTACTTTTGTCAGAGGTCTTCTCCAAACTTTCCTTTCCATTTTTACTCCTCCTTTAATAAACCATACTTCAAATATTCTCTTATGAAATCTCTGATTCCCTGTTCCATCTCGCCATCGGGATCGGAATACTCTTTTCTCGCCTCCGCGAGCACTTCTTCCTCAGTTCTCGGCTCCTGGAACAGTTTCCACAGAAAACTGCAGGTTTCATTCAGCGAAATCACACTGTTCTCAAATATCCCCGCTTCGCCTACCGGCACCAGCACGGCTTCGCCTGCCACTTCCCGCAGAAGGAAATCCGGGTTCGCTCTATACGCCCTGGCGCTTTCCTCTTTTGTCCCTTCCGTAAGATGCCCCTGAGATTCGGAACCGGAGAGCGTTTCAATTGCTTTCTTCTTTCTCTCCACTATATTCCTCCCCGCTATCTTTCTTATTCATTTAACTATGATAGCACAACATTTGATAAAGTCAATAAAAAATAAGACGGTAATTTCATGAAATGTTCACATTTTTTGTATAGTATAGCAAATTTGCCCGGATTTTAACGTCAATTTTACGACACTGAGTTTCAGTGTACTATATCAGATTTTTCCAACGCCTCTTTTTCCCACTGCTTTATTCGTACCCATACTATCCTCCCCGCGTCATATCACTCTTGATTATCCCCCTCAAACTCCGCGATATCCGCCACTAGCCCGCGGATATACAATTCATGCAGAAATCCGCGCACATCACGCCGCGCCGTCTCTTCATCCACCTCGAACTCTTCTCTGATTCTGCCCACAATCTCTTCCAGGTCAGCCACCGTATCCACCTGTTTCCATATAAAAGCGCCTGTTTCCGTAAGCCGGATCATCCCGTTCATCGTCTGCGATGCCTTTCCCGTAGGAATGAGAACCGCATCTCCCGCTATCTCGCGGAGTATAAAGTCGCTGTTTGTCTTCATTGGTTTTCTCCTTTAATCATTTCCTTTTCATGACTTGTTCATCGCATCCCGCGTCTTATAGAGCAGTCTTTCATATTCTTCCGCATACCGACATAGATATTCCGGCACTCCGTCATATGCGCCTGTTTCCAGCCGCGCGCTCGCCACGCACGTCTTGCAGACCGGGCGCAGACGGCATTCTCTGCACTTCACATTTCCTTTCAGAAGCTTTGACGCCTTGGACACTTGTTGCCATGCAGCTTCAAATCCCGTCTCGAGTACAGGAACAGACGGTTCTTCCAGCATAACGCAGGGATGCATTTCTCCCTGCCAGTTCACAGTGAAAGAGCAGTTTCCCGCCATGCAGGTAATCCCATCCGGATAAGCTGTCGTCCCCTTTTCTATCTGCGCGGTTTTCTGTTTTATATACCCGGGGAACAGCTCCGGATTCAGCTCCGCCTGGACTGCCTCCAGCTCTGCTGCCGCCGCTTCCTCCGGTTCCAGTCTGGACTGCCGTGCAAATGGAAGTCCTCTCTCGTGAACGCCGGGCAGCATATAAGTATCCATGTGTACCGGGACGTCAAGCGACCGCCCGATCTCATAGATTCGCTCCATGTCTCCGTAATTTTGCTTCGTGACGCTCCCATTGATCTTAACCGCCACTCCCTGCTCCTTCAGCAGACGGATTCCTCGGATCGCTTTCTCGAATCCTCCGGGATAATGGCAGAGGCTTTCATATGCTTGCTCATCTGCCCCGTAGAGTGTGATATTGATCCGCCTTGGTCTGCAGCGTCCGAAAAATTCTGCCCATTCCTCATCCAGAAGCGTGCCGTTCGTGTTGACCGTAAGGATCAGCCCCATTTTCGCCAGCTCTGTATACAGGCGTTTGAACTCAGGGAACATCAGCGGCTCTCCGCCGGTCAGAAGGAGGAAGAGGACTCCCCCTTTCTGCATCTCCCTCCCCAGGCTGATCCATTCATCCGCTGTGCGTAGCCTGCCCTTTTTCTCCATCTCGGAGCGGCTCAGCCTGATATAGCACATATCGCAGTTCATGTTGCAGAGAGGAAGGAGTTCCAGACTGCCGTTGAGAGGTCGCTGAGAGGCAGCTGCACGCGACAGCAGCATTTTTTCCATTGTGTTGGTTTCCATAGGCAAAGGTTCCATGTTGAAGTGCTCCTTTAAAAAAGAGAACCGAGTTATGTCGGTTCTCTCAAATGCTCTAATAATTCAATATGTATCCAATCATCAGGAATGATTCGGACGTCCCGGGTACTCGTCAAATACCTTTCCTGTGTGATTCCACGTCCTGCCATCCGAACTTGATGTCGTCCAGTATATTGTCATCCCTGATTTTACTTCCGAAATATTTAATGGGCGGCTATACCTCGCATCCGAATAAATTTCACAAGACAAGTTTCCAAGTCCGTCTGTACCTTCTTCAATCATTGCGTCCGCAACGCCGTCATTATTATAATCATAAATCACCTGGTTACGAGCATTACCACAATGGGCAGTATCATGTGTCACACCATGATTATAATCTCCTTGCTGCCATTCATAATCGTTCGCCCAATCGACATCGCATGCTACGCCCCAGCATGCCGCCACATACTCATTCGCCTCAAATTCCTCCACCATTGCTCTCGGTGTTTCCCAGCTTTTCCTCACCATAATACATATACCTCCATTCCACCTGCCTTTTTATAACCCACAGACACTCCCAGCCGAATCCCCTGCTGCCGCAGCTCAGGTTCTTCGGTCAGGCTATGCACGGAACCGAAAGGCATAGAACTTTTTTATTCTGTTATTTTACTCCACTACATTCATAAAATCAAGCAGATTTCAGCTATTTTAACGTGCTTTTTACACTTTTTCTGCATAATTATTTTATTCGACTTATTTCGACTTTTTTCGACCAGACACAGCTGCCTACTGGATAATCTTATATTTTTTCATCAGATCCACCCTGTGATTCCCGATCTCTATGCTTTCCATAGCGTCGTTTCCACCCATGTTCTTCGATTCCTTCAGATAATTCAGTATCCTCGACGCCCACGCGGCGGGAAGAAGGAACGGATATTTCTTCAGATATGTATAGGTCCTCTCCATATATCTCCTGTCGGGGAACAGCGTCTGCACCAGAGAGGTGCCTGCTTTCTTCCCTTTCTTATCTTCGCTCACGGCCTGGAGCGTGATGTTGCTGCTGTGTTTCCGGCTCATGCTCGAATCTCCGAACACGCCGCCCTCCAGCAGATCTTCCAGCAGATCGCTCCCGTCCACTTCGACAGAGCTCCACGACTCCGGATAGCACGCCTTCACCGGGTCAAATGTAAGCTCTTTTTTCCCGATATCGAAAAGCGACGCGGCAAATACATCCGCATGGATCCCTTTACATTTCTCCATCAGATCGTCCCAGTCGATCTCTCCTCCGTACGCCTCGGCATAGATCACAATATCGCACACCTGGCGGATGCCGAACCCGCTGTGCAGGAAATGCTTGAATGCATGGAGGATCAGATACAGCAGGTGATCCGTATGGCACATCGTATAGACCGGCACGCCGTGTATCGTTTCCTGTATCTTCCGGTCAAAGACACCTTCAAACAGGCGGTTCAGATCTCCGTAAGCCTCCGACTCGGAGGAGAAAAGTTCTTTGTGCAGCTCGATATGTAACAATCCGCCCACCTTATAGAACGGAACCTCGCCCGCCTCATCCGGATTCTGATCCGGCTCCAGCATATCCATGCCGGCAGCGGCAAATACTTCGCCGCACGTCTTAAACTGCTCTGCCGGGATAAGAACGTCCTCATCCCCGGAGCAGCGGTAATCCGGTTCACGGTACAATTCTCTGCAGACCAGCCCTTTTACTACGAGCGGGGTCAGGTCCTGATCCAGAAGTTTCTTATATAATTGGAGGAATTCTTCCGTCTTTCTGCTCTGCACCATGACCTGACGGATGACCTGCGTTTTGATCATCTGCACGGTCTCCTGCGGGCATGTCTGAAATGCCGGGCAGGCATATACTGTATCATAGATCATGGGCAGGATCTGATGATGCTGGCAGAGGCGGAACAGCATCTGCCAGTCCTCACCGGAAAGACCGTCCTCCCACATTACTTTTTCACCATTCAGGAAGCAGCGGAGCGCTTCCAGCATCTTCTCACTTATTGCACGCTTTTCCATATGTACCCTTCTCTTTTCCTGTTTCTTTATTTCTTCCGGTAATATTTTTTCATGCATGAGTTCGAGCATCGCTGCCCTCAATGGTATTTTATACTAGTACTGTTATATTTTTCCAGTCTTTTCTTCCAGAAATTCCCTTTCGGACTGAAATTATCATTCTTCAGGCCCACGGTTGTACGGAACCGTTTTTTCCGTTCTTCGAAGTATACTTATGGTAACATCAAAAAAAGGAAGGCGCCCCATACCTGAGTATGAGAGAACCTTCCGTTTTTCCTCTTTTCTTTTCACTCCTGCAGAATGCCGTTTTCTCTTGCCTTCTGCACAGCCTGGAGACGTGTGGTCACGCCCAGCTTTCTGAAAATGTTATAGATGTGGCTCTTGACGGTAGACAGCCTGATGTTCATCTTCCCGCCGATGACCGCGTTGCTGTATCCCTCTTCCAGATACCGCAGCACGATCAGTTCTGTCGCCGTCAGCCTTTCCGCCCGGTAGATGTTCAGCCGGTCTTCTGACAGATCAGGATAATGCTTCTTCTGCCGTGACGCCTTTCTGATAATATAATCCAGCCAGTCCTCAGGCGGCATATTCAGGACACTTCCATATCTGTACTTCTTCTTTTCCTGAAGATGCGGGGCGCGGGCGCTTTCCAGACGGCTTCTGTACTCCTGCAGAAGCTCCGCTCCTGCTGCTCCATACCCGGTATAAATCCTGACATACCTGTACAGACCGGCAGTTTCCAGTGATCTCGCCGCCGTTTCCAGGGCGCGCAGCTTCTCACCGCTTTCCCACCGGACGACAGCCATCTGGAAGAGCGACTCCGCCAGCCAGCGGTGATTTCCATTCCGCTCAAAATACGGGATCAACACATCCAGTATACTCTCCGCATATCCGTAATTTCCGAGATACAGGTTTACCTTTACTTCTGCAGCCATATAGAACCTGGTCTTGCCGGCGTCGTTCTCGATCTCTCCGTCTGTCTCCCGGATCCACTGCATCAGATCATCCCGCTCGCCCCATCTTGCCTCCGCAAGATAAAAAAGCGCCCGCGCATTCCAGCGGCAGACCTGTGATTCCTCCCTGTCCAGAGAATCTGCCAGCTCCCGGATGTATTTTCTCACATGCTCCCCGGAAGCTCTGCCGTCCGCATAGAGATAGGCAAGATACATCGTTCCCAGCCGGATCTGCCATGGAGTCTCCGCATCCGTTTCCGGGAGATCCGCGAGCACTCCGCCGCCCCGCGCGGAAGCCGAATCTGTCTGGTAATCATATTCCATCTGTGCCAGCCGGTAGGGGATCTGAGCTTCCGGAGCCAGCCGCTCTTCCCACAGCTCTCTCCAGGTCTCCCGCTCCTTCTTTCCGCAGGCGAAAAGCTCCGACAGGTCTCTCATCCCGCTCAGATAAGACACCGATTCCCCAAGGATGAAATACAGCCGTATCGGGCGCCCCGGCTCTGTCTCCTCCCGGAGCAGTTCCATCCATTCCTTTGTCGAAATCCCGGGATCCGTGTAAGCGATGTTCAGAATGATCTCCTTCCGCTTTTGTCCGTCCCCCTCCTGTGCCGCGCTTTCTGCCCGCAGATCCTGCAGGCGTTCCCTCATCTGCTCCATCGCCGCAGCATCCTGCCGCAGGCAGGCTTCCATCCATTCAATATAGAATAATTCCGGGCTCCTGCGGCCTGCCGCGCTCTTCCCCGGTTTCTCATAATTCAGGAAGGGGATCTTGTCATAATTTCTGATCAGACATTCCTCGTAGGTCTCTCTGTCCTTCAGATACCAGCCGCATGTCAGCGCGTCCTGTATCCTGCCGCGGGCTTCATACCACGCCAGCGCCCTTCTGAAGAGCTCCGGGGGGACCGACCGCTCTGCCGCCATGCGGAGCGCGGGCTGTATATGCCATGCTTCCTTTCCCGGAAGGTAGACAAAAATGCCGCGGATGAAGAGATTCTCCTCTGTCTTCTTGTCTGTCTCCTGCCAGAGCAGAGAAGAGAGCTCCTCATTCAGATACGGAAATGCCGCCCGCTCGCTCACCATCTTCCGTTCATCCTGCGGAAGAACGTTCAGGATCCGGCTGCAGAGATACGCCCGGATCTCATACCTGCTACAGAGCTCCCACGCATTCCAATGCGTTCCCAGCTGTCTCTCAAGCCGGACCAGCATGGCGATACATCCTGCCCAGCCGCCCGTCAGATAGTGTACTTCCCTGAATTTCAGACGGCTCCGGGCCGCTTTCAGATACCGGTATGTCTCCGCCTCTGTGAACCAGAAGTTTTCCGGCATAACCGCCGCCATGATTCCGTTCCAGATAAACTCCAGGAATCCCTCCGGCATCCTCCCATCCACTGCCAGCAGGATCCGGTCCTCCTTGGGCATGGCTCGGACAAATCTCCAGAATCCCCGGGGCGAATCCGGATACCGGTCTCCCTGCGGCTTTCGGATCAGATACCAGTTGACGCTGTCCTTTTTTCTCCTGTCCATGGCGCTGCCGTCCTCGATCTCATCCACAGAACAGAAGACTGCGTTCACTTCGGGATGCTTCTCCAACAGGGTCCTCACCGCCGTTTTCTTTCCCGCTCCCGGCATACTGCTCAGGCAGACAGCAAGGTGTTTCTCGAGCATGGATTCTATACAGACTGTTTTATCGATGACCACCTTTCTGAGGTTCACACTTTCCTCGAGCAAGTCCTCCATCCCCTCCCTTCGCACAGATAATGGTCCGCTGCTTTTACCCGCAGCCGGATCCGATCAGCATTTTTCAAAACATTATTGTGCGTTTTCTCCCGATTATTTATTCCACCCCGCCGCGGTCAAACAGAAAAAATAAAGAAAAGTAAAGATTTAAAGCCGCAAGCACCGGAGCATATCAACCTTCTCCGTACTCATGGCTTTAAATTTTTACTTTTCCTTCTTTGCGCTCTTCTTCATACCATTTCAGAAAATCTCCGAATACTTTTTCCTCTGCCTCCGCGCGCGCCTTCGCCGCGTCCTCCAGGCGGTCATAGCCTCCAAGATAATAGCATTTCTTCTTGAACATGATCTGAGCGATCCATTTATTTCTTTTGGAGCTGTAGTAGACGCCGCGCACGCCGCTCGTATTCGTCTTATACATCACGTCCGGCTTGAGCATCTCCAGACAGGTCCCCTCGGCATAGTGCAGGTTCTTCTGCGGACTGCGCCGGCATCCGCAGCTTGTCGTTGTTCCGCTCTGGAGATTAGACTGCCGCACATCCGTCATATTGCCGCAGTCGCACCGGCAGCGCCAGACATGGAATCCCTTTTCCTTTCGGGCATAAGATACCACTGTGAGCATGCCGAACCTTTTGCCGATCAGATCTTTCAGGGGCGGTCTCCTTCCGCACCCGCAGCTTCTGACGCCGCCGGTGATCAGCCTTCTTCTTGTCGTCTCCGTAACATTCCCGCAGTCGCATCGGCATTTCCACACGACCGCGCCGCGGTTCCTCTCCTCCGTAGGTTCAAGGACGGTCAGTTTTCCCAGGCGCAGACCGGTCAGATCTTTATATTTCATAGATTCCGTCACCCTCCCTGTCATCTGCCCCGGCTTCTGCCTCAATAGCTTCTTCCGACAGTCTCAGCGTTTCCTCCGTATAGCGGCACATATATTCCGGTATACCGTCGCAGCGCCCTGTCTCCAGCTTTGCACAGGCGGCACAATTCTGGCAGATTCGGCGCATCCTGCATGCGCTGCACTCAGAACTCAGCCTGATCTGCGCCGTTATCTCCGCAAGCTGCCGCCACGCCGCCATAAAATCCATAGAGAATACAGAAAGAGACGGCTCTGTCAGCATAACGCACGGCCGCATATACCCCTGCCAGTTGACAGTGAAGGAACTTCTTCCCGCCTGGCACTGCATTTCTCCCGGAGTTCTTTCCCCCGCTCCCGTCTCACTTACAATGGTTACTTTCTCCTTCGCCGCAGCAAGATAGTTTTCCTTTGGAAGGACTGCTCTGAGAAATGACATCCTGCCCTGTGCCGCCGCTTCGGGAAGCAGGCGGGACTGCTGATCAAACGGCCTGTGCCACTCTCTCACCGCAGGGTACATGTAGGTATCGATATTGACCGCTGCATCCAGCTTTTCTGCGATATCAACGATTCTCTTAATATTTCCCTCGTTCGCTCTGACCAGGCTTCCATTGATCTTCACATCAACGTTCCGCGCCCGAAGTAGCCGGATCGCCCGTATTGTCTTTTCGAATCCGCCCGGATAATGGCGCAGCTTCTCGTACGCTTCCTCATCCGCGCCATACAGGGTAATGTTCATCCGTCTGGGCGGATGTTGGGCGAAAAAATCCGCCCATCCTTCATCGAGCAGTGTTCCATTGGTATTGACGGTCAGGATCATCCCCATTTTTCTCAGCCCCAGGTAGACTTCCCGGAATCCCGGATAGAGCAGCGGCTCTCCTCCCGTGAGCAGAACGAACAGCGTTCCAGCCTCCTTCATCTGATCACGGCTGCTGACGCGAATATACCCATATGTTGTTATCAAAAAACACTCCTTCCTGCTATTTTATTCAGAACCCCCAGTTCCTCTGTTTTTCATCTGCGCACCCGCTTTCATAAATACTTCTCTGTTATTATTTCATCTTTTTTTCAGATTACCCGCAAATCCCGGCAGCTCTCCTCAGACTGCGGCAGCTTCTTAATCCGCTTCATGTTCTATAAAGCAATGAGAGCGCAGATCTGTAGAAGATCTGCGCTCCATTGTTTTTTCCTTTTATTTAGCTGCTATAACCGACCGCTCCTGCGCGTCCGCCTGCCGGCAGCGGTATCCATCTCATGCAAAACGCCTCCCTTCCAGATGTAGTTTCATTTTACTACGTCCGAAAAGGAGGCATAAGTTCAGCTCTGGCCACCGCTGGAAATCCTACTGAAAATACTCCAGCGGTACAGCGTCAGCCACCGTCTGCTGTCCGAGTGCTGTGAAGTGTGCCCCGTCCGTCGTATACTCACTCTTCAGCTCCGATGCCGTCGCATCCGTACACATAAAATCCAGGTCAATGTACCCGTCCGCCGGGTTATCGCTGCTCTGGATCCACGCGTTAATGTCCTGGCGCATCTGATCGATCTCCGGCGACCACTGAACGTCATCGCTGCCCAGCACATTTCTCGTATAGCCCTTCCACGCGGTCCTTGTAAAGAGATATACTTCGATCCCTCTCTCATGCGCCTGCTCGATCAGCTGTTTATATCCCGCGATCATCTCCTCTGCCGTCACAGCCCTCGCTTCGTCCTTCAGGCTCTCACAGTTCGGATGCACCACGTCATTTACCCCGACCTTTAGGAAGATCCGCTCCACTCCCGGCTGGTTCAGGGCGTCCCGCTCAAATCTGTCCACCATGGCTTCTCCGTAAGCCATTCCGAGGATGCCTGCCCCGTCGTCCAGAAGGCGGTTGCCCTTGATCGCCTGCTGAAGGATTCCCACGTTGGTTATTCCCGCATTCTGAAGCTTCTCTGCGAGGAGGATCGGAATATCGTTCGCCAGTGTTGAGTCCCCGATCACGACTGCGGAGGAAGCCTCCGGTGCATAGACCTCAACTCCCGTCAGCGCAGGTATCACAGAATACTCTCCGAAATCCGCTTGCATCTTCATAGGCACGCCGATCGTTGTCGCCGCTTTTGCGAAATTGCCTGACATAATATAGGTATCTCCGCCGATCAGGCCATAGGTCTTCATCGTCTCCGTTCTCTTCATAAACAGCGATACCGTCAGATATTCCAGTGCATCCACGGACATTCCGACGGGATCAGAAGTGACCGTCTTCCCTGCCGGGATCGTCACCGACGACTGCCCGTTAAAGGTCACATTTTTCCTTGTCCATGTCTTGATCGCCTGGGGCATCTTTTCATAGCCTTTCGCCACGCTGGCCGTATCAATCGTCAGGGGACCTGTCCCGAACTCATTTGACAGAGTGATCCTCACATCCTCTCCGGATATCGTGGGCTGGATCCTGGTCCGGAAAGTGAGATTGCGCAGCCCAAGATCACACTTGATCCACTCCATGTCCAGCATTTTCTTAAGGTTGAACTCAACCGGACTGGTGCTCCAGGCTCCGACCCAGCCGTCCCCGCCGGACGCATCAGCCTGTACCGGCGCCATCCAGAGCCCCGAGATCAGAAAGCACAGTCCCAGGACCGCAGCAGCAAGTTTCCGCATCATTTTCTTCATAAAGCAGCTCCTCCTTTATAGATAATCGTTAGAAATATTTTACCATTTCAAAAGCAGCGGGAACAAGCTGTTTACTGTTTGTTTTACTTTTTTTCAAAATACTATTGTTAAATTGCGTCAACTTGTTTATTCTATTATAGTAACAATCCAATATGAAAAAGTGAGGTATATAAGATGAAACCGATTAAAGAAGGAAAAGTCCGCGAGATTTACGACAACGGCGACAATCTGATCATGGTAGCTACCGACAGGATCAGCTGCTTTGATGTTATCCTGAAAAATAACGTTACTAAGAAAGGAACTGTGCTGACCCAGATGTCCAAATTCTGGTTCAACATGACAGAGGACATTCTTCCGAACCATATGATCTCCACAGATGTAAAAGACATGCCGGAATTTTTCCAGCAGCCGCAGTTTGACGGAAACAGCATGATGTGCCGCAAGCTGAACATGCTCCCGATCGAGTGTATCGTGCGCGGTTACATAACGGGAAGCGGCTGGGCAAGCTATCAGAAGGACGGCACTGTATGCGGGATCAAGCTTCCGGAAGGACTGAAGGAATCCGACAAGCTGCCGGAACCAATCTACACTCCGTCCACAAAGGCTGAGATCGGTGATCACGACGAGAACATTTCCTACGAGCAGAGCGTTGCCCACCTGGAGAAATATTTCCCGGGCAAGGGCGAGGAATACGCTTCCAAGCTCCGCGACTACACGATCGCCCTGTACAAGAAATGTGCGGACTACGCGCTGAGCCGCGGCATCATCATCGCTGATACAAAGTTCGAGTTCGGTCTCGATGAAGATGGGAACATCGTTCTCGGCGACGAGATGCTCACACCGGACAGCTCACGCTTCTGGCCGGCAGACGGATACGAGCCGGGACACGGACAGCCGTCCTTTGACAAGCAGTTCGCCCGCGACTGGCTGAAGGCGAACCCGGACAACGACTGGACACTGCCGGATGATATCGTTCAGAAGACGATCGATAAATATCTGCAGAGCTATGAGATGCTGACAGGGGAGAAGCTGCAGTAAATAAAATCCCTGTAGATCAATTAAGATAACTGTTCACACTTACCAATCACATGGGCACCGGATTTTCGGCTGTTTCCATTGCTTTTTGGTCAGACAATAAAAAGCAGACCATATATGCACACTCTTTCTGCATACATGGTCTGCTTTTCATCTGTTCCGCGGATGTATTCAGCCGTACATTACCCTCAATCTTCCGCAAACTTATTCTTTATGTACTCTGCCACATCCTCTATCTCCGGAAACAGTCCCGCCTTATTGATCGACAGCTTATTCAGCTGCCTCATGATTCCTTTCTTGGCCCGGCTCTTCACAATAAATATCTGAATCTTATTTTCTCTCTTCAGGCGATACCGGTTGATCGGATTCTTTTTCCTTTCAAACAATCCGCAGATAATGAATGCTCCGTCCTGCTTCATGATCCTGGGATTCTTCTTCTCAGACAGGACGAAAAATACATCTGTCAGATCTTCCTTTCTCAGTTCATCTCTGAACGCCGGTTTCTCCAGTTTGATCTCATGCAGAAGACGTACCGCTTTTTTATTGAAATCCTCCTGTGACAGCTTTCTGTCCGAAGCCCACCTGTAGATTTCGTCCTTTTCTGCACTGGTGAACAACGGAAGACTTGCCAAGATAGATACCGTATCACTGCCCGGATATTTCAGTTCTTCACGATCGACTTCAAATACAATAATCTCACCTGATTTTCCAGGATTTGTCTCGCAGGCGAAATACAGGGCTACGAGAGGATTTCTCGTCACGTCCAGCAGCCTGGTGGGCAGTCCGTAATGCTGCATATGCACCAGAAAATCCAGATGCGACTTGCAGTGACTGAATTCCTGCGGGCATTCGATCTTAATCTCATTATACATATCCCGCTCATGCGAAATCCAGGATTCCTTCCTCATGACAGACGGCTGGAGAAGAAATGCCGAATCTGAATGGCCTCGATAATAGAAGGCCCGCTTTTTGTTCTCAATCCCGAGCATCTTATTGCAGAACTGGGTAAAAGAGGTTATCATATTGATCTTCACCTTTGATTTCACATATATGATCGTATCCTCAAAAGCAAGCTCCGGTATCCCGTACACTGCGGAAAGCGTTTCCATAATCCTGCAGGTCTCTTCCTGGCGGGCTTCCTTTCCCGGATAAATCCTGTAGATCCAGTTCACGATCGCCTTTGCTTCAATCTCTTTGAGCTGTGGAACTTCCGGCTGCCGCTTATATGTCCACTGATTATCTGACACCAGCTTATCTTCCATCAGCTTATCTTTCACCCGCTTATCTTCTGCCCGCTTATTCATCAGGGCATCGCCCTTATAGAGTTCCGCATCAGCCTCAGCTGCTTTTCTGCGTTTTTCCCGCTCTGCACACTGCGCTTCTTCGTACTTCCTTCTTATATCATTCCATTTAGCATATGCCTGATCTTCCGTCGGATACGGGTTCTTATATAAATCTGCGAAAACAGATCCCTCTTCTTCCAGCGTTCTGAGCATCTCTTTTTTTATAATCCGCGCTGAAAAATACTCATCCATATCACAATACAGATCCGAAAAGAGCTTCTCTGCACAGATCTGCCGGAATGCCTCTCTGATCACAGGCTCATCTTCTAATCCATGGTAAAAAAAGAAGAAGAACTTAATCATCTCCTTTCCTGACAGCGGCGGTACATGCTGTGCATCTCTGCTGTCTCAGCATGTTCTGAACCGCCGCCGCTTTATCTTTGCTGTAAAATCGTTTCCATTTCTCTGAAGGATCTGATTTTTCAGCCTCTTTATTCCATCATCTCATCCTTCTTCTCGAGGATCGCCTCCACAGCCGCGCACGCCGGACAGTCACAGTATTTCGCCCCTGCTGCCTTGATCGCTTTTCCGTGCTCCGCAACGCCCTTCGCAGCTTCAGCGCCGCCGAATACCTTCGCCCCCATCTCTGACTCAGCAAATGCAATCAGGTTGTCCACCGGCATGATATCTGCTTCCAGCTCTTCGATATATTTCTTCGTCTCTTCCGCTTCTTTCTCTGTTCCGACAGCGTCAAGCCATGCCTGAGCCGCATCCTTTGCTTCTTTGCTGCAGGACGGAGCCTCCATCAGCTCATGCGTTTTCCCTACTACATAATCCATTACTTCTTTTTTCATTGACAATACCTTCCTTCCTGTAATTTTCCAGCAACAGTCCAGCCGAGAGGGGATAAGCTGTTACATTTTCTTCTATTCTAGCACAAACCGACCGGTTTTACGATATCCGACATTATCGATCCGGTTAATTTCATTATCGCCGGATCCGGGTTCACCACTGAGTTCCATGCCGGTCTTTCTTTCTGTTTTGGAGCATGGACAGATAAGACGTCCTCACAGTATCTGAAATCTGATATCCGAGACTGTTCAGAATGTCTTCTATCTTTCCAAGCGCGGCATCTTTCTTTTCTTCGCTGTCAGCCAGGATCTCCAGTTCCAGAAATCTTCCCAGCCCGTGTACATCGTCCAGACAGGCGGTTACAGACTCTTTCTGCAGCATTGTCCTGTCCTTGATCACTTCTGGCTCTGCCGGCATATACCCGACTGCCTGCAGAATCTTCCTGCAGACCGCTCCATTCTCCACACCCGTTTCCAGTTCCTCCCGGGTCATCGTATGTGCGTCCAGCTTCTTCCCTTTAAAATTGATCTGTGCCCGGCTCTTTCCCGTCAGATTATTTTTTGTTTCACGCACCCGCAGGGCCTCGCCGTTCGTTCTTATATCACCCTGCTCATTGTCAAAGTATGTGTCATGTTCTTCAATGAATGCGTTTTCTTTAAACCCTGTTTTCAAAAGCTTTTCCTTGATCAAATCCAGGTCTGCAGCCGGCAGCTTTACTTCTACTTCGATCATTCTAATTCTCCTTTTCGCCAAATCCGGCAGTCATATTCTCTTTTTTCTTACCGGAAAAGGTCCCTCGCCTTACGGCGAAGGACTATACTTTCGACCCAACCACTTATATACCGCATATTGGTCAGCGATAAACTTTCACCTCGACCATTTATATACCACATATCGGTCAGTGGTAATCTTTCTTTACACTTACACTCTAGCAAGTACAAAGGGAAAAGGCGATAATATGCAAAAAAATTTCAAATTATTTGTTTGTGTTATCACTCAAAAATTCTTGTAATATCCTGATACCGGTTGATCACACGGTAAATTTCTAAATACTCTCTGCTTACCTTGCAGATAATCACGTAATCTTCCCATATCGCATATTTATAGTCTGTCCGAAAGCTGACTCTCTTAGAAAGATCTGAACCCATTCCCGGAAACATCTGAAGATTTTCAAATTTACCGTAATTTTCCTTTATGGTCTTTGCAGCATATTCCTCATTATCTTCAGCAGTGTAATCTCGGATATTCTTTAAATCCTTTGCAACAATCGGATTGATCCGCAGTTTTAACATCTTATTCCCCCACAAGTGCTTTCAATTCATCCAGATCCAGCCAACCTTCGCCATCTTTCACTGCTTCTTCAGCTTCCTGCAGTTTTATCAAAAGCTTTTTTTCTGCACAATCACGCTCATAATCTTCAATATCCATAACTACAAAACGCCCTCTGCCATTCTTGGTCAAATACACCGGTTCCCCTTTGCGGCAGTTCTTCAGGACTTCATTATAATTTCTCAAATCAGATACTGGTAAAATATTGGGCATATTCCTTCAGCTCCTTCCTTGATTTCATATTATTTCTGCTATCTTTATTATACATAGAAAGCTGTAAAATTCGACGTAGAATTTTACAGCTTTCTGGAAGGAATTTTCATTATGGATATTTCTGTTATAACAGTTTAGCATAGATTTGCCAAATCCCTGAGTTACTCAAACTCGGCGTGTTCTTTGATATTATTAACTATATTTGTTTAAGTTTGTGCGTATTCATGCCGATATTTACTTCAATTACATCAGTTATTCTTGTTTACTGATTTTCTGTTGCCAAAATGTTGCCATTTCATCTTATATGTTCCAAAATAGCATTCTTCGCTATTTTGAATAAACTGCATCGTTCTTAGAAAGGAGGTAAACACAGTACTGATTCATACTGATCCCTTCTCTTTTAGAATGCTCTGCCAGAGACCGATGCAGACTCCGGGGAATTCTTAGTTTAAATTGTCCGGAATAATCTTCTAAATTATCCGGTTCGTGAATCTCAATTCCTTCTTCCAGTGCAGCTTCAATCCATGCCTTCTTGGCGTCTACCGCATTTGCAACCGCAGCTTCAATCGTTTCTCCACATGTAATACAGCCCGGCAGATCAGGATAAGAAACCACATATCCGCCTTCATCTTTATCTTCTACGATTTCCATTCGATAAGACATCTTCATATAATCATTCAGCGTCTTCATCATTTCTCGCCTCACTATTTACATTATATGTGGTGTCATATTTGGTGTCAATAATATGTATTATAATTTATCCGCACTGGCAACAAAAAATCTTTTTAAAACTATAACCATATGCAATATATCAAATGGCAGATACCCGTAGAATATCTGCCATTTGATGTAATCTGAGTAAAAATGTAATTATTCAAACTCGCAAAATCAAATTTAGTTCTATACAATTTTGTATAGGAATTTTAATTCTATTTGATTTTATTTGTTTCCAACTGTCATATCTCTATGGTCTGTTTCTGCTAGTGTTATCAATCTGTTATCACAATTTTGTTATCATTTATATTTTTCTGTATATCAATATTTCCACCTATATCACCACAGGCAATCGAGAAGGATTTGAACATTGGGCAAAACTGAATAATCTGAAAGAAGCTGCCAAGACATTTAATTACCTCTCTGAAAACAATCTGCTGAACTATGAAGACTTCCAACAGCATATCTCTGATGTTGAAAATTCAATTAAGGCAACTGAACATCGAATTGAAGAAATCGGAAATGAAATAAACACACAGAAAGTCATCCAAAAGCATTGCGATTCTTACCGGCTCTGTCGTAAAGTTATCGAAGCTGGAAAATCAGCACCAAACCAGAAAGACTATCGAAGCAGGCACCAGGCAGAATACCAGCTCCATGATTCATTAAAAAAAGAGCTTCAGGATCTCGGTGTTACCAAAATCCCAAGCTCTGAGAAAATTCAGAAGAAAATCAAGAATCTGGAAACTGAACATGTCGCCACTATTAAAGAAAAACAGGAATTGCAGAAGAAGCAAAAAACACTGAATATAATTCAACAGAATTTTACTTCATTACTTGATTTTTCACACTTAGCTTCTCATGATCATACTCCTACGTTGTAGGTACGATGCGTAGCATCTTACCTACAACATTTCCAGTTATCTTGTACTTATTTCTTCTTTGAATTTGCCATCGTAGCAATATCTCCCACACCATTTAAAACCATAGTTGGACGATATGCATAAGTTTTAAGTGTATCTTTCGTTGAGCATCCTGAGAGAACCAATACAGTAGACATACCACTTTCCATACCTGAAATCACATCTGTATCCATGCGATCTCCAACCATTACAGCTTCTGCGGAATGACATCCAAGCATATTTAAACCTGTTCGCATCATCAATGGATTCGGTTTCCCACAGAAATATGCCTGTGTGCCTGTTGCCATTTCTATAGGTGCAACCAATGCACGACAAGCAGGAGCAATGCCGTTCTCAATCGGTCCGGAAACATCTGAGTTTGCTCCGATCAGCTTTGCACCTTTCAGAACCAAATTCGTTGCTTTTGT
>OLIH01000640.1_pt1 | contig 17405 bp, 17 predicted proteins | sample 1609721 | NCBI WGS metagenome assembly OLIH01 (sample SAMEA4350157, study PRJEB24818) | metagenome | biome: human; feature: gut; material: faeces | place: Denmark | collected 2013-09
GTATACGCTGAGCGCTGGTCCAGGATTGACCGCTATATTAAGGAGTTAAAGCAGCCCGGGCAGATTTGGGTGTATGATTTTTCCAAACGGCTGGAGCAGGAGGGCAATGACCTGATATTACCCTATCTTGACTACGCATTTTTCTCTTATGACCAGGACGACAGCTATATCAGGGACTTCATGGTAAAAGTGAGAAAAAAGGGCACCGGTACTGTGATTGCCATGTTAGGAGAACACGGCAGCCTTGCCTATGACGGGGACCGGTTCTATGAAAAGGAAGCAGAGCAGGTGCCTGTGGTGAACACGGTGGGAGCCGGGGATTCCTATATCGCAGCATTTACCTATGGTGTAAGCCTGGGGGAATCCATATCCCAATGTATGGACAGGGGAAAGAAACGGGCCACGGAAATCATCCGGCAGTTCAATCCATATAAATAAAAGAAAGCGGGAAATGAAATGAAGGATTACAAAATAATTGCGGTGGGAGATAATGTCTGTGATAAATACCTTTCCAGAGGCAGGATGTACCCGGGGGGCCAGTGTGTCAATACATGTGTGTACGCCAAACTCAACGGGGCTTATACCGCTTACCTTGGAAAATACGGCACTGACCAGGTGGCTGAATGTGTCCGGGATACACTGAAGCAGATAGGGATTGACGACAGCCATAGCCGCTGCCATGAGGGCGAGAACGGATTTGCCCTGGTGACGCTGAAAGGAAATGACCGGGTATTTCTGGGCTCCAATAAGGGAGGAGTCGCCAGGGAGTATGGCTATGATTTTACAGAGGAAGATTTTGCGTATATCAGCCAATTTAACCTGATTTATACTAATTTGAATTCTTACATCGAAGATGATTTAAAGAGTCTTAAGGAAACCGGAGTTGCCATTGCCTATGATTTTTCCACCAGATGGACAGACGCGTATCTGGAGAAGGTGTGCCCGTATGTCACGGTGGCCATCCTCTCCTGCGCCCATTTGACCAGGCAGGAGCGGGAAACGGAGATGAAGAAGGTACAGTCTTACGGAGTTAAGGTGGTCCTTGGTACCATTGGGGAGGAGGGATCCTATGTACTGTATGATGACAGCTTTTTGTATGCGCCCGCTGTTCATGCGGACGATGTGATCGATACCATGGGCGCAGGTGATTCTTACTTTGCAACCTTCCTGTGCTCTTTGTTAGAAACCTCGCAGACAGGTGCTGTGGTGGAGGGCACAGAGGATCGCATGAAGGAAAGACTGGTGGAAGCCATGAAGAAGGGAGCTGCATTTGCGGCTAAAATGTGCGCCAAAGAAGGGGCGTTTGGCTACGGCGTGCCTGTTCTTGGGAGGACTGAAATATAGGAGCCAGGTGCCAGTGACATGTATCGCACGTAAGAGTCTGAAGAACAGGCATTAAGTGCTCATAACCAGCCGCTGCGCTAAGTGCTCATAATTAGGAGGAAATGATAATGAGACCGGATGTGTATGAAAATAATGGTGAAGGTATTCTGTGTGCTTATAAAAATGAAAAGTGGCTTGTCAGTATCAAGAACTGGAAGCCTGACAATGACATTGACGGTATTGCCCACCTGGAAATCCATCATTCTACGGATGAACAGTTTATTCTGGCAGCGGGAAAGGCGATTCTGATTACCGCAGCGAAGGCGGATGACGGGTTTGAGATTGAACTGACTTTGATGGAGCAGGGGAAGGTGTATAATGTGCCGGCAGAGTGCTGGTTCTATTCCATCACCCAGAAGGATACTAAGATGATGTATGTCCAGGATTCCAACTGCTCCATGGAAAACAGCGATTTCTGCGACCTTTCCAGGGATGAGGTTGCGTACATACAGACCAATGCCCGCAGGCTGTTCGCACAGTAGACGGAGCGCCTATGGAAACGGAGTTTGTGCTGTTTGACTTTGACGGTGTTATTGCAAATACAGAGGAGAGCAATGCAGCATATCTGGAAAAGGCCCTGTCGGCCTTTGGAATCCAACTGACGGATGATGACCGGAAGGCCTTAATCGGTACCAATGACAAAGCCAGAATCGAGAGCCTGCTTTCCAGGTCTTTGGTCAAGGTCACGGCAGAGGACCTGGCGGGAAAGCGCCGGCAGGTGGGAAATACATACGAAAACAGCTGTATCCGCCCCATGCCGGGGGTGGTATCCCTGATTCAGGAGATACGGGGCCGGGGAATAAAGACGGGACTGGTGACCTCTACCTCCACCCGGCTGATTATGATTGCACTGAACCGGATGAGGATGACCGCGCTGTTTGATGTTGTCATATGCGGCGATATGTGCGCCAACCATAAACCGGATCCGGAGTGCTATAAAAAGGCAATGGATTATCTGGGAGCGGAGCCTTGTAAGTGCATTGTGTTTGAGGATTCCGCTGTGGGCATACACGCCGCCAGGCTGGCAGGAGCCCGGGTGGCGGCGTACCGCGGTTCGGGAATCCAACAGGATGTAAGTGAAGCTGATTTGATTGTGGATTCATATGATGAGTGTAAGGATATGCTGGATGACATAATGCAGGGCAGAATAATGCCCTGTAAATAGAGAAACGGCAGATTGGGCCGGTTTTTCCTGTTGGGGAAAACCGGCTCTGTTTATTTTCATGGAAGCCGGAGAAGAATGATTGGTAAATTTATATTGCCGGCGCAGGGGTTATGGGATAAAATATAGTAACGCTTAATATGGGAGGGAGACACTATGATTTTATCAGACAGGACACTATTTAAAATGCTGGAGGCAGGTACCTTGTCAATCACGCCGTTAGATAAAGAGCAGGTACAGCCGGCCAGTGTGGATATACGTCTGGGGAATACCTTCAGTATTGTGGAGGATTTATCCACGGGAGTCATTACTTTAAAGGATGAGGTCAGATACAAGACCATAAATACAGACACATACATCCTTCTTCCGGGCCAGTTTGTGCTTGCCACAACCATGGAGTATGTTTCCCTGCCTGACAACCTGACTGCTTTTGTGGAGGGGAGAAGTTCCCTGGGGCGTCTGGGTCTGTTCATACAGAATGCGGGCTGGGTGGACCCGGGCTTTCAGGGGGAGATTACCCTTGAACTGTTTAATGCAAACCGATGTGCCATTGAGCTGAAGGCAGGACGAAGGGTTGGCCAGCTTGTGTTTGCGGAAATGGATGACACAGCCCTGAAACCATACAATGGAAAATACCAGGGGCAGAAGGGTGCCACCGGGTCGCGGGTATATATGGACTGACGGCCGGGCCGGACTTCAGGCAAAGAGACGCTCTGACTGGAACTGCTGCGTATATGATAATACATGACGGAGAACGTCCGCTCATTGATTGACGGAAGATATGGGGGCATGATATGATAGTACCAGTTACAAGGTTCGGCGGAGAATAAATATAAAATTGAAAAGGAGAAATAACATGGCATTCTATTTTGAGGAACCTTCCCGCACGTTCAGCGAGTATCTTCTGATTCCAGGCTATTCATCCACCCAGTGTATCCCTTCCCAGGTGAATCTGAAGACGCCTCTGGTAAAATATAAGAAAGGAACAGAACCGGACATATCCATCAATATCCCCATGGTTTCTGCCATCATGCAGTCCGTATCGGATGACAGGATGGCTGTTGCCCTTGCGCAGGAAGGCGGGATTTCCTTTATATACGGGTCCCAGGCCATTGAGAAGCAGGCTGAGATGATTCACAAGGTGAAGCGGTACAGGGCCGGTTTTGTGGTGAGTGATTCCAATGTATCGCCGGATATGACGCTGGCAGATGTGCTGGCCATCACGGAGGAGACAGGCCATTCCACCATTGCGGTGACTGCGGACGGACAGCCCAACGGAAAGCTGTTAGGCATTGTCACCAATAAGGATTACCGTGTCAGCAGGATGGGACCTGACACTAAGGTAAAGGACTTTATGACAACGCTGGATAATTTGGTTTATGCCGACGAGTCCACTACCCTGAAGGAAGCCAATGATATTATCTGGGAGCACAAGATTAACTGCCTTCCGCTGGTGAATAAGAACCAGGAGCTGGTGTACCTGGTTTTCCGTAAGGACTATGACACCCATAAAAAGAATGAGAACGAACTCATTGACAGCTCCAAGCGGTATATGGTGGGAGCAGGTATCAATACAAGGGACTATGAACAGCGTGTGCCGGCCCTGTTGGACGCGGGAGCGGATGTGCTGTGCATTGACAGCTCCGAAGGCTTCTCTGAGTGGCAGAAGATTACCATTGACTACATCCGGAAGAATTTTGGTGATTCGGTGAAGGTAGGAGCCGGCAATGTTGTGGACGGAGACGGATTCCGGTTCCTGGCAGAGGCAGGAGCTGATTTTGTCAAGGTGGGAATTGGCGGCGGCGCCATCTGTATTACCCGTGAACAGAAAGGAATCGGAAGAGGACAGGCCACGGCCCTGATTGAGGTGGCAAAGGCCAGGGACGAGTATTATAAAGAGACTGGCGTATACGTGCCCATCTGTTCGGACGGCGGCATTGTACACGATTACCATATCACGCTGGCGCTGGCCATGGGCGCTGATTTCATCATGCTGGGACGGTACTTTGCCAGATTTGACGAGAGCCCTACCAAGAGGGTGAATGTCAATGGAAGCTACATGAAGGAATACTGGGGTGAAGGCAGCGCCAGAGCCAGGAACTGGCAGCGCTATGATATGGGCGGGGATAAGAAGCTGTCCTTTGAGGAGGGCGTGGACTCCTTTGTTCCATACGCCGGCAGCCTTAAGGACAATGTGAACCTCACTCTGAGCAAGGTGCGCTCCACCATGTGCAACTGCGGGGCGCTTACCATTCCGGAGCTCCAGGAGAAGGCAAAAATCACCCTGGTATCTTCCACCAGTATTGTGGAAGGCGGGGCACATGATGTTATGCTGAGGGATAAGAGATAAAAGACAGAAGATGAGAGATAAAGGCTGAAGAACAGAAAACAGAAAATAAAAAACAAAAGTTAAGAGGACTGCTGCAATGGATTGTTGCCGCAGTCCTTTTGAACAACTGGCAGGTATTGGAAAATGTTAACAGGACATTCTTAACGTCATTCAGAATACCATCAATGCCGCAAAACAGAGCCGAGTACCTTGATTTTCCGCCTGCAATTGTTTATAGTAACGGAGTAAGGGCTTAAGAAGAATGGAAAATGATTTTACATAAAGGAAAGGGGATTTTACAGATATGGATATCAGGATACGGGAGTATACAGAGGCGGACGCAGAAGAGGCAGTCAGGATATGGAACCATATTGTGGAGGAGGGAGCGGCATTTCCGCAGCTGGAGCTTCTTACGGCAGAGACAGGGAACCGTTTTTTTTCAGAGCAGTCATTTACAGGGATTGCGTATGACGGTGGGGGAGGAGAAATCGTGGGACTGTATATTCTCCATCCCAATAATGTGGGGCGCTGCGGCCATATCTGCAATGCCAGTTACGCGGTTAAATCCCAGCTGCGGGGACACCATATCGGAGAGGCATTGGTGAAGCATTGCATGGAGCAGGGGAAAAAACTGGGATTCAGGATACTTCAGTTTAACGCTGTGGTGAAGAGTAATGCCCCGGCGCTCCATCTGTATGAAAAGCTTGGATTTACACAGTTGGGCGTGATACCGGGAGGATTCCTTATGAAGGATGGGAGTTATGAGGACATCATTCCCCATTATCATGTCCTGTGATGTGCAGTGCCTTGTATAGTACCCTGTTATCATTTTTAAAAATGTTCTTGCTTTTCATTTTTAATCATTATATGCTTTTTTCATACACCGGTGTACCTATAAACGTGAAGGAGCTTATATGATGCAAAATGAAAATTGGCCTGTCCCGGAGTGGCGGACAACAGATCCCGGGGAGCAGGGCATGGACCGGGAATTACCTGAAAAACTGCGTTCGGTTATCACGTCAGAATATGCAAATACCAATGGCATCGTGGTGGTCAGAAATGGCTGTATTGTCTGTGAGGAGTACTTTCATGGCTTTGGACCGGATATTCCGGTCCATGTGGCATCGGTGACTAAGAGCGTGCTGTCCGCGCTGACGGGCATTGCGGTGGACAAGGGATATATACCGTCTGTCAGCCGGAGGATAATGGAGTATTTACCGGACTATGTTTCGGAAACACATAACAGGAACTGCGGGAATGTGACCATTGAAAATCTGCTGACTATGACGGTGCCCTATGCTTTTGAGGAATGGAAGGAACCCTTGGAACAGCTGTGTACATCTCCCGACTGGGTGGGATTCACCCTGGATATGATGAGGGATGTGAGGGAAACCGGTAAACCCCGCAGGCATTTCCAATATTGTACGGCAGGAGCCCATCTTTTGTCCGCGGTTTTACAGCGGGCAGTTGGGATGAGTACCAGAGAATTTGCAAACCGCTATCTGTTTGAGCCTGTTGGAATGACGGTGATTCCGGATTATCCCATGGAAGCCTATACATGTGACAGTCTGTTTGGGGAAGGAGTCAGGGGATGGGTGCACGATCCTGACGGCGTCACCGCAGGCGGATGGGGGCTGACCATGACTCCCAGGGATATGGCGCGGTTCGGCCTTCTGTATCTGAACATGGGCAGGTGGAATGGAGCGCGTATCATTTCAGAAGCATGGGTCCGTCAGTCTGTGAAGAGAACCTTCAGCCGCTATGGTTATATGTGGTGGCGGTTTGAGAAAAAGGGAGTGGCTGTCCACGCCGCCATGGGAGATGGAGGAAACATGATTTGCTGGGTTCCTGACAGGAACCTGGTGGCGGCGATTGCGTCCGGTTTTGTGCCGGAGGCGAAGAACAGGTGGCTGCTGGTCAGGGATTATATACTGCCGGCTGTTGAGGAAAACAGGGTGTGAGACGGGGCATATGAAAATCAGGGAAGAGTATATCTGCCCGTTGGAGCTGGTTGGGATGTGAGAAAGGGTAAGTATACAAATTAAATGGTAGGTGCAATTCACATAGAACAAAGGCTCAACGCAGCAGCGGCGGAATCCCCAGCATGTTTTCAGTTATAGGCTGCAGTGAAAAAGGCACGGCAGATACCGGCCAATGGTATCAACCAGTTCATCATTAGGGTGAACTGGTTTTTTTATGTCCTAAAAGGGCGCAAAATGCCCCGGGACCTATAAAACTAACATATGAAAGCATTACAAAAAATAGATGCTAAAATACCAGAAATTGTAAAATACCCCTACCTTCCCCATGGACATACCTTTATGTTAGGATAATACAGAATGGCACAAAAAATGACAGGAGAAAGAAACGTATGAATATATATGGCGAATTTCAGGAAAAACTATGTCTGTTTCGAAATTATCTATTGGAGGAAGAACGTTCCGCTGCAACCATTGAAAAATATGGAAGGGATGTCCTGGCCTTCCTATCATGGCTGTCTGACCGTGAAGAGATTTCAAAAGAAGTGGTGGTTGGATATAAGCAGGCAATCATCGGGAAATACAAAACAACAAGCGCCAACAGTATGCTGGTATCTGTAAACCGTTTTCTGGATTTTATCGGAAAAAAGGACTGTCAGGTAAAACTATTTAAGATACAGAGAAATCCATTTCGGAAAAAGGATAAAGAGCTGACAAAAGAGGAATATAACAGGCTGATCCTGGCGGCAAAGGCAAAATCAAGCAGCCGCCTGTTTCTTATGATCCAGGCAATATGCAGTACCGGTATCCGTGTCAGCGAGCACCGTTTTATCACTAGGGAGGCGCTGGAGAGAGGAAGAATCACTATTTACAACAAAGGCAAGGAGCGCGTAGTCTTTCTGCCAAAGAAGCTGAAAAAATGCCTGCTCCAATACTGCAGACAGAATGGAATCTACTCCGGACCTGTTTTTGTCACCAAAAATGGTACACCGGTTAACCGTTGTAATGTATGGGCAGAAATGAAGGCATTGTGCAAAGAGGCCGGGGTCAGCCCGGAAAAAGTCTTTCCGCATAATCTGCGCCATCTGTTCGCGGTTACTTATTACCGGATGCAGAAGGATATCGTGCATCTGGCCGATATCCTGGGCCACTCCAATATTGAGTATACCAGAATTTACACATTTACCAGTGAAGAGGAGCATGCCCGTGTATTGTCAAGGATGTGCCTGCTGATATAAAAATGACCAGAACATAATATACATTATGTCATGGTCATTAACATGGATATCCTCATCCCGTTTTTATTATGCATCTAAAGTCAGCTTTTTTCAATAGTTTTCCAGTTTCTGGCCTCTGACTTTTCATTATTTTTCCCAAAACACATGAGCAGAGTTAAATTTGGATATAGCAAAGGTTCCCGATGAAAGCGTTTTTATGCTTTTCATCGGAAGTCTATTACATAATGTATATTATGTGATATCCTCAGCAGACGCAGCTTTTAAGAAAACCAATGATATAAAAAATAATTAGCAAAACTGGTGAAAGCTAGTGACGCAAAGCTACAGGGATTTCTCTCTAAAAAGAGGTGTCAGCCAGCTGCATGATTTGTGAAGCCGGCCTGTGTATGCAGCGCAGGCTTTATTATTGTATGTTTTACTTAATCCTGATATGCCGCCCTCCTTAGATCCGGGACCATGGAGTGGACGGGGCTGAGCATTGGGGGGGGGGAGGCGCATAGGAAAATGGAACATGATAGGAACCAGTTTATTGTGAATGTGTTTACAAATGGGGCTGCTCCGGAAGAGAAAAGAGGGGATTCACAGGAACATGACATGGCTTATATAGAGTCCTGCCGGGAGATGTTCCGGCTCAGGCAGAAGCTGCAGCATGACATTTCTTCAAAGGAGGAAGGCAAATGAGCAGAGACAGGAAGATCTCAGTCCGGTCCGTTATGGGCGGGATATTGTGCGTTATCTTCATACCGGTGATTTTTATAAACCTGACATTGATTATCAGCACCTACACAAAGCCCGGTGAGATGCCGGGAGTATTTGGTATAAAACCTGTTATTGTCCTGTCCGGCTCCATGGAGCCGGTGATACAGACAGGGGATATGATATTTTTACATAGTACGGATCCGGCCCGGCTTCAGACAGGTGACGTGATCTGTTATCTGGACTCCGGCCAGGCCATTACACACAGGATTGTAGGAATTCGGGAGGGAGAGGATGGGCAGGTACGGTATGTCACGCAGGGCGACGGGAATAATACAGCAGACCGACAGGCCGTAAGCGCGGACCAGGTGCAGGGAATCTGGCGCGGAGGTAAAATTCCCGGGATGGGTAGCGGGATTATGTTCATGCAGTCTGCAGCCGGAATGATTCTGTTTATGATATGCCCGTTGTGCCTGTTTATTCTGTGGGATATCTGGAGAAGAAGGCGCCTTGACAGGGAGGAGGCAGAACACAGGGCTGCTCTGGAGGCAGAATTGAGAGAATACAGGTCCAGAGAAAAGGGAGATCCGGACGGTAAGTGAAATTAGGATGCACCGGCTGATTTCACAGGCACAGTGTGAGAAAAGCCGTTATAGAACCAGGAGGAATACCTGGGTGCAGCGATTCAGACACTTGGGAACCATGTCTGGGCTGTTATATATGGTTCCCAGTTTGAAATGAAAGAGAGGACAATACATATGAGAGAAAAATCTTATGTAGCACGTCTCGGTGCATTAGCCTTGGTATTGACTCTGATGACAACCTGTCTGACAGGGGGGACACTGGCAAAGTTTGTTACTGAGGTAGAAGGCGGAGCAGAGGCAACAGTGGCTGCCTGGGAGTTTAAGGCAACCGGAAATAATGGAGCTGCGCTAAGTTCAATTGATATGGGAAGAACTGCCTATAAGGGGGAAACGATTGGCGATAATGTCATTGCTCCGGGAACACAGGGATCATTTGACATTGTGCTGGACGGAACGGGCAGTGATGTGGGTATTGATTATATTGTGACAATTGACAAGTCATCTGATCCGGATACGCCGGATTTACCGGATGATTTGGCGTTCCAGGTTGATGGTACAGATTATAGTCTGGGCAGTGAAATAGAAGGAAAAATTGAGCATGCAGCAGGAGACGATGCTATGAAAAGGACCATTACCGTCAGCTGGAAATGGGATTATGGCAGCGCAGATACCGCAGAAGCAGATAAAAACGACAATAAGTATGCAGGAAAGTCTTGGAAGCTGAAGATTAAAGCCACCGGTACGCAGACAAAACCAACGGAAACAACAGCTCCAACAGCGTAACTAACTCCGCCTCCCTGTGCCGGAGGCAGGATGTTTTAGAGTATTCAGCCTAAGAGAAAGAACGTGGCAAGTCGCCGCGTTTTTTCTCATAGACCGAATATCAACGGCGGTTATCAGCAGAGGAGAAGGCAAATATGATAAAAAAACATGGAAATAGATTTGCTCCTGAAAAGAAGACAGGGAATCATAAATGGATTCCGTTACTGTTGTTATTTTTACTTATGCTTTTGTCCTCCTGTGCGGCGGGATATATTCTCGGCAGATCTGCATTTCCCGAATCATCAGGCAGGAGAATCGACACAATACTTCTGACACCTGATGGAGACGCAGCAGAGCAGCAGATGCAGCAGATATTTCATCTGGCAGGAAAAATTAATTATACCAATGGCAGGCCTTATGCTCAGGGGAGGGTTCAGCTTCACAGTGAACCAAGGGAAACTGTTACGGACACAAACGGGAGCTTTACGTTTTTTCATGTGGAAGGCGGGGAGCACCAGATTCGTATTTTGGACCGTACGGGTAATGTTTTGGGAGAACGGAAAGTCAACCTTTTTTCGGCTCAGGCGGAATCAGGAGTCAATGTCAGCCTGCAGCAAAACGGGCAGTATACCATTGAGGTGGCAGTCGATGTCAGGCTGATGGAGGTGGCAATCGAGCTGGATGAAAAGAATAACTCACTGTATATTAATCCGGAGAAATTGACCTACCTGACATCAGACGGCCGTCTTGTGACACCAACAGGGGAAGCGTATTATTGGGAGGGAACACTTGTCACGCCCAGCGGTCTGGTGATTACAGCAGACAAAACTGTGGTTGCGCCGGCAAGTGAGGGACCTTTGGGGATCGCTCTTTTGACCCCGGAAAACCAGGTGATTTACCCGGAACAGGATGCAGCTTTGCCTGATGGGACCAAACTGCTGGAAAATGGGAATATTTTACTTCCTGGAGAAACGATGATTGAGAGGAACGGGAATGGAACCGTAATCCTTACACCAGATGGGCTGCGCGGACAGCCGGGAGCAGGTGGTGTTGTTATATCCGGTGATAATCAGGTGTCGCCTATCGGGACAGGTACAAGTGGTCCAGATTCAAATACACAAGATAATCCCGCCGGTCCGAATGAAAGTGTATCAGGAAACGGCTATGACACTGGGACGAACCCGGCGGAACGTAATGATTCCTCTCAAATTGGGAATGGCAGCGGCGGTGTTAATGCCGGACTTGGATCCGGGGAAGGCGGAGAAAGCAATGCGGGAAGCGGCGGCGTCAGCGGAGATAGCAGCGGAGACAGCAGCGGAGGCAATGACAAGGACGGGGGAGGCATTAGCGGCGGAGGCGGCAGTGGAGACAGCAGCGGAGACAGCAGCGGAGGTAATAGCGGAGGCAATAGCGGAAACAGCGGTGGAGAGACCGGCGGTGATAACGGAGGCGGAGATGACAAAGATGAAGGACCGATTCCGAATTTTCGTGTGAGCTGGACACAAGGTCAGGAAATAGAATTGTTTTCCGATTTGTCGGGAAATGTGCAGACCCTTTTGCCGGGCGCGGAAGGAAGCTACCCGTTTATACTTGAAAATAATAATTCCTTTCATGTTATCTTTACCTTATCAATTGAGGAAGACAGCTTACACATTCCCATGCGTTTCCGTATTGTTACATATAAAGACAGAAAGCCGCTTACCGATTGGTGGGATACACAAAACGGCGGCGCTGCGGAAAGTGATACCGTACGCCTGGATGCAGGTGAAAGAAAATCCTATCTTTTGGAGTGGCAGTGGCCTTATGAGAGCGGAAAGGACGGGATTGACACAAATGCAGGCAAGGCAGACCTTGATTATAGGGCCAGGCTTAAAATATGGGCTCAGCAGGAAGGTCCGTAGATACATGCACGGGAAAAGGTCGGTTTTATAAGGCGGGCGGGAAAATACAGTTTTTCTGGGGGGCGGATATGATTGGGATGGTCAAACAATCTGGAGGGAACATATAAGAATGGGAAAGCATTTGACGAAAACCGGAATTGCAGGATACGGCCTGCTGCTTGCGGCCGCAAGCATATCTGTATGGTCGTTCTCCTATGCACGGTTTACGGCTCAGGAGAATGGCATGGCGTCTGCCACGGTGGCGGCCTGGGGATAAAAAAACCTATATTTTTGAGGTTACCAATACGGAAAATGGAGTCACAAGTGAAGTGGGACAGGATTATTCCATAATAGTTGAGACAACGGGTAATCTGCCATTGGACTTTGCTCTTACCTATGACAACAGTAATCCTGATCATCAGGGATTATTCGTGAATACGGGAGAGAATGGAACATTGACCTTCAATGGCGGGATGGCGGCTGTCCGGGGCGGCCGTCTTCCCCATTCAGTTTCCGCCATTCATACATATACTCTGGCTGTTTCATGGCCGGAGGACAAGGCGGGGACTGAATATACGGATGAGATTGATTTGGTGACACTGACGGTCAGCTCGGAACAGACTGTGCCGGCTATACAAGAATAGGAGGCGTCTAATGATGAACAAAATCCGCGGGAAACGGCAGAGGGCGGCTCTTATGCTGATTACTGCTGCGGGGATTATGCTGTCTCTGGCAGGCATAGCGGCTGCGCGTTATATGAAACAGGAAAGCCAGAGCGGAGTTGTGGAAGCACAGACATTTTACTTTACCAGTGATTTGCTGAAAGAGGATGGGGGAACTGCGGCGTATTTTATTGATCCAATGGCGCAGTCCTTCACAATTGAACTCTATAACTTTGCGGATTCAGAGCGGGTAACCTCTGCGGATATAACATACAGGGTGAGTGTGACGGGAGGCACGGTTGAGGGAGGCGATACCGGAATTCAGGGTACAATAAAAGCCGGTGAAAAAAGCACTGTGCCGATTTCAGTGATTCCCGCGGCCAAACCTGAAGGCGGCGGAGGAACAGTGGAATTAGAGGAAATAAGGGTGGTGGCGGAATCTGTGTTTCCTTATAAGAAAACCCTTACGGGTGTATTTAAAAGGCAGCTGGGTAATCAGTATGTAGTGGAGGATGAGAGCGGCCGCAACGCGGCTGTGCTGACCATGGTATGTGCGGACGGGGAAAAGGATATAACCGTCACATTGCCTTCAGGTGTGATACCGGATGAAGCGGATATCCGGGTCACTGGTTATAAAGACAATAAATGCACATTTCATTCGCCCGGATACGGGATTTATTCATTGGTACTGCTGAAATCAGAGGCGGATATAGGATTATCGGGTAAGGACTCATTTGCCGATGCAATTGATTTAAGCCAATCCGGCGGATAATACTGCGGCTCAACCAGAATAACAGTCAATTTTTTATGTAGTGGAGGGAATGCAATGGATGGGAAACGCCAGAAATTTCAATTGAGGAGGCAGAGACACAACCGGCAGCGCATACTGGCGTTTTGCCTTATTTTTTCTCTTGTATTGAGCAATCTGAACTTCGGGTCCATGCTTACATATGCAACAGAAGGAAAACGGAGAACCTTTGAAATTGGCAGTGATGTGAAAGCCGTTCTGAAAGACGGCGTACTGACGGTTAAAGGATATGGCGATACAAGAGATTTCAGTTGCGATACGGCTCCATTTGCAGAATATGCAGATGAAATCCGGACATTGGTCATTGAGGATGGGATTACCTATATTGGGAGCTGTCTCTTTTATGGGCTGGGCGGATTACAGGGGGAGCTTATACTGCCTGAAAGTATTGTAGGAATCGGGGATTATGCGTTTTCCGGAGAAAGTCCGGAGCAGGCCGCACGGTTCACTGTGATTCGAAACGAATTTGAAGGAGGAGAAATCACAGAATGGAAAAAAGCAGAGCCCGAAGAAAGTGAGACAGTCACTTTGGCGACTCCGTCTCAGGCTGAGAAAGTAACTTCTGAGGAACGGATAGAAGAAGGGGAGCAAAACGGAGAAGCGGATAAGACCGGAGATGAGAACGCTGTTAATGAAGGAAATAGAGAAGAAACCAAGCAGGAAATTGCGGAACAGACAGAACAGGGGGAGACAGAACCGGGGAAACCGGATAGAATAGAACAGGGGGAGACGGAGCAGGAGGAAGCGGAGCGGACAGAACCGGAAGAGACGGAGCAGGAGGAGACGGAGCGGACAGAACAGGAGGAGACGGCACATGGGGATACACTTTCCCTGATAGCAAGAATTGAAAATCATCAGGTCCCTTTCGTGGGAGAAGGAATGCCGGAAGGGGATTCGGATTCCTCTGGCAGTGAGTCCGGCATGGATGCCGGAAGCGCAGACTCCGGTGACGATAGTGGAGATGCCGGCAGCGGAGGCGCGGATACCGGTGACAGCGGAAGCGGGGATACCAGCGGCGGTGGGGACACTGACAGCGGAAGCGGGGATACCGGCAGTGGGGACACCAATAGCGGTTGTACAGATACCGGAAGCGGCAATACAGATGCAGACAGCGGTAGTACGGATACCGGCGGTAATAATGCGGACGCTGGTGGCGGGGGCAGCCCTGACACGGGCAGCGGACAGGAAGGCGGATTATCCAAGGATGACAGTATGGACAGTGGGGACAATACTGAGTCTGGGGATACATCTGGAACATCTGGAGATAAGCCGGATGATGCAGCCGGACAGGGCAGCCATAACCAGGAGCTGCCGTCTGAAAGTGAAAACGGAACGGGCGGTAAGGACAGCAGACCTCAAAAGGCAACGGAAAACATTGAAGCTGAAAATCCGGACTATGATATTGAATATATTTCACAGCAGAAGATAGAGAATCCGGAAACTGTTTTCTATGAAGGGCAGACCGGTATGGTCATATGTTCTCCTGAGAATGGTACGTTTATTGAGGCGGCGGAATATGCAGGTTATGTGATGGCGGACAGTTGTATTACGGTAATTCTGGATGATATGATGGAGATGGAACTTCCGGCCTGTGAAGGGCAGGTGTGTCTGCCGGAATGTCCTGAAGAAATAAAATGCCCATGGGATGACAATGCCATTTTTACTGCTAAATTTGCGGGATGGACATTAGAACCAGGGACAGAACCGGCTAAAGCACTGGTTCCGGGAACATATACGGATACTGGGGAGGAGCATCTCAACCTGTATTCTGTCTGGAAGCCCGTTGGAACATATCAGATGGGCGTCAGGGCAGAACGGCAGGGCGGGACAGCGATCTACACCCTGTTTGATAAGGAAACCGGGGAAACGGTAAACAGCATGGACGGCTATGCCTTTTTGTATCAATGGCAGTATTCAGCACAGGGCATGGATATCCCGGATGATAAGAACCCATACGGCGAAGATGTAAACCTGACTGATAATCATGGAAATGGAGACGATGGTCTATGGGAAGATATTGCAGGTGAGGACTCACCTGTATATAAACGTTCCGTGAAAGCAGGGGATATGGAAATGCGGTTCCGCTGCGCGGTGACTCCTGTGAAGATGACCAGAAGCATGACAGCGGCCAGCTCTGTTACATTGTACTCGGAGCCTGCAAACGGGGTGGCTGTGCTTGAAACGGTTTATGTGAATCAGGACAGCGGGGATGACGGCAATTCGGGTTTGGAAAATGCCCCGGTTAAAACCGTGGAAGCTGCTGCGAAAAAATTAAAAACCAGGGAAGATGGCGGAACGTCAGACGGTAATCAGATTATCTTAATGCAAGATTATGACTATGGCAATACAACTGATTTTCTGAAAGAGCATGCGGTTCCGGTGACAATCAAGGGAATTACGGCAGACATAAAATTTTTCAGTACTGCAGAGGGAACAGACAGTGAGTTTCATTTGTATGAGGATATCGCGTTTGATTCACTGACCATTGAAAAGATGAACCATCTATATGGGAATGGCCACAATATAACCATAGGGGATAATGTTTCATGCAGTGGATTGTATTTGTACGGAGCATCAAAAGATGGTACTCTGACAGTAAAGCCGGGTATCATTCAGGTCCGCAGCGGCAGTATTGCCAGGATTATAGGATATATACGGAGCAATGGATCTGTTGACGCAAATAACAACGAGGCAGTTATCATTGTGGACGGAACTGCAAAAGTTGATACCATTGTAGCCGGAAGCGCCAGCGGGGAGATTAAGAACGGGAATGTAGGCATCTATATCCGAGGAGGAACAGTAAACAAAATAATCGGCGGATGCCAGGGATTCAGCAACGTGAAGGCGCCGTACACGGGGAAAACATCAATTAATATTTCCGGCGGGACTGTTAATATGGTCTACGGGGCAGGTTCAGGAAGGGCAACAGGCATCCCGACGTATCAGGGAATTCTGGACATCATTGTGACGGGAGGAAGTATTTCAAGCATCTATGGCTCCGGCTCTGCTGCATACGTAGTAAGCGGCGAAGATGCAACAAAGGTAAATATATCGGTGTCAGCGGGAACCGTAGGCAATATATACGCCGCGGGCGTAGGCGGGGAGGCGGGAGTTGATGGCGGCAACGATGTAAATGGAACCCCGGCAGCTGATTTCGGCAGTTTAACCGGAAAGGCAGACATCACAATAGACAATGACGCTGTTATAACAGGTAACATATATGCAAGCGGCCAAGGGTACACGCAAAAGGATTATGGCAAGGGAAATGCATACCTGGATGGAGAGGCCAATATTACGGTAAATGGAGGTACAATCAAAGGTAATATCTACGGCGGAGGCGAGGGAGTCAATAAGGCCGGGTTTGAAAAATCTGCCAGGGTATGTAAGAACTCAAAGGTTACGGTTGAAATAAAAGGCGGACTAATAGAAGGTTATGTCTATGGAGGGGGGAAGGTAGCTGAGGTAGAGGGCTCAACAAATGTAATCATCAGCGGAGGAACCATCAAAGGAAACGTCTATGGCGGCGGAGAAGCGGGGCTGACCCATGGGAGGGCGGCTGTACATATGGCCAACGGAACCGTAAACGGCTCCATATATGGTGGTGCGCTGGGAAAAGTAGGCGACCGGTTTGTTTACGGGGGTTCTACGGTCAATATGACGGGCGGCTGGGTTCGCGGGAATGTCTATGGAGGAAGCGAGCTGAGTAATGACGGTAAAAGCGGAGAACAGGATGAGAAATCCGCGTCCGGCCTTGTATTTGTAAATCTGACAGGCGGTACTGTCAGCGGTAAGGTTTTTGGTGGAGGTTTCCAGGGAATTGTTAATGGTTCCACCCATGTCCATATTGGACTGGGAGCCATTGATAAATGCAACTATTATAAATCCCATGCAGAGGAAAAACCAGTTTTAGACGCCTCCGGCC
>OLIH01000654.1_pt1 | contig 17035 bp, 14 predicted proteins | sample 1609721 | NCBI WGS metagenome assembly OLIH01 (sample SAMEA4350157, study PRJEB24818) | metagenome | biome: human; feature: gut; material: faeces | place: Denmark | collected 2013-09
ACTGTGGAATGGGAAATGCTTTATGGGCCGGGCAGGCAGCCGGGCTGGAACGTGAAATGTCAAAAAAGCCGGGCACTCCCTTTGCCCCCTCTTCCCGATGCAGGGGTTCTTCATCGCGCTGGTCGTGATCGGCGCAAAGAAGGAGGAAGCCGCGCTCACCATACCGCTGCGCGGCAGGGATACGCGGGAGCTGTTTTCAAACACGGCTTTCAGCGCGGGCGGCAGATGACTGATGATCGGCGTGACCAACGGCGGCGGTTTTGGAGGACGTTAAGCGCCTGATCCATATCCGAAGAAATATCAAAAAGAAGGTGTAGGGATGGAACGCATCATTGAGGTAACGGCAGACAATATCGAGCGCGAGCATATCTGCTGCGCTATCTCCGATAAAAAGGGCGAAACCTGCGTGTCCTCCAAAAAAGCGTGGATGAAGGACCGCTTTGCGGATGGCCTTGTGTTCCGCAAGCTGGACGCGCGAGGCAAGGTGTTCATTGAGTACATTCCCGCAGAGCGGGCGTGGTGCCCCATCGAGGCCCCGGGGTATATGCACGTCAACTGCTTTTGGGTTTCGGGGCAGTATAAGGGAAAGGGCTACGCCGATCAATTGCTGCGGGAGTGCATTCGGGACGCCGAGTCCAAGGGCTGCCGCGGGATTACGGTGATCGCTTCGGAGAAAAAGCGCCCGTTTCTGTCCGACCCGAATTATCTGAAATACAAAGGCTTTTTGGCGGCAGATACCGCAGCGCCCTTTTTTGTGCTCTACTATCTGCCGTTTAGCGGGAATGCGCCGCTCCCGCGGTTCAAGGACTGCGCAAGGCAGGGGAAAATCGGGGAAAAGGGCATGGTGCTGTATTACACCAACCAGTGCCCTCACACCGACAAGTATGTTCCGGTTATCGTGAATCTTGCCAGGGAGCGCGGCGCAGAAATCAGTGTTCACAAACTGGAGACGACCGGGCAGGCGCAGTCCGCGCCCACGCCGTTTACCACCTATGGCTTTTTTTATGACGGCGAATTTGTGACCAATGAAATTTTCAGCGCCGCAAAATTTGAAAAGTTTCTGGATCAGCACGGGGTTTCGTTCGGATAAAAGCAGGGCCGCAGCGTCATAAAAACGCCGCGGCTCTGCTTTTATTTTGCGCATCGGTTGGATGTGTCAGGGTTGCGTCAGGTTCGATAAAACACCGGCACGCAATCTTAAATTGCGCCGGCGGGCGGGTGCTTGTCTTTTTACAGGCCAGGGGCAAGCACACCCTTGCGGACATGGTTGTTTTCTGTTTCGCAGGTGAATCAGGGAGCGGGGCGGTTTCCCATAGAGAAATCTTTGGTGTTATTGTATTGGATCAATGTGAACTTGGAAACAGAGAGGGGAATAAACTCGCTTTTCCTCACGGCAATCTGTTCGAGGGGGCCGCATTTTAGCTTGCCCCGTTGGAAACCTTTTTGAAAACAGCAGTTTTAAAACGGCGGGTTATGATGATAACTGTAATGGGAGGAAAGGCAGGTGCAAGGCGTTTCGTTGCTTTCTGCGCAAATTCATGCAGAGCTTTTAAGAAAAGAAAAGCCGCGTCCCCCATAACAAAATGCGCCGCGCCTCCGTTTGGGAGAGCGCGGCGCATTTTGTTTAGAGAATAGTTTATGTTGGGCATTCGGTACAATCGATAGAAAAACAGGCGGAAACGATCAAAAGGGAGCGCGTCATACCAGCAGGCGAATTGGCTTTGGAACGACGTCATTGGGGATCGCGCAGCGGTAGGTTTGGCCATCCAGGCGTTTTTCAAATTCCTGCCGGGCTTTTTCCACCAGCTCCGGTTTTTCCAGCAGATCCACAGCGGCCCCGGCGAGCGTCTTTGCCGCGAGAAGCATCCCTTTATGCCCGATCGAGGTCTTATCCTGAGACACCAGCTGCCAGGAATGCTCCGGCGTACCCAGCGCGTAGCAGGCGGTCACGATTTGCGCGGTGGGTACATTCCAGCTGACGTCGCCCACATCGGACGACATGGTGAGGCGCGCGCATTGGCCTTCCTTGTGGAACGGCAGGATGATGTCGCACAAATTTTTCCCGTGCAGCTGCCCGGCGCACCGATGGATTTCCTCGTCTGAAAGCGAACCTCTGAATCGGTTCAGGGAGTCCAGCGCGCGATCCTCCGAAGACGGCGTGGTTTTGGCAATTTCCTGCGCAAAGCTCAGTTCCTCCGGTGTGTATTCCGGCAGCTTTTGCTGCTTGAGGTTCTCGTACAATATATTGGACAAAAAGCGGTTGGGCACCACTTCGGCGCAGGCCTTGATAAAATCAATCTGCACGTCGGTTCCCGTCATCATTGCCGCGCCCTGTGCAATCTGATTAATCCTTTGGTAGATTTCTTCTACCTGAAAGGTTTTCGGCGCCCGAATCAAATACAGAACGGATGCGGAGGACTGAACCACATTGGGGGAGTACCCGCCGGAATTGGTGATGGCATAATGGATGCGGGCGTCCGAAATAATGTGCTCCCGCAGGTAGTTCGCGCCCACGTCCATCAGTTCCACGGCATCCAGAGCACTGCGCCCCAAATGCGGAGCCGCCGCCGCATGGGCAGCCTTGCCTTTAAAGGTGTACAGCACCTGGTAGTTGGCCAGGAATTCGATGTCGAAGATGGCGTTGACCTCCATTGGGTGCCAGGCAAGGGCGGCGTCTAGGCCCTGAAACACTCCTTCCCGGGCCATAAAGGCCTTTCCGGAGCCGCCTTCCTCGCCGGGGCAGCCGAATAGTTTGATGGTTCCGGGCAGATGGTTCGTCTCCAGATATTCCTTTACCGCCAGAGCCGCACCCACCGAGCCGCCCGCAAACAGGTTGTGCCCGCAGCCGTGGCCGTTCCCGCTGTGCACCAGCGGCTGCTGAACGGCGCTGTGTGCTTTCTGGCTCAGGCCGTTCAGCGCGTCGAATTCCGCCAGTATTCCAATGACCGGGCGGCCGCTGCCGTAAGTGCCGCAGAACGCGGTTTTGATTTTTCCAATCGGTGCTTCCACAGTAAAATCGTGATTTCTCAGAACATCCTGAATCAGAGCGGCAGATTGAAATTCCTCAAATGCGGTTTCGGCGTATTCCCAAATCCGATCGGAAAGATTCGTTAAAACCGGTTTCTTTTCTTCCAGGTATTCGTACATTTGCGTTTTATTCATTCAATGAATCCCCTTTTTATGTAATGATCTAAAAACTACCTTAGTTACCCTTAAATTCCTTCCCGAAGGATATGCGGCTGGTAATGGTTGCAAACAGCAGGGCGGCTATTGTGATTCCCAAAGCGACCTTCCTGGTAACCAACGCGCCGCTGGCGATTGGGAGGACGACAAACAGCTTTATCATCCCGAGATAAAGACTATTAGAAACAGTGGAAGAGAGTGAAGAAGTTGCCAGGGCCGGGCTTTCCAGTTCCGGAACGCAGACGCGGAGCAACAGCAATCCGGTAAGGAAATCACCTGTAGCCATACCTAAGGTACCGATCATCTGCTCGAACCAGTATCCCTTTAAAAAGCGCTTGCAGAAGAAAAACAGGATTCCGGTTGTCACAATAAAGCCGAGCACGACCATTACCAGAATCGGAACAATATAAGCGGCAACTGCTTTCAGCGGCAGGCTGGCGATCGCGGCAATCACGGCAAAATCTGTGAAGGCCCCGGAGATTTTACTTTTAATTTTACTGTCTACCATGTAATCTATCTTCAATTTACACATCAGGCCCCAGATTGCAAACATGATGATCATACCGTAGGCCCAGACGGAAATGCTCCCTAGCACGGGAATTTTGAGGGCCTTTGCCCAAGACAGAAACAGGTAAGAGAGAAGACAGGCCATAAAGATCAGTGCCGCGTGGAAAGCAAGGGTATCAATAGAAGACGATTGCATGGTTTCACGTCCGATGGAAGACTGTTTGGAGATGTCCTTTTCAAACCCGACGCGGATCGGCTCTGCAATGTCGGCCGGTTTTTTTAGAAGGGCTGTTTGTCCGTGGCGTGCAGCCCAGTTGATGAGGGCGATGCCAATCAGGATACCGCCCACGATGCCAAACGTTGCCGTTGTAATGGCAACGCCCTGGGAAGTTTTCCAATAGGGAAGGTTGAGCTCCTGCAGCATGTTTCCCAGTGTTCCGGCAGTACCGTGACCACCTACAAAACCAATGGCCAGTTCAATGCCGAAAACGTCGTAAAGATTAGAATTCCCAAATGCGGCGTGGGTACCGTACCCAACGAAAAACTGAGCCATGCTGGTACCGAGCCCGATGCCTATCAGCGGCAGAATGTTTTTGAAGATTTCAGAATTCTGGCCGCCGGAAGACTGCTTGCTGTTGAGCCGCAGTCCCAAAGGAACTGATGCGACAATCGGGACAATCAGAATACCAGGCAACAGCGAATAGATGGAAAACCAGTCCGCGGGAATTGGAAGCACGTTCATCACCTGGGGCCCAAGCAGCAATAACAGAAAGCCGCCGATAACGGAAGCGGGAATAAAAGTTTGCTGGAATATTTTTATTTTGGCTCGCAGAAATACTCCAATCAGTAAGAAGATTCCTAAAGGCCCCAAACATTGCAGCAGATCGGTAAAAAGTGCATTTGTCATAGTGGTTCCTCCTCATAAAAAATAGATGATTGATTGCAATTGCCATCATAACGGCAATCTGAATCCTGTACAATCCGCAGCCGGCAGCCACCATTCCCTTTGAAAAAATGAAAATGCTTGTGCGCCGTCTCTGAATCCTGTTTGTCTCCACCGTAGATTTAACTTTGCCGCCGCCAGCAAGAAATTTGTTTGGAATACGGTCAAGCAGACAAGAATGTATGATTATTTCTAACCTTCGGCCTTAAGATCTTCTCATAAGACAGGAACGGATGAACGGCCTTTGATCGTTTTTACGACATTTGTGTCTTTTAATTAAAGATTTAAATAATTATGTCTTTTAATTAATGTAAATATTACTATTTTTGATTGACTTAGTCAATGCGTTTTGATAATATAATCACTGTAATTGATTTATGGTTTGAAATAAAGACTTAAATTTCGGGTTGCAGCATAATTTTGAGGCAAGGAAAGGGGTGCTTTCATTGATTACGGTCAGCATTATCAGCCCACGGGTATCGATGGCGGCGATTGATGACGTTATTGAAAAACAGGATTTTGGGTGTATCTTTCTCAAATACGTTTATGACCGGCAGGAGGATATTCAGGAAATTTATTCTCATTGCAAGGATAAGTGCGACGCCATCTGTTTCAGCGGTGAAATCGGGTACCATTATGCCATTAATCACATCAGTGATCTGACGATTCCCTGCACGTTTGTTTTTTATAATGAAACGCATATTCTTTCTCTTTTGCTGAATTTCTTAATACAGCATCCGAACATTCCGCTCAATCGGGTCTATATTGATTTTTTGACTCCCGGCAATCAATACATGAATCTCAGAAAGCATCTTCCGGCGGAGCAAATGCCTTATTGCTACGATCAGATCGAGTATAACTACGCCAGAATGCTCCAGCAGCCAAAGGAGCTTTATGAGCAGGGGAAGATCGATTACATTCTGACCCGATGCACGAATAATCTGGACGCCATCCGGGCGCTCGGGATCCCGTACCAGCATTTTCTCCCTACGGAGGAGATGATCTCGGATGCGATCCGAGACGCGATCAATCAGCAGAAGCTGTCTTTGGGGGAGGAGACTTACCAGATCATCATTTTGATTAAGGTGATTTTGCCGGAAGGGGCTACGGAGCACGACAAAGAGTATTATAATGTCACCCTGTACAAGCAGCTCGTGGATTTTCGGCGCTGCAATGAATTCGATTTTTCCATTGAGTCGAGCCAGGAGCGGTTTAAGCTTCACACACAGAGAACGCTGGAGAGGGATAAGCTGCATTTGTCGAAAGACCTGGTCACTTATCTGATTCACAACAGCACATTTCATTTTCGGTTGGGGGTCGGGATTGGGGATTCGATGGATTCCGCCAGATATTCGGCGGAAGTCGCGCTGCACGAAGCGGTCAAGTTCGGGAAAAACGACGGCTTTCTGGTGGAGGATGGCGAGGATCCGATTTTGACGGGCCCTCTTTCTTCTCCCACAACTCTGAGCTACAGCTATTCCAATTACAGGGTGCAGAGTTATTCCCAGCAAAGTGGAATCGACGAACGGAACCTGCTGCGCATTATGGGGATTTTTGAGATGGATCCCGATTCCGTTATCACATCCTCCAATCTGTCCAGCTGGCTGAATATTACGGTCCGCAGCTGCAACCGGATTCTTTCACAGCTTTTGGATTCCGGCCTGATCGAGGAGATCGATTCCGCCAAAAAGGAAGGACGGGGCAGGCCGGTGCGCCAATATCGGTTTTGCACGGAAAACTGTCAAAAAACATTTTATTAAAGGCAGACGACAAAGGGCATGGTGAAGCGAACCGCCTAATACGGACAATGACAAAAAGGACCTCCTGTCGTAGAATCGAAACTACGATAGGAGGGATACCGAGAATACAAAAGCCGAAGTTACATCTGTGAGAAATGCCTCTCTCGTTCTCAGTACACCGAAAGACAGAACTTTACGAAAACGGTGACGCGGCATGTGTGGCACCGCTATTTTTTTATACACAAAAAACCCATCCTTCGCTTAACGCGTTGGATGGGTCTTTCGACAATCCGAGGGACACATCGAGTCGATCGGTGTGTCCTTTTTTCTGCTGCTTGGATCCGCAGTTTCATGGCAAACTGCTTCAATATGGTACAGCTTCTCAGAAGGTGAATCCATGGGATTCTGTGAATGTCCGAATTTTTTATTCTGCCTTTCACACCAAGCTACTTCAGATCCTGTATACTCATTTTTTCAAGCTCCGCACGAAGCTTCATTTTTTCACGGCAGCCAAAATAAATGCCAAGCAAAACAATCGTCGGAATATTGCTGAGCAGGAAGGCAGATGCAACCAGAATAAATATTTCCCCGGCCTTCATTCCATCATATACAGCCAATCCTAAAATGATCAGTAAAGAATTCAGAAACGCAATTGCCGGCAGGATCAGCCCAAACCACTTGCTGTTCTTCTTTGATAAGAATATCTGAAGAAAAATGCCTCCCACCAATACAACCAATACCAGAAAAAATGTGACTGTTGTAAGGATCACGTTATTCGCCTCCCTTCCGTTTTTTATATTCCGAAATCAAAACCTTAGCTGTGTCAAAATCGATCTTATCATTAACGGCCAGCCGCTTGATCAGAGAAATGTATGGGTCATTAGAAATATCTTCGTTTATTTGAATCTTCTGGATTAATTTGTCCAACCGGAGTCTTACGGTTGGATAAGTGACACCGTATTGATTGGCGATTTCTTTCAGTGATCCCGAAGCCAGCAAAAAGTTCTTCATAAAAGACACATCCTCTTGATCAAGACCAACCATCCATTCAGGAACAATGTCTATTGCCATAAAGCGCCTACCTTTCTTTAACTATATTTAGCATATACTTTAATTTTATTAAAGTCAATAGTAAATATTTTTTATATAAAATAGCTGCGCCTACAAAGCGCTCCTTTTCGTACCGGTTTGTTTAAGAATAAGAAAAATGGAAAATTCGCCCCAAATTTGTTTTTCTTTTTTGCGCACCCGAAACGTCCGGCTTGGTAATCCTGTTCGGGTTAGTACTGCCAGTGACTTTATTGTGTTCTAATACTGGAAGTCCTTATGGCCCGCTCTATGTCTGCGCTGAATTCGCCGCTGATTGCGGTAAACAGATACCTACAGTTGATTCAGACGGATTTTCAGAGTCCTGCATGGTAATCGCAAATGATTAGATGCAGGCGATTGACAAACCGGCGGGGAGGATTTATAATTTAAGTAAACTGAAAGTTTATTTAAATGCATTATAGTGAAATGGGGAAAGCAAACATGGGACGAAAGGAGCGCAGCCAAAAGGAAAAAGAGCTCAGGCGCGGCGATATCATCGACGCGGCCGAACGGGTTATCTTTTCCAGGGGCTATGAGAATGCCTCGATGGATCAGGTTGCAAAGGAGGCGGAATTCAGCAAGCGAACCGTTTATATGTATTTCAGCAGCAAGGAGCAGATTTATTACGAAATCATGATTCGGGGCTACCGGCTGCTGATCGATATGCTGGAAGCGGGCTTCCGGGAGAAAAATCCTCAAAATGCGGTCGAAGAGCTGCGCTGCATCTTCTTTTCCTTCTTCCGGTTCAGCCAGGAGCATGCCCCGTATTTTAGGGCAATCATGGAATATGAGACCAGGGACTTTTCCCAATGCGCCGGTCTGAAGGACGCGCTTGTAGAGGAATGCTACCAGTTGGGCGAGCAGATTTTCGGTTCTCTTTCGCGGGCGCTGCAAAAGGGCATTCAGGAGGGTAGCCTGCGCAAAGGGCTCGACAGCGAAAAGGCCGCGCTGATCTTGTGGGCGTATACCGTTGGCGTTTTTAATACCAGAGAGAAGAAAAAAGAGTATTTAAAAAGCTGCCACGGCATTGATCCCGAGGAGTTTGTAACGGAGGCCTTCGACATGATGATGCATTTGATTGCAGACAAGGGAGAAGCCGAAAATGGTAAGGAAAAAAACTCGTAAGCACCTCGTCGGAGGGCTGGTCGGCATCGCCGGGGTGTTTCTCTTTTTATTAACCACTCTTTTTATCATTAGCGGAGGTTTTATGAAACAGCATTATCTGGAACCCTGGTCAAAGGAGTACGCCGCGCAATACGGCGACGCGAGAATACGCCTTGCGGCCGGCGGAATCCTTGCCGCCAGCGGACACAACATGCAGCCGTGGATCCTTCGGCTCGACCCTTCCGATCCTATGGTATTTCATCTTTATGCCGACAGCAGGCGCATGACGAAGGAAGTGGACCCCGATGCGCGCCAGATGATGATTTCGCAGGGCACGTTTCTGGAATATGTCGCCGTGACCGGTGAAAAAGAAGGATGGAATACCAAAATCGAGCTTTTCCCGGAGGGGGAGTACGACGAGAATGACCTTGCCCACAGCATGGACACCCTGCCGGTGGCAAAGATCACATTGGCAAAAGCACAGCCGCAGGAGATTCCGCTCTACGGCGCCATGTACCTGCCCGACACCAACCGGGAGCCGTACCGGGCCGAGGGGCTTTCTGCTTCGCAGGTCTCCGCCCTGGAATCGCTTTCGGGTGCTGCCGGAATCTCTGTTCGGGTATATCAGGAGCAGGCCGAGCTTTCTAAAATTGGTCGGTATGCTCTGAAAAGCGCGGAAACAGAGGCTGGCGTTTCCCGTGTCATGGAGGAATCCGGTGCAATTTTCCGCGCCAACGAGTACCGGAAAAATCAATACCGTTACGGCTTTTCCGTAGAAGGTCAGGGCGCGTCCGGGCTCAGGATGCATATTTTGCAGGGAATGCTCACCGTTTTTCCGTCTTTGAATTCCGGTGAAGCTGCCGCCCGCAATGTGATCAACTATGCCCGCGCGTCGGTTCAAAGCACACCGGCTTACGCAATGATCGTCACGCGGAACAACAGCAGAGCGACTCAGGTGGAAAGCGGAATGCTATACAGCAGGCTGGTGCTGACAGGGCATACGCTGGGCCTTGTTATGCAGCCGCTCAGTCAGGTTCTGGAGGAATACCCCGAAATGAACGGCCCCTACACAGAGTTCAAGCAGACCTACGCGCCGAGCGGCGGCACAGTGCAGATGCTGTTTCGTATGGGATACCCGACGAAGGGAGTGCCGCTGAGTATGCGGCGGGACGTAATGGATTTTGTTGCAAAGTAATCGCAATGCGAAAACGCCGTCCCAGCTCCGAGCCATGTTGAATTAGCTGGCGAATGAGGCATCTGTTTGCAGAATTAGCATGAAGGCAATAAAAGCAGGGATGACGGTGGGAATGGATTGCGCCTCAATGGTCAGGCGGGATACAAAAGCTGTCGCGGCAAAATAAAAAGGCTTGCAGTCTGTGAATCACACAGGCAGCAAGCCTTTTTGGTTGTTCGTAAAATGTTGTCCGGCTTTTTGTATCGCTTTACTTGGAAAACGCTGTTCTTGTTTGCCGGCTTAGCTTTCTCTCTTCTTCGCCTCCGAAGAATTCAGCTTGGCGACCGTGTTCGGGTCGGCAATGCCGGTAACTTCCATTCCGTTCAGGTACTGAAAGTCCTTAACGGCCTGCTCCGTGCCGGCGGTGTATTCGCCGCTGATGGCGGTAAACATGTACCCCAGCTGATCCAAACGGGTTTGCAGGGCCTTAACCGCGTCGCTCTTATCTCCGCGCTTGTAGGTACCGGAAGGAACAACGCCTGCCGATTGTCCGGACGAAGCCGGAGTCTTGCCCGACGTGGCGGAACTGCTGGAAGAGGAGGAACTGCCGCCGGAAGAAGCGGGAGCCGACGAGGCGGGTTCGGACGGCTTCGAGGAGGGGAGCGTCCCTTCGAGCAGTTCCGGGTAAACGGTGCCTGCCATAAAGCTGACGGCCTGAATCATCCCGCGACCCTGACGCTCCATGTACGTCGGGTTCATTTCATATACGCGGTTTTTCTGAACCGCTTCCAGCTTTTTGTACTTGTCGGACTCCTGCAGCTGTTTTTTCACACCCTCGGCGCAGAAGATGTACTGCGGGTTCGAGATGGTCAGCGCCTCGGTGGAGGCCTGTCCGCCGTTGCTGCCCGCAAACGCGTTGACCAGGCCGGCGCTTTCAATCAGCTTGCCGGCGAGCATGTCCCCGGTGGCCGCCTTGCCCTTTGCGTCATACAGGTAGCAAACGGTCACGGGAGAGTCCGTTTCCGGAATCACGCGCGTAATATCGTCAAGCGTCAGGTAAATATTGTTTGCCGTTTTAATGCCCTTTTGGTAGCCGGTGGAACCGCCCTTAATCGCCGCGCCCACCTCGGAGTACAGGCGTTCCAGGTCGGAGCGGCTGGCGGCGGCGGGGAGGATCAGCGAAAGGATGCCCTCCTTCTGCAATGCTGCGGTGATCCCGTCGCCCGGGTTCGCTCCAAACAGCGCCAGCGTTGCGCCAGTCGCCTTTACCGCGGCGGGGTCGGATGGATCCACATTCGGAAGAACAGAGAGATCCTCCTGATCACAGTCATTGGATTTTGCTTTCAGAGAGATTTCGTACCCCATCGCAAGAATCACATCGGCGAGGTTCGGTGAAAAGACGGCAACACCGGCCGGTTCACTTTTTAAAGTCACGGTCCCGATTGTCACGGGAAAATCCTGTTTCGCGGCGCCGGAGCTGATGTCGCCCTTACTGGAACACCCCGTAAATGCGGAAACAATCAGCACCGCCGACAGCAGTCCGGCTATCATTCGTTTCAACTGTCCCATACAATCCTCCCTGATTTTTTATCTTCATCTGTTTAAAAAGAGTGAAAAGTCAGATGCTTCTGTATTTTTACAGAAGCATAGTATCAGCGCCTCACTTTACAAAATGTTAACATAAAAATATAAATAAACTATGAAGCCGCCGTAAAGGATGTGATTTTACAGGATGCTTTTCCCCTGACGGATTCTGGATTCGGCCAGGCGGACATACTGCTGCGCGCAGCGGGGAGAGCGCCCGGCGCGTTCGAGTGCAAAACGTTCCGCGCCGATCAAAAGCTGCGGCAGATGCTCCGAAAGGCCGTGCTGATGGGCAAGCTTCTCCACAATATCCAGGTATTGGGCCTTGTCCGGCAGCATAAAGCGCACGGAAAGACCGAAGCGGTCAGCCAGAGAAAGGCTCTCCTGAATCGTGTCGACGCGGTGGATTTCATCGCCCTCGCGGTCCGAGAAGGTTTCGCGCAGCAGATGCCGCCGGTTGGAGGTCGCGTAGATCAGCGTGTTTTCCGGCCGGGCAGCCAGGCCGCCTTCCAGCACCGCCTTCAGGGCGGCGTAGGTGTCGTCCTGCCGGGAGAAGGAGAGGTCGTCAATGAACACGATAAACTTCATCGGCAGCCCTGCCAGAATCTCTACCAGATCGGGAAAATGAGGGATTTCCGCTTTCGGCATCTCGATCAGGCGCAGCGCCGCAAATTCGTGCAGCAGCGCTTTTACGGTGGAAGATTTCCCCGTACCGCGGTCGCCGTACAGCAGGCAGTTGTTGGCCGGCAAGCCCTGCACAAAGGAACTCGTGTTTTCCAGGACCATTCCGCGCTGCAGCTCGTAGCCCTTCAAATCCTGTAACAAAATCGGATCGGGGTGTGGAACGGGGGACAGCACCCCGTTCCTCCAGATAAACGCCCGGTTGCGCGCAAATCGGCCGCAGCCGTTCTGTGCGTAAAAGGCTTTCAACTGTGTCAGGCAGGTCTGCGGCTCTTGCTGCAGCTGCGAGATCACCTGTCCGTTTTCCCAGCAGGGCAAGCCCAACTCCGCCGCCTGTGGAAAGGCGCTTTTGGCCAGTATTTCCTGTGGGGTAAGGGCAGAAAGCTCCGCCAGAATTTTCAAATCGCGCAGCGCCGCCGCTTCGACTAAGGAAGAAACCTCTTTTCCGGATGCCGCGGCAACCGAAAATGCGTTTTCATCGTACAAAACAGGCTCAGTCAACGCCTGCGCTAAGTTTGTGTCAGCATTTTTTCGTGCGAGTAGAGCAATCAGATTTCCCCAGGCTGTTAAAAACGCTTCGGGCCGATCCCCCTGCGCCGTGTTCAGCAGACGAAAAAATGCCTCTGGCACGCTTCTTTCCAGAATGCCTCTATATACAGAAAGCGAGGCCATTTTCCACGCAGCCTCTTGAATTTGATTCACAATTGTTGCCCCTTTCCAGAGATTTAATGCTATTGTACCGTTCCTGTCACTTTAAGTCAATAAAAGTGCTTGACTTTTGCGGACATTCTCTATAAAATAAATAGGCATGGACGACAAGCACTTTTTTGTGTAACGTTTGGCATCCATGGAAGCGTATCGAAGTGGTCATAACGGGCCTGACTCGAAATGGACTGTCCAGAATGGTAGATAGTACCGCAAAAGCCCTGTAACCATGCGGTTTTCCGCAGGTTCAAATTGAATAATTTCTTTAATATCTCTCTCCTACATCTCTCCAAAATCCACGGATAGAGGAGTAGCATGTGAGTAGATATACATTGGGAAGCGTATCGAAGTGGTCATAACGAGCTTGACTCGAAATCCACTCGGTCAATTGCCTTGAAAATGCCATAAATCCTTGTGTTTATGCGGGTTTGCGGGATTTTGAAAATTTAGTGTTTTACCGATTTCTACGGTTTTTCTACACTTTGCCTTGACTTCTACGAAAGGCTTTGTGTGTTAAAATAGAATATGGAGACGTATCGAAGTGGTCATAACGAGCCTGACTCGAAATCCACTCGGTCAGTTGCCTTGAAAATGCGGGAAACCCTTGAGTTTCTGCGGGTTTGCGGGATTTTGAAAATTTAGCTTTTTACCGATTTCTACGGTTTTTCTACACTTTGCCTTGACTTCTACGAAAGGCTCGGTGTATTAAAATAGAATATGGAGGCGTATCGAAGTGGTCATAACGAGCCTGACTCGAAATCAGGTTGTCGAGCAATCGGCACGTGAGTTCGAATCTCACCGCCTCCGCCATGAGCCTGTTTGCGGTCAATGTCTGCAGCAGGCTCTTTCTTTTTTCGCTCTTTTCTACGCCCTCTTTTGAGGGTATTTTTGCTGCTTTTGTAGAAAACGGATACTTATAAAATCCTTATCTTACAAGGCTTTGCCGTGTTTCAACTCAGCAGTTCGTAGAAAATCACTCAGCCATTTCAAGTCCGATAGGTTCTTCCCGCTTGGATTTTTCAAACATGCCATCCATAACCAGTCCGGATTCGATCTGAGCATGAAAGTCCAGATGTGAGTAAATATCCGCCGTGGTCGAGAACGTGCTATGTCCAAGCCATATCTGGATTTGCTTCATGGATATCCCGTTTGCGAGCAGTAAGCTGGCGCATGAATGCCTTAAATCGTGGAACCTGATTTTCTTCAGGTTGTTTTTTTCGAGTATCCAGCTAAAATGCTCCGTTACATAGTTGGGACGCATCAGCTTTCCGGTTTGGTCGACGCAGATATAATCCAGATAGTCCCGGCAGTAAGAACGCTTGAACAATCTGCGGTACATTTCCTGCTTCTCTTTTTCCGCCCACAGAATTTTTTCAACGGATGGCAGCAACGGAAGGGTTCGGAAGCTGGATTTGGTTTTGAGCACATCCTCGCCAACAGCCACTGCTTTGCCATCGACCATGTCCTCAATGACCTTGTGCTTGATAGAGATGGTCTTTTGTTCAAGGTTGATCGCATCCCATTTCAAACCAAGGACTTCACTTCTCCGTAGCCCATAGTAAGCGGCCAGTTTTACACAGACTTCCAAGGGATCATCCGATACCGCATCGAACAGCGCCATCATTTCTTCCGCTGAATAAAACTGTGCCTGATACACATTCTTTTTCGGCCTGTCCACCCTGTCGGCAGGATTGCTGCTGATAATTCCCTTTTTCACAGCGTTCTGCAGCGCCCTGCGAAGCACCGCATGATAGTGAATCACCGTATTTGCCGTATACCCTTCATCGAAAATGGATTGATGAAAATCCTGTATATGCTGCGGCGTAACTTCCGCTAAGGTGATGTTCAGTTCTTTAAAGTACCGGCTGATTCGGCTGTCCAGCATGGTGCGGTAGCCTTTAAACGTGGTCTTAGATATGGTGGGTTTTGCTTGAATCAACCATTTTTGAAGGTAATCCATAAAGAGAACATCCGCCTGAGGGTTCCTTTTTCCTTCAATCAGTTCCCTGGCCCGTTCTTCCGCTGCTCGACGCTCCTTTTCCTCCTGCTCCCGTTCATATTTCAAACGGATTTGGTCAAAGGCTTTTTTTGCTTTTCTTTCGCTGGTTCCCTCTACCGGCAATCCGGTGGGAATCCACTTTGTCTTTCTTTTGCCGTCCACTTTTGTATAAAGGACAGCGTAATAAGTATTATTTTTTTGCTGTAGACATCCTGTTATCATTGCTATCCTCCTTCGAAATAACAGCGTATTTGCCTACCATTGACAGCACCACAATACCACAGAAAGCATGAGATAGCTATTACTTTATGCGGAAATCATCCACATGATTTTTCTACGCCTTATTGTCAATGGTAGACAAAAATCCGGATCAGCCGAGCTTGATATGGCACATTTCTTCATCCAGCAGATATTCAATAACACATGCTTTCGGAATCTTATAGGTTCGTCCAACGCGAACGCTATGTATCTCCTTTTCCGCAAGCAGTTTATAGGCCAGTTTACGGCTGATGCCGCCCAGCATTTCTCTTAATTGTTCGACCTCGACTACATCGGGGTACTTTTCAAAAATTTTGATTTTGTCGTTCATCATGACATCCCCTTTCATTAAAAAAACGCCGGGCCAAGCCCAACGCTGATGGAAAGTGCCTGATTGATTTTTTTCATTTCATGACCGGAAAGAGTGCCAATCTTTTCTCTAAGGCGCATGCGGTCAATGGTGCGTATTTGCTCTAAAAGAGCGAAAGACTCTTTGGAGCAGCCGCAGGCAGTGCCGATGCGAACATGAGTAGGAATATTGTTTTTCTCGGTTCTGCCGGTAATCGCACAGACAATGACAGTAGGACTGTGACGATTTCCGACATTGTTTTGCAAAATAAGTACCGGACGGATTCCGCCCTGTTCGGAGCCCACAACGGGACTTAAATCGGCATAGAAAATATCCCCACGTTGTATGTTCATTTTATAATCTCTCAAAATTGCGATCCTCCTTTGAAATTCTTAATGGCACAAAATGGGATCGCCCTTAGGCAGTTGCTTCACTGTGAGAGCAGTTGAAAACAGGGCGATCCCATTGCTTCTGACATTAAGTGGTTTTTAGTGATAACGGTGCTTAATTCGACACTACTCCCCAAGCACAAAAGGCAATGGTCTGAACTGCGGCTGGCTTTACCGCATCATGGGAATTTCACCCCCGCCAGGATCTCTGCCGGCTGCCCTCATTGCGTGATCCCCATATGTGGGGGCTGTGACTGGACAGAAGTATCATTATAGGCTGACGGGATTATTGCGATACAGGCCGCCACAGCCTGTTTCCCGGTCGGATGGGTACCGCTTTGCACCTTATTGGGCCGTCTTTGATAGTTTGGGAAGAAGAACGCAATGAACAGAAAGAAAAAGCTGATTCATCTTGTTCTCATCACCGTCCTACAGGTGGTCTTGGCGCATCCTCCGGAGTCGCTGTTCCTTTTGGGAGCCGTCAGCTAACGTATTCAGATCATCGGATATGAAATTTTCAAAGTACCCTTGAGGGAATAAAGAAACCCCTCACTACTAATCCGGTTTCGTGAGGGGGTCTACAAAAAGAATTTTTACTTCTCCATCATTTTTTTGAGTTTCATCCGAATCTGACGTTCCCGATAGCTGATGGTCTGCTGTTTAATGCCTGTCTCTTTTTCCAGTTCTACCTGCGTTTTTCTCTGGAAATACAGAGCATAGATCAAATCGCGCTCATCCTTGCTTAGGCAGGCAAGACATTTATGTAGCTTTTCTGCCATAAGCTTGTCCGTGATGATATCCTCTACTCGTGGGGAAACGAGATCGGGCATCGCATCTTCGCCGTTGGTTTCCTCGGTGTCCAGAGCGCTGTAGTAAAAAACGCCATGTGCTATGTCCTTTTCTTCCAGATGACGCTCATGGCGCCTCATGCGGTAATATGTCAGGTAGACTTCTTTACTGACTGGTACAAGCTGACCTTGTACCTTGATTTGATATTTCTTTTTTTCTGCCATATGGCTTGTCCTCCATTTTCTGAAATCTTGATGGTGAGTCAAAATGTCAGAAGCGGAGGGGCTCGTCCATTTGCAAAGAAGAGGTGCAAGAGGTATGTAATCACGATGTTTGCTCCTTTTTATGGGAACCTCGCACCGTACATCATGGTAAATAGAAAAGACGACAGGCGAGGTTCACCCGGTTGGGGTGTTCCTCCGCACTGCCGTCTTGCGTTCTGGCGGATTTTAGGTATTAAGCTGTTCTTGGGGTGTGGCTATGCTACAGGTTCTACACGCTCGTGCGTTATGTTTAATGTGCCGTCGGGGGTTACTGTGATT
>OLIH01000659.1_pt1 | contig 16837 bp, 17 predicted proteins | sample 1609721 | NCBI WGS metagenome assembly OLIH01 (sample SAMEA4350157, study PRJEB24818) | metagenome | biome: human; feature: gut; material: faeces | place: Denmark | collected 2013-09
GATGTGAAAGTGTACAAGCTGACAGACCTTGGCAAGACAGAAGAGCAGACCGTTCCGGTGGTTGACGGTACGATCACGCTGACTGCAGAGGCGGAGACGCCGTATGTGGTATGCAAGGGCGATGAGGTGAACCTGGAGATCACATGGAGTGAAGGCATGCACATCGTGGACGCAGGCTTTAACTCCGGAAACGACGGGCTGAACGAGTACTGGGAGAAATCCGGGGACGGAACCGCGGAGATTGCGAAGAGCCAGTACAGCAACCCGATGATGAAGCTGGACGGCGAAGTTTCCATGACGCAGGAGCTGACAGAGCTGACGCCCGGACAGAAATATGCAGTCTATGTAGGCGTGGACAACAGGAGCGAGGCAAAAGCATACATGACAGTGAAGGCCGGAGATGAGGTCCTGGATTCCAATTATACGGAAGAGTCTATCGCAAAGAACTATGTTCAGGCATATACCCACAGCAACTCCAGCGCGACAGTGGACGGCTCCAGCTACTTCCAGAATATGTACATCTTCTTTACAGCTCCGGAGAGCGGAACAGTGACACTGACACTTTCCAGGGATGCCGGAGAGGGAAGCACATACTTTGACGACATCCGTGTGGTTGAGTCCGAGATGGATGTTGTGAAGAAGGACGAGGACGGAAACGTTGTCGGAGTAGAGCAGGATTTCGAGAATAACGCACAGGGAATCTACCCGTTCGTTATCGGAAGCGCGGAAGGCGTTACAGATAACCGTACTCATCTGTCCGAGCTGCACGAGCCATATACACAGGCGGGCTGGGATGTGAAGAAGGTTGATGACGTCCTTGATGGAGAATGGTCTGTGAAGACGAACGGACTGACACAGCGCAATGGCATTATCTATCAGACGATCCCGCAGAACTTCCGCTTTGAGCCTGGTGTCAAGTATACAGTAAGCTTTGACTATCAGGCGGGAAGTGAAGGTACCTATGCGCTTACGGTAGGAGCAGGAGAGTTCGCAGGCGGCACAGAGCTTTATCCGATGGCGAAGGCTATGGGTGAAGACGGACATTACAGCATTGATATCGTAGGTGATATCAGCGGTCAGACATGGTTCGGTATCTACTCTACGTCAACAGCTCCGGATCTGCAGGGCACGAGCGGCTCTGAAGCAGATTTCGGCGGATACAAGGATTTTATCCTGGATAATCTGAAGATCGAGCGCGTGGACGAAGAGTTTACGATGGAAGAACTGGAATCCCTGATCCAGCAGGCGGAAGAAGGATATGACAGAGAAAACTATACTGCTGAAGACTGGAAATATATTGCAGACGCGTTGACAGATGCACGTGCGGCAGCGGACAAGGGCGATGACGCTTCGGCAGCAGAGATCCGGGACGCTTATTACACACTGAGAGCTGCAATGCAGTATCTCGACACGGTCGATCCGGCATCGAATTATTCCTATGATATCCCGCTCGATGGTGTGGTCCTGACTACGCCGAGTGAAGAATTGAACGGAACCTTCGGTGCTTCGTGCGGACCGAAAGAGTTTGCGATTGATGGAAATCCGCAGACAGGATGGATGACTGCATATGACGGATGGAACAGTCTTATTGCCGCAGGAGACGGATGGATCGACATGCAGTATCCGGAACCGCATACGGTAGACGGAATCCGCTATATGGCTTCTGTTCCGAGCAGTTATAACTATAATGCAATCACCGATGCAGACTATGAGATCTGGGTGAAGACGGCCGATGCAGCTGCTGATCCGAATGGTGAAGGGTTCGAGGCAGAGGGCTATCAGAAAGTAGCTGAAGGCACGTGGCAGTATGATTCCTCCTGGAAGATGATCGAGTTTGACGCGGTGGAGAATGTCACGAACATCAGGCTGCTTCTTACGAGAGTTTCCAGCCACAATTATTGGGCTCTGGCATCAGAGATCCGCGGAATGAGCAAGGCGGAGAATCCGGTAGAAGACGAGCCGGCAGAAGAGATCTCCACGGCAGTTCTGGAATACGCGATCGAGCTTGCAGGCGGTGTTAACACAGACGGAGTCATTGACGTTGTGAGAGAGAACTTTGAGAATGCGCTTCAGAATGCGCAGGACATCCTTGCAAAGGTTCAGTCCGGAGATACATCCGTGACACAGAGTCAGGTGGATAATGCATGGCGGAACCTGATCAAGGCGATGCAGTACATGGAGTTCAAGGAAGCAAATAAGGACGACCTGGCGAAGGTCATCGCTCTTGCGGAAGAGATGAACGGTAACCTGGATAAATATCTTGAGGATGGAAAAGAGGCGTTCACATCAGCGCTTGCAGAGGCAAAAGAGGTCTATGAAGATCCGATTGCGACTCAGGAAGAAGTAACCAGCGCATGGCAGAATCTGCTGAACGCAATGGCGAATATGATGCTCAAGCCGGATAAGGGACTCCTGGAAGACCTGGTCGCACAGGCTGAAGGGCTCAATGAGGCAGACTATGATGCACAGAGCTTCGCAGCGATGCGTACAGCCCTTGCGGCAGCAAAGGAAGTGCTTGCAGACGAGAATGCAACAGAGGAAGAAATCAGTACATCTGTAGCAGCGCTTGAGGATGCGCTGGCAAAACTGACTGCATCCACAGACGGCAGCAAGGATGAAACCGGCACCGGAAATGGCAGCCAGGATCAGACGGGCGGAACTGCAGGTAAGAATAATTCCTCATCTGCGGGCAGTACCTCGTCCTCTAAGACGACTTCCGGAACAAATGCTGTGAAGACCGGCGATACGGCGAATACACTCCCGATCGCGGCGACAGCAGCGGCAGCTGTGATCGCAGCAGGAGCAGTGATGATTCTTAAGAAAAAAGAAGAGAATTAAATAAACAGCTCTTTCGTAAAAGACAAACGAAAAACCGTCAGCTTTCTGGCTGACGGTTTTTCGCAGTTTTTATAGTTATCTAAAGGAATGAGAGTAAAGTGCGACACCTTGGGTTGCCCCAAGATGTCTACTTTATGAGGGGGGAGATAGTTGTTTTATCAACTATCTGTGTCTTAGTATAGCCGGAAAATGTGTCTAAAATATGTTTAAAGTCTAAAAGAAAAAGAAAAAAAGTAATGATTTTCTTAACTGATCAGGGGATCTTTATCGTGGTTCCGGCATAGATCCGGTCTGGATCAGTGATTCCGTTGAGGGCGGCAAGGGTGTTCACTGTTGTGCCAAACTTTACGGCAATCCCGCTCAGTGTATCTCCCGGCCGGATCGTGTAGGTCTTCGTCCCGGATCCGGTTTCGGGCACTCGGAGCGTGGCCCCGGCGTAGATTTTATCAGGATCTGATATGTTATTCAGCGCGGCAAGGGCGCTCACTGTCGTACCGAATCTGGCGGCGATCCCGCTCAGTGTATCCCCGGACTGGATCACATAGGTGATGTATTCCTGGGGCGGGATCGGAGAAGGAGAAGGGGCAGTCCCTGTCAGATGGTTCAGCCCGGCATTCCGTATCACAGACGGGTAGTCCACATAGCTTAAGTCCAGATCGACATTGCCGCTGATGCCGGGGACGCTTCCCTGGCTGGTATACTGCCACATGCCGCAGTCAGTTCCGTCAAAGGTATCTGTGTAGCGGGCATACCAGAGTGCATAGCGTGCGGAGAGATCCGTGCCCAGATAGGTGTCCAGGAAATTTTTATTGCTGTAGAACATGGCGAAGTAGCCATTTGCTTCAAGCCGGCCGCAGAAGCTCTGCACCAGCTGACGGGCAAGGGCGGGAGTGAGCTTGACACCCTGACCTGCTGCATAGTCTGCGCTTGCCTGTTCGATATCATAGCAGACGGGGTATTCCAGCTTATATCCGGAGATCGTGTTTATACAGCCATCGGCCTCCTGAGAAGCAGTCTCAGGGCTGACCGCATAGCAGAACCAGTATGCGCCGATCGGCAGTCCGATACGGTTACACTCCGAAGCGTTTCGCCGGAACTGTTCATCCACTGTGTTGAAGCCGTAGCCTGCGCGCAGCATTGCAAACTGATACCCGGCCGCTTTGACGCGTTCCCAGTCTACCTCACCTTGAAATTTACTGACATCAAGTCCCTTTATACTCATAGAACAGCATCCTTTCAGAAAATATGACATCTGAGCATACTGTCTGAGGACAACTCGGATGTCATTCGGTTTTATATTAGCAGTATATGTACAGAGCGGGTAACTGTGAGGAAAACTGTGCAAAAATCAATGAATGATAAAATATTCCATCCTTTTTTCGTGAAAACTCATATTGACAGAAATGATGGGAAAATCTACCATATATATGGAAAAATGTGGATTATTTTACATTGCTGTATTATTACAGTGAAATCTCACATTAAAATTTTTAAATAATAAGGAGGCAAAATGAAGAGAGCATTTTTGGCAGGTCTTCTCTCTGCAGCCATGACAGTCAGCATGATGGCGGGGACTGTGTCTGCAGCTGGAATGTCGGCGGATGTATCGGCGCAGGAAACGGTAGTGCAGGAGGCGGAGCAGGCGGAAGGCAGAAGCTGGGATTTTACCGCATCCAGCAGTGTAGAACGTCCGACATTGGAAGGCGAGGAAGGCGAATTTGACGGGATCAAGATCAACGCACTTATAGGTAAGTTCGCTCCGCGTTCGACAGAGATGGGAAATGATACACAGATAAACGCGGGGACAATCCTGTCAGTCCCTGTTTCAGCGAATGAGAACGGCGCGACATTGAGCATCACTCTTTCCGGAGGTTCCTCAGAGGTGGAAGTTGATGGAGTTCGGTATGCTTCAACTGATAAAAGCATAAGCATCCCGCTGGCGTCAGCGGAAGAGGATGGTTACTGCACGATAAACTTTATGGCGCAGGCGTATATCACTGCTATCGCGATTTCTTATGACGAGCCTGCGGAAGAGTATCCGGGAGTACCTGAGAGCCCGGCGGCAGAGGACAAGACCTGGACATTTGAGACTGCGGATGGTCTGAATGATGAGAGTGGCAACGCAGCAGCCGGCAGCAAGCTGGAAGGAAATAGAGGAACTTTCGATGGCATGAAGATCGATGCCACATCCGGAAAGTTCAATATCCAGCCGGAGCAGACGAGAGTGGTGATCAATGCGGGGACGGTCCTTTATATTCCGGCGGCATATGACGCAGAAGGCGCGTCGCTGCTGATCGCAGGCACACAGGACGGAAGCACGCCGTCGCAGATCAAGGTAGACGGTGTAAGTTACACTACAAATGAAGAGATCGCACTTGATATGACGGACGATTCTGCATACCCGCGTTTCCTGAAGGTTGAGTTTGATACGATCGCATATGTAAATTCTATTGCGCTGAACTATGTAAGCGACAGTGATTTTGACGCTCCAACGGTTGAGGCAAAGGATAAGGTGTGGGATTTCACTGCATCAAGCCCGATCGAGCGGCCGACCGTGCAGGGCGGCATGGGTGAGTATGACGGCATCCAGATTGACGCGGTCACAGGAAAGTTTGCTCCCCGCTCTGCAGAGCAGGAAAATGATACGCAGGTGACGGCAGGGACAGTGCTTTATATTCCCGCTGCGCCGGATGAGAAAGGCGCTGCGATCACAGTTTCCGGAAACAATTACAACAATCTTACAGTGACGCTGAACGGCACCGAGATTGAGGTCGGAAAAGAGGCGGCGCTTCCGGAAGTGACGGAGAATACATACGTAACGCTTGCTTTTGACAGCGCTGACGGCACAGGAAGCTGCTATCTTACCGGGATCACAGTTGATTATCTGAGCGACAGCGTAGTAAATGAGAACATCGTTACTGTCGGAGCAGGCGGCGCTTATGATTATACGACGATCCAGGCAGCTCTCGACAATAATGAGTCAAGCGCTTCCAAACCGCTCGTGCTCCTGATCGCACCGGGAACTTATACCGAGCATGTGACAGTGGACAAGCCGTGGGTATCTTTCCAGCCGATGTACAGAGACGGTGGAGAGATCGTGATCGAGGAAAGCTATTATTCTTCGAATACATTTGATGCTGACGGCAATTTCATCCCGCAGGACGAATATGATGTCGGAACGGACAAGAGCGGAACTGTGCTTCTGACTTCCAATGCGACAGGATTCAGTGCGTCAGGCATTACATTTAAGAACAGCTACAATATTGATGATCACACAGCAAAGGATGAACAGACGCCGGCTGTTGCGTTCGGTTCAGCGGCAGATAAGGTATACCTGAAGGACTGCCGGTTCATCGGCCGTCAGGACACACTGTACCTGCACGGCGCAGGTTCCAGAGTCCAGGTAGAGGACTGCTATATTGAAGGTACAGTGGACTTTATCTTCGGCGATGCGGATGCGTATTTCACAAACTGTGATCTGTACATGGCATATTTTACAGGAAAAGACAATGGGTACTTTACTGCAGCCAATACAAAGAAGGGAAATGTAGGATTCGTATTCAGCCAGTGTAATCTGGAAGCAGATCCGGCATATGGCGAGGACGGAGATGTGAGTCTTGGACGTCCGTGGCAGACAGAGATCTATACCGAGACTGGAAGAAACGCAGATGGAAGCAGTTACCTGATATCATATGATCCGGAACAGAAGAATCCGACTTATGAAAATACTTCCTCAGCGGTAACATTTATCGAGTGTACAATGGACTCATCGATTCAGGATGAGAGATGGAATGTGTGGACGAGAAAAGATAAGGACGGAAATATAGTCGATGTGACTTACCATGATGATGTCCGTTTTGCAGAATATAACAGCAAGGACGAGACAGGGGCATATCTGGATCCGTCTGATCATACTGACATCGTGCTGGGAACAATGGCGGCGACAGAGGATGCAGAAGGACTTCTGGATTCCCTGCTGGCGCAGATGGGATTCGGCGACGGAGTCGGAGAATGGACACCTGGATTTACTGACTTCTCAGGCGAGAAGCCGGCAGTGCCGGATCCGGGGACGGATGATAACAATAACAATGGAGGAGCCGGCAGTAACGGCCCTGATGGCAGCGGCGGAACCACAGGCGGGAAAAATACAGCAGCCAAGACAGGAGACACATGGAATACTGCTGTCTGGGCATCCGCAGTATTGCTTGCAGCAGGCGCATTGCTGAGTCTTATGAGAAAGAAAACGCGCAGATAACAGAATAACGAACTTGGGCCTCCCTTACGATGATGATAAAATGACAGTAACGTTATCGAAGGGAGGCTTTTGTATGACAAGGATCAAAAAAATCTGTCCACTTTTTTGTCCACAGTTGATTTAAAGAGGAACATAGAGTATCATAATATAGTTTAAAAGGAAAGTAGACTTTATATGGAAAGAAAGAAGAAACGACATACACTGTTTATGATAATACTGATCATTTTACTTCTTTTGGCAGCGTATATCTTGATCAGCCTCTGGGTTTCAGTCAATTTTTTGACAGTCCGTGAGTTTACAGCAGAAATAGGAGCAGATCATCCGGTCAGGACAGTTGTCATCTCTGATCTGCACGACCATAAATTCGGAGAGGACAATGAAAAATTGGCAGAAAAGATCCGGGAGATCGATCCCGATCTGATTTTCATAGACGGGGATATGCTGAATGGGGAATCGGAGAATGCGGAAGTCCCGGTTACTCTGATCCGGGAACTGAAGGATACGGCGCCCATTTACTATGCGCTTGGAAATCATGAGATCGATTATATGGAAAACGGTCATCCTGAATTGACAGAGGAACTGGAGGCGGCCGGTGCAGTAGTGCTGGACAAGGAATATGTGGATGTTGAGGTTGATGGGATACAGATACGCCTCGGAGGAATGTACGATTATGCTTTCGGTCTCAACGGCAACAATGATGCTTCATCGGCTCCTGATGACACGAGGAGTTTCCTCGAGGATTTTCAGAACACGGACCGGCTGAAGATCATGCTGACCCATCGCCCGGACAGCTTCATCTTCGGTGATGCGAGCAAGGTGTGGGATGTGGATCTTGTGATCAGCGGACATAACCACGGAGGTCAGGTAGTTCTGCCGTTCCTTGGCGGTCTCTATGGTGGGGATCAGGGATTTTTTCCTGAATATGTGCACGGAATGTATGAAAAGGATAATTTTCAGATGCTTGTGACAAGCGGACTGGGAAGCGACAGACAGAAGCTTCCGAGGTTCAATAATCCTCCGGAGATTGCAGTGCTCGAGATCAGATAAGCATAGACATTTTCCGACATTGCATATCAGGGGAGAATAGTGTAGAATAACCCTGTACAAATCTATATGGTATAAGGAATAGGAATATGAAAGTACAAAAAGAATTTGTCCTGCGGGAAATCGCGGGGGATTATGTAATCATTCCGACCGGGAAGACGGTGCTGAGCTTTAACGGTCTGATTACCGTGAACGAAGTCGGGGCGGACCTTTGGAAGATGCTTCAGTCAGAGGTTACTTTTGACGATCTGCTTCACGGGATCCTGGAATCATATGATGTGGATGAAGAGACGGCAAGAGAGGATATCCAGGAGTTCCTGGATACGCTGATTGAAGGCGGAGTGCTGGATGACCCGGCGCAGCAGCCTGCTGAATGAACAAGGAATACAAAAGAAAAGATCAAGCTATAGAAATCAAGATGTGGAGAAAAGTTTTCCGCGGCAGCCATGAGGAAAAACCTTATGTCTGCCGCGGCTTTTTTAGTTTATAGCCAGCTTTCATCCTTATAAAACAAAACAATCCGTGGGATGCGAACTCGCGAGAAGCAGCAATTTGCCGCTAAAGCGGCTGCGCCCGGCGCGGGAGTTCCGCAGGCGGAACTCGTTATGATTTTGATTTCCAGAGCAGAACAGCATCAAGAATGAGCGATACCGCTGAAAATCCCAGTCCGAAGATACCTGCCATCAGGAAGAGGCCCAGGGGTTCCTTCAGCTCTGCGGCTGTTCCGTACTTGCCGAAGATTATGAAAAGGTAAATCGCAAGGCTGAGAACCAGGCAGATCAAGAGCTCGCGCAGCAGGAGGAGCGCTTTTGTGAGGAACATTTTCCGCAGGTCCGCGGGAAAAAAGCGGTATTTCTGCAGTATAAATATGCGCTTTCCCTGTTCATGGGAAAAGAACAGCGCGTTGTTCGTCAGCGCCAGGCAGATGCTCAAGCCGATGAAATAGAGCAGGAGACTGAACTCGACGGGTTCCGGGAGATTGTCTGAAGCGGCTTCCGTGTTGGCTCCCACATTGAGCAGAAAGCAGAAAAGGAAAGCAATAGTACAGATCCAGGTTCCCAGGCTTTTCAGCTGGCTTTTTTCATAACGGTAATAGTTCACTGCGCACCTCCTCTGTGTTCCAGCTCCAGAAGATCGCGGATGTGCCGGGCGCTGTTCCCTGTAATATCCGTATAATCGTCATTGAGCTGTTCTGTTGTATCACATTTAGACAGTTTCCCGTTTTCCATGATCAGCAGATAGTCGGCCAGCCGGTCCATGTCCTCCGTGATATGGGTGGAGAGAAGGATCCCCATGTCCTGCTCCAGAAGCTCCTGGAGCAGGGTGAGAAAACTGCGACGGAACACCGGATCGAAACCGTCCAGAGGTTCATCGAGAAAGAGAAACTCCGGGTGGTGGGACAGGGCGAAGGCAGCCTGAAGCTTCACAGCCTCTCCTTTGGAGAGCCCTGCGGCGGATCTGGACGGATCCAGTTCGAAGCGCTCAAGATAATTCCGGTAATCTCCGGCAGACCAGCTGGGATAAAAGCAGCCGAAGAGAGCTCCGTTCTCGAGAAGTGATCTGTCCAGGAAAAAGGGATGCATATCACTGATATACCCCAGCTTCTGCCTGTATTCGACAGGAGCACGTTTCAGGGAGATCCCGTTGATCTGTGCGTCTCCCGTGAATCTGTCCGTAATGCCGCTGATGCAGTTGAGGAGCGTGGTCTTGCCGGAGCCGTTGACTCCCACGAGTACATAGAAGTATCCGCTCTCCATGGAAAATGATACGTTATCCAGCCGAAAGTTCCGGAAGGACCGGCTGATGCCGCTGCATATAAATTTTGACATTTTACTCCGCCTCCTTTTCTGAGAGGATGATCTCGGTGGCTTTCTCGATCAGTTCGTCACGTCCCTCGCGGATCCCTTCCACGGTAGGGGCGCATTCAATGTCCGGTTGAAGCCCGATCCTCTGGGTCTGCCCGCCGTCCGGAGTAAAGATGCCGAGTCCGCTGATCGAGAATGTGATCTGCCCGGGGAGAGAGACGCTGACTATGTCGCCGTCTGCTCCGAGTGAAGGGGTGCCGACTACGACGGCATTCGGACACTGCCGGAGGGCCATGATGGTGTATTCCGTCCTGCTCATGGAGGTTTCGTCCATAAGTATGACTACACGGCCCTGATAAAGCGGGTATTCCTTGTCAGAGATGCCGGCCGAACGAAGATAGCCGGAGCCGCTGATGCAGTAGTCGTTACGGTAGAAGCTTCCGGGCTCAGCGGCGTTGGGGGTGGCAGCGACAGCAAATTGTGTCGGCTCGGGAATGAGATATTCACCCAGCAGCCTGTACACAAAATATGGGGGATAATACCGCAGGTCCACGATGATCCCTTCCGTGTCCTGAAAATCTTCCATGATCTGTTCCAGCTCGTTTTCACTGGAAACGACGGGATTGAGATAGCCGATCCTTCCGTCTGCGATCAGACGGCTTGAGTGATCGTCCGCCGAGACAAAGGAAGACTCAGAGCATGTCACGGACAGAGAGACGGCCTCTCCGTTTCTGACTACATCGACATCTGCTGTCTCGCGCTCTGATCTTAGAAGCAAGCTGTTCAGAACGCAGGAGAACTTCCCCTCCTCAGGAACTGCGGTATAACGGCTCAGTGTTTCCACGCGTTCGTCAATAGAGATTCCGTTGACGGCTGTGATGATATCTCCGCGCTGCAGGCTTCCGTCATCCTCCGAGCCGGCTGCTTCCGAGACGACGACCTGGCCTTCGACAGTCTGAAACAGGCAGGGCAGAAAATAGGTGCCGTAATAGCTTTCTACGGTGTCCTGCCGGTCATTTACGGCAATGTGTGCATCTCCGGTAAGGGCGGCGGTTTCCGCTATGGCCAGCACATAATCGCGGTAGGTATCCGCTTCCGGCATTCGCGGGATTGCCTGCTTTAAGGCTTCGTCCCAGTCGATCTTTGTAATGCTCACATAAGGTGAGTAATACTCATAGATATTCCAGAAGCGGAACAGGGCCAGCAGTTTGACCCCGTCATCCTGCGGCGAATAGGGGAGCATCTTTTCATTTTTACAACTAATCTGTCCTGCTGATGATAAATCAAAGGAAGCATAGGAATCCTTCCGGTCTGTAATGAAGACGCGGGAGAGGCGTTCAAGATAGCCGCTCAGGTCGCTGCCGAGGAAACTGGTATCAGAGATCCAGTCAGTATCCGCAGACAGCATTCCTTTTTCGTCCTGCAGATCGATCCATTGCTGGGTATCAACGCCAGGCTCGGCAGCTTCAAACGGAAACTGGGAAAGCCAGAGGAAAAGGACCGTATTTGCCTCATCCGGGCTGGCAGCGTCCAGTACGTCGGGCATGACGCGGAAGAGCTCGGCATCCCAGTTCAGTGTGCCGTCTATTACGGAAGGATGGCGGTATTTGGCATATCCCCAGACTTTGCACAGCTTATAGAGGGATTCTGCCTGCAGATCTGTAAGCTGTGATATCTCGATGCCGGAGCCTTCAAGGAACTCGTCGTCGCTGTCACGGCTCGGGGCTTTGGGGGCGGCGAACGCCAGGATCGCGATAAATGAGATCAGAACGATGATGCTGCAGATGATTGTTGAAAGTGTTCCCTTTTTCATTGATAATCTACCTCCTTATCCCAGAGGAGCCTGACCATGTCGGTCAGCTCCTCGACGGAAAGATTAAGCGTTTTCGCTTCCAGGACGACATCCGCCAGATGATCCTCCAGAGTTTTAAGCTGTTCCTCGAGCAGGATATTCGGATTAAACCGGCTGACAAAAAAGCCTTTTCCCTGTTCGGAATAGATCAGCCCCTGTTTTTCCAGCTCTTCGTAGGCGCGCTTCGTGGTGATGACGCTGATCCCCAGACTTTTCGCAAGAGAGCGGATGGACGGGAGCATGTCTCCGGGAGCAAGCTCGTGATTCAATATAGAATTTTTGACTGCCGACACGATCTGTTCATAGATCGGAAGACTGCTTTCTTCTTTAATAAATATGTTCAATGTCTTTTCTCTCCATTTCATCCGCAATCGGGAAGTAAATCTTTTCATATTGGAGCATATGGTGCAGGACCGGCGAGGTGTGCTTTACTGCGAGGTAAATATTTACAAGAAGGATTGGTATCCACAGTGCGGCGAGCGGCCATGTCCATTCGGTTCCTGCATAGACCAGTGCGTAGAACAGAGTGTTCTCGAGGATCAGCAGGGCGCTCCAGTAGACAGAAACGAAGGTTTCGCTGCTGCGTTCGGTCACCATGTCCGGGCATTTTTTCTTCGCCTCTTTCCGGTTCCCGGGATCCGTGTTCAGGCTGAAGGCAAGGAAGAGAAATACCGTCAGGCTGAGCTGGATGGCGAGAGAGGGAGCGCTGTTTGTGATGAAGAGGCTTCCCATGTAAAGGGAGCTGAGCGCGAGCAGGAGCAGTATGAAAATGAGTTTTCCGGCCAGGTACAGCTTGAGAAATGAAATTTTTTCTTTCGCTCCCGCAGCGCACACGTAGAGTACCCGCGGAAGCCGGAGCGGCAGGCGCGCAGCGACCAGTCCGATCAGCACAAGGGTGACAACGGCGATTCCGCATACAAAGGATGAGGAATACTGCGTCAAAAAATTTGCCATGGCGGTTTCCATAACTTCTGTATTGCCAGACCGGAATACTAGCAGTTTTTCAGGAGACTCTGAGAAGAGCTGCAGAAAAATAATTATAACAACAAATGGCATCAGAAAATAGAAGCATACCGCATAAACGAGGAATAAGGGGATATTCCTGCGGATTTCCAGTCCAAGCTTTGTCAATACGATCTTTATCATCGGATACAGCCTCCTTTCTGGAGATAGTAGAGAAGTTCATTCAGTGTCGGAGCACGGGAGGCGAGGCGGCCGGTCAGCTCCGGTCCTGGGTATTCCGCCAGCGCGGTGCTTCCATAATCTTCGTGGACCACAGCGAGGATCTGCGGACCTTGAAGCGCCTCCACTGCCTCGCGTGATCCTTCCAGGAGGCGGTACCGCTCCCTGAGACTTTCCATGTCCGAGCAGAAGTAGAAGCGTCCCTCGTCGATCAGGGCAATGTAATCTCCGATCTGGTCAAGGTCAGCGGTGAGATGGGTGGAGAAGAGGATGCTGCGGGTACCGTCCTCCACCAGTTCCTGCATGCAGCCGGTCAGATCCTTGCGGAAAAGGGGATCAAGGCCGGAGGCGGGCTCGTCCATGATGAACAGCTTCGCCTGATGCGAGAGGGCGAAAGCGAGCTGGAAACGTGTCTTCTGTCCTTTGGAAAGCCTGCCGGTCTTCTGCTTCGGATCCAGCTCAAATCTCTCGCAGAATTTCAGGAAAAGACCATGGTCGTAATGGCTGTAGGTGGAGCCGAACAGCTTCCCGTTGGAGGCAATGCTCAGCTTCTCTTCGAACAGAAAGTCGTCCAGCACGAATCCGATCCGGTCTTTTGCCTCCCTCTCCATTGTGTCCATGGGACAGCCGTCTACTGTCACGGAGCCGCCATCCTTCTGATAGAGGTTCATCAGAGTTCGGATGAGAGTTGTCTTTCCGGCTCCGTTGCGGCCGATCAGCCCGAAAATGTATCCGGGCTCGAGAGTCAGAGAAATATTCTCAAGATGCAGGGTGCCGATGCGCTTTTCCAGGTTGTCGATCTTTAAAAGGGGTGTCATGATATGGTCCTCCCTTCCGAAAATAACTGTATATGTCTATATATACAGTATATGCACAGGGGGATATATATGTCAAGTGTTTTGTTCTTGCTTATTCAGTTCAAGAGTCCGGCGGAGGATTTCCTCTTCAGATTCGAAAACAGTGTCCCCGGGAGCTTCCTGTGTATCGGGGGAGATGTACATCTGGCTTACCAGGTCGTAGATGTACTGGCGCCCGCTCACTATGACCGTGTGCGGTGACGGAGTGCCCATCGGAACTGAATCGCCGGCAGAAACCGCGTCAGTCTGTGCATCTCTGCTTTTCCCGGTTCGGAAGAGAAGCGGCTCAAGAAAAGAGAGCCGGCGTCCGAACAGGCGGGCGATGAAACCGACAAGCAGAGCGGCGATAATGGTCCCCTCTCTGACACCGTCCAGACGATGGGCAAAGACAAGGGAAAGGACAGCAGCGATGACAGTCAGCGACACATCGAAGGCAACCTTTGTGGAGCCGAACTCTGTCTTCCATGTAGAGGAGACAGCGCGGACAAACGACTCGCCGGGCAGCATCGCCACATTGGCGAGAACCTCCGTGTATACGCCGAATCCCAGGATCACACATCCGATCAGCAGGTAAACCACAGAAGAAAGATAGCTCTGCGGATTCACAAAAAAGAGCATGACCATGGTCAGGTCAATGAAATATCCGAACAGGATGGAGATGGGGATCTGCAGCAGATGCTCCGCCTTAAAGTTCCTGCGCAGGATGACGAGCTGGATCAGGATCAGCAGAAGGCTGAACGCAATCGTGAACTGTCCCAGTGTAAAAGGAAAATTCAGGCTGAGCACATACGGGATCGATGAGATCGGGGACGTTCCCAGCTCTGCCTTTGTGATCAGGCTGACACCCAGTGAATTGATGAAAAGTCCGATCAGGAATACAATGTAACGTTTTAGTTTTTCCATATTTAAATCAATCCTCCCTCAAAATAACAGACGGCGCGCCAGGCGGACCGTCCGATGAGCTGTTGTCTTGTTTTGTGCCAAATAAAGCTTGTCTCCCGGAATGTCAGAGACATATACTGAGATGAGTGATTCTAAGATGAGATGTTCTCATAGACCTGATGCATCAGGCGCATCAATGTTTCACATTCTGTCTTCGACATGCCCCGGAACGCCTCTTCTTCCATTGCGGAGAATGCTTCCGTCACCAGTTTAACCTGGTCTTTCCCTTTCTCTGTGAGAAAAACATAGAGGCTGCGGCGGTTGCCGTTCAGTGTGCGCCGTTCTACAAGACCGGCATCCTCCATGCGGTTCAGAAGTGTGGTGAGCGTGCCGGGCTCGATGTGGCATCCCTGTGCGATATCCTTCTGACCGGCGCCGTCGTGGTCCTTCAGATAGTCAAGGATCTTCGGCTGTCCGATCGTCAGACCGGTATCCTTCAGCCTGGCGAGCAGCTCCTTCTGAAACATGGACTGCTCCGCCATAATAAGATAATGAAATGAATGGGACATAATGTCATCTCCTTTACGGCAGTGTTCCCGGCGGCAGAGCGCAGGTTACGCATTCCACTCGCACTCATGGATAGGAAACGGCATTTTACATGCTGTCATGACACTGTATTTTCCCATCAGTACTGGACGAACGGTAACGGCCACCGCGGGCTGCAAAATGAACCTTAATAAATTTTGAATGCAAATTATTTGAATTCAAACAATAAGATTATAGGAGTCAAAGAGGGAATTGTCAAGAAATATTCCGCTGAAAATCGGTGACATCCGATGCCGGGTCTGGCATAATGGGAACAGGAGGAAAATGCGCATGAACACGATCATCATTTATGGAAGCTGTTACGGGACAACGGAAGTCTATGCGAAAGCGCTGGCAGATCGGATGGGACTGAATGCAGTGCCGTACGACCGGACGGGGGATCTGAGCGGATATCAGAGGATCATTTATCTGGGCGGGCTTTATGCGGGCGGCGTCAAGGGGCTGGTAAAGACAGTGAAAAAGATCGATCCCACAGTCTGCGGGCGATTTGTCGTAATCACCGTGGGGCTGGCTGATCCGGAGGATGAAAAAAATGTGAGGAATATCAGGACGTCCGCCGGAAAGCAGATACCGCATGCCCTAAGGGAAAAGACAGAATTCTATCATCTGAGAGGCGGGATCGATTACGCGAAGCTTAGTTTCGTGCATCGGACTATGATGAAGCTGCTCTACGATCAGGTGAAAAAGAAGCCCCTGGAAGAACAGGACGCAGAGACAAGAGCCATGGTCGAGACATATGGGCAGAAGGTGGATTTTGTGGATCCGGGGCGGCTGGACGAGCTGGTAAAACGGCTGGGACAAGAGGATGAACTGAATTATGAGTGAGAAAGACAGAAATCAAAAACAAATGCCGCAGATGCTGTCTGTAAATGGAAAAGACTACAGCATCCTGAAATTTCTCGGCAGAGGAAAAGGAGGCTATTCCTACCTCGCTGAGCGGGACGGCGCGCGGGTGGTGCTCAAACAGATCCACCATGAGCCCTGTGCCTATTACCAGTTTGGCGATAAGATCGAGGCAGAGCTCCGGGATTACGACCGTCTGAAAAGGATCGGCATTCCGCTTCCCAAGATGCTGGATGTCGACAAAGACAATGAACGGATCATCAAAGAATATATAGACGGGGATACGGTTTACGAAATGGTCCTGGAGGACAGGCTTCCGGCGACCTGCCTGGAGCAGGTGAGAGCAATGTGCGGACCGCTTTATGCCGCGAATATAAATATCGATTACTTCCCGACAAATTTTATCCTGCAGGACGGAGCGCTGTATTATGTGGATTATGAGTGTAATGAGTATATGGAGGAATGGAATTTTGAAAACTGGGGAGTAAAATACTGGTCCAAAACACCGGAATTCCTTAAGTATGCTGAGGAACATCTGCATATATCTAACTAAGACTTCCCATACCTGAAATGGGCTTCGCTCCTTGAAAATTCAATATTTCAGCTGACAAAATAGTGATTTATGCCCCTATAGCCTCTGGATGGAGTGCGTTACGCAGATATTTCGGCAGTC